>Ga0247744_1000136_pt1 | contig 15652 bp, 11 predicted proteins | sample UWRJS154409C5_FD_180946 | JGI IMG/M metagenome (GOLD analysis project Ga0247744, IMG submission 180946) | Soil microbial communities from Arlington Agricultural Research Station in Wisconsin, United States - UWRJ-S154-409C-5 | ecosystem: Environmental > Terrestrial > Soil > Agricultural land... | reverse complement strand
TACTTCCGCGAGATGGCTACCCATCAGGTGATGGGCGCCGACGAGGAGCTGCAGGCGGCCGAACGCGTCGAGCAAACCGAGGTCAAGATGTGGCAGGAGCTGCTCGGCTACATGCCGGCGGCGGTGCACCTCGTGCCGCAGCTCGCGGGCCAGGTGAATACCTTGCCGGAGGAGGAACGTCCTCCGGTCGACATCCTGGCAGGGCTCGAGCGGTTCGTCGGTATCTTCGGCAGCAAGGGCGCGCTCAGCGAGACGCATCGCACCGAGTATGCTGAGCTCTGTGCTCGGCTCGGTCGCGAGCTCCGCATGCCGGACGCCGATCGCGTGTGGATGAACACGGCCTTCGAGTCGGCGCGCAAGCTGACCTACGAGCTGCCGGGCAACGATCTCGAGTCGGCTTGCCTCGACGACACCGATGCGTACCGCGAGTACATCCGCAAGGTGGAGCGCGCGGATCGCAAGCAGCGCCTAGCGAAGAACCGCTTCGTGAAGGCAAACCTGCGGCTCGTCGTCAGCATCGCTCGCCGTTACAATCGCGGCAGGCTGCCTTTGATCGACCTCATTCAGGAGGGCAACATCGGGCTCATGAAGGCGGTCGAACGCTTCGACCATACGCGCGGCTACCGGTTCAGCACCTACGCCTCGTGGTGGATTCGCCACGCCATCTCGCGAGCCCTCGCCGACAAGGGTCGCGCCGTGCGCATCCCGGTGCACATGCTCGACACCTACAACCGCGTCACCCGCGCCAAGCAGACGATCTCCGCCCGCACGGGCCGGGAGGCGACTCCGGAGGAGCTCGAGAAGGAAACCGGCATCCCCAAGGACAAGCTGGAAAAGGTCAAAGACCTGTATGCCGACACACCGTTCTCTCTCGATCGCCCCGTGGGTGACGAGGACGGCCGGCGCTTCATCGACTTCCTCGAGGCCGACAGCACGCCGTCGCCTCACGAGGAGCTGTCGTCCTTGCGCTGGTCGGACGAAGTGCGTCGCCTCTTGTCCACGCTGACGCCCATCGAGTCGAGCATCATCCGTTGGCGCTTCGGCCTCGACAACGAGGACGAGCTGACGCTCAAGGAGATCGGCGACAAGTACAATCTGTCGCGCGAACGCATCCGTCAGCTGCAAGAGCAGGCCATCGGCAAGATCCGTCGCCAGATGCGCGACTTCTGAGCACGGCCGACTCCGGCTTGCCGATTCGACAGGGCGCCTCACGGCGCCCTGTCGCTTTTTGTTTCGTGGCGTCGCGTGTGACTTCTGCAAGCCGCGGTGCTCTGTTTCGGCCGTGTACGGCCCGCCACCGCCCACGCCCGCTCAGCGCAGCGTCGCGGCGTTTTCGCTGGAGTTTCAGCCGTCTGCCGGAGCCGTATCTGCACGACGGCGGCGCACCCGGCACAAATTGCGCGCGCGCCGAAAAAGCGCCCCTTTCAGGCCTGAAGTCCCTCGTTTTCAGAGCAAGAACAAGGCCTTGGCTCCTTGATCCGCGTCAACATTTACATTTGCGTGCCCTACCAGCATAACCCCGCGCGCAGCCACACGGCGCTAGGTCGGACGGTTCGCTCACGGTCCCCTCACGTTCATTACGTGGACGGGATTCGCGGTCGAAACGCGCCGCCGGCACTCGGACGTCGGCCCCCTGGAAAGCAGAGCCCTAACCGGCACTTGGCTACGCGAAGAGTCCCCGAAGAACCGGTCCTTTACGATGAAGGTGTTCGTCTTCCCCCGCTGGACCAACAAGATCCGGCAGTTCGCGGGAGCCGCCCTCGGCGGAGCTCCCATCTACCTGACCGCATTCGTCTGGTACGGGTTCTCACCCAAGACCACGGATGTCGGCTACCAGCCGAAGCAGCCGGTGCCGTACAGCCATGCGCTGCACGCGGGCGAGCTCGGCATCGACTGCCGCTACTGTCACAGCACGGTCGACCAAGCGGCTCTCGCTGCGATTCCCGCCACCGAAACGTGCATGAACTGTCACCGGCTGGTGCGGAAAGACAGCCCAAAACTGCTGCCGATTCGTGAGAGCCATGCCACGGGTCAGCCGGTCGAGTGGATCAAGGTGCACGACCTACCCGACTACGTGTTCTTCAACCACAGCGCGCACGTCACGCGGGGCGTCGGCTGCGTGTCCTGCCACGGTCGCGTCGACCGCATGGAGAAGGTGTTCCAGAAGGAGCCGCTCAGCATGAGCTGGTGCCTGGACTGCCATCGCGCACCCGAAAAGAACCTCCGGCCGCCAGCCGAGGTCACGAACATGAACTGGACCGCTCCCGGTGACCCGGTCGCCTACGGCGCTCAGCTGCGTGAACAGGGCAACATCAACCCTCCGACCCACTGCTCCACATGTCATCGATGAAGTCCCGGCCGAAGTACTGGCGAAGTCTCGCCGAGCTAGAAGGCGATCCCGCATTTCAGGAGTACGTGGAGCGCGAGTTCCGCTCTCCCACCGAACAACAGGAGCTGGACGGACGCGGCCGTCGCCGCTTCATGCAGCTGATGGGCGCATCGTTTGCGCTCGCTGGCTGCTACCCCCAGGAGAAGCTGCTTCCGGACACCAAGCGTCCCGACGGCGTGGTGCCTGGTGTGCCTCGCCACTTCGCGACGGTCATGGACCTCGCGGGTGCGGCGACGGGCCTCCTGGTCAAGAGCCTCGATGGGCGGCCCATCAAGATCGAGGGCAACCCGAAGGATTCGCAGACGGGTGGCGGGACGGGCGCCGTGCACCAGGCGGCGGTTCTCGGGCTCTACGATCCCGATCGAAGTCGTCAGGTCGTGCAGGGCAAGAGCCCCTCCACCTACAAGCAGTTCTCCTCCGCGCTGCTCGCCGGCTACGCCGCGGCCAAGCGGAATTCGGGGGCTGGCTTCGTCGTGCTGTCGCAGGCCAGCTCGTCGCCGACCCTCGTCGGCTTGCGCGACAAGCTGCTGGCAGAGATGCCGTTCGCGAAGTGGGTCGCCTACGAGGCGCTCGACACCTCCGGTCCCCGTGAGGGTGCCAAGCTCGCGCTGGGGCAGCCGGTGACGACGCTGCTGCATCCCGCGGTCGCTGACGTCATCGTCGGCATCGATTCCGATCTCCTGGCGGCCCAGGTGGCCGGCGGCCTCGGCTACAGCCGGGCCGTGGCGAGTCGCCGTGCGGTCGACGCTGGGCCGATGAGCCGCATCTACGCGTTCGAAACCAGCGTCACCGAGCTCGGTTCGATTGCGGACCATCGTGTCAGCATCCGTCCGAGCACCGTGCTCGCGATCCTGTCCTACCTGGACGCCAAGGTCAGCGCTGCCAAGAACGAGCCGGGTGCCCAAGCGGCGCCCGCTCCCGAGGCGCTCGGCGGCGCGGCGGCCGTCAAGGTGCTCGATGCCGCGGTTTCGGATCTGCTGTCCGCATCGGGCAAGGGCCTGGTGTCGGTCGGCACGCCGCATGGGCCCGAGGCGCACGCGCTGGTTCATCGGCTCAACATCGTGCTCGGAAATGCTCGCGCGACCCGCAGCGGCGATGCTGCGCTGGCGCCGAGCAAGGGCGCGCCCAAGAAGGGTGCGAAGAAGGACGAGGCACTGCCCCTCTTGCCCGTCACCTATCTCGAGCCAGCGGCTGCGCTGATGGGCGGGGCGGACGAGCTGGCCGGCCTGGTGGCGGAGATGGAGGGTGGCCGCGTGCACACGCTGCTCATCCTCGGAGCCAATCCGGCCTACGACGCTCCGGTCGACGTCAATTTCTCGGGTGCCCTCGCCAAGGTGAAGGAATCCTTCCACCTCGGCCTCTACGTGGACGAGACCGCTGCGCTCTGCACGTGGCATGCACCCGAGGCTCATTTCCTCGAGGCTTGGGGCGACGCGCGGAGTCTCGACGGTTCGGTGCGCCTGGCGCAGCCCCTGATCGAGCCGCTCCTCGGCGGCAAGTCCTCGCTCGAGGTCCTGTCGCAGCTGCTCGGCCTCGCCAAGACCGGGGGCGATGCCCTCGTTCGGGCCACGCACGAGCTCGAGTCGGAGAAGGCTTGGCGCAAGGCCGTACACGACGGGAGCTTCGGCAAGAAGTCCAAGGAGATCACGCCGGAGCTGCGGACGCTCGGCGCGGTGCTGCTGCCGAAGGCCGAAGGGCTCGAGGTGGTGTTCGAGGCTTCGCCGTCCCTCTTCGACGGGCGCTACGCCAACAACGCCTGGCTCCAAGAGCTGCCTCACCCCCTGTCCAAGTTGTGCTGGGGCAATGCGGCACTGGTCTCGCCCGCAACGGCCAAGGAGCACGGCATCAAAGACGGCCACCTCGCCACCGTGACGGTCGAGGGGCGTTCGCTCGCAGTGCCCGCCTTGATCGCCCCCGGTCAGGCTGACGGCGTCATCGTGCTCGGCTTGGGCTACGGGCGGAAGTCGGCCGGCGTCGTGGGCGGATACACCACGGGCGATGCCCAGGTCGTGGGTGCGAATACCTACGAGCTGCGCCTCGCCAAGGCGCCCTTCTTCGTGTCGAGCGGCGCCATCGCCACGACCGGCCCTCGCCAGGATCTGTCGATCACTCAGGACCTTTGGGCCATCGACGCCATCGGCAAGCAGGGGCAGAAGGAGCGCGAGGACATTCTGGTGCGCGAGTCGACGCTCAGCGCCTACCAGAAGCACCCGGAAGCCATCGAGCACGCGGTCCATCATCCCAAGCTCCTGAACCTGTGGAGCGGCCCGGTTTCCTACGATGGGCACAAGTGGGGCTTGGCCATCGATCTGAACAAGTGCACCGGCTGCAGCAGCTGCATGATCGCATGCCAAGCGGAGAACAACGTCCCGGTCGTCGGTCGGCACGAAGTCGCTCGCGGCCGCGAGATGACCTGGATCCGCGTCGAGCGCTACTACAAGGGCGACGAGAATGCGGCCACGGTGCGGCAGCAGCCGGTCATGTGCCAGCACTGCGACAACGCGCCGTGCGAGCAGGTTTGCCCGGTGGGCGCCACCATGCACTCGCCCGAGGGCTTGAACGACATGGTCTACAACCGCTGCATCGGCACGCGGTATTGCTCCAACAACTGCCCCTACAAGGTGCGGCGCTTCAACTACCGCAACTACAACCTCGACACGATCGGCATCACTCCGTACACGCCGACGAAGGAGCCGAAGGCCAAGCTGAAGGCGATGGTCTTCAATCCGGACGTCACCGTGCGTGGCCGCGGTGTGATGGAGAAATGCACGTTCTGCGTGCAGCGCATCCAGGACGTGAAGATCAAGAGCAAGAACGCTCAGCGGCCCATCGTCGACGGCGAGATCCAGGTGGCCTGCGAACAGGCTTGCCCGACCGCTGCCATCGTCTTCGGCGACTTGAACGACAAGAAGAGCCGCGTTGCTGCCGCCCACGGCGTGCCCCGGGCCTACGAGCTGTTGCAGGAGCTCAACAATCGGCCGCGCGTGAACTACCTGGCGCGCATCTCGAACCCGCATCCCGACCTGGCGCCGGCGGAATCGGCTGGCGCCCACCACTCTGCTGATTCCGCGACCGTTCCCGCGGCGCATTCCCCCGCCGAGATGAAGACTCACGATGTCCACAGCGAGCACTAATCCGTTCAACTCCCCGCTGCGCGGAGACAACGCCTTTGCGCGCATCACGGACAACGTGTCGCGCATCATGGAGGCGCCGCGCCCACCGCTGGCCTGGTACATCGCGATGGCCTTCGCGCTCGGCTTGCTCACCCTCTTCGGCGCGAGCCTCGGCTACGTCGTTTGGGAAGGCATTGGCGCTTGGGGTCACATCCACCCGGTCGCTTGGGGCTTCCCCATCGTCAACTTCGTGTTCTGGGTCGGTATCGGTCACGCCGGCACCCTGATCAGCGCGATTCTGTTCCTCTTGCGGCAGAACTGGCGCACGGCCATCAACCGCTTCGCCGAGGCGATGACGATCTTCGCCGTCATCTGCGCGGCCGTGTTCCCCGGTGTGCACATCGGCCGTCCTTGGCTGCCGTATTGGATGTTCCCCATCCCGAACCAGATGGGCATGTGGCCGCAGTTCCGTTCGCCGCTCGAGTGGGACATCTTCGCCGTCGGTACTTACGCCACGGTTTCGCTCCTGTTCTGGTACATGGGCATGATTCCGGACTTCGCGACGTTCCGGGATCGCGCGACCGGCACCGTGCGTCGCCTGGTGTACGGCATGCTGGCAATGGGCTGGCGTGGCTCGTCCCGCCAGTGGCACCGCTACGAGCGCGCCTACTTGCTCCTCGCCGCTCTGGCCACGCCGCTCGTGCTCTCGGTGCACTCGGTGGTGTCTTTCGACTTCGCCACGTCGCAGTTGCCCGGCTGGCACACCACGATTTTCCCGCCCTACTTCGTTGCCGGCGCCATCTTCGGCGGCTTCGCCATGGTCGTGGTGCTCGCCGTCCCGGCGCGCCAGTTCTTCGGCCTCAAGCGCATCATCACCATCAAGCACCTCGAGCTGATGGCCAAGGTCATCCTCGGCACGGGCATGCTGGTCGGTTACGCCTACGCGATGGAGATGTTCGTCGCCTGGTACTCCGGCGCCATGTTCGAGCAGTTCGCCTTCTTGAACCGCGCGTTCGGTAACTTCTCGTGGGCGTACTGGACGATGATTTTCTGCAACGTCATGGCGCCGCAGGTCTTCTGGTTCAAGGCCATGCGCACCAACGTCTGGGTCATCTGGGTGGTCGGCATCATCGTCAACGTCGGCATGTGGTTCGAGCGCTTCGTCATCATCTGCACCTCGCTGACGCGCGACTTCTTGCCCGCCAACTGGGGCGCGTTCATCCCGAGCCCGGTCGACTACGCCACGTTGGCCGGTTCGTTTGGCCTGTTTTTCACCCTGTTTTTGCTGTTTTGCCGCTACCTGCCCATGGTGGCCATGGCTGAGGTGAAGGCTTTCATCCCCGAAGGTCATGCTCATCCAGACGACCATGGGCATTCTCACGGCGCCCACGGGCATTCTCACTGACCGCGGAACTCGAGTATGAGCGACCCCACCACTAGCCCCCAAGAAGCGGCACCACTGCACGGGATTCTTGCGGAGTACGAAAATCCGACCGCCCTCGTGCTCGCTTCCCGCAAGGTGAGAGACGCTGGTTTCTCACGCTGGGACACGTACACGCCGTTCCCCATCCACGGCATCGACAAGGCGATGGGCATCAAGATGACCATCCTGCCTTGGATCGTCATGTGCGCCGCCCTGATCGGTCTCGGCACTGCCGTCTGGCTGCAATGGTGGACCAACGCCGTGAACTACCCGTGGATCATCTCGGGCAAGCCATTCTGGAGCTGGCCCGCCAACGTCCCCATCTGGTTCGAGCTCACGGTGCTTTTCAGCGCGTTTGCGGCCCTCGCGGGCATGCTGGTCCTGAACAACCTGCCCCAGCCGTCGCACCCGCTCGACCTGAAGGAGCGCTTCGCTCGCGCCTCGGACGACCGCTTCTTTTTGCTGATTCAGGCCAGCGACCCCAAGTTCGACGAGGCGGAGATTCGCCAGCTGCTGGCTGAGACGACGCCCGTCTTCATCGAGGACGTCGCCGAAGACCGCGTCACCTCGGACAAGATCCCGCGCGCCCTGATCTACGTGGGCGTGCTGGCGGCCTTCGCGAGCCTGGTGCCCTTCGCCTTCTTCGCCAAGGCGCGCAATGCCACCACCGAGACCGGACGCTTCCAGCTGGTTTGGGACATGGACTTTTCGCCGGCCTACAAGCCGCAAGAGACCAACCCGCTCTTCGAGGACAAGCGCGCGACGCGCCAGACTCCGGTAGGCACGGTGGCCCAGGGCGAGCTGCGCGCCGACGATCACCTCTACCTCGGCAAGACGAAGGCGGGAACCTTCGTCAGCGCCATGCCGAAGGGCCTGACGGTCGACGCCGACATGATGGCGCTCGGCAAGGCACAGTTCGGCATCTACTGCGCCCCGTGTCACGGCCTTTTGGGTGACGGCAACGGCATGGTGCACAAGCGCGCCGAAACGCTCGGTGGCGGCTGGGTGCCGCCCAGCAACTTGCATCAGGAATACATCCGCCAGATGCCCGCCGGGCAGCTGTTCGACACCATCACGAACGGCGTCCGCAACATGCCGAGCTACGCCGCGCAGATCGAGCCGGAAGAGCGCTGGGCGATCATCTTGTACGTGCGGGCCCTGCAGAAGAGCCAGGGGGCCAGCGTCGCCGACCTGTCCGAAGCGGACCGTGCCCAGCTGAAGTGAGCGATAGCCATGGCGTCAGACGAGAAAAAGACGAAGAAGAGTAGCGGTGCTGAGGGCAGCAGTGTGCCCAAGCTACCGAATGGCGATTCGATTCGCTTGGGCAAGGAAGCCGATGGGCTGCGGAAAGGTGCCTTGGGCGTCGGCATCGTCGCCCTAGCGGGGGCGGTGGTCCTGGGCGGCGGTCCCTACGGCAAGCAGTTCCAGCACTCGTACCTCACCGCGTACATGTGGGGCCTGTCGATCGCGGTCGGAGCCGTGTGGTGGGTGACGGTCCAGCACCTGTTCGGTGCACGCTGGAGCATCGTGGTTCGGCGGGTGGGCGAGCTCTTGGCGCAACTGGTGGTCGTCATGGCGGTCCTGGCGCTGCCCCTGTTGATCCCGATCTTCGTCGGCAACGACGTGCTCTACCCGTGGGCCGAGCATCACTATTTCGAGCATCACGCCTACATCGCGAGCAAGGCGCCCTGGTTCTCCCCGGCGTTCTTCGCGGGGCGCATGGTCTTCTACTTCGGCTTCTGGGTGCTTTTGGCGAAGTACTTCCTGGGCCAAAGCCGCCGTCAGGACACGACGTCGGGCGACGTCGCGCTGACCAAGAAGCTGCAAAGCATCAGCGCGCCCGGCATGATTCTCTTTGCCGTTTCGGTCACCTTCTGCGCCATCGACTTCTTGATGACGCTCGACCCCGTGTGGTTCTCCACCATCTTCGGCGTCTACTACTTCGCCACCTGCGTGCTCACCTTCAACAGCACGTTGGCACTTTCGCTGATGTGGCTGCAGTCGCGCGGCCACCTCAAGTCCAGCGTGACGGCCGAGCACTATCACGACATCGGCAAGATGATGTTCGCGTTCACCTGCTTCTGGACGTACATCGGCTTCTCCCAGTTCATGCTGATCTGGTACGCGAACATCCCGGAAGAGACGCACTGGTTCAACGATCGCTTCTTCGGCAGCTGGCTCAACGCCACCTACTTCCTGTCCGTCGCCCACTTCTTCATTCCGTTCTTCGGCATGATGTCGCGCTGGATGAAGCGGAACACCGGGCGCCTGCGCTTCTGGGCGCTCTACATTCTCGCCATCTGCTGGTTCGACATGTACTGGCTGGTGGCACCCAACCTGCACAAGGACGGCGTTGCGCTGACGGCAGCCGACTTCTTGGCCTGGATCGGCATCGCCGGCATCTTGGTCAGTTCGGCCCTGACACGGGCTCGTGACGTCAACCTGGTGCCGACGGGTGATCCGCGCCTCACCAAGTCTCTAGCCTTCGAGAACATCTGAGCATGTCCAACGCCAACGAGCCGGATCAAGTCAATACGGGCGCCCTGGCGACGACCATTGGAATCGTCGCCTGCGCAACGCTCGGCATCGCTCTCTTCGTGACGTCGCTCGTGCGTGAGGAGACCAAGGTGCTCGGCGACGTTCGCCAAGGCACGCAGGATCGTGGGATCCGCGAGCTGCGGGCGGACCAGTTGAGTGTTTTGGACGCAGCGCCGACCTGGAAGGACAAGGCGACGGGCGTCGTGACCTTGCCCATCGGGCGAGCCATGGACTGGATGGTCGAAGCGGTGCGCAAGAACCCGAAGGCGCTCAGCCCCTGGCATCCTCCGGCGCCGGAGGCCCTGGGTGGCGCTGGTCCGGAGACGGCCGACGCTTCGGAGCAGCCGGCAGGCAGCGGTGGCGCCGCCAGCGCGACGCCAGCCGAAGCTGCGAAGAAGGCCGCGCCCTCGGCGGCTCCTTCCGCACCGGCGCCCGCCGCCGCTCCCGCGACGCCAGCACCGGCGCCAGCAGCACCGGCCCCGGCATCCGCGCCGGCACCAACCCCCTGACCGATCCGAAGCCGAGTCTCTCGACCATGCAACGCAGGTTCCGCCAGCTCCCCACCCTTGCTCTGATTGCGACGTTCGTCGCGGTCGGGCTGGGCGTGCTCGGTGCGGCGGCGCCCGCCTTCGCCGATCCCGTGCCCAAGGCCGAGATCAAGTCGCGGACGGAAGCGTTGCCGAAGCGCCTCGAGGGCGTGGACGTCGTCGAGCATTTGGAAGCCCACGTGCCCAGGGCCCTGTCGTTCAACGACGATCGTGGGCAGCCCGTCCTCTACGACGAGGCGGTGCGTGGCACGTTGCCCGCCATTCTGACGCTCAACTACTCGAATTGTCCGATGCTGTGCAGCCTGCAGCTCAACGGCCTGGTGAGCGCCATGAAGCAGCTCGATCTCGAGCTCGGGCGGGACTACCGCATCGTGACCGTCTCGATCGACCCGAAGGAGACCACCGAGTCGGCGCACCGGACCAAGCTGCGCTACCTGACCCAATACGGTCGCGCGCAGGCTGCGGACGACGCGAGCGGCTGGACGTTCCTCCACGGCAGCGAGGCCAACATCCGCGCCGTCGCGAAGGCGCTCGGATTTTCCTACAACTACAACGAGGCGCGGGGTGAGTACGCGCACCCGGCCGCCTTCGTGGTCACGACCCCGGAGGGCGTGCTGTCGCGCTACCTGTACGGCCTCGAGATCCATCCCAAGACCTTGCGCCTCAGCCTGATCGAAGCCTCACAAGGCAAGATCGGCAGCAGCCTGGATCGCCTGATCCTCTTCTGTTTTCACTACGATGCCAGCGAGGGACGGTATGCCCCCGCGGCGATGAACATCATGCGCTTGCTCGGCGGCGCCTTTGCGCTCGCCCTTCTGGCCCTGCTGCTTTTCCTGTGGAGAGGTGAGCGCAAGAAGAAGCTAGGAGCTCTAGAACCCAACCACCTGGCCCGCGGTGCCAGCTAATCACAGTGCCAGCTAATCACCGTGCCAGCTAATCGAGCCACGTTATGATCTCGTCCCTCCTCTCCAGCATCGCTCTCGCCACGGAGCTGCCCAAGAGTCCTCCGTCCAACGACTTCTGGATGCCCCTCGACGCATCCACGTTCGCTGGAGACATCGACGGCCTCTACGACTTCTTGTTCTGGGTCTCGGCCGTGTCGACGATCCTCATCATGGCGGTGATGTTCTACTTCATCGCCAAGTATCGGGCGCACAGCCGCGAGGCGAACGAACAGGCGGATGAGACGTCGCATCACAATACGGCGCTCGAAATCACCTGGTCGGTGATCCCGCTGTTCTTCTGCATTGCCATCTTCGTTTGGGGCTTCCGCGGCTACGTGGACTTGCGCACCGCGCCCCGCGACGCCCTCGAGATTCACGTGCAAGGGCAGAAGTGGAAGTGGCTCTTCACCTACCCGAACGGCCACGTCGACAGCGACCTGCACGTGCCGGTCGACCGGGACGTGCGCATCATCATCCAGTCGGTCGACGTCCTGCACAGCCTGTTCATCCCGGCCTTCCGCACCAAGATGGATGCCGTCCCGGGCCGCTACACGGATCTTTGGTTCCACGCGACCAAGACGGGTGACTTCCCCATCTTCTGCGCCGAGTACTGCGGTACTTCGCACTCGGACATGCTGACCCACGCCATCGTCCACGAGACGGGCGGCTACGAAAAGTGGATGGATGAGATCAAGGCCAAGCTGGACAACATGGATCCGGTGGCCTTGGGCACCCTGCTCTACGAGCAGCAAGGCTGCAAAACCTGCCATTCGACCGATGGCTCGACCCTGGTTGGACCGTCTTGGAAGGGCCTGTTCGGCAAGGCGCGCACGTTTGCCGATGGTTCGAACACCACAGCCGACGAAAACTACATCAAGAACTCGATCCTCAACCCCTCCGGTCAGGTCGTGCAGGGCTTTGCCCCTGCCATGCCGACCTATCAGGGCAAGCTGAACGACAAACAGCTCACGGGCATCATCGAGTACATCAAGACGCTGAAGTGAGGAGCTGAGACATGTCAAGCGCCACCACCATCAATCCCGCGGACCTCGGCGTCGTCGAGAGCAGCCCCGAGGAGAACTACATCACCCACGACAAGGGCATCTTGTCCTGGATCTTCACGCTCGATCACAAACGCATCGGGCTCATGTACCTGATCAGCGTGCTCTGCGCCTTTGCGCTCGGCGGCTTCTTCGCCCTGCTCGTGCGCACCGAGCTGTTTTTCCCCGGTCCGGGCATCCTCACCCACGATCAGTACAACCAGGCCATGACGCTGCACGGCGCGGTGATGGTGTTCTTGGTCATCATCCCGGGCATTCCGGCGGCGCTCGGCAACATCATCATGCCGCTCCAGCTCGGGGCGAAGGATGTGGCGTTCCCGCGGCTCAATCTGATGAGCTACCACCTCTGGATCCTGGGGGCGCTGTTCTTCATCAGCTCGCTCGTGATCAGTGCGGCCGACACCGGCTGGACGTTCTACGTGCCGTACAGCACGACGACGCCCACCGCCGTGATTCCGGCTGCCTTCGGCGCCTTCATCCTGGGCTTCAGCTCGATCTTCACGGGGCTCAACTTCATCGTCACGGTGCACAAGCTGCGCCCGCCTGGCATGACCTGGTTCCGCTTGCCGCTCTTCGTGTGGGCCCTCTACTCGACGGCAGTGATCCAGGTGCTGGCGACGCCCGTCATCGGCATCACCCTGCTGATGCTGATCGTCGAGCGCGCGTTCGGCCTCGGCATCTTCGATCCGGCTCTCGGCGGAGATCCAGTGCTGTTTCAGCACTTCTTCTGGTTCTACTCACACCCGGCCGTGTACATCATGATCGTGCCGGCGTTCGGTGTGGTGAGCGAGCTGATTGCCACGTTCTCCCGTAAGGAGATCTTCGGCTACAAGTTCATCGCCATGAGCTCGGTGGCCATCGCGCTGCTCGGCTTCTTGGTGTGGGGTCACCACATGTTCACCAGCGGCCAGTCCGTCCTGGCGGGCACGATCTTCAGCGCCATCACCTTCCTCATCGCCATCCCCACGGCCATCAAGATCTTCAACTGGATCGCAACCATGTACAAAGCGCGCATCCACTTGGATACGCCGATGCTGTACGCGATCGCGTTCCTGTGGGTGTTCACCATCGGCGGCGTGACGGGTGTCTTCTTGTCGACCATGAGCGTCGACATCCACCTGCACGATACCTACTTCGTGGTGGCGCACTTCCACTACGTGATGATGGGCGGCGCCATCACGGCGTTCATGGGCGGTCTGCACTACTGGTGGCCCAAGTTCTCCGGCAAGGTCTACCCGGAGACGCAGGGCCGCATCGGCGCCGTTCTGGTGTTCGTCGGCTTGAATCTGACGTTCTTCCCGCAGTTCGTCATGGGCACGCGAGGCATGCCGCGCCGCTACTACAACTACTTGCCGGAGTTCCAAGGCCTGCACCAGCTGTCGACCATCGGGGCGTTCACGCTGGGCCTGGGCTTCCTGCTCACGGCGATCTACCTCTACACGAGCTGGACCCGTGGCAAGAAAGCTGCCCCGAACCCCTGGGGCGCCACCACGCTGGAGTGGACCTGCGCATCCCCGCCGCCCTACTACAACTTCCACGACACGCCGGAGATCAACCGCGGCCCGTACGAGGGCTACGCACAGCTCCGCTTCGACAAGGACATTCAGGGCTACGTGCCCGTGAAGTGAGGTCGTTCGGAAGGCCCCATTGATTCAGGCCCCGTTGCTTCAGGAAGACGAGTCATGAGCGATACAACCACCGAGCACGGCGGACACGGCCACGGCGAGGCCGTCTACCCGTACACGCCGCATCACTTCTTCGGCGCTAAGCAGCACTTCGAATCCGGCAAGCTCGGCGTGTGGCTGTTCTTGGTCACCGAGATCCTGTTCTTCGCGGGTCTCTTCTGCGCGTACACCATCTACCGGGCTCAGCACCCGGAGGTGTTCTACTGGGCCCACTTCTACCTCGATACGTTCTGGGGTGCGGTCAACACGATCGTGCTCATCTTGTCGAGCTTCACCGCCGCTTGGGCCGTTCGCAATGCCCAGCTCGGTCAGACCACGCTGCTGCGCATCAACATCGTCATCACGATCGCCTGCGCCTGCGTGTTCATGTGCGTCAAGTACGTGGAGTACTCGCACAAGTTCCACGACGGCCTCTTGCCCGCGCGCCACTTCGCGCCCGTGCACGAGGTGTGGGAGTCCGAGCACTTCGTGCACAAGCACCCAGCAGCGGCCAAGGCAGCTGCGCGCATCGTCGCCGGCATCGAGGCCCGCACGGCAGCCGGTGGTAAGACGGCGCTCGACACCGTGCAGCCGCGGGACGGTGCCCTGGCGTTGGTCCCCGTCTCGGAGGGCCATGCAGCCGAACACGGCGCGGATGCAGCCGCGACGGACCCCGAGGTCCTGGCCGCAGCCAAGGCGGCTACCGAGTCCAAGCTGGCCGACGACGTCTGGCTGGAATCCGAGGTCAAGAAGCTGACGCCGGAGGAACGGCGCCCGCTCGAGATGGCCGGCGTGATCCGCAAGCCGGCGGACGGCCCGATCGCCTTCGCGCGCCCGGCCAAGGCAGGCATCTTCTTCAGCATCTACTTCTTCATGACCGGCCTGCACGGCATCCACGTCGCCGTGGGCATTGGGCTCTGGATCTGGATGCTCACCATCTCGATGCGCCGCAAGTTCGGTGACACCTACTTCGGCCCGATCGACTTCACCGCGCTCTATTGGCACTTGGTGGACCTGATCTGGATCTACCTCTTCCCCATGCTCTACCTGATCCACTGAGCGTGTTTCGGTCGCAAAGGTAAACAACCATGTCAGAAGAAGAAACGCGCCCCGAGCCCCAGGACATCCCGGAAACCCCGGTCGATGGGTCCCCGATCCTCTCGCCGAGCGAGCGGCCAACGGCTGTTGGTGGCGACGACGCGCTAGCTGCCATCGAGGCCAGTGTCGCCAGCGAGCCCAAGATCACGGAGTCGAAGGCGCCCGCCGCTTTCGCGGCTACCGTGCTCGGTGACACCTTGCCGTCCGCAGTTCGCGAGGCCCTGAGCGAGGCAAAAGGAAGCCACGGCCACGGCCACGGCGGCGGCCATGCTGCTGCTCACGGAGACGAGCACTTCGCGCACACGATGCCGATGATGATGCTGCTCGGCGTGCTGAGCGCCCTCATCATCCTGACCGTGCTCACGGTGGCGGTCACGTCCGTCGACCTCGGCAGCCAGGGCAACTTCATCGTCGCCATGATCATCGCCACCATCAAGGCGGCCTTGGTCATGGGCTACTTCATGCACTTGGTCTGGGACAGCAAGTTCAACGTCTTTGCGTTCCTGAGTTCGTTCCTCTTCGTGCTCCTGTTCCTCTCGATGGCGCTCCTCGATCGCGGCGAATATCAGCCGACCATCGATCGCTTCGAAGCCGACCAGAAGACGGCGAAATAGGCGAACGCGCTGGCGCGCTGCTCGCCGGGCGTCGCTCGCCGTCCACGTTCCCGCTGAGGAGCGGCTCGGGCTGACGCCCGCTCAGTCGAGGCGGAGGATCCAGATTCTCGTGCTCGACATGTACTGACCGCGACCCGCCATCACGAGTCCGTCTTCGCTGACGGTGTCGAGATCGCTGATGCTCCAGTCCGTGGTGTCGATGTTCTCGTCCTGGATGATCTGCGTGAGTAACTGCGGAGTGCGATTTGCGTCCCACACGA
>Ga0247744_1000134_pt1 | contig 15757 bp, 15 predicted proteins | sample UWRJS154409C5_FD_180946 | JGI IMG/M metagenome (GOLD analysis project Ga0247744, IMG submission 180946) | Soil microbial communities from Arlington Agricultural Research Station in Wisconsin, United States - UWRJ-S154-409C-5 | ecosystem: Environmental > Terrestrial > Soil > Agricultural land... | reverse complement strand
CTTTTGGCGGCGTGGCTGCTTTTGGCCTGGGCGGCCCTGCGCGGTTGAGCCGAAGGTATTGGGGCGCTCGGGACAAGGACCGGGATGGACAGGTCACGGTACCCGGCGGGCGGCCGACTACCCGCCTCTCGGCCGACATGCTTTGCTGATCGGGTGAGCGTCCGTCAGTGTGCCAAGATCCTCCGGCTGCTCGTGGTGATCGGCTGCCTCAGCGGCTTCGGTTGCGGGGGCCTGGTGAGCTCGGATGCCGCGGGCCAGGATGACGAGGACGACAGCCCGGCCGACTCGGTCGGCTTCGACACGGGCGAGTGTCCCCCGTCGCAGTGGGATTGCTCTGGAGTTCCCCTGAGCTGCGACTACGTCGAGGATGAGACTGGAGAACCTCGGCCGACCATCTCTCTCGAGGGGGCGTGCCGCTGCGATCTCACGCGGCCGGCCGAGCCTGCGGATTGCGGGGCGGGCGAGCTCTTCGTGTGCGGCAGCTTGTCGTACGACGCCTCGGCCGAACGAGAGCTCGCGTTCGACCCGGTCTCGTGTCGATGTGCCGTCAACTCGGGGTATTATTGCAACCACTGCGCCCTGACCGGACTCTACGCCGCCGCTGCCGATGCAGCCGGCTGCGGGCTCGACGTGGTGGAGGATGCGGACAGCACGGCAGTGTACTGCGGCTGCGGGCCCTAGCTGTGGCGCTGCGCCCAACCTGATATCCTGACCTTGGAGGACGAGCAGGTTGGTGATCAAGCGCGGCATTTCGGCCAAAGACCTCCGGCCTTTTTCGGTGGCAGATCCGCTGGGTCAAAAGCGTGTTCCGACCGCCGTGTCGGTGGACCCGCTCGCCCGGTACCACTCGCCCCGATCCCAGCCGGGCGCCCCAGCGCCGGACGTGGCTGGGCCGGTGACGGCCGCGAAGGTGACTCGCCTGAGCTATTGGGCCATGGTCGCCTTTTGGGCCCTGGCCCTTTTGGGGAGCGCGAACGCTTGGCTCCCCGAGCTGATCGACGGGGTGCGGCCGGCCATCGAGAGGCTCGTCGCCCAATGGGAAGCCGCCCAGGGCGCTGACCGGCCCGCAGCAGCCGTCGACCCCGCGCCGCCACCGGACCTGCCGTCCACCCCGAGCTCCCAGGACGCACCGCCGGGCGCCTGCGCCCCGGGCGACCCGCTGTGCGCGCCGGCCCCCCCTCCCGATGCAGCCGGGGCCGAGCTTCAGCGGACCTGTGAGCGGACCGTGCAGTGCTGCCTGACGGTCCAGGGAGAACGAGCGCGGTCCATCTGCGAGAACTTCCGCCGCATTCCCACGGTCGAGCCCTGCCTGCAGGCCTACGACGCCTTCGCCCAGGTCGGCGCCCAGCTGGGCCGTCCTTGCCAGGAATAGTGGCCCGGAAGCTCGGCCGGACGCCGTTCGTTCGCACCCCGGTGCCCCGGCCGCGTGGTCGCGCTACCGTCCCGGCCATGCGACTCCTTTGGACGACGCCCGCCAGGTGGCCGGCCCTCGGCATCGCCATCTTCGGTCTGCTCCTTCTGTCCTGTGGGAAGAAACCCCCGAAGTCCGCGGAGACGGACCCCGCTGCCAAAGAGCAGCAGGCGGGCGAGCTGGCCGCAGAGGCAGAAGACACCTCCCCGCTCGAACCCGCGCCGGCCCCGGCCGGAGTCTTCCTGCGAGCACGGGTGAAGAGCCCGGGTTCCCTGCTCGCCGCCGTGGGCGACGCCGCCTCGTCACCCCTCGACCTCCGGCGCCTCTTGACCGAGGCGGACAGCCGGGTTCGTCAGGTGCTCGAGCGCGTCGTGGACATCGATGGGCCGGCCGAAGCGCTCGTGGCGCTTCATCCCGTCAGCAGCGAGGACCCCATGGCCGTCTGGTCGGTCAGCGCCCGCGGCGTCCGTTCGGCGCTCCAAGGCTTGGAGACGGAGGGCATCGACACCAAGCAAGGTCCGGAAGGGCTACATTATTTCCAGCTGTCTGGAGAGTCGTGCGCGCTCGGGCGCTCGCTCGGGCAGGCCCCGGCGCGGATCCTCTGTGCCGACCGCGCCGAGAGCCTGGACTCCTTGCAAGCGTACGCCCTGCGCGGGCTGCCCACCGAGAGCCTCGGCGACTCTGCGGTGGCCGTGCGCGTCGTCGCCGAACCGCTACAGCGCCAATACGGCAAGCAACTGCGAGGTCTGCGCCTCCTGGCTGGAGTGGGCGCGCGCCAATTGCATCGCGACAGCCCGCGCTTCGATAACGCCGTGAGCGAAGCGCTGCTCGGATTGGTCGACGAGCTCGTCGCCCTCGGGGAGGACGTCGAGGGCCTCCGTTTCGATCTCTGGGACCGCGAGGGGGCGTTCGAGAGTGAGCTCGTGCTCGCGTTCGAGGGTACGAGCTCGTGGCTGGTCGGGGCCGGGCGTACTTGGCACGGGGCCCAAGGGCCGGCGCCGGAGCTCGTGCGACAGCTGCCAGCCGATGCCACGTCGCTCGGCTACTTGCGCCAGATGCCCAAGAAATCGACCGAGCGCCTAGCGAAGGTCATCGGTGAGCTGGGGGCAGGGGCCCTCGAGTCCACGGGTGTGCCGCGGGCCACGGCCGATCGCCTCGCCCGCTCGCTCAGCCAGGTCTTCAGTGCCGATCGAACCGTCGTGCACGCGGCCGGGTCCCTCGCGCCCGACGGCAAGACCGGCGCGCGCGGCCGCTGGACTCTGGTGGGCGTCGATCAAGAGCGCAACCAGGTGCTCGACATCCTCGACGGTTTTGCCGCAGCCTTGGCCGCGAAACAGATCGACATCGAGCCCCGTCACCGCCCCCATTTGGCCCGCAAGACGCTGAAGCTCGGCGCTGGCCTTTCCGCTGTCGTCTACGAGTGGCGTTTGCCCGAGTCCGTGGTCGATGCCCTCGAGGAAGGGACGGAGCAGCTGTCCGCTGCCGGCGCACCCGCGGCGGGCGCTGCCGGCGTCCAGGAACTGAAGAGTGGCTACTTGGCCGTGATGGCTGCTGGTAAAACGACCTGGATCGCGGTCGCCGCGGAGCGCGACGGATTGACCGAGTCGCTCCAGAAGACGGTGGCCGACCTGCCGCGCGTCGGACAGGGAGCGGAGTTTTCCGAGCTGCTGGAGCGTCCGGCCCTGGGCGCCAGCTACGTGCGCCTGGCCGGGCTCGTGGACCAGCTGGCCGGCGTCGTGGACGAGAGGACGGCGAAGGTGGCCCGGGACGCGCTCCGCGTGGCGCCGCACCGTGGCGCCTTCGGGATCGTGACGACTTTTTCGCTCGAGAGCGGTCCGATGACAGAGTTCGTGCTGCACACCCGGGTCCCCGACGAGTTCCTCACCGACACGGCGGCCCTCGTGCTCGCGCTGTCGGCTGACCACGCCGCCCATCGACCCGCCAAGCCGTAACGCGCACGGAACTTGGCCAAACGGGCCGAGGCCGCCTACTCCGGCCCTAGTGCACTCGCCGCATTTCGCTGTCGCCGTGGGCCGCACTCTGCGCGTCCTCTCGATCGCCCTGGGGTTATTCTGTTGGGCGGGGCCCGTGTGCGCCTGGAGCGAACAGTCCGTGGTGGGCCACGAAACCCGGCTCGAGGTTCAGGACCGGGGCTGGGTGGAGGTGCGCCATCAGCTGGTGCTCGCCCTGCGGGGAAGCCCGCTCGAGGTCCTGGAGATCGAGGGCATTGGCGAGGACGTCGAGCTCTTGCCCGATGCCAAGGTGACCCGCGTCACCGCGACGAACGCAGCGGGAATTCCGCTGCGCCTGGCACAGACCGAGGGCGGCGCGCTGCGCCTCGAAGTGCTCGGTGGCCATGGCCTGCGCGGTGGGACCTACCGCTTCGACTTTGCGTACCGACTCGATGCCGTCAAGCAAAAGCTCCTCGTGTCCGAGGGGGACCGGGTGCTCCTGACGTGGGTGGGTCCGCGCCTGCACGGCGGCGTCGACTCCGCCAAGGTCATCGTGTCCGTGCCGCACGGCCCCACCCCGCCCGAGCTGCCGGAAACGCCTGAGCGGGCCGCACGGGGAGTGCTCCTCGGCCAGGTTCTCATCGGGACGGCTCGAGACGAGATCGAGCTCTTGCGGACGCACGTTGCTGTGGGTGAACCCGCCGTGTGGCAGGTCGGGTTGGATCGCGCTGCTCTTCCAGGTGCTCTGGCGCCGGACCCACTCGAGCCACCCGGACTCTCCACGAGCCGTCGGCACCTGCGGCACTCCGGTCCGAGCGTGCTTGGACTCGGCATCGGCCTCGGCCTCGCCCTCCTCGTCTTCTGGCTGGTGTGGCGCAAGGAGCGAGCGGTGGCCACCGTCGCCGAGCGCACCGGTTCGCGCCCGCGTCCGCTCCTGCCGGCTCCTGCGTGGCTCCGCGCCCTGTTGTGCGCAAGCCTGGCCGGTGGATTCGTCACCCTCACGCTTCACTACCGGGTGGGTCTGGCGATGCTCCTGGGCCTTTGCCTGGCCGTGCTCACGGTGCATTTCCCGCCGGTCCGTCGCAAGACGCCGCGCGGTCCGGGGACCTGGGTCCCGCTTGCAGCCGAGATGCTGGCCCGACCAGCTTGGCCACTCTTCGTGCGCAGCCACGACTCGAGCACACTTCCTGGCTTTGCCCTGGCCCTCTTGCTCGTGCTGTCCGGCGTTTTTTTGGCGTACGTTCGGCTCCCGCACGACAGCACCCAGGCGTTGATGAGCCTGACCTTCGTGCTCTTGCTGGCCCCGCTGCTGTCGACCGGGCGGCTTGCCGACTTTCCGCGCTCCCCTGCCGAGCAGGCGCTATCCTGGCTCCGGCTTTTGAGCGCCGCTCGTCTCGGTCCGATCAGGGCGCTCGAGCTCTGGGGGCGGCAGACCGACGACAGTCGGGGTCCGGCCGGCGTCGACGAAGTCCGCGTGCGCATCGTGCTCGGCGAGCCGCCTTCCGGGCTGCGCGCGCTCGAGGTGGCCTTCGAAGAAGGGCCCGGGAACTACGTTTCGCCGTGCTTGGTCGTGCGTGTGGTCGAGGACTCGGCGGCTCACCTGCGCCTTCCGGGTGGCATCGCCTGGACGCGCGGTCGGCAGAGTGAGGAGAAGACGGCCATCTTGCATCCCAGAGCTCCGACCCGTGGCCAGCTTTTGCGCCTACTTCGCAGCGTTGTCGCGCACCTCCGGCGCGACACGGCGGCTCCTCAACCGGATTCCCCGAGTCGTGACCAAAATGCCCGCAGGTCGTCGGGAAGCTCCGACTCGGCGCGGAATCGCAACGTTCCGCTGTCGGCCGCGATGTAGCTCGCGTGCAAGGCGTGACGCGGGGCGAGCCCATCGGGCTGCCCGCCGTAGAGGACGTCACCCGCAAGGGGGAGGCCGGCGCTCGCCAAGTGCGCTCGGATCTGATGCCTGTAGCCGCGCGCTAGCGTGACTTCCAACAGACTATGCCCGCCTTTGCTGTGTAGCCGGCGAAAGGTGGTGGTGCGGAGCGCGCCACTTGGGCTCGTCACCCGCACGCGGCGTTCATCGTGCGGATCGGGCTGTAGGCCGAGCTCGATCCGACCTTCCTCCGGCGCGATCCCACACGCGATGGCCAGGTAGCGTTTGACGATACCTCCCGACTGCATCAGCGTGCGCAAGCGCGAGAAGGCCTCGGCCGTGCGCGCGGCGAGGAGCAATCCGGAAGTTTGTGTGTCCAGGCGATGCACGAGCCCCGGTTCGTGCGGGCCGAAGCCAACTTGGGCGATCTCGGGGAAGAGCGACAGGAGCTGCCCGGCCGCCGTTCCGTCCAGTCGACCTGGCACCGCGCCCGAGGGGATCCCCCCGGGCTTGTCCATCACCACGAGCTCGTCCGTGACGAGCACGAGCCGCACGTCGTCCGCGGGAGCCGGTCGTGCCGTCACCTCGGCGTAGGCCGGGTCGAAGGCGACCCGATCGCCGATTTCCACTCGGTCACCCGGCTTTCCCGGCCGCCCGTTGTGGAGCACCTGCCTGCCTGCGAACAGCAGGTCGAGAGCACGTCGGCTGAGCGCGGGGTGACTCGTCTTGACGTAGCGGTCCAGTCTCGAGCCGGCATCGGCTGCGGATACCTCGAGCTCTCGCAGTGCCACGGGGGACCTAAGGGCGGCGTCCGCGCCTTCAGAACAGGACGCTCGCCCGCAGCCAGAAGTTGAAGCCGTGGGACGTGTCCACGCGGTAACGGTGACTGGGGGCGTTGATCACCGCCCGATAGTCCGCGTTGGGAATGCCCGTTCCCTGCCAGGTGGGGGCACCGCCAGCGCCAGCGCTGGTGTTGACCTTGCACGGACCGGCGTCCTCGATCGCCACGAACGGCGACGGACTGCAGGCCTGATCGAAGGTGACCAGGTGCGCCTGAATGATGCGCCAGGCCGCGCCGATGTCGAACTTCACGTATTGTCCTGCTTGCCAGGTGAACCGGGCCTGTAGCTTGTAATCGCCGTGCTGCTGAACGTCCGTGATGCCGGTGAAATTCACGCGGCGCGAGTTGGGATCCACGATGGACGGGTTGATGGGATCCTGGATGCCGCCTTGGTCGTTCGACTGATACTCAGAAAAGTTCGGGTTCCGTAGTGAAGGCGCGCTGCTCGAGCCGAGGGCGTCGAAGAGCTCGGAGTAGTCGCGACCCTCGGACACGTAGGTTCCCTCGACCCGCATGTCGATGCCGATGCGTGCAAACTTCTCGGGCTGCTCCCAGGGGACGACGGCGATGCCGGCTATCACCGAGCCGCGAAGTGGCGGATGGTTGACGAGCACGCCCAGAAGGTCCGTGGGGCCATAGTCGCTATTGTCCGTCTGGAACTCGACCAGGGCTTTGATGCCCGTGTACGGCTCGATGTACTTCAGGCGCCGGGACACATAGGCGTGGCCGGTCAGCGCGTGGGTGCCGCGACTCACGCCGGGCCCGCGGTCGCCGGTGAAGTTGCCTTCGGGCTCGTTACTGAGGTTTCCACCGTCGTCGAGCGGGGCGTCGAATGCCGGCCCCAGTGGATCGTTTTGGCCGTTGCGATTGATGTCCGCTGGGTAGGCACACGGCACCTGGCCGGCTATCGGGTTGGCGTTGCACGCGTGCATCGGCTCCGACACGTTGAACCGGCCCTCGATGCCCACGACCCAGTTGGGCAAGGTCGGGTTGCGGAACTGATTCATCAGGCCGAGGTCGGCCCCGACGGCCAGGTACTCGATACCGCTGCGCGTCGGCGCGTCGAAAGGCAGGGAAAACAGAGTTTCGCCAGGCAGGCCGGTCAGGGCTCCGGGTCCACTCGGTGTCGTTTCGCGTAGGCCGCGATTGTTGGCGAGAATCACCGGCAAGGAGACGTGGAGCGCAAACTCGCGCATGATACCCACGCTCACCTCGGGGATCAGCCGCTGAGTCGATTCGTAGTAGGTGCCGACCGGCAGTCCGTCGCTCAGGTAGCCGCCGGTGGTGAGCCCCGGATCCGTCGACGCCGTCTCACGCTTCACCGCTGCCTCGCGGTTCTCGTGGTCGAACTTCAGGCGTAGGTCCACATCGAACGGATCCCCAACGTCGAACGCGTCGGGGACCTCCAGCAGGTCCACGGCCGTGTCGCTCAGGATGGTGGGTTCCGTCGGCTGTCGGGGTTCCTCGGCGTGCGCCGCTTCCGCCGACAGCAGGGCGAGAGCAAGGCAGCTCGCATGGAGCCAGCTCGGCGCCTGGCCGAAATGCCTGCGAGGACGTGCAAGTGAAGCCACAGGGAGCTTCTTCAAGCTACCGGCCCTCGGACTTTACTGTCAACCACGCTGCATTCGTTGCCGCAGTCGGAGAGCCTCAGTTCGCCGGCCCCTTGGGCCCGCGTGCAGCTTGGCCCAGCGCAGCCGCGGTGCCCTCGTCGATCACCGGCTCGCCCTCGCCGACGTGGAACGGTGCAACCAGCGTGGGTCGAGCCATCTCCACGTCGTCCGCCTCGCCGTCTTCGAACAGCTCGTCGCTGAGGTCCTCCGCGCTGCCCTCGGCGGCCAGCTCGACCCGTGCCTGCCCGAGCTCGCGACTGGTCTCGGCCAAACGATCGGCCACCACTCCGAGGAACTGCCACAAGAGCTTCACCGCCAGAGCGTGCTCGTTGCGAAGCAGCTCGAAGAAGTCGCGACGGCGGATGACCATCAACTCCGCCGGGCCGTTGGCTCGGACCGACGCCGAGCGCGGCTGGTTCCGCACCAGCGCCATTTCGCCGACGTGTGCCCCTTGCTCCAGGGTGGTGATGTGGGCGTCACCGCGCAGGACGTCCACCTTGCCCTCGATCACGATGAAGAGCTCATCGCCGGTGTCGCCCTGCTTCATCACGTACTCGCCAGGCTCGTACTCGAGCACGTCGGTCACTTGCAGCACGCGCAGCAATTCGCGTTCGCTGAGCGGGCGGAACAGCCGCATTCTGGCGAGCAACTCGCGCTTCAGCTGCAGGCGACGCGTGCGATCCACGTCGTGCTCGTCGGCTCCGCCGAAGCCGATCAGAATGCCGGTGATGTTGTCGGAACCGCCCAACTCATTGGCAGTTTCGACCATTGCCCGCACACCGAGCTCGACGTCCTTGCTGGCAATGCGGCTGGCGAGTTGGTCCAGATCGTCTTCGAAATACTGGTAAAGACCATCCGAACAGAGCAAAAGGCGGTCCCCGGGCGCTAGGTCGAGCACGATCGTGTCGGGTTCGACGTGCTCGTACACGCCGACGGCGCGGGTGATGGCGTTCTTCTGCGCGAGCTGCTCCACCTTCTCGCGCGGCATCTTCTTGCGCTTGATGAGCTCGTTGTAGACGTTGTGGTCTTCGGTGAGTTGCTCGAGGATGCCGTCCCGGAGCAGATACAGGCGACTGTCACCGACGTAGACGATGAACGCCGTGTCACCAGCGACGACCGTGGCGACCAGCGTGGTGCCCATGCCCCGCTTCTTTTCGTCGCTACTCGCCTCCTGGTACACCCGCGCCGATGCGCGGTTCACGGCAAACTCCAACATCGCCGTGATGTCGCGCTTGCTGACTTTGGCGACTCCGGTTGCGCCGGCGACGTAGTCCTTGAGCATCTCGGCGTCCTTCTTCACCTCCTCGTGGAAGGTGCGCACGGCGAGGGCGCTGGCCACTTCGCCGGCCGCGTGTCCGCCCATCCCGTCGCACACGACGTACAGACCGAGCGCGCGATCGACGAGGAAGTTGTCTTCGTTGTGCTCTCGCTTTCGCCCAACGTCTGTCAGCGCGGAAAAGGAGACCTCGGAGCCCATTGAACTAGGATACACAAGGCGCTCGCCGCTTGCAGCTGGCTCCTGGCCGCCCGGCTGTCCCGCCCGCGAATGGTCCGGTCGCAGCTTCGAGGAGGCGGCCGGGATCGACGAAAAAGGTGGGACTTTCAGCCGGAGAGTCAAACGGGGTCGAGCTGGCCCGTATCCAGCAGACTTCGATATGCGCCCTTCGTGACCACCACGTGGTCCAAGAGCGGTATGGCGAGCAGCGCACTCGCCCGCGCCAGCGCGTGGGTGAAATGCAGGTCTTCGGGGCTGGGTGTCGGGTCGCCGCTCGGGTGGTTGTGAACGAGGACGAAGGCGGCGGCGCCGTCTCGGACGACGGGAACGAGCACATCCCGTGGCAGTACCGCGCAACCATGAAGCCCGCCCTTACCCACGTGCCAGGTGGAGCGCAGCCTGGTTCGACCATCCACACAAAGAACCCATATTTCCTCGTGCTCGAGGTGGCCTAGCCGCGGCCTTGCCCAGTCGAACACTCCCCCCGCCGTGAGCGGGCGCCCGCGATCCGCCTCTTGTCCCGCCACGGCGACCCGATGGCCGAGCTCCAAGGCTGCGAGCACGCGAACCGCTTCGCGGCGGCTGATGCGGCCAAGCTGCGCCAGCCCTTCGGCCCGGAAATGGGACAGTCGGGCCAGGCCTCCGCACTCGGCGAGCAGTCGGCTCGAATCCGCCCACGCCGTCACGCTGCGGCCGTCGGGATCCAGGAGCAAGGCGAGGAGCTCCTGCTCCGACAGTGCGGCAGACCCTTCGAGCACTGCGCGCTCTCGCACGACGAGCGCTGTCTTGGCCGGACCTGGCTTGGGACTACTGGGCACGACTGGAGGGACTGCAGCTTCGATGCCAGCTGCGTCCGAGCTGTTTACTTCGCTGCGGGCGTCGGGCGTGCCCTGGCGCGTCAGGGATCGATCGCGGCATCTCCGGCCAGCTCGCGAAAGGCCCGAGCTGCGGCGACCACCCGGGATTCGTCCTTACCGTCGAAGGTGACCCGGGTCTTGCATCGTGGATCGAACCATCTCGGATACGAACCCACGTGAACGTCGGGATAGTCCGAGACGACGGCCGTTAGGTGCGGCAGGAGGTCGACCTCATCGACCCGCGTCAGCACCTCGACGCCGTGGATCGGGCTTGGCCCGCTGAGGTGCGCGCGTACCCCGACCAGCTTCGCGCGGAAGAGCTCGGGCACCCCGGGCAGCATCCACACCTTGCCGCACACGATGGCCGGCCACAGCACGTCTTCGGTTCGCATCAGCTCGGCGCCCTCGGGAATGCGCGCCATCAGCCGGTGACCGTCGGTGAAGCCAGCGCCGAAAACACCCCGCAGCAACAGGACTAGCTCTTCGCTGACCACCACGGAGCGTCCGAGCGCGCGAGCCACGCCCAGCACCGAGACGTCGTCATGGGTTGGCCCGACGCCGCCGCTGGTGAACACGATGTCGGCGAGGGCACTCAAGCGCTCGATTTCGGTGGCGATGACTTCTACGTCGTCTGCCACGACGGCCACGGTGCGCAGCGTGATGCCGAGCGAGCGCAGCGTTCTGGCCAGCGGGGCCACGTTCTGATCGGCGATTTGGCCGCTCAGAACCTCGTCGCCGATCACGAGAGCGGCAGCGGTGTCCACGATTCGCCGCGACGCCGATTCGGTCACGCGTCCTCGATCTCCTCGGTGACGGGCGTGCCGTCCTCGCTGACTCGCAGCAATAGCTCGACCTTCGCCTCTGCCTCGTCGAGCTTCTTTTGCGAAGCCCGGGCCAGACCGACGCCCTCCTCGAAGCGGAGCAGGGACGCTTCGAGACTGAGCTGTCCACTTTCGAGCTCTTCCACGATTGCCCCGAGCCTGGCCATTGCTTTCTCGAACGGCAAATCGACGCCGGCGTTCACCTCGCTCGGATCGACGTTTGCCCCCTCCTTACCTCGCCTGGTCGCCACCCCGGTCAGCGTGGTCGCGGGAGGGTCGTACCGCAAGCCCAGGCTGGTTCGCCCGGTTCTTCGCAGTCCACGAAGTTGGTATCGAAAGGGGGCTGCCCGGGGCCTTGCACCACGCGCGCACCGACGAAGCCGTCTGGAGCAGGCTCGAGCGAGACAGGGGCCGCGAGCACCCGCGTCGCGACGTAGGCACCGCCGCTCGTCGCTACGGCCAGAAGGGGAATGCCTGGGGATACCCAAGCGTGACCCGCACCGAGCGCACGACATACCGGGTCGGGATCGAGCGTCGCCAGCTCGCGCGCCAGGCGTTGCTCGGGGGAGAGCCCTAGCCGCACCAGCGCCCCGCACAGCGAGCGTCTCACGGTGTCGTCGGTCTCGACGGCGTACAGGCGCTCCGCCAGGCCACGAGCGAGCGCGTGCCCTTCACTCTCTGCAGCGCCGAGTCCTTGCGCGACCACCAGGCGGGTCATGGCCGGGCTACCTTCGAGCAGGCCGTCCAGCTCGGACGGCGTGATGCCGGGGCCAGGTGCGTCGCGCAAGCGGCTGGCGAGGCAGCCGAGAACGGGATCGCCGTCCGCGTTCGGGCGCTCCAGGTAGTGCTCGAACAAGCGCCTGGTGCTGTCGCCCCCCGAGAGCCCCGCGCACGCCTCGCGCCCGCTCGGTCGCGCTCGATTGGCGAGCAGCTGGTTCTTCGCTGCGGCGCGAACCTCGGCGCGTCGATCGCGACTCAGGCGCTCGGCATTGGACGGGCTCGTCGTCGCCAAGAACCAGGCCGCTGCCGAACGAGCCGTCGGTTCCCCCTGCGCGAGCTCGGCTTCGGCCAACTCCTGCCACTCTCGAGTGTGAGCGCCGGGCCCCATCGCGGCGAGGCCACGCAGCGTCCAGAGGTGGCTCGTCTTTGCGAGCTGCCGCCAGTCCTCCAAGGTGGGCCCGGAGCTCGGGCCGCAGTCCGCGAGCTCAACGAGGGCGCCTGCGGCGTCCGCCACCGACAACTTGGGCAATTCGGGTAGCCGAGCGCGTGCCTTTTGGCAGCGCTCCGATCGCCATTTTTCGCGTTCCCCTCTCGCTTGCGCCAGCCAGGTCATGCGAGCGCGGCGTGCCGCGTCGTCTTGCCACGGGAAAGCAGCCCGGAGCTGCTCGGGGCTCGGGGAATGGGCAAGTAGCGCCGCGCGAGACTGCTCGGCAAGCTCGGCGTCGACGTCATCGGGGCCCGAAGCGAGGAGCACCAGGGCACGCACGCCCCCGGGCCTGGCTGCGGCCGCGAGCGCCAGGGCCGCCACGGCGCGGGCCAAGCTACGGCGGCTGGGCTCGTCGCCGGCGCTCGGCTCACGCAAGTGGTGCAAGAGTGCCTGCTCCGCGGCGTCGTGCTCGGCGAATCCGGCCAGGGCTCGAATGGCCAAGAGCAGCGTCCGGGCGTCGCTCTTCACCTCCGCCGAACGTGAGAGGTCTGCGAGTTGTGTGGCCGCGGTAGGGCGAGTGGACGCTGCTAGTGCGCGGATCCGACTCTCGGCCCCAGCGCTGGGTAGGGGTCCGGCCACCGCATCGTTCGGGCGCACAGGCGCATTCGACGCCGCCGGCTTGGCCATCGCGGCGCCGATCGACAGGCCCCCAATCGCAAGACCCGCCGCGATCGCCAGGGCTGGATGCCAAGGGCTCTTTGCCGGCACCATCAGAGCCTAGCAGGCTTCTCTTGCCTGCACCTTTCGATAGTGCGATTGAACCTGCCACATGGACGCCATTCGAGTTCGCGGGGGACGCCAGCTTGCCGGAAGCATCGCCGTGGGAGGAGCCAAGAATGCGGCATTGCCCATCCTGTGTGCGACTCTGCTGTCGGACGGTGCGAGCCGCCTGCGCAACGTGCCCGGGCTGCGCGACATCCACACCACGGGGGCCCTGCTCGACGTCCTCGGTCGCAAGACCGAGCTGGCCCTACCGGAGGTGCACGTGGGCCCCAGCAGCGGAGCGCTGGTCGAGGCTCCCTACGACCTCGTGCGCCAGATGCGTGCCAGCATCCTGGTCTTGGGCCCGCTCCTGGCGCGCCACGGACGCGCCCGCGTCTCCTTGCCGGGCGGATGTGCGATCGGTGCGCGGCCCGTCGACCAGCACCTCAAGGGTCTCGAGGCGCTGGGAGCGACGATCAAGGTCGAGCACGGCTACATCGAGGCGGAGGCCAAGCGCCTGCAGGGTGCCGAGGTCGTCTTCGACATGCCGACCGTCACCGGCACCGAGAACATCATGATGGCCTGCGCCCTGGCCAAGGGCAGGAGCACGCTCGTCAACTGCGCCCGCGAACCGGAGATCGAAGAATTGGCCCGCGTCTTGAACAAGATGGGCGCGAAGGTCGACGGCGCCGGGACGCCCGTCATGCACGTGCAAGGGGCGGCGGAGCTGGCTCCGTTCGACCATGCCATCATTGCCGATCGCATCGAGGCGGGGACGTTCATGGCCGCCGTCGGGGCCGTCGGCGGGGACGTGCTGCTCGAAAACGCTCCGCTCGAAGACCTCGAACCGGTCGTGGTCAAGCTGCGCAAGGCGGGGCTCACGATCGAGCGCGAGGGCGAGGCCGTGCGGGTAGCCCGTTTGAAGCAGCTGAAGGCCGTCGATGTCACGACCGCGCCGCATCCAGGCTTTCCGACCGACATGCAGGCTCAGTTCATGTGCATGATGGCCGTGGCCCAGGGCGGCTGTGTGGTCACCGAGACCATCTTCGAGAACCGCTTCATGCACGTGCCGGAGCTCATCCGCATGGGCGCACAGATCGACGTGCGGAACAACGCCGCCTTCGTGCATGGCGTGCCTCAGCTGTCGGGCGCCAGCGTGATGGCTACGGATTTGCGCGCGAGCGCCTCGCTCGTGATCGCCGGATTGGTGGCGGAAGGGGAGACGGTCGTCCGTCGCGTCTATCACCTCGACCGCGGCTACGAATCCATCGAAAAGAAGCTCGGCGGCGTCGGGGCGGACATCACGCGGATCAGTCTGGAGGGACCATGAGCGACGGCGCCCCCCCGCGCCCCCTGACGCTCGCCATCCCCAAGGGTCGCGTGGCGCTCGCGCTGGCTCCGCTCCTGGAGCGGGCCGGCATTTCTGCGGCCAGTCTGCTGGCCGACGACCGGCGTCTGATTCGCCAGAGTGACGACGGCACGGTGCGCTTTCTCTTGCTCAAGCCCGACGACGTTCCGACCTACGTCGAATACGGGGTGGCCGACCTCGGCTTGAGCGGCCGCGACGTCTTGCTGGAACGCCGCTACGACCTCTACCAATTGCTCGATCTCGGGGTCGGCGTTTGCCGGATGGTCGTGGCGGGGCCCGAGGGCACGGCGGACTTGGCTCGACCCCGCGTTGCCACGAAGTTTCCTCGCATCGCCACGGAACACTTCGCCAAGAAGGGCATTCAAGCGGAGGTGATCTACGTGGGCGGGTCCGTGGAGCTCGCGCCTCTGGTGGGCCTTGCCGACGTGATCGTCGACATCGTCGAGAGTGGCGCCACGCTGCGGGAAAATCACCTCGAAGTGCTGGAGCACATTGCCGACATCTCGACCGTCTTGGTCGCCAATCGCAGCCTCTACAAGCTGCGCCATCAGGAAGTCGCGCCGCTCATCGCCCGTTTGGAAGCCGCGCTCTCGTCGCCCTGACTCGCCTCTCACCAGGTGGAGTAGGGGCGCTGTGCGAGCGCCGAATTGCGGTAGCGAGGGTCGGCGCTGACTTCGTCGCCCAGCCAGCTCGGCCGATCGAAGGGCTGATCCTCGGAGTCGAGCTCGACCTCGGCCACGACCAGGCCTGCATTCGCTCCTTCGAAGACGTCGACCTCGAACACGTGCGCCTGGTGCGGGACCAAGTAACGGGTCTTCTCGATTGGACTCGACTGGGCCAGGGCGAGCATCTCGCCCGCGTCGACGGGAGGGATCTCGTACTCGAACTCCGGCCGTGAAAGCCCGGACGTCGGGCCCTTCACCGTGAGCCAGGCCCGGTCGCCGCTGGAGCGGATCCGCACCGACACCGGACCGGCTCGAGTCAGGTAACCCTGGATCAGGCGCGTCCCGCTGGCCGGACGTGGCCAGTCCGGGTGGACCAGGAACTTGCGCTCGATTTCGGTGGCCATGGCTCGACTCTAGCCGCCCCGAGCCAGGGCGCGCCAGTCGAGCTTTTGGCGGGATCCATCGAGCGACAGGCGCTTGAAACGCATGGCACGAGCTTCGCTTTTCAGCGGAGACGACGACCGAACCCGGCGCGGTTCGGTCCGAACGAAAGGAACGAGAGATGGATCAGGCAAAGATGAAAGTCATTTACGTCATTACCGGCAAGGGGAACCGCAAGTTCTGGAACAAGGTTGGGGTGGCCTTCGTGAATCACGATGGCTCGCTCAACTGCAAGCTGGACTCCTTGCCGGTCGACGGCGAGCTCCACATTCGCGACTACGTCGCGCGTGAGGACCGCGGCGATACGGCGCGTGAGGACCGTGGCGACACGGCAACGGCACTCGCTGGCTGACGGAAAGGGGCGGGGAATGAATCAAAACACTTCGTTTCCCAGACTGGAGGTCCCCACGGCTGGGGACCTCCAGTCTCGCCAGCCCGGCATGGAGCAGGCCCAGGCCAAAGGGAGCCCAGTTTCGGCGCGACTGGCGCAGGTGGCTCGATCGGTGTGGGTGCTGCCCG
>Ga0247744_1000133_pt1 | contig 15779 bp, 13 predicted proteins | sample UWRJS154409C5_FD_180946 | JGI IMG/M metagenome (GOLD analysis project Ga0247744, IMG submission 180946) | Soil microbial communities from Arlington Agricultural Research Station in Wisconsin, United States - UWRJ-S154-409C-5 | ecosystem: Environmental > Terrestrial > Soil > Agricultural land... | reverse complement strand
ACACCCTGGTCCCATGCGCACCGCCCTGGGGCTCTCGGTCATCGCGACGCTTTCGCTCGCTGCTTGCAGCAATAGCGGGAGCCCGGGGCCATCGGACGGTGCTGGCGGGGCCGGAGGGACGGCCGTCTCCACGGGAGGCGCGCCGAGCAGCGGCGGCAGCCTCGGCGCAAGTGGTGGGGTCAGCTCCGGTGGAGCGACGGGCGGGCAGTCAGCGGAAGCGGGCGGTGGACCGCCCGCCAGCGGCGGCACCGGGAACGACGCGGGCGGTAGTGGCGGCTCAGGTGGCGGCTCAGGTGGCGGCAGCGGGGGAATCCAAAGCTCCGGCGGCGCGCCCCCTGCGCTGATCATCAGTAGCGACACGAGCTCCATCGAGTTCACCCCCGCCCTCATCGCCGCCGAGGACTTCTATCCGGGGCAAGCGACAGTGCAGTCCGGCGGCATCGTGGGACTGCTCACCGACGACAACGTCGACCTCGGCACCAATGCGGAGACGCAGACGCTGCGGCAGTCCGTCATGTACCCGAACCTGCGCATCATCTTCACGGTGACCGAGACGTTTTACCGCATCGTGGCCAATCGCCAGTCGGGCATCGAAGAGCTCGCCGATCTCGAGGGTAAAAGCATCGCGAGCATCGACACCACCTCGGCAGCGTATTTCATTCACAAGTACCTCGGTACGGTGGGCGTCACCGACTACGATCTCGTCACCGGCAGCATCTGCATGGCCGCCCCGTGCGGACAAGGAACGTTGCCGGCACTCTTGGACAGCGGCGCAGCGGACGCCATCGCGCTCTGGGAACCCTCGACGGAGCTCGGCCTAGAGCTGCTCGGAGACGACGCGATCGTGTTCCAAGACAAGTCGCTCTACCGAGAGATCGTCAACCTACACACGACGACCGAGAAGCTGGCCGATCCGGAGAAGCGCCGCGGCATCGTCGAGTTCGTGCGGGCGTTGGCGCAGGCGCAGGCGGTCTACCGCGAGAGTCCCGAGACCGTCTGGCCGCGCATCGTGAGCGCGATCGGCATCGAGCAGCCGGTCTTGGAAGCCGTTTGGGAGGACGAGCAGTTCCTGGGCACGTTGGTGCCCGACATCCTCGATGTGCTCGAAGAAGAGGAGCCCTGGATCGCGGCACAAGCAGGTCGCACAGCGCGCACCCGGGCCGAGCTCGAGGCCATCGTCGACACCAGCATCCTCGAAGAAGCGCTCGGCACGCCGTAAGGTCTCAGGCGGGCCCGACGATGGAGATGATCGGCACGAGCCAAGTCGTGGTGCCGAACAGCGTCGTCCTCGGGACGCTCACGTAGCCGATCTCGGCGCCGCCACAGTCCGGGCCGAAGGAGTTCAGCTGGACTTCGTAGGTGACGCCGGTGTTGACGCCCGTGAGGGTCGAGGCGTAGCCGGACTGCAAGCTGGTGTCGCGCGGGTGGGCGGAGCCGGCCACGAGCTCGCAGATCGGCGTCGACAGATCCTCGCTGGCATACACGATCGTGTCGGAAAAGACGGCAATGTGGTCCGTCGTGCTGCCGGCCGTGCAGTTGGTCGTGAACGGCAAGGCATCGGCCTCGGCGTCGACGACGAAGATTTCGGGGCCGCCGGCGGCGAGATAGACGAGCTCGGGCGGCTCGCCGGCATCGAGCGAGGCCACGACGTACTCTTCGCCACTGTGAGCCGTGAACGCCGTGTCCCCGAACGCGTCGATGAAGGTGTAGTCCTCCGTGAAGGTCGCCACACAGTAGTCGCTCCAGTCGTCCACCGTGGTCTGCGGGTCGCCGCTTTCATCGACGTTGTTGCCGCACGCGGTGCAGAGCAGCAGGAGGCCTATCGAAGTTGTGGCAGCACCTAGCGAGAAAGCAGAACGCACGGAGAATCGAGTAAGATGCATGCTGACAGTATGCGCTACGCTCCTCCGCGAGGCCATGCCGCCGAGTGGGCGGGTGGGCTCCCGCGTGGTATGATCCGAAGATCATGAGCGAGGAGCAATTTCTCGAAACCGAGATGCCGTCGATGGACGGTGCGCGGCCGGAGCTACTCGATGTCGAGGGCTTCGAGCCGGTCCCGTTCGAGGTGATTCGAGCGTTGCCGAAGACGGACCTGCACGTGCATCTGGACGGGTCCTTGCGCCCGCAGACGATCCTGGAGCTGGGGCACGAGCAGGGGGTGCAGCTGCCGGCGGATTCGGCCGCAGGCATCGAGGCGGCGGTGGGCGCAGGGAGCCAATTCGGCTCGCTGGTCGAGTACCTGAAGGGCTTTCAGCTGACGCTCTCCGTGCTGCAAACGGCAGAAGCACTGGAGCGCGCGGCGTTCGAGCTAGCGGAGGATGCCCATCGCGAGAACGTCCTCTACATGGAGGTGCGCTACGCGCCGATGCTGCACACGCAGCGGGGCCTTCGGCTGACGCGGGTCGTCGAAGCCGTTTTGGATGGTCTGCGTCGAGCGCGCGAGACGTACGGCATCAAGAGCAACGTCATTCTGTGCGGCATCAGGAACATCTCGAGCGCGTCGAGCTATCAGATGGCCGAGCTGGCGGTGGCGTACAAGGGACGCGGCGTGGTGGGGTTCGACTTGGCTGGCGCCGAGGCGAACTTTCCGGCCAAGGACCACATCGAAGCTTTTCAGCTGATTCGTGACAACAACATCAATTGCACCATTCACGCGGGCGAGGCCTACGGCCCCGCTTCGATCGCACAAGCCATCCACGACTGCGGCGCCAACCGCATCGGCCACGGCTGCCGGCTGCGCGAAGACGGCGACCTCTTGCACTACGTGAATGACCACCGCATCCCGCTCGAATGCTGCCCGTCCTCCAACGTGCAAACGGGCGCGGTGAAGTCCTTGTCGACGCATCCGCTCAAGCTCTACTTGGACCTCGGCGTGCGCGTGACGGTGAACACGGACAACCGGCTGATCACCAAGACGACGGTCACCGACGAGCTCTACCGTGTGCACACGGCCATGCGCGTGCCCTTCCGCGACATCAAGACGATCGTCACTGCCGGCTTCAAATCGGCCTTCCTGCCGTTTCACGACAAGCAGGCGGCCTTGCGTAAGGTCAGCCAGGAGCTCGGCCGCTACGACGACGCGGGGCGGCTGACTAGTACTTGAGCTCGGCCCGTACGTCCGTCTTGTCGAACTCGCCGACCTTCTCCACGAGCTCGCTCAGCGCGGGGACCTCGGCGGTTGGCACCTTCACCAGGAAGCGCACGTAGAGGTCGCCCGTTTGCTCGCCGCGCGCGACGCCCTTGTCGCGCAGGCGCAGCAGTTGGCCCGACTGGGTGTGGGCCGGAACCTTGAGCGTGACGGGGCCGCTCGGCGTGGGCACTTCGATTTTGGCGCCGAAGTAAGCCTCTTTCAGGGTGATGGGCAGGTCCAGCGTGAGGTCCAAGCCCTCGCGAGTGAAGTGCGGGTGCGGCTTGACGCGCACCGTGAGCACGAGGTCGCTCGGTGGCACGCCGGGGTGCGTCGGCGCTCCGGCACCGGGGACGCGCAGACGGTCGCCATCGGCCGTGCCCTTGGGAATGCGCACCTTCACGGTGCGCGAGCCGGGGTCCGGTGCCAGCTCGAGCTCCGCTCCGCTGACGGCCGAGGTGAACTCGATCTTCACCTCTCGGTGCATGTCCGGCGCACGTCGCTTGCCGCGTGACCCCCGCCCGCCGAACAAGTCGCTGAACAGGTCACCGAAGCCGGCGGCACCTGCGCCCTGGCTGAACGCATCGCCAAAGCCGCCGCCCCCGGCACCGCGGGCATAAGCCCGCGCCATGTCCGGGTTGAAGCCTTCGCGCAGACCTTGCTCGCCGAACTCATCGTAAAGCTTTCGCTTCTTGTCGTCGGACAGCACGGTGTAGGCCGCGCTCATCTTCTTGAAGCGCTCCTCGGCAGCCTGGTCGCCCGGGTGCTTGTCGGGGTGCATCTTGGCCGCGCGCGTCCGGTACGCCTTCTTGATGTCGTCGGCCGAGGCGCCTTTGCTCAGCCCGAGCTCGGAATAAAGGTCGCGGGCCATGGTCCTAACGGATAGCAGAAGTCCGGCGTCCCTGGTGCGCAAGGGGTCCGCGGGCACGCTTCTTGGCGTGAACGACGATCATGTCCTCGGCCAGCGCCAGGGGCGCGCCCGTGTAGTCGGCCGTCAGCCGCGCCGAGTAACCTTCGTAGGTCAAAAGAGATTCCAGCTCGCGGGGGAACCACTGGCGGAGGACGAGCCGGGTCGTGAGGCGATCCGCGGCGCGAGGGCGCTGGCCACGCAGCCAGTGGTCACTCTCGACGAGCAGGAGCTGCCGCAGGCGGTCGTATTCGTAGCGTTCGTCGTGCTCCACCGAGACGCCGCTTTTCGGGTGGCGCAGGGCGGGCAGGCGGAGGCGCTCATCCGGATCGGCTTCGGTCTCTTCCGCCGCAGGCAGAGGCACGTCGAAGACCAGCTCCGCGCCGGGACGCAAGCCTTTTGCGGCTTGGCGAAGAAACTGCGCCATGTCTTGGAACGAGTGCAGGTGGCCCACCACGTTGAACGTGGCGAGCACGAGGGCAAAGCGCTCCTGTGGCTCGAAGCTGCGCATGTCGCCGCGCTCCAAGCGGACCCTCCCGCGCACGGCCGGATCGAGCGTGCGCAGGCGCTCCTTCAGGCGACGGAGCATCGGCGGGCTAGTGTCCACGCCCACGACCGCATGCCCGCGCTCGGCCAGGGGCAAGGTGACCCGGCCCGAGCCACAGCCGTACTCGAGGATCGGTCCGCGTGCTTCGTCCGCGAGGGCGAGAAAGTACGCGATGTCGTGCTCACGCCCGGTGAGCGCGGCTTCGTAGAGGTCTGGATCGTCGTAGCCGCCAGACGCCGGCTTGCTCGACGAGCCAGCGATCAGGCGCGAGCCTCGAGCTCTTGCACGTACTCGGCGACGGCTTCCATCGACGGGCGGTGCCAGTGCACTTTGCCCTTGGCGATCTCACGCAGGGCGATCACCGCAGCTTTGTTCTTGGAATTCACCAGGGCTGGCTCGCCCTTCATGAGCTCTCGGCAGCGCTGGGCGGCGAGCACCACGAGCGCAAAGCGGTTTTCTTCCTTCTCGAGGCAATCTTCGACGGTAACGCGAGCCATTGGGGGACGCGGAGCCTAGGACCAAGGACCGACGCCGGCAAGGCGGCCGACGCCCACCCGGCCGCGCATCGGAAGCCGATTCGCATCATATTTTTAAGACGTTGAAAATACTCGGCAATTTTGGCATCACGCCGGCGTCGGCCAGTCGGCCGGCGCGGCGGCGCAGTTGACAGCCAGCCGCAGCCGCACAATTTGGCGGGGCCTCGTGTCCAAGTCTCTCGTCATCGTCGAGTCGCCCGCCAAGGCGCGCACCATCGCCGGATTCCTCGGTCCGGACTTCGTCGTGGAGTCCTCGATCGGCCACATCCGCGACCTGCCGCGTTCCGCCGGGGACATCCCGCTCAAGTACAAAAAGGAGCCCTGGGCGCGCCTCGGGGTGGACACCGAGCACGGGTTCAAGCCGCTCTACGTGGTGGACGCGGAGAAGCGCGACCACATCAAGAAGCTCAAGTCCCTCGCGGACAGCGCCCCTGAAATCTTGCTCGCGACTGACGAGGATCGCGAGGGGGAGTCCATCGCTTGGCATTTGCTCGAGGTCCTGCAGCCCAAGGTGCCCGTGAAACGCATGGTGTTTCACGAGATCACCCAGAAGGCGATCAAGGAGGCCATCGCGCACCCGCGGGAGCTCGACCGTCGGCTGGTGGACGCCCAAGAGGCCCGGCGCATCTTGGACCGGCTCTACGGTTACGAGGTCTCGCCCGTCCTGTGGAAGAAGGTCATGCCCCGGCTGTCGGCCGGTCGCGTGCAGTCAGTCGCCACGCGCATGATCGTCGAACGTGAACGGGAGCGCATGGCCTTCCGCTCGGCCAGCTACTGGGACATCGACGCCGATTTCGAGGCTCCCGCAGGCACGCCGAAGGAGTTCACCGCCACGCTATCGACGCTCGGTGGCCAGCGTATTGCGACCGGTAAGGACTTCGACGACGCCGGCGGGCTGAAGAAGGACCTCTTGCTGCTCGGCGAAGCCGAGGCGAAGCGCTTGACCGAGTCCTTGAAGGCCGGCGAAGCACGCGTCTCGTCGGTCGAGCGTAAGCCCAATCGGCGCAGCCCGGCAGCGCCGTTCATGACCTCGACCTTGCAGCAAGAGGCGGGTCGTAAGCTGCGCTTCTCGTCGTCGCGCACCATGCGCGCGGCCCAGCGCCTCTACGAAAACGGTTTCATCACGTACATGCGTACCGACAGCACGACGCTATCGGAAACGGCCCTTTCGGCTGCACGCAGCGCGATTGGCGAGCTCTACGGCCAGGAGTACTTGCCGAAGGCTCCGCGCGTCTACAAGAACAAGGTCAAGAACGCTCAGGAAGCGCACGAGGCCATTCGCCCTGCGGGCGAAGCCTTCCGCCATCCGGACGAGGTCTCGGCCAAAGTCGGGCCGGACGAAGGCAAGGTGTACGAGCTCATTTGGAAGCGCACCGTGGCTTCGCAAATGGAGGATTCACGGGGCGAAAGCGTCGCCGTCGTGATCTCCGTGAAGGCCGGCCAAGACCAAGCGGAGTTCTTGGTCCGCGGCAGCACCATCACCTTCCCCGGCTTTTTGCGCGCCTACGTCGAAGGTAGCGATGACCCGACCTCGGAGCTCGAGAATCGGGAGCGTCCGCTGCCGCCGCTCAGCGAAGGTCAGCTGCTGGATTTGCAGGCGCTGACGCCGAACTCCCACGAGACGCAGCCACCGGCTCGGTACACCGAGGCCTCGCTCGTCAAGCGGCTCGAAGAGCTCGGCGTCGGTCGGCCGTCCACCTACGCCTCGATCATCGGAACCATTCTCGACCGCGGCTACGTCTGGAAGCGCGGCACGGCCCTGGTGCCGTCGTTCCGCGCCTTCGCCGTGGTGGCGCTCTTGGAGCAGCATTTCGGCGACTTGGTCGATTACGCCTTCACCGCGCGCATGGAGGACGAGCTCGACGAGATCGCTGGCGGCAAGCAGGCTTCCGTGCCGTGGCTCGAACGCTTCTATTTCGGCATCAAAACCGAGCACACTCGTCCGCTCGACCTGGGGTTGCGAGCCCTCGTTTCCGATCAGCTCGAGCGCATCGACGCGCGCGCCATCAACACGTTGCCGCTCGGTGAGGACGACGCGGGCGTGCCGATCTTGGCTCGCGTGGGGCGCTTCGGTGCCTACCTGTCGCGCGGCGAGGACACGGCCAGCATCCCCGACGACGTCGCGCCCGACGAGCTCACACTGGATAAGGCGAAGGAGCTTTTGGCTACGCCGGGAGGCCTGCGGCCGCTCGGCACCGACCCGGCCACGGGCCTGACCGTCTACACGCGGACGGGCCGCTTCGGCGCCTACGTCCAGCTCGGTGAGCACGAGGACGGCGCTGAGAAGCCTCGCACGTCGAGCCTGCTGTCGACGCAGAAGCCCGACACGCTGACGCTCGAGGATGCCCTCCAGCTCTTGTCGTTGCCGCGGCTCGTCGGCAAGGATCCGAGCGACGGCAAGGATATCTTCGCCCAGCTCGGACGGTTCGGTCCCTACATCTCCAAGGAGAAGGACAGCCGCAGCCTCGAAGGTGAAGCGCAGATCTTCACCGTCGACTTGGAGCAGGCGCTGGCGTTCTTCGCCCAGCCGCGGCGCCGCGGGGCGCGCAAAGCCGTCGAGCCGCTGCGCGAGCTCGGTGAGGACCCGGTCAGCAAGAAGACCATCACGCTCAGGGAAGGCCGCTTCGGCCTCTACGTCACCGATGGCGAGACGAACGCCTCGCTGCGCAAAGAGGACGATCCGGGCAGCCTGACGCCCGAACGCGCCCAGGAGCTCCTGCAGATTCGGCGTGAGACGGCGCCGCAGAAGCCGCAGAAGAAGGCGGCCAAGAAGAGCACCAAGGCGGGGGCGAAAGCCGGCGCCAAGGCGCCTGCCAAGAAGGCGAGCGCGCGACGCGGCAAGGCTACTGCTAGCTCAGCGTCCGAGCTGGGCGTCACCCGTGTGGTGAAGGCCAAGGCCAAGTCGAAGAAGGCGGCGCCCAAGCGTCGGCCGAAAGCCCCCGCGGCCGAAGGCCCTGCCGCAGGACTCGACTGAAGGCGAGCTGAGGCGCCGGCGGCCGGCGCCCCGCCACTCAGTGTCCGCGGCCTTTGAGATAGGCGCGCGGCGACTGCCCGCGCAGAGCGCGAAAGACCCGATGAAACTGGGCCGCGCTACCGAACCCTGCCGCCAGCGCAGCGTCGAGCAAGTTGTCGCCGCGTTCGTCGACGAGCACGTCGAAGCGCTCGAGGCGTAGGCGGTTTCGGTACTCGACGAGGGACAGGCCCATCTCCGTCTTGAACACGCGCGCGAGTCGACTGAGTGAGAGACGCAGCGCGTCGGCGAGCTCCTTGCCACCGAGCGACGGATCCTTGGCGAGCAGACGCAGCGTGCCGACCACCACGGGGTGGGCCGGAGCAGTCAGGCCGTTCTGGCCGGGGCGACCGGGGCCGGGCCGCTTGTAGTCGATGAGCACGCCGAGCATCGAAGCCAAGAGGGCCGTTCTGGCCTGCATCTCGGGCCGCATCGGCACCCCTTCGATGCCGCCGTCGTTGAACAACATGCCGAGACGTCCGCGTGCCGAGCGGATCGGTGTGGCTGCGACCCAACCGGTGCCGACGACGCGCGTTTCGCGCGCCTCTTGCACGACGATCGGGCAGTTGTCGATCACCGTGAAATGGCCGGCGCCGCTCTCGGCCCGCTCGAAGGCCGCTCGGTCGCTGCCCCCCATCTCGTACATGACGTGGTGCTCGTCCACGGTGCGCCGCTCGAGGTCCGTTCCCCAGGTGCCGAGCATGAGGTTCCGCTGCTCATCCAGTAAGAAGAGCGCCACGCGCCGGAGGCCAATCACCTCGCGGGCGAGCTCCACCGCGCGGCGAAACACCTGATCCACGTCGTCCTGGACCAAAAGCTCGGCGAACGCGCTCAGGATGGCGTCGGACTCGTCCTGGGGCGACGGCCGGATGGACGGACGGGGGGGATTCGACCCCAGAATGACCGTCCAATCGACGCGGCGCCTCACCAACTCTGGCACGGCGAGGAGCTTAGCATGTTAGCGCACGCCTGAGCGGACCAGGATTGCCTGCCCTGCCAGCTTGGCGGCCACAAATGGGCCTTTTGGGAGGGCAAATGAGTGGATGCGACGTGCTGGTCGTGTCACGGATCGAGTGGAACGCAGACTCGTCTGCGCTGCGGGAGATCCGGCCATGGTGCTTTCTTTCAGCGGAGTCATAGCCAGACTCGTGACCTGCTCCGGGGGGGGTGAAAATAGCCTCTGGGGGAGGCCCTGGCTCGCAAGGCATCGTCAGTGTAGGAGGCTCGCCCCTCCGGCAGCATGAGCTTCGAAGGACAAGGCGCGATGGGCGGTTCGGATCCCAATTTCCACCTGTTCCTGTTGATTGGGCAGTCGAATATGGCCGGCACGCCCACGCCGGAAGCGGTTGACCAGGCCCCGAACCCCAGCATCCGGGTGCTCGGCTACGAGGACTGCCGCGCGCCCCACGAGCGCGGCTATGACGAGTGGTCGGTCGCCGTTCCGCCCCTGCACGGCTGCGAGGCCGGGCTCGGCCCCGGTGACTATTTTGCAAGGACGGTCGCCCGGAGCTTTCCCGAGGCCAAGATCGGCCTCATCCCCTGCGCCATCCCGGGCGTCGACATCGACTTCTTTCGCAAAGGCGTGGTGTCGTCGCGGCGGAGGGAATTCAAGATTCCGCCCGATAATCACTGGTCGGGCGCCTACGAATGGGTCGTCTCGCGCGCGAAGCTCGCCCAAGAAGTGGGCGTCATCCGCGGCATCCTCTTCCACCAGGGCGAGTCCGACGTGGGACGAGTCGAGTGGCCCGGCAAAGTCGCCGAGATGGTCCGGGACCTGCGGGCTGATCTGAACCTCGGCCTAGTGCCGTTCCTGGCGGGCGAGCTCATGTACAGCCCTGGTTGCTCCGGTCACAACCCGCTCATTGCGAGGCTACCCGAGCTCATCGAGAAGGCCTACGTGATCTCGGCGGCCGGGTTGGCCCCGCAAGACGACTACCACTTCAATCTCGCCGGCCAGCGCACGCTGGGCACGCGCTACGCCGAGAAGTTCTTGGCTGTGTTCCGGCCGTGAAAGGTTGGGGCCCTGCCCGCTGCGCTCAATCGGCGGCGTCGCGCCAACGTGTGAGTCGACGCGGGTAGCGACCAGCCTGCACACTGCGCGCCGTCGTCCGCAGCAGTTTGTCCGTGAAGGAGAGCAGCCACGCTGGCACCTCGCCGCCCCGGAGCTCGATCTGCACTTGGCCGTTTGGGGCGATCGTCGCCAGCCCGTGGGCGCTCGGCGCCGTGGCGTCGTCTCGAGCGCTGTCCTCGCTCTCGCTACCGAGGAACCAGCGGACTTCGTAGTGCGCCCCAAATGCCGCCGCCTCCAGCAGGCGCAGCTCCGTGCGGGCCCCGTATTTGGTCAGAAGCGGCTTGGCCACCGCGGCTCGCAGGGGTGAAGAATCGCTCATCGGACCAGCATTGCCTCGAGCTTGACGCCCTCGGCTTCGAGGGCCTGCTGTTGAATCTGCGCCAAGGACGCGATGCCGACCAGCCCGAGATCGATCATGCGATCGATGTCTGCGCGGGGCACCGCACGCCCTTCGGCCGTGCCCTGCACTTCCACGATGTCGCCGCGGGCCGTGGCGACGAGGTTCAGGTCCACGCGCGCCGCGCTGTCCTCGGCGTAGCAAAGGTCGAGTGCCAAGCTGCCGTCCACGTGACCGACGCTGACGGCCGCGATCTGGTCGACCAAGACCGGGCCCTTGAGGTCGCCACGTTTCTTCATCCGCTCGAGGGCCAGACAGAGCGCAATGAAGCCACCGGTGACGGACGCCGTCCGCGTGCCGCCGTCGGCTTCGAGCACATCGCAGTCGATGGTGATCGAACGTTCGCCCAGCCGGTCCAGGTCGACCGTGGCGCGTAGCGCTCGCCCGACGAGGCGTTCGATCTCCTTGGTCCGCCCGCTCACGGAGCGCTCGCGGCCGTCACGTCGGTCCCGCTTCAGCGGCCCGGAGCGGGGATGCATCTGGTATTCCGCCGTAACCCAGCCGCGGCCTTTGCCCTCCATCCACGGTGGAACGCTGGCGTCGACCGAGGCCGTGCACAAGACGACCGTCTTGCCTGCCCGGTAGAGGGCGCTGCCCTCCGCCATCGTGTGAAATCCGCATTGGATCTGCACCGGGCGCACGCTCTCGGGACTCAGTCCTTGTCGACGGTCGGGCTTCATGAGCCGGTGTGTATCAGAGTCGACAGGCTGCTAGAAGCGGGAGCATGGCACTTGGCACGGCCGAGCTCACCATCAGCGAGGTCTTCGTCTCGGTGCAGGGGGAAGGTCCGAGCGCCGGAAAACCAGCCGCTTTCGTGCGTCTGGGTCACTGCAACTTGACCTGCAGCTACTGCGACACCCCGTACACTTGGGATTTCGCGCGCTACGACGAAGCCAAGGAGTTGCGCCGTGTCCCTCTGCCCGAGCTGACCGCCTTTTTGCTCGATCAGGGCCCGGGCCTCGTGGTCGTCACCGGCGGCGAGCCGCTCATTCAGCAGAAGGTGCTGGAGCGCCTGTTCTTGGAGGTGGACGAGCGCGCTCTAAAGCGGGCAGAGCCGCTCTGGCCAGACACGGGCGGACGCCTGTCGATCGAGGTCGAGACCAACGGCACGATTCGTCCGACGTCCGGGCTCGCCGCGCGCGTGAACCAGTGGAACGTGTCGCCGAAGCTGCGCTCGAGCGGGGAGCCAGCGGAGCGCCGTCTTCGGGAAAATACCCTGCGCTGGTTTTCCGAGCAGCCGAGCGCGTTCTTCAAGTTCGTCGTCGACACCAGCGAGAGCGCGGACGAAGCCCTGGAGCTCGTAGAGCTCCTCGGCCTGCCGAAGCAGCGCGTGCTCTTCATGCCCGAGGCGAAGAATCGCCGCGAGCTCGAGGCGCGCGAACATCTCGTGGCAGAGTGGGCGAGGCAGCGCGACGTGCGTTTCACCAGCCGCGTGCACCTCAAGCTCTGGGACGGCGAGCGCGGGCGTTAACGCGCGAGTCCCCAGACCGCGAGCGCATTGTCGAGGCGCTCGTCGGGGTCACGGGTCTCGGGGGCGACGCGCCGCTCGAGCTCCGGACCGATGCGTCGCCGCGCCACGGTCCACATCGTGCGCAAGAGGGTGAGATCCCGGTCACGCCGATCTTCGAGGCAGCTTGGATCGAGGCTGATGTCGCAGAGGGCGGGCAGCTGGCCGTCCTTGCCGAGCAGGCGCATGGGTCCGAGCAGTGCCGAGTACGCTCCGGCGCGGTAGGCGATCTGCAAGCGCCGGGCGGCAAACGTGGTTGCGGCCTCATGCGCGAGATCGAGGGCGGAGGTCGATCCGGAGGCGAGCTCGACATCGAGGCTCCGCCCGAGCGTGTGCGTGAGATCCGTGGTGGTGAATAGGCCCGGTATCGTGCGCGACAGCAAGTGACCGCCCGGGTGTCGAATCAAGAGCAAGCTGCGCAGGTACTCTTCGCTCAAGCTGGCGCTGTCTTCGTACGGGATGTGGGGTCTTTCGCCCGCCGGGATGTCCCCCATCACGACCAAAAGCGTGGCGTCGTCGGGGAATGTCGCCGAAAGCCAGGTGAAAAAGCGCGCCAAGCGGGCGTCCAAGTCGAGCAGTACCGCTCGTCGCAGGCTCTCGAGCCGCTGCCAATCTTCCTCGGGCATCTGCTGGCGACTGACCGGCCGTCTGGCGCGAATGTCCCCGAGCTGTATGGCTGCGCGGCGAGCGTCCAGGTCGCCTCCGTACTCCTTGGGCGGCAAGGCGCGTGCGCGATCCAGGTCGATGTCGAAGGGTGGGTGGCCCCCGCGCAGATGGAGCACGGCCAGGACCGGGCCGTCGTCCGTCTGGTGTGCACTCAGCCACGCTTGTGCTTCGTCGATCGGATCGGTGGCCGCACGGTCCTCGGCCGGCGAGATCGACACGTAGCGCTCGAAGCCTCGGCCGAGGCCGAAGCCTTCGAACGAGAGCGGTACCCCCGTGAAAAGGCCGGCTTGCCCGCCGCTGGCGGCCAGCGTCTCGGCGAGCGTCGGGCGGCTCGTGGGCAAGCGATCGGTGTCCTCGGCGACGCCGTGTTGCCAGGGTTCCTGGCCGGTGAGGAGTGACGCCATGACGCCGAGCACGCTCGTCGTCGGGTTCCGGTACTCCGGATAGAACGTGGCCGAACGAGCGAAGGCAGCCATGCTCGGCAAACCATGCTCGGCAAAGCTATCCGGACGGTGCTCGCGCAAGAGCCCGGAAAGGGCGATCACGATGGCGCGCTTGGCGCGAGGGACCGGGCTCTGTACGGCCTGTGGGAGGGCGAGGCGGGGGCCGGCGAAAGCGAGCCGTGTTCCCGACGTTACGCCCGTCGCCCGCAGCTCGAGCTCGATCGCCCGGCCTGCGTACGCCGAGAGGTCGAGCTCGACCGACCGCCACGCTGGCTTCTCTTCCTTCGAGTCGAGCAGGTACGACGACAGCACGGCACGCTGCCCGGAGCTGACCGCCGAGATCTCCGCGCCGCCGGAGCCAGTGCCCCAGAGGCCGATGTCCGTGTGCACTCGTGCGCCCGTTGGCACCCACACGGCGCAGCGCCACGCGCTGCCCGAGCGGAGCACCACGGCCGGCCGCTGATCCCCACCGATGTCGACTTCGCGCAGGATGTCGCGCCGGGCGGGCGGCAGGTCGCTGTCGTCCTCGCTCGGAGTCCCGAGTCGGATCCAGGCGACGTCGAAGGTCCGCGCGGCGTCGGATCGACCGGGTAGGCTGAGCGTCAACCGGTGTGGGCCGGGCGCCAGGGTCAGCTCACGGACCTTCACGCGGGTGACCTCGGGCGCAGCGCTCGGCCGGAGCGTGGCGATGCGCTGGTCGTCGATGGCCAGGGCGGCCCGATCCGCCCCACCTGGCAGCACGAGCGCAGACAGGACGCTGACCGTGAGAGGAGTGCCCACCCAGAAGTCGAAGCGGGCCTGGCGCTGGTCGATCCGCGCGTAGGTCGTGCCACCATGGGTGACGCGCGGCCACGCTGGCGGCGCGGCGAACGAGAAGCTGTCGCGGGATTCGGAGCCCTTCTCCCCGAGCTCGAGCACCAGGCCCTGGTGGTCGAGATCGCAATCTCCCGCGAGGTCCAAGAGGTCGACGCGTGGACTGGGCGTGATCGCCACCCGCGCCATCGGGTTCGGCTCCGTCTTCGGGATCGGCGCGTCCTCGGTCGGCCGCTCCCGGCAGCCGAGCAGCGCCGAGACGCCCAGCAGCCACGCCGCCAGCTGGCAGCGCAGGGCGCCTTGGCTACGCCGACTATTTGCCGCGGAAGATCGCGCGGGTAGTGCGTCCGGGCTCGACCTTCGCCGTACCTTGGCGCATCGAGCCCTCTTTTCGGATGCTGACCTCATGCTCGCCAGGGGTGACCGGGACCCGCCGCAGGGGGCCGCGCCCGGTGAATACGCCGTCGACATAGACCAGCTCGTCCTCCGAGGTCACCACCTCGATCAGGCCTTTGCCCGGCCAAGCCATCCCAGGCGGCAGGGGAGCAAGCTCCGTTGCCATCGGGGGCGGCGGTCCAGACGGCACGGGGGTGGTGGCGCCGGGGTCCGGCACGCCCGGGGCCGAGCTTCGGGCGCCATCGGTCGGGCGCTTCATCTCACCAAGCTCGGGTACGGCGGGACTGGTCTTGGACAGGCCCACCTTCGACTCCATCAGGTGCCGGCTGCCGAAGAACATGCCGAGCGCTGCCACCAGAGCCAGGGCCGGTCCTGCGCTCCGGCGACCCACCCTGCGTAGGCTCCGCTTGGGGAGGTCGCGGGGGCGCTGCGTGCTCGCCAGGGCGTTGGGCTCGGATTTCGGAGCCGAGGAGGTGGTCGGGGCTGATGCTTTGCGCTCCAGGCGTTCCCGCAGAGCCTCACTCACCTGGCCAGCGATCAGCCGGCCGGAATCGAGGCCGCGCCCGCCGAGGTCCAGGGCCGTCTCCTTGGCGGTCGAGAACAGGGCGCCAGCGCGGCGCAGCAGCACGGCGGGGGGGGCTGACTCGTCCCACGCCTCATCGCTTGGGGCGCGGGCCTCTGCGCCACGGGTGGGCAGGTCCTCCGGTGGGCTCTCGAGATCGAGCACGAGGTCAGTTGCGGAGTCGGCGAGCGGGCGACTGCGTCCGACGGAATCCGCGAAACGGGTCGAGGGGCGGGGGCTCGGCTTGATCGGAGGAGCGGCCGGGCTCGGAAAGCGCAAGCGGCGAACGACCGGGGAAGCCGGTGAGGCAGGTTGGGGCTCGGCTGAGACGGCGAGGGCCGCCAGCAGCGGGCGCGGGGCTGCGGGGGCTTGGACCGAGCCGCTGCGGCTCAGGGCGGCCGCGTGCGGCATCAGTGGGGTCCCCGACCCGGGGGGCAGCGCTGCGGGGGCCACCGAGGCCTCGAGCTGGGCCGGCGCGCTCGGGCTCAGGGCCTCGGGAGCCGGGGCTTCGGGAGCCGGGGCCCCGAGGTCCGACCAGTCGAGGTCGAGTCGGCCCAGGTTCGGGGCTGGCCGCGGAGCCTCCTCGATGTCGAAAGAAAAACCTCGTGCGCCGGGTTCGTGATGCAACCGTCCTCCTGACAGAGCCCAGAAAAAGGCTCGAATCAGGCTGGGGTATCATGGTGCCCGCTGGCGGGGCCAAATTTTGGCCTCCGCGCGAGTCGGGTGGGCGCTAGACCGACAGTCGGCCACGGAACACACGGCGCGCGGGCCCGGTGAGGGTGACGGCGCGATCCTTC
>Ga0247744_1000132_pt1 | contig 15893 bp, 13 predicted proteins | sample UWRJS154409C5_FD_180946 | JGI IMG/M metagenome (GOLD analysis project Ga0247744, IMG submission 180946) | Soil microbial communities from Arlington Agricultural Research Station in Wisconsin, United States - UWRJ-S154-409C-5 | ecosystem: Environmental > Terrestrial > Soil > Agricultural land... | reverse complement strand
AGGCAACGACCGGTTCGACGTTGTAGCCGCTCAAAAACTTGATGTCGTCGACCGCGTGCAGGTTGGTCGGGTCGCTCATGGCGACGATGAGCGACGAGCCCGAGCGACTCACCGGCACGATGCCATGCTTGATGCAGACGTCCTTGCTGACGATCTTCAGGACCTCGCCATCGATCTCGAACTCGTCGAGATTGACGGCCGGCAATCGGTACTGGTTCGACAGGAAGTTGGTGATCTCTTCGTCGTTGACGAAGCCGAGCCGCGCGAGCGCGTACCCGAGATTCTTTCCAGACTTCTTCTGCTCGTCTTGCGCCTGGCGTAGCTGCTGCAGGCTGATGAGCTTTTCGCGTACCAGGAGTTCGCCGAGTCGATTGGTCGCCATGGGTCGAGTTGCGTCTGCCCGGCAGGTGGGCCCGGCAGGTGGGCCTCGTCACTCTAGCAGCGCCATTAACCCTCGGATACTGCGGCGGAAATTCGCTTCACTCGCGGTTCTTCTCCGCTGATGTAGGGATAGGTGCGGCAGGGCGCCCCTTGACCTTTCCGGGCCAGCCCCAATATTAGCCTCCGCATTGATGCATCGGAGAAGGGGACAATTCCCGCCTTCACCGCCCCCTCCGACGCCTCGCCGCCCGCAGCCGGTGGACCTAGAAAGACCAAGATGGCCAAGACTTACGCAGACCTATTCGCCGACGTCCGCAGCTCGGTGCGTTTCATCTCGCTCGATGCGCTCAAGAGCCGCCTGGAGGACAAGGAGCAGCCGCGCCCGCTGCTCGTGGACGTGCGGGAGAAGGACGAATTCCGCGCCGGCTACATCCCCGGAGCGGTGCACGTTCCGCGCGGTCACCTGGAGATGCAGGCGGAGCAGAAGCTGCCCGACAGGAAGGCCGAAATCATCGTGTATTGCGCCGGCGGTACTCGGAGCGCGTTTGCGGCCAAATCACTCACCGACCTCGGCTACGAGAACGTCATCAGCGCCAATCCCGGCTTCGTGCGCTGGAAGGACCTCAAGTACCCGGTGGAGCTGCCGACCCAGCTGACCGAGCAGCAGCTCGATCGCTACAGCCGGCACATTCTGTTGCCCGAGGTGGGTGAGCGCGGTCAGGAGAAGCTCCTGAAGGGCAAGGTCCTCCTGCTCGGTGCTGGCGGGCTCGGTTCGCCCGCAGCTCTCTACTTGGCGGCGGCCGGCGTGGGCACGCTCGGCCTCGTCGATGCAGATACGGTCGATGCCTCCAATCTACAGCGGCAGATCTTGCACGCGACGTCGCGCATCGGTCAGCTCAAGGTCGACAGCGCCGAAGTGGCCATCAACGAGCTCAACCCCGACGTTCGGGTCCTGAAGTACAAGGAGCGCCTGAACAGCGAGAACGTGGATCGCATCTTCGGCGAAGGCTGGGACGCCATCGTCGACGGCTGCGACAACTTCCCCACGCGCTACCTCGTCAACGACGCCTCCCTGTTCCACAAGATCCCCGTCATCCACGGCTCGATCTTCCGCTTCGACGGCCAGGTCACCACCTTCATGCCCCACGACGGGCCCTGCTATCGCTGCCTCTACCCCGAGCCCCCGCCGGCGCACCTCGCACCGAGCTGCGCGGAGGCCGGTGTGCTCGGCATCCTGCCTGGGCTGATCGGCATTCTGCAGGCGACCGAAGCGGTCAAACTGATCCTCGGCCAAGGCGACGTGCTCAAGGGGCGCCTGCTCACCTACGACAGCATGCGCATGACGGTCAGGACCCTGAAGCTGCGTCGCGACAAGACCTGCCCGGCCTGCGGCGAAAACCCCACCATCAAGGGCTACATCGACTACGAAGGCTTCTGCTCGCGCTAGGTCGGCTCCCGAGAGTACGCGTATACTGGCGGAGGCCCATGCTTCCGACCCGTCCTGCTTCCGCCAGTCTGCTCCTCGGTTCGCTGTTTCTTCTCCTTCCGGCTTGCGGCAAACCTGCCGCGAGCGCGGCCAAGGCGCCGGCAGCGGCCGAGTGTCCCGAAGGCCAGACCTTCGACGGGCAGTTCTGTCAGGTGACGGGCGCGCCCCCGCCCGAGGCACCGCCTGCGGCGAGTGAGGCGCCCGCGGCCTCCACGACGGAACCGAGTCCGGCGGCCGAAACCCCGCCGGCGGCCGTCCCGGCCGAGACCCCTGGGAAGACGCCGGAGGCAACCCCGGCCGGCGGGAAAACCTACTCCTTGGCCACGCCCGTGGACGTCTCGATGGCGGCGCAAGCCGGTCCGTTGATCACGTACCTGGCGGGGTCCCACTTGCCGGCCGGTGCGCGGCCCTTCGGAGCTCCCTTCGCGGCGCAATTTTCGGAAGGGCAGGTCTTCGAGCAACAGGTCAAGCTCACGCTCGGCAAGTGCTACACCGTCGTGGCGGCCGGGCTGCCGCCGGTGGCCGAGCTCGGAATGGAGCTCAATTCCGCAGCGATCACCACCGCCCCGAGCGTCGGCGCAGCGAGCCCGACCGCGCAACCGCTGCTGGCGGACCAGGCCGTCGGACCCCAGGCAGTGCTCGGCAGTCGCGCCACCTGTTTCAAGGCGGACCGAGCCGATGTTTGGCTCTTGCTCCGTGTGGAGAAGGGCCAAGGGGTCGTCGCGGGACAGGTGTTCGAGAAGTAAGGCTCGAGAAGGGGGGCTTCGAGCGCCTCGCCGCGGTCGTCACGCGTCGCGCGCGCGGCGTGGCGCCAAGAGCGGCCAAATGCGGCCGACGTTCGCGCGCTTGCGGTAAGCGGCCTCGCGCTCGCCCACGCGCACCGAGACGGAGTAGCCGAGGATGCCGAGGGCGAGGCCTGCCACCACATCGGCGAGGTAATGCCAGCGCAGGTACATCGTCGCTATCACGATGTTCAGCGTGAAGAACGTGGCCAGAGTCCACCCCTTGGAGAGCTTGGGGACGAGCGGGCGCAGTCCGGGGATGATGCGGGTGAGACCGAGCAGCGCGCGACCGTAGAGGAAGCTGTGCCTGTGACGGAACGCGAACAGGCACAGGAACACGGGCACCGCCGTGTGAATGGACGGGAAGATGTCCATGTGAGCGCCGAACTCACGGACCGTGGAGTTCATCAGGCTGGTCCAGAAACCATTACCGAGCGGTGCAGTGAAAAGCTCCGGCATGGCCACGCCAGGGCCATAGCCAGGCACCACGAAATACAGCAGGTGCCCGACGCCGAAGATGAACGAAAGTCCGAGTGAAAACTCGCCCGCCGCCCGCGCGTGGCGGGTCAAAAAGAACATCGGCAGGACGAACAGCGAGAGGAAGAAAAAGTAGCCGTAGTAGGCGAAGGAGAACCACTCGGTGACCAGCGGCGTGACCCAGGCATTCATGAGGACCGCTGGCTCGAAGCCGAACAGCCACAGGTCGAAGTCGAGGATGCTTTGGTCGAGGGTCGTCGGGTAGATGGTCGGGAGCAGGTGACCCATCTGGTAGTAGCTCGCCTGAATCGAGCACAGGATGATCAGCCGATAGAGGATGCCGGAGGCGCGTGGACGCTCCAGCAAGTCGGCCCGCACCGTGAGCATCGACAAAAGGACGAACGCGAGGAGCAGGACGAAGCCGCGCGCGACCGCGCCGTGGTCGTGTCCGTCCGGAGCCAGGAGCGCAATCGGGACGAGCACCACGTGGTAGGACAGGATCAACCAGTCCTGCAGTGCCATCCGACGCAGCGCGCGCCGGGTCAAAGTCGCGAGCCCGACTGCGGCGCGACCGGATTGATCGCGCACTACTGGGGCATGGGAAGTTTCTGGAAGTCCTGACACGGGCAGCTGACGATTCGGGCGTCCGGCCCGTCTAGCAACGAAAGGCCGTTCTGGTAGCCTCGGCCGCCATGACCGGCAAGTTCGAGGCCCCGCCCGCCAACTATACACGACAGCGCCCGCTCCTCCCTCCGGGTGAAGCGATGGGACGCCCAGCTGGAGCCAGGCGACTGCGTCCGGGGCTTCGCACTTCGGCCTGTGCCGCCGCCCTGGCACTGGCCCTTTCGTTCGGCTGGTCGGGCGCCGCCGTCGCCTCACCGGTTCTGCTGGCCGGCAGCGGCTCCGAAAAGGTTCACGCCACCCAGGTCATCGTCATGCAGAAGGACGGCATGAGCGCGGTGACGCTGATGACCGACTACCAGGGACCGCTCAGTTCGTTCGCCATCGTCTTTCCGGTGCCGGAGGACGTCGACGCCGCCGACGTCGTCACCCTCAAGCGTGAGTTCGTCGATCGGGTGGACCTGGTCAGTGCACCGCGCTTCGCCGAGTTCTGGGAAATGGATCCCTGCGAGCCCGGCAAGGCGCAGCAAACTTGGGAGCGGAACATGACGGCCAGCGCCGATACCGGCTTTCTCGGCGTGATGCAGACCGACCCGGCCAAGAAGGTCGAAAAGGAACTCTTGCTCGACGTCGCTGCCAAGACCAAGGAAGGCGAATTCAAGGAAGTCACCGTGGGCACGGCCGACGAGGTTCTAGCCTGGCTCGGGGCCAAGAAATACACCTTGCCCGCCGGAGCCGACGCCGCGTTCCGCGAGTACCCGCGCTTCGCTGCCCTCGACGTGAACACGAGCCGCATCGAGCTCATCGGCGGTGATCGCGGTCAGCTGTCACCCGTCCGCTTCGTCACCGAGTCCACCTATTCGACCATTCCAGCGCGCTTCGGTCTGAGCTCAATCGGCAAGGGTCACGAGCTTTTGCTCTACACCATGACGGAGCAGCGCCAGCAGATCGAAAACTACCCGACCAAGCCCGTGCCGACGAACCTATCGCTCGACTTCAAGGTCAAGGAGCGCATGGGCGAGTATTTCACCGCCTTGCAGGACATCTTCCTAGCCAAGAATCCCGGCACCTTTTGGGCCGAGTATGCCTTCTCGACGGCGGATTGCGGCAAGCCGTGCCCGACCGAGCCCCTCTTGCCGCACGAGCTCTTGAGCCTGGGCGGCGACGCGTTCGAGGCCAAGCTGCCGGAGGAGGTCCGGCGCCCGGAGCCCCCCGAGCCGACCGCCGAGGACATCGCCAAGCGCGACGCGTACATGGAGGGCAAGACCAAGAAGGAAAAGAAGCAGCTGCTCGAGGATTGGGAGAAGGACCGCGAGGAGCTCGCCGCTCGCAAAGGGATGATCGCCCGGCAGACCTACGTGCTGTCTCGCCTGCACTACCATTACGGGTCGGCAGCCGAGTTGCCCCAGAACCCCAAGCTCGTGGCCGGTGCGGCCATCACCGGCGGCATCAAGCTGCCTGAAGGCGCCGAGGGCGCAGCGGACCTCGGCGTGACGCCGACCGAGAAGAACGAGTTTCAGACGCGGTACAATAACCTGCATCCCAACATCTCGGTCATCAAGTGCGACAATCCCGAGCGCAACAAGTGGGGGAAGCCCCCGCGCACGTACCGCGGCTCGAGCCGCATCTGGGTGGCGGAGGACCTCGCGCGCAAGAATAGGAAGCAGATCGATCCGGTGGCGATGACGCTCACCTCCGTGCCCGAGCTCGGCCTGCCGGGCCGCTCCCTCCAGGAGAAGCCGAAGGAAGCTGCGCCGGCGCCGGCACCCGAGCCCAAGAAAGAAGGCTGCGGCTGCCATGCTGCTGGGTCGGACGCGCGCGTGAGCGCTCCGGGCTGGACGCTCCTCGGCCTCGGGCTGCTCCTGGCCTGGTGGCGGCGGAAGACGCCGCGAGCTACTGCGGGTCTTTGATGCCCTGCACGCCGCGGCGGCGGAAATAGGCCGCTAAGAGGTCCCGAGCGACTAGGTGCCCCTTGCGGTACCAGCGCTCGGGATTCTGCAAGAGCACGCTGACGACGACGCTCGGGTGATCGCTCGGAGCGAAGCCCACGAACCAACTCGCCGTCGGCGCGCCGGGGCCCGGGCACAAGGTGCCGGTCTTGCCGGCGGCCTGAATGGGCCCGAGCAGGCTGTGCCCGTTGTCGTCGACGAACGCGTCGCGAGCCGTGCCACTGTGCACGGTGATCTCCATGCCCCGGCGCAGACGTCGTGCCGTTTCGACCGAGAGCACGCGCTTGTCCTCGCTCGGGGCCAAAGGCCCTCGCGACAGGTGCATGGGCCGCAAGAGACCGCCGCTGGCGATGGTTAGCGCGAGCTGGGCTCCGCCGAACACGGAGAGCCGCGAGTTTTCGAAGCCCGTGGCCGTGCGCGCGAAATCGAGGTCGTTGTACGGGACCTCGAGCGTTCCAACCTGTCCTTTGCTGTCCAGGGCCAGGTCGGCGCCGAAGCCGAGCCGGTCGCTGATTTCCACGAGGTCCGAGCGCAGGAGCTCGGTCGTGGCCAGCTGCGCGTAGGCGGCATTGCGGCTCACGCCGAGCGCTTGGCCGAAAGCGCCGCAGCTGGCATCGGGTCCAGACGCGGCGTGTAAATGCTGCTCGGTGATCTCCCGCACGCCACCAGTGGTGCACACGATCGTGCGCGGAGTGACGCGCGTCTTTTCGTAGAGGGCTGCCGTCGTCACCAACTTGAAGACGCTCGCCGCAGGGGCGACCGGTTCGAGCAGCAGGCTCGGCCGACCGGCTCCGGTCTCGCTGGCGGCCAGGACCTGACCGGTCGCGACGTCCACCAGCACGGCGCCCGCTGCGAGAGCATGGGCGCCCGCGAGGGTCTGCTCGAGCGCTTGCTGCAATTCGTGATCGAGGCCGAGCTCGACACGCTGGCCCGAACCCCTTTCGGCAGTCGCTTGGTCTGCGCTCCAAGCTACCGTCTCGAAGCGCACTCGCTCATCTGGCGACGCGGGGACGTTCGAGCTGACCAGGGCACCGGCCCACAAGAGCCCCCAGGTCGCGCGACGGATCCGATGCATGACGCACGACTAAGCCATCCCGGCAGAGTAGGCAAAAAAACCACATGTAGGCATCTGTAGTCAGATTCTTGGCCCAGGTTCTGGGCTCCACGGTAGACTTCCACCCAGAAAGAAATTTCTAGCTCGGCGCCATTCCGGCCCGCGTGGAGGGACACCATGGAACGACGAATCTGCTTACGGGGCCGCACCGATTTCCCGGTGCTCTTGGCCTCCGGCTTTCGGGAGCATCGCGGGCGCGGGGTCGAGATCTCCTCGTCCGGCATCATCGTCGACCGCGGCCTGTGGCTCGAGGGGACGGACCAGCCGCTCACCATGCGCCTCACGATTCGCCTGCCCGAGCGGCGTCGTCCCATCTCGGCGCTCGCTCGCCATGTCCGCTGCTTCGGCAGCCAGCAGGTGCTGCGCTTCGTCCAGATCTCCGACGTCGATCGGCTCACCTTGGCCGAGCACCTGGACATCGTCCAACGGCGCGGCGCCTGCCTCAACTGAGACCCAGAAAGAATCCAGCTCCATGCAGCTCCTGCGAATCACCCAGTCTCCCCGAACCCTGCACCGTTGGATCGTGGTGCGCGTCTTGGCATCGTCCGTCATGCTCGGCGGCTGCGTGCAGGCGACGGCCTACGAGCAGGCGACGTCGGCTGCCGCGGTGCATGCGGAGGGACGACGCCGGCTCGGGGACGATCTCGAGCAAAAGAACGCCCAGCTCGCGACCTTGCGGCAAAATTACGAGCAATTGAAGGCCGAAAATGCCCGCCTCGAGCAGGAGCTGTTGAATCAAAAAGGCGCCTTCGATCAGGCCGAGCTCGACCTCGTCTTGGCCAAGCAGGAGAAGAACGAGGAGGCTTCACTCGTGCAGCAACTGCGCGGGGACCTGGCCCGTGTCGGCTCGCACCTGGACGTCTACGCCGACCAGAAAGCCGATCTCGACGCGGCGCTGAAGGCGGCACGCGCAGAAAATGAAAAACTGACCGCGCAGCTTGCGAGCGCGGAGAGTGAAAACGCGGCAGAGCCCGAGCTCGCTCCGGAGGAGCAGGACACAGCCCAGGAAGGCGAGTCAGCGGCTCCAGCCGAACCGAGCCCTGCTGAGAGCAGCCCGGCTGAGACCAGCGCCGCTGAGCCCAGCCCTGCCGAGCCCAGCCCTGCCGAAGATGCGGGCTAGCGCCGGAAGGTGACCTTGGCGGGCCAGCTGCCTGGCGAGCCGAACTGAATGCCTTCGACCGCTTGCACGAGACAAGCGGCCGCCTCGTCGCCGGCATCGTCGGCATGGGCGATGCCAGCCGTCATGACGCGCCCCTTGGTGTCCACGTAGGCCGTGATCTCGAACGGGCCACTGCCTCCGCAGGCGGCAAGCTCGCCTTCGTTCTTGGCGAGCGCGCTCTGGACGTCGCTCTCCGACCAATCGACGGGCGGCCGGACGTCCGAAGGCGGATCGAAAGCGATCGACGTGCGGGCCAGGCCAATGCGTCCGCCGACGGGCTTGGGCCAGCGGCTTTTCTCGAGCGTGTCGAGCATGCAGCGCTCGGAAGCGTAGTCGCCCAGGGTCGAGCGCTCGGCGTGGGCGATCTCGGCGGTGCCGGCAGTGTTGACCTTGACCAAGAACGCCACTTCACCGCCCAGGAAGTCCACGCGCTTGGAGCCATTCATGAGGCAGTCCGAGAGCGTCGGGTACAGCTTCTCGATGGTCTTCTTGACCTTCTCTTCGTTCATGCCGCCGAACTCCTGCGTCATCTCGACGCCGCCGGAGTCGTCCTGCTCGTGGTCGATCTCGGGGCGGGGAGCCTGAGTCTCCGGGGTCTGCTTGCTGCCGCAGGCAGCGAGGAAGAGGGCTCCGGTGAGTAGGAAAGCGGAAGAGGAGGCAGGGCGCATGTGGCGCGCATATAGCGCGCCGGGCCGGGTGCCTCAAAGGGCCAAGAGGACGGCGTCGGGATGCCTGGCCAGGCCTTCGAGCAGTTGCGGTTTGCCTCCCACACCCACCGCGAACTGCGCCTCTCGCATCATGTCCAGGTCGAAACCGCTGTCTCCAAATGTTGCCAGCCAGACGGTTTCGCGGAGCAAGCGCCGTCCGGCCACGGCTTTTTCCGGACCGTAGGGGAGGGGTACTTCCAGGCCGACGTCGACACGCCCGTTGGTCCACTTCGGGTCCCCCGCCACGATCTGATCCAGCTCGAAACCGAGGCCCGTCAGCGCCTCTTCCACCACGATGCGCGGCGATGCGGACACCACGCAGGTGCGTGCGCCGCGTCCCCGAGCGTGAGCGGCCAGATCCAAGATCTCGTGGTGGAGGCCAGCTCGATGCTCGGGGCCGCTGAGCACCTCCCGGCAGAAATCGCGCAAGTCTTGCTCGGAGAAGTCCAGGTAGGCCCACACCTGAAACTCGGCCAGCTCTCGTTCGGGAGCGGAGCGCCGAGCGAGGGCCGTCTCGATCAGGCGGATGAGCTCGCCGACCGGCTGGTGAACACCGGGGCTCTCCCCGAGCCGAGTCGCCTCGGCAAATAGCCGCTCCTGAGCGCTCTCGCGGAAAGCGCCTTGGGCAGACGCCGCCTCGAAGACCTGGCAGCCCACGTCGTGCCGCCAGAGCGTGCCGTCGGCGTCGAACACCAGGGCACCCTCCGGCTGCACGTCGAGCAGGCGGTCGATCCGCTCCCGGACTCGCTCACTGTCGACGACCGGGAGGCTGCGGCTCACTTGGTGAAGGCCTCTTGGCAACGTTCGACGACGGCGCGATCTTCGAGCGTCGACAGGTCGCCCGTCACGTTCTCACCCGAACCGATCGATTTCAGCACGCGGCGCATGATCTTGCCCGAGCGCGTTTTCGGCAAGGCGTCCACCAGGACGACCCGAGCGGGGCGAGCGAACTTGCCGATGTCGTGGCCGACGTGGGCGGTGAGCTCTGCCGCTAGTGCCGGGGTGGCCGAGAAGGCGGGCTTGAGCGTCACGAACACGATGAGCGCCTGTCCGGTGAGATCGTCCGGGCGGCCAACGGCGGCGGCCTCGGCCACCGCAGGGTGTCCCACCAAGCAGCTTTCGATCTCCGCCGTTCCGATGCGATGGCCAGATACGTTCAAGACGTCATCCACGCGTCCGGTCACGGTGAAGTACCCGTCGGTATCGCGACGTGCGCCGTCACCCGTGAAGTAGACGTGCTCGATCTCCGAGAAGTATTGACGGCGGAATCGATCGTCGTCGCCCCAGATCGTGCGCATCATGCTCGGCCAGGGTCGCTTGACCACCAAGAGGCCGCCTTCGTCTGGCGGCATCGCCGTGCCAGCGGGCGTCACGACTTCGGGCTCGATGCCGAAGAACGGGAGGCCACAACTGCCTGGCTTCATCGTGTGAGCGCCGGGCAGCGTCGTCATCAAGATCGATCCGGTCTCCGTCTGCCACCAGGTGTCTACGATCGGGCAGCGCCCGCCACCGATTTTTCGATGGTACCAGCGCCACGCCTCGGGATTGATGGGTTCGCCGACGCTGCCGAGGAGCCGCAAGCTCGACAGGTCGTGCTTGTCCACCCACTCGTCGCCGGCCTTGATGAAGGCGCGGACGGCCGTGGGCGCAGTGTAGAGGATGGTGACCTTGTGGCGCTCGATGATCGACCAAAAACGGCCGAAATCGGGCTGATTGGGCGCACCCTCGTAGAGCATGCAGGTCGCTCCGTTCGAGAGGGGGCCGTACACCAAGTAGCTGTGCCCGGTGACCCAGCCGATGTCCGCCGTGCACCAGTAGATGTCGTCGTCTTGGAGATCGAAGATGTACTTCGTCGACACGTGCGCGCCGACGAGGTAGCCGCCGCAGGCGTGCAAGACGCCCTTGGGTTTGCCGGTCGAGCCCGACGTGTACAGGATGAACAGCGGGTGGTCGGTGTCGACGATCTCGGCGGCGCCGCTGGACCCTGGCGCATACTTCTGGAGGGCGTCGTGCCAGTCGATGTCTCGCCCTGGTGTGACCTCGATCGGACAACGCTCTTGCCCAGCGCGACGCAAGTAGAGCACGTGCTTGACGCTCGGCGTGGCGCGGAGCGCCTCGTCCACGGTGGCCTTGAGCGGGACGACCTGTCCCTTGCGGAAGGCGCCGTCCTGGGTGAGGACGAACGTGGCCTCACAGTCGTTGATGCGGTCGCGCAATGCTTCCGCCGCGAAGCCGCCGAAGACCACGGTGTGGGGCGCGCCGACGCGCGCGCAGGCGAGCATGGCCACCACAGCCTCCGGCACCATGCCCATGTAGATGGCGACCCGGTCGCCTTTCGAAAGACCGAGCCCGCGCAGGGCGGCCGCCAGCTCAGCTACGGCGTCGTGGAGCTGACGGTAGGTGTAGCGGCGAACCTCACCGTCTTCGGCTTCGTACACCAGCGCCGTCTTGCTCTCGCGCGCCGTGCCGAGATGACGGTCGAGGCACGATTCGGTCACGTTGAGCTTCGCGCCCACGAACCAGCGGGCGTGCGGCTCGCTCCAGCTCAGGAGCTGCTCGTGTTTTTGACGCCAGACGATGTCAGCCGTTTCGCGCGTCCAGAACGTGTCGGGGCTGTCGAGGCTCTCACGGTAGAGCCGCTCGTATTCGTCGTGGCTACGCACACGCGCGCGCGCCGAGAACTCGGGGCTCGGTTGATAGGTCTCCGCGCCGTGCGCGGCACTGTTTCCGTCCATCGGCCCGTCTACCACGGGCAGTGGACCCAGGCAGCTCGCCCGGCCTAGCTGATTAGGCTCAAATTTGGCTCAGCCCGACTTGGATCAGCCCGACCGGGTTCAGCCGAGCTTGGCTCAGCCCAACTTGGATCAGCCCAGCTTGGCCAGCGCAGCGTTGATGCGCGAGATCGTGCGCGACGCCGTCTTCTGATGCAGCACGCCTTGGGTCACGGCGCGGGCCAGTGCCACGCTCGCCTCGAGGACGGGACCCTTCGCTTGGGCGAGGCTGCCGGCTTCGAGAGCAGCACGGGCCTTCTTCAGGCTGTTGCGGATTCGCGTGCGAACGCTCCGATTCCGCTCGGTGCGGACGAGCCGCTGACGGTTGCGCTTCTCTGCTGAGGCGTGGTTCGACATGTCTTGTTCCTAAACCTTACTTGGAAGCCTTGGCTTCGACGGGAGCTAGCGCTGGCCGGGCGTCCGGAGCCTTGGGGTCGTAGCCCGGTGGGTGAACGGGGAAAGCGGGTGTGCCGGCCTTGGCCCGTGCACGCTTGGCCGAACGTCCGGCGCTCTTGGCGCGGATCTCGCGGCGGGTGGTGGTTTGTCGCGTGTAGGAGACCATCGGTAGTGCTCGGCAGAAAAGGGCTAGCGAGAACGGCTAGCGGGGAAGGCCCCGTTTTTCAGGGGGCGGGGAATATGAGCTAGCGCCCCCGAGCTGTCAACGCGATTTTCCGGTGCAATTTCGGAGTGGGCGGGCGGAGTGGGCGAGCCGAGGGGCCAAGCCGCTGGCCAAGCCGAGCCGTGGGGGTAGGCCTGGCCACGGGGCCCGGGGTCTACCCCGGCCCTCCCGCCCCCACATCGGCGCAAGGGTCGCGCCAAGTACCAAGAATCTCCTCGAAAAATTCGCTCGCGCCCCCTCCCAGGACAATGCCCAATGCGCTCTGATCGTCCCTCGGTCAGTCGGCCCCCTCCATGGCGTCTTCGAAACCTGCGATCCAACCGCCGCCTCCGTCCGGAGAGTCTCGGCCCGAACTCGACCCTCTGCTCGGGCGGTGCCTCAACGACACGTACCTCGTCGAAGCCGTCCTCGGCGAGGGCGGCATGGGGCGCGTCTATCGGGCCCGGCACACGCGCATCACCCAGAAGCTCTTCGCGCTCAAGGTGCTCCACCCCGAGTACGCCCGGGATGCCCAGCAGCTCGCGCGTTTCCAACGGGAGGCCGAGGCGGCCGCGACCATCTCCCACCCGAACGTCGTGGGCGTGTTCGACGTCGGCCGCACCGAAGACGGCTACTCCTACCTCGCCTGCGAGCTCCTCAGCGGCTCCGATCTAGACCACCATCTCGAGAAGCACGGCCAGCTCGAGGTGTCGGCCGCCGTGGGCATTACGCTCCAGGTTTGTGAAGCGCTCGAGGCTGCGCACGATCTGAACGTCGTGCATCGCGACTTGAAACCGCAGAACGTGTTCCTCCTGGCGGAAGCGAACGGCGCGGTGCCCATGCACCCGCGGGTGAAGGTGGTCGATTTCGGCCTGTCGCGCTTCCTCGACAAGAGCGACGCCCAGCTCACCAAGACCGGGGTGGTCATGGGCACACCGGCGTTCATGGCGCCCGAGCAGGCGACGGGTCAACGCGGAGATCATCGAGTCGACATCTACGGCATCGGCGCCATCCTCTACGCGAGCTTGACCGGCAAGCCCCCGTTCGAGGCCGACACCGTGCCAGCGACCCTCTTGGCCGTGATGATCGAGGAGGCCGAGCGGCCGCGGAAGCTGAACCCCAAGATCCCCGAGACGCTCGAGCTCGTGATCCAGCGCGCCATGGCCAAAAAGCCCGAGGACCGCTATCCGAGCGTGCGCGAGCTGAAGAGCGCGCTCGAAGCGTTCGTCGGGCCATTGCCGCCGCCGGCGTCGGGGCCACAGCGTCAGGTGACGCGCATGACCTCGGCCCTGCACCTCGAAGGTGACGCCTACGAGCTCAAAACGAGCCGTCCGCGACTGCTCCTGATGATCCTGGTGCTGTTCCTGCTCGGGGTGGCCATGCTCACCTCCGCCATCAGTGGACTCGAGCTGTTCGTCGGGCCGATCGACTTCACCAAGAGCGAGGTGGTGCTCGTCCTCTTGGGCATCGCCGGCACGCTCGCGATGCCGGCAGGCATTTTGGTTCGCCATTTCCGTCGCACCATTTGGTCCAATAGTGCCAAGGTCCTCGATTTGGTGAGGGCCTTGCGCGAGCCGCTCCTGTCGGCCGTTTTGGCCTACGGCGCCAGCGTGATTGCGCTCCGCTTTGCCGACGACTTCGTGGGTCGCGTCTGGATGTCGGAGACGTTCGTGCGAAATCCCGGCCTGGCATGGCCCGGATTTTCCTGGATCTTGCCGATCGTCGCGCTGGTCGCCGGCGGCATTGCCCACCTGAAGCGCAAATGGAGCGAAGCTGCTCCCAGTGCCGTGCGGCGCACGCTCGTTGGAGCACCGCTGCGGGCGCTCATGCTCCTGTCGGTCCTGGTCGTCCTTCTGCTCGGCCTCAACTGGCGGCGCAGTGACCTCGAACGGGTCGCCCTCGAGCACGAAGCGGAGACGCTTGCCCAGGCCGTATCTTCCGCACCGACCCCAACCTCGCCCGCTGCGCCCAAAGCGGCCGCGCCGCCGCCGACTGCGCCGCCGCCCGCTCCCGAGCCCATCCGGCGAGCCACGGATGACGAGCTGACCGCCGCAGTTCCGAGCGGCGTCGATGGCCTTTTGCCCCTGTCCGAGAAGTATCCGAAAGACCCCCGGGTGCTCGAGCGCTTACTGGTCAGTTTCGCCAGTCGGGCCACGGGCTACGCCGACGCCATGAGTGTCGCCAAGCGGCTGATCGCGGTCGCACCCGAGTACACGAAGAGTGAGGCGCTCGGCCACATCGTCCGTCGCGCCGCCGAGACTCCGGGGAACGCGGCGAATCTGGCGTTCGAATTGCTGAGCGGACCGCTCGGGTCCGTCGGTCCGGATTTGCTCTATCAGCTGTCCCTATCCGACGCGAAGGGAGATGGCCGAGCTCGCAAGCTGCTCGGCGGCCCAGACATCCAGGCACTCGCTTCGCCCGCCCTGCGCGTGGCGCTCGACGTGCGCAGCGCGCCGGGTTGCGACGCGGTGGCGGCCCTGTTGCCCAGGGCTCGCGCCTTGGGCGACCAGCGCACGGCGGCACTTTTGGCAGGACTCGCCCAGGGAACCAAGTCCGGCTGCGGGAAGTGGAAGCGTTCGCCGTGTGTTGCCCAGTGCAAGGACCAATCCAAGGAAATTCTCGATGTGGTCCGCACCATCCAGCTGCGTGGGAAAGCCACCGAGCTCTGAGGCTCGGTGGGCAGGGCGTCGTCTGGGCTCCCTGCTAGAGTCCCGCGTCATGAGCGGCCCCGGGCGGAGGCAGGGTTGAAAGCGCTGGAGCGCGTGGTGGACGAGGGCGCTGCCGGCGCCGGCGACGCGCGCAGCGTGGACGAGATCGTTCGTTCGCTGGAGGCCGACCTCAAGAGGGAACGCAGGCGCCGCAGCCTGCGCTGGGCCTTGGTCATCGTGGGAGTGCTCGCTGCGATCGGTGGGACGGTCATCTACCGGCGCCTGACCGAGCCTCCGCCGCAGGCCCGCTTCACGCTGGGGCCACCAGAGCAGCGTGACGTCATCGAGAAGGTGCAGTCGACGGGCATCGTCGAGCCAGTGAACAAAGTCGAGATTGGTTCTCAGGTCTCGGGACGCGTCGTCAACGTGAAGGTCGACTTCAACGATCGGGTCGTGCAAGGCCAGCTCTTGGCGGAGATCGACCCGGAGCTCTTCAGCGCCGAGGTCGTGCAGTCCAAAGCGCAGCTCGACGCCAGCCGCGCTGCACTCGGGCGTGCTCATGCAGCGCGCGACGCCGCGCGCATCCGGCGTGATCGGGTGCGCAGCCTGGCGACCGAGTCGGCCGCGTCGACGGCGGAGCTCGACCAGGCACAGGCCGATTTGGACATCGCCGAGGCGGAGGTGAAGAGTGCCGATGCGCAGATTTCCCAGCTGAGCGCTCGGCTCAACAGCGCCAGCGCCACGCTCAAGTACACCAAGATCTATTCACCGATCGATGGTGTCGTGATCGATCGGCGGGTGGAGCCAGGTCAGACCGTGGCGGCATCGTTTAGCACCCCGGTGCTGTTCGTGATTGCGCGTGACCTGACCCAGATGCGCGTCTTGGCCGAGATCGACGAAGCGGACGTGGGCAAGGTGGAGGCCGGCATGGCGGTCCTCGTGGTCGTCGATGCCTTTCCCGACCACCAGTTCAGCGGCAAGTTGACGCAGATCCGCTACAGCCCGACCACGGTCGAAGGAGTGGTCACCTACTCGGCGGTGGTGCTGGTCGACAACGCGGAAGCGAAGCTCCGTCCCGGCATGACGGCGACCGCCACGGTGGAGACCAAGAGCGTGCGCGGCGCGCTCGCCGTGCGCAACGCTGCCTTGCGCTTCGAGCCGCTGTCACCCGAGGCCCTTGCCGGGGGGCCGAAGGGGTCG
>Ga0247744_1000131_pt1 | contig 15931 bp, 9 predicted proteins | sample UWRJS154409C5_FD_180946 | JGI IMG/M metagenome (GOLD analysis project Ga0247744, IMG submission 180946) | Soil microbial communities from Arlington Agricultural Research Station in Wisconsin, United States - UWRJ-S154-409C-5 | ecosystem: Environmental > Terrestrial > Soil > Agricultural land... | reverse complement strand
GTCTCGTGGCGGCCCTCGAGCTTCACGCGTCCACGCACCCCAGGCGCGCCACCCAGGAGCAGGACGAAGTAGCTGCCGGTGCGGAGCTTCTGCAAAGCGACGCTCGAGACCGTGCTGTCCGCGATTCCTGGCGTCCACGGTGAGGTGACGTGACCGTCGGGGCCGACGATCACCGGCGCAGGACAATCGGCGGCGGGGGCCCCCGAGTCGCAGGTCACGACGACGCGGAGCTGCGGCACCTCGGACTTGGCGGGTTTGGGCTGCGCAGGGTTGGCCCGCGCAGTGAGGGGCGAGCGGGCGCCCAAGAGCGCATTCCAACAAGTGCGCGCTCGCTCCTGAGACTCGGCGTCTCCTCCTGGGTCGAGCTCGGCCAACGTGCGCAGGTGGGCGCAAGCGCGCACGCTATCGCCAGCATTGTCGAAGGCGCGTGCCGCCTGCCTATGCAGAGCCACACTCTTCGGGTTGGTCTCCACCTGCACGTCCAGCATGCGGCGCGCCAACTCGTGGTCCCCGGAAACGACGGCCGCCTGGGCCAGGAGATCTTGGGCGACGAGGTAGTCGGGGTCGAGCTCGAGGAAGCGCCGCGCCACCTGGGCGGCTTCGACGAAGCGGCCCTGGGCGAGGTGGCGGCGCACGAAATCTTCCAGGCGCGAGCGACTCTCCGGAGCGCGCTCGAGCTGAGTGCGGAGGTTCTCGAGCTCGACGGCTGCCCAGCTGCGCCAAGCATCGTCGGCCGCGCTGTAGGCCAGGTGGGCGCGTGGAGCTGGCCGACTCCAGGATTTTCCGGACCGCGCGTAGGCGTCCGGCCAGGCGCCGCCCAACGGATCGCCGTAGTCGGCGCTGAGGCCAGCCATTGGGTCGGAGGCGCGCGAGCGATTCGCCTCGGCCGCCCCACCGGAGCCGAGGGCCTTCTTGGCCTGGGGGGCCGGGGGCGGGCTCGGCGCAGCCGCGCTGGCCGAGGGAGTGGCCACCGCCTTCTCCAGCTCAGCCTGCTCCAGCTTGCGCGCCTCGTCCTTCGCCCCACCCTCGTCCAAGAGCGACATCGGCTGCTGGGCGGGTGCTTCGAGCGCGGAGAACCTACCCGGCTCGGTGTCGCGTTGGCTGCGTTCGATGCCGAAGCGCTGGAACATGTCGTCGTTCTCGAGCACCAAGAAGGAGGTGTACGGGCTCATCGCGCGGTAGGTCACGGACAGGCGCACGATCTCGGCCTTCTGCTCGCGCGACTCCGGTTCCGAGAGCAGGCGCTGAATCTTCTCGCGTGCACATAGCGCAGCAACGAAGGGATTTTTGGCTCTGCTACCCTGCGAGAGGTCCAGCGCCGCCACGAGCCGATAGTCTCGACCGTCGAGCCGACCCGAAAGCTCGAGGGATCCCGCCGACAGCTCTCGAACGTCGCCCGTGATGATCAGCTCTTGGCCGAGCCGTTGCGCCGGCAACCGAGACCCACGAGTCGGCACGAAGCCACTCGGCAGAACGACCTCGAGCGAACGCACGACCGGCTGACGCAGACCAATGGCGATTTCGAACAGGCGCTGCTCGAGGTCGGCCGCCGTCGGCAGGTAGTCGACCGCTGCATCGAGCTCGAGGGCCAGATTCGTCAGCCGATCGCTATCGACCTTTCGTCCCACCCCAACCAGCCGCAGATCGACGGACAGCGGAGCCAGATATCGGCTCACCACGCTCGCGATCGTCTGCGGCGACAGCTCCCCTGCGCTGGCCTGCCCGTCGCTGAGCAGCACCAATTGGCGCCCTTTCCCGCCCGAAAGTGCAGCCAGGCGCCCGAGCTCGACCGTCCCCGCCACCAGGGCGCCGGCCAAGTCGGACGCACCGCCAGGCGCTAGCCCACCGAGAAAGCGCCGGACGAGATCGAGACGCGGCTCGAGCGGTCCTGGCGGAGACGCATGGACGGCACAAGCAGTGTCACAGGCCAGGAGGACGACGCCTTCCTCGGGCTCGAGCTCGCTGATGATCGCCAGAGCGAGCGCTGCTTGGGCGCGGATCGTTTCCGCTGACTGGCTGTAGCTGACGTCGAGAACCAGGGCGCGGTCGGCACGCACCGGCTTGGGTCTCTCGACGCCTTCGGCCAAGTCGACGCTGGCCCGGAGCGCGAAGTGACCGCTGCTCGGCGCCTGGACGGGTTGGCTGGCGCGCGGAGCCGCCACGAGGAGCGCCGGGGGAGCAGGCTCGGCCCAGCCGGGCATGTCCAGAGCAACCTGGGCAAAGGCAGGACGGCGCCGCTCCGCCAAGAGGACGAAGTCCTGGCCCGCCGTCACGTCCCGCGCCGAAAAATACGCCGACCGCCAAGCCCCTTCTCGCCCGATCCGCGCGTCGTGCGACGGCACTCGGATACTCTCGACCTGGTCCTCGGTATCGAGCACGTGCACGGCGATGGACAGCTCGGAAATGGCATTTTCTCGGCCTTCACCCAAGGACAGCGGATAGCTGTAGCGCAAGTGGCCCCCTTCCGTGGTGAGCAGCTGGTCGTAGCCGAGCAGCACGCGCCTGGTCTTCTTCGGCAGGATGGGGAAGACCTTGAGCGACATCTCGCCAGCCGTCACCCACTCGAGCAGAGCCGGATCACGCGGTACCGGCCGGTCGACGATGCTCTCGTAGATCGAGCGGGCACGCTTGGCTTCGACGACTTCTCCTTCGACGAGCTCGTCACCCACCCACAGCCCGAGCCGCGAGACCGCGGCATCTCCAGGCACGGGAAAACGAAAGCGCCCTTCCAGAATCTGCTCGCTCTGGTTCTCGAACTCCTCGACGACCTCGGTTCGTGCCAAGCCGTCGACGATGGTCACTTCGACCCGATGGGCGAGCAGGCGGACGCCGCTCAGCACCTGCTCGGTGTTGGGCACCCGGGCGCTCATCGTTCCGAGCCCGCGGCTCTCCTTGCTCGAGGTTTCGGGCCAGAGCTCGCCGAAGTCCCGCCGCCGCGTGCCTACGTAGGGCAGTGGGGCGAGCTCGCCGCCGGCGGCCGCGGTGTGAAAAGCCCCGCTCTCGGTCAGGCGCACGGTCTGGCCCGAGCTCAGCCCATCCAGATCCGTGCCGCGCAGCTTGCCCCGCCGAAGCGTCAGCTCGGCCCTATTCCCCGCGACGGACAGCGCGGCCAGCGCCCCCGTCGCGCCGTCGAGCTGAAAGCTGCGTCGACCCACCACGAAATCGAAAGCCGACTCCTTTTGGATCAGCGGGCTGCCGGTGACCCCGACGTCGCCCCGCGTGAGCTCGGCCGCGTGCGCCGACAGCTTCGTTTCGCTGAGTGGACCGAGATCGAGACGCCGACCATGGCCCAAGTCCAGGCTGATGCCCGACCCGGCGAAGGTGCGTACGAGTCCGCTCCGGGGGATCGCCTGTCCCGGCGCGAGCGGCCTGCACTCTGCCCCACGCTCGTTGCAGTGTTCGGCGCCCGAGCGCTCATCGCTCGGGCTCTGCACCCGCAGGACCTTGATGGACTCGGCAGCCGCGGCAGCCCCACGGGGCTCCCTGCGGCAGCCAACCAGCAAGGTCAGAGCCAAACAGAAGGTCAACCCGACGCGCGACCTTGCCCTTCGCCCTTCACCCATGGGCGAATCGTGGCTGCTTCCAGGCTGGGACGAAAGGAGGTCGGCAGGGGTCACCCTGCGTCCGACGTGCAGGGCCCGCGAAAGATCTCGGAAAACCTCAGCCGATCATCTCGGCGAGGAGGCCCGTGCCCCCCGAGCCGAAGTCCTCGGTCGGCACGCCGACCGCCGTGGCCAGGGTGTTATAGAGGAGCGAGTTCTTCACGTGATCGACCTGGATGTAGTTGCCCGATTTGAGGTACCCGCCCGGATTGCCGGCGATGATGATCGGCAGATTTTCCTGGCTGTGTGACGGGCCGACCGAGATGTGGCTGGTCCACATGGCGAAGCCCACGTCGAGCAGCGGACCGTCGGGGGTGTCGAACTCTGCCCAGCGATCCAAGAGGTGCTTGAAGGTTTCCATGCGGATGCGGTCGATCGCCGCGTGCCGCTCGACCGCGTTGGGGATCGCGGTGCCGGACGGACCATCGCTCGCCACGCGATGACTGATGTGATGAAAGTTCTCGAACAACTCGCCATCCACCGTGTATCGCGTGGCATCGGTGCCGTCTCCGACCTGAAGTGTCGCGACGCGGTTGGCGTTGCAGGCGAAGGTCAGTCCGACCAGATCCATGTGGAGCCTGGCCACGTCTTCGATGACCCCGTTCTGTTTGAACGCCTGCCCCGAGTTCATGGCCTCGATCGCCGACAGGTCGACGGAATTTTCGCTGCAAGACAGAGCCAACGCTTGCATGTTGTTCTCGACGTCACGGATCGACGTGAAGTGCAGGTCCAGCCGATCGCGATCGGCCACACTGAGCTTGGAGTTGGCCTTCAGATCGTTGATCTGATCGCGAACGAGGTCGTTGACGCTGTTGCGGCGAGCTGCCAGCTGGTCGCCCACCGGCGTCGGCTCGCCCGTTCCGGGATCGAGTAGCCCGGTGAGGCGCTGGTAGACGTTGTACGGATTGCTCTCGGCCGAACGCACCTGTCCGGCCGCCGAGAACGAGAGCTTCTCGTTGATGAAGCCCAGCTTCATCCCGGAGTAGACAGCGAGCGGTCCAACACCCTCGGGGTTGAGGGCATCGGCAAGCACGGTGTCGATGGACGGACCCGTCGAAGTCGCACTGTTGTTGCTGCCCGTCGAGGGCCGCGCGGTCAGACACTGCGCCAGACCCTGGGCATGTCCGCAGCCACTGAGCCCAGCTGGGTAGTCGATGCCCTGAACGATGAGGAGGCGCTCAGCGTGGTCGGCAAGCAGGCCGGTGCAGCGCTCGGCCGCAAACTCGTTCATGCTCGCGGTCGTCAGCGGCCCGGCCGTAGTGGGCCAGAAGCGCTCCGGCTCGCTCGACCATTTCTGCACGACTCCTCCAGCCGTGCAGATGAAGAACGCGAAGCCTGGTTTCTGCGTGGTCTGAGCGAAGGCGGATCGAGAGGGCATGCCCTCGAGAAACGGCAGGGCCACACCGGCAGTGCCGGCGGCATACAGGAACGCGCGACGATTCACGGCTGTCTTCGAGTAGTTCATGGTTGTGCGGCGCTCACATTCGTGAAGTCGGGACTCTGGAGCATGGCGAGCAGCATGGCCTTCACCGAAGCGTCGGTAGATTGGCTTTGATTTTGTAGCTCGGTGAGGAGGGTCACGTCGGACGAGCCGAGGTCGCGAGCCAGGGCGAATTCGGTCAGGTTGGCCACGTAGCAAGAGTGAGCCACGGCACTATCGGCGAGCTGCGGCGCCAAATCGGTAATGCTCTGGAAGGTGACGGATCCGTCGGCCATGGTGAAGGTGCCCGTGGTGTCGACCGGCCTGTCGGCGTCCATGGTTCGCACTCGACCGATGGCGTCGAAGCCTTCCAGCGAGAAGCCGGGCGGATTGATGAAGGCGGCGTGGCAGTTGGCACAGAAGCCTTCCCCGGTGTGGGCCTCGACGCGCTCACGATTGCTCTGCCCGGCGATCGGCGTTGGCAGCGGCGGAATCTCTCCGGCCGGCGGCTCGAGACGAGCACACAAGAGGCGGTTGTTGATGTCGACGCCGCGATGAATCGGGTCGGGCTCGCTCAGGAGCCCATTATACGCCAAGAACCCGAGTCGAGTGAGAAAGCCGGGGCGGCTGCCGTCCAGCGTCACCTGCGTCAGGGCCGTCCCCTGGGCGTCGAGGTCGTAGAACCCCGCCGTCGCAGCGTTCACGAAGGCCACGTCGGACAGGAGGATCTCCCGAAAACCGAAGTCCTCGGCATACACGCGAGAGAAGAACTTCACGTCCGCGTCGAGGAATACTTGGTTGAGCGATTCGTCGTACTCGGGGAAGGTCGTCTTGCTCTTGGCGATGGAACCATAGCGGTCGAGACCGAACAGCTCGCGATGGAACTTCTCCATGGCGAGCACGGCCCCGTCCTCGTCGAGCATCTCGGAGACGACCTCCGCCAGTCCCTCGTCCGTGTCGAGGTCGCCGGCTGCCGCCTGTGCCAGCAGCGCCTCGTTCGGCGTGGTGTCGCGCAAGAGGTAGGAGATCTTCGTGGCCAGCTCAGCGCCGCTCAGCCGGCCGGGCTCGGACAGCTCGACCCGATACAGGAAGTTCGGTGACTGCAGCAGCGCCTCGATGAACACCCGCGCGCCGTCCGCGAAGTCGTCTCCGCTGGCGTAGAACGTGGCTCCTTGATCCCAGAGGGCGCTGTAGTCCGCTACCTCGTCGGTCGTCAGAGCGCGGCGAAACGCGCGCTCGCCCACGGCCTCGATGAGTCCCGTCGCGTCGTCCGAATCGCCCAACTTGGCCAGCGCGGACGCATCCGTCGTGACCAGCTCGGCGACTTCCTCCGCGGCCCGCTGGTAGTCGGACCACAGCGTGTCGGAGACATAGAGGGCGCGTTCGTTGTTCGAGAACTTTCCAGCGAGCGCATCCGCAATGAAGCCGCCGGAGAGGCCAGGTCCGGCAGGCAGCTGCAGCACGTCGCGGACGCTATTTTCCCACTGCACGTGCGAGAGCCGAAGGACGCGATAGTACGTCGGCTGGCCGTTGAGCTGGAGCCCACCGGGCAGCGTGACGACCTGGGTCGCCCCGCCGCCGGTGCCCACAGCCGAACCGCCAACGCCAGAGCCGCCGCCGGTGCCTGTGCCGGAACCGCCGCCGCTGCCAACGGGGGCCGAATCCACGGGGCCGCCGCCACACGCCGCTGCAGCCGCCGCCACCAAGAGCGCGCACGCCGAAGTGATCCTGTGAGGTCCCCGCATCATGACCATGAGCATTTCGTTAACACGTGGCGACGCCTCGCGTAGAAGTTTCGTTTCCGCCCGATCTATCGATCGTGGCTAAATTTGGCTGCGTTCGTGCTCGAGGATCCGCAACCGCCGTGGGATGACTTTGCAACTGTGAAGTCATGAATCACCGCGGCATCTCGGAGCACGCCGTCGCCATACAATTCATGCCTGTTTTGGATGGTGCGGCACAGAGGCGCCTGATCTCCCTAGTCCGACGGAAATTTGAAGCACAGATCGAGAACGGGGCGACGAGCGCTCCGCAGCCGCTCATCGGCGGAGCGCGAGCATTCAACGCGCCGCAGTGATGTGTCGGTGGCTGTGGTCGGGCTCGCCGCTGTTCCGGTCAAAATCCGCGCGGCACGGATCGACACCGGGCATGCCACTCGAGCTCGCGGGAGACGCGGGCCGCCCCGGCAGGGGGGCGGCACCTTCGATTCGTCTTCGCGGAGAGGGGGGGATTCGAACCCCCGGTACGGTTGCCCGTACACATGATTTCCAATCATGCACCTTCGGCCACTCGGTCACCTCTCCTGGGCCCCGCCGCGGTCGGCGAGGTTTCTGTCACACGTTCCAGTCTTCTGAGCTCCTTCGTCGCTTCGTCGCGGGCCAGCGATCCAAGCGACCACTCGAAGACCTGCGGAGAGAGTGGGATTCGAACCCACGGTGGGCTGTTAACCCACACCTGATTTCGAATCAGGTACCATCGGCCACTCGGACATCTCTCCGCGGCGGAACCTGGCAAGCCGACCGGGGGCTGTCAAGGACGGGAGGGCAGGCGCAAAACCCGCGTGGCGTTAGGGAAAAAGGCCTGGGGAGCGGTCCTCCGAAGTCACGGAATCTCGGTGCACATCGCGTCCAGCACGAGGTAGCAGCACGAGAGCTGTCCATCCTCCGCCACGGTCGGGGCTGGGTGCACGCGCCGTAGGGGTGCCTCCGGGGAAGGGGACGTTGACCGCGCCCCACGCGACAGACCGTGTGCGGCCAAGCTTCGATGGACGACGCACCCGCAGCACCGGAGGCGCCAGCAGCACCCGGAACACCTCGCGCATTGTCCGCGCCGGAACCGTCGTGGTCCTCCGGACAAGGTACGACCACGCAGTGGGCCCGCTGTCCTTCCAGCCTCGGTCACCCAGCGAGCACGGTCCACTCACGAGCGCCTCATTCATCCCGTCCTCCTCCGCGTCACGCATGGCTTTGCAGATGCTCACTTCGACATCCGTCAGGCGCAGGCGGCCCACGCTCTGGCCATCCCGGTCGTCGCAGCCTGGGCGCCGCTCCTTCGGGAATTCCACTGTGAGTGAAGGCGGAGCACCGCTTCCTTCCAGTGTCACTGCCGGCCACTCGGACAAAACTTGGGTTTGTCGCTCTGAAGTTAGGCGTGAGGTGAAGCGCGCTGCCAGGATGGTGCAAGCCAGACACTGGCCCACACCTCGCCACTCCTATGACGAGCTTCTCAGACCTCAGCATCATCATCCCGAGCTACAACGCCAGACATCATCTGACCCGATGTCTCACGGCGGTGCGGGAAGCCTTACCGGGCGCCGAGGTGATCGTCATCGATGGCGCCTCGAAAGACGACTCGGCGACCATGGTGGCGCAGGAGTACCCCGAGGTTCGACTCCACATCGAGCGAAACCACGGCTGGGCTTACGCCACGAATCGCGGCGTCGAGCTGTCGACCCGGCGTTTCTTGTTGTTCCTGAACTCGGATGCTTACCCGACTCGGGACGCCGTCATTCTGATGCTCGAGCGCCTCGAGCAGAGAAAAGACGTGGGGGCGGTCGCGCCCATGCTCAGAAACGAGGACGGCTCCCGCCAGGCGCTGTTCGGTTTTTGGTATTGGCTGACCTGGCGCGACATCAAGAAGCCGACGCACGCACCGGTGCTGAGCGCCGCTTGTCTGATGACCAGCCGCGAGCGCTTCGAGCAGGTTGGCGCCTTCGACGAGGCGTTCTTCCTCTACAATGAGGAGTTCGACTGGTGCCGCCGCGCGCACAAGGCGGGCCTGGGGCTCGAGATCTTGCCCACCAGCGTCGTTCACGTGGGCGGCGGGTCCACCACCAAAGGGCCCTTACTCACGCTCGAGGGTTGGCGCGGCTTCGTCTACCTGTCCGCGAAGCATTGGCCGCGCTGGGTCACCGGTCTGCTCAGCCAAGCCATGCGCCTGCAGGGTCTCGTCTTCAAGCACGTCGACCCGCGTCCCGGCTATCGCTCGATGTGGTCGCAGCTCGAGTCGATCATGAAGCACCGTGAGTACACGAGAAGTCCGTTCGACGTTTCCGGACGCGGGGTGCCGAACGTCTGCGCGCCGCTGGCGCGGGAGCCCGAGTGACGCCGGAAGGGCAGCAGAGAATCCGGTTCCTTCTGTTACTGCTCGGCGTGCTCCTGCTCGCTTGGGTGATCTACCAAGCGGGACCAGAGCAGGTCTTGGAGACGGCGCGAGCAGGCCTTGGCTACCTGCCCTACATCGTCTTGTGCAACGTTGCCTACTATCTCTTCGAGGCGCTCGGTCAACGCGCTCTGCTCGGGCCGGAGCGCCGGCTCATTCCGACCGCGGTCTTCCTGCGCGCCACACTGGCCGCCTTTGTGGCCAACGTGCTCCTGCCGGCGGGACGGGCGGGCGCGGAGACCGTACGCGTCACCGCGTATGCCAAGTACGTGGGCGGGACCCGGACGCTCGCCGCTTCAGCGGCCTTTCAGGTTCCTGCCCTGTGGGCCACGGCCATCTTGATCGGCCCCTGCGCGGTGGTCGGCGCGGCTGCCCTAGGCGCCCGAGCCCCGCTCACCTGGGTCTTCGCGATTCACGCTGGCGGCAGCGCCTGCTTGGGCTGCGTCCTCTTTCTCTTGTTTCGGAAGGCCACTCTCGGTCAGAGGGTCGGACGCTGGCTTCCCCGCTTCGCTGCGCGCGCCGTCGCGTTCGACGAGGCCACGGCGTTCCCCAGCCGGCGCTACCTGAGCGCGCTCGCTTGGGCGGTGGCTGCCCGCGTCACCGAGGTCGCCATGTTTGCCATCGTCTTCATGGCAGTGGGCTTGCCGCTCCTGCCGACGCGCGTCCTCTTGGCCGTCGGCATCCAAGTCGTCGGTGGCACCGTCGGCGAGGCGATCCCTGGGCAGCTCGGCGCCGTCGAAGGGTCGTTCTCCCTGTTCGCCGGCGCGCTCGGCCTCGAGCCGCTCTCCTCGCGGGCCGTCGCCATCCCGCTTCTGATGCGCGTCGGGCAGTACACCCTCGCTGCCCTGGCGCTCGCCTTCCTGAGTCCGTCGCTCGGCCGCCGCAGCCTCAAAGATGATAGTTCGGCGACTCCTCCGTGATGATCACGTCGTGGACGTGGCTCTCCCGCAGGCCCTGGCCGGTCATCCTGATGAACTTGGTGTTCTTGCGCAAAGCTTCGACGTCACGTGAGCCGGTGTAGCCCATGGCCGAACGCAGACCGCCGACGACCTGCGCGATGATCTTGGACAGCTTGCCGCGGTGCGGCACCCGCCCTTCGATGCCTTCGGGCACGAGCTTTTCGTCGGCCGTGCCGGCCTGACCGTAGCGATCACGGCTGCCCTGCTTCATGGCACCGATCGAGCCCATGCCGCGGTACACCTTGTAGCTGCGGCCCTGGAACAGCACGATCTCTCCCGGTGCTTCGTCGGTGCCCGCGAACATCGACCCCATCATGACGGTCGAAGCGCCGGCAGCGATGGCCTTGGCCACTTCGCCCGAGTACTTGATGCCGCCGTCGCCGATGACGGGGACATTGTGCTTGTCGCCTTCCTTGGCGCAATCGGCGATGGCCGTGATCTGGGGCACGCCCACGCCTGCGACGACGCGCGTCGTGCAGATACTACCAGGCCCGATGCCCACTTTGACGGCGTCGGCGCCCGCGTCGATGAGCACTTTCGTCGCCTCGGCCGTGGCTACGTTGCCGGCGATGATCTGCAGCTTGGGAAACCTCTTGCGCAGCGCGCGCACCGCGTCGGCCACGGCCTTGTGGTGGCCGTGCGCGGTGTCGATGCAGATGACGTCGACGCCCGCGGCCACGAGCGCCTCGGCCCGTTCGTCGCGGTCACGCACGGGTCCGACCGCGGCCCCAACGAGCAGGCGTCCTCGGTCGTCCTTGGAGGCCAAGGGGTTCCGCTCGGCCTGGAGCAAGTCCTTGATGGTGATGAGGCCGACCAGCTCGCCCTTCTCGACCACGAGCAGCTTCTCGATACGGTGCTTGTGCAGGAGCGCGCGCGCTTCCTCCGACTTGGTGTCGACCGAGCAGGTGACCAGGTTCTTGGTCATCAAGGCCGACACGGGCTGATCGAGGTTGTTCTCGAAGCGGATGTCGCGCGAAGTCAGGATGCCGAGCGGGCGGTTGCCGGACACCACGGGCACGCCGCTGATGTTGTTGCGCCGCATCACCGACAAGACGTCCCTGAGCGACTGCTCGGGCTCCACGGTCACCGGGTTCAGGATCACGCCACTTTCGGCGCGCTTCACCGCCTCGACCTCGCGGGCCTGGTCGGCAATGGAGAGGTTTTTGTGAATGATGCCCAGGCCCCCTTCGCGCGCCATGGTGATGGCCAGGCGCGCCTCGGTGACGCTGTCCATCGCAGCGCTGACCAGAGGGGTGTTGAGGCGTATCCCGCGCGTCAGCCGGGAAGCAACGTCGACTTCGCTCGGGAGGACGTCGCTTGCCGCCGGCACCAGCAGGACATCATCGAAAGTGAGGCACTCGCGGAGGTCTTGCTCAAACATGAGTGGGATTACTTCGCGGCCGCGTCTCGGTCAACCGGCGCGGGCGATTCCGCCTGAGAACGCCTCCGGTTGGCCTGGAAACCCCAGCTGCTAACGTCTGCGCGCCCCGGACCAAGCAACCGCCATGCCGCACGCCCGTCTCGCCCGAACCCTCTCTGCATTCGCCTGCCTCGTGGCGCTCGGTCACGCCGCGCCAGCCCACGCCGAGGAGTACCTGTCGGCCGAGCCGATGGACGGCAAAAAGATCCGCATCGACGGCATGCTGCACGACTGGCCGGGCGGGTTCGCCAAGCTCAAAGGCAAAGCGAAGATCGGCGGGGAGGCGCTGGTCGGCTACGACAAGGAGTTCCTGTATCTCGCAGCGTCCGTCGAAGACTCCAAGATCGCGCGGACTCAAAGCGGCGGACAGGCCGAAGACCGCCTGATGCTCGAGGTCGTCGTTCCCAACGCCAGCGGCAAGGGCTCGAGCGCCCACACCATCAGCGTCTACCCCGGTGATCCGGGCAAGCTGCCCGCGATCGTCAAGGTGGATGGCAAGCCGGTGACCCAGGCCGAGGCCGTGGAGGCCCCGAGCGGCAAGACCCTCATCGTCGAGGCCAAGCTGCCCTGGTCGGCGCTTCCGGGCACCGCCAAGGTGCGGGTTGGGCTGCGCGGTCGCCTCGTCTACCAGGACGCGCAGAGCCCCGGCAGCGTGCGCGCCACCTACAGCACCTCGCCGCAGACGGGCACCAACATGCCGCCCCTGACGCTCGAACCCGAAACCGGCCTGGCGCAGGCACTGCTCGAACCCAAGCAGCTCGGCTTCCGTCCCGCCCGCGAGGTCTTCGGTGACATCACTGGTGACAGCCAGATCGAGCGCGTGGCGATCTTCGGTCACTTTCTCGCCATCGTTGGCTCCGGCTACAAGGACGGTAAGCAGTTCTACTATAATGAGCTCGACGTCGGTTCGGCCGATCGCATCCGGCGCCTGGAGCTCGTCGACTTCAGCGGCGATGGCAAAGCCGAGATCGTTCTGCAAAAGCGCGTCGGTCCGGACGACTCGTACCGCGAGGTGCTGACGGTGCTGACCATCGGCAGTGACGGCGCGCCGCTTTTGGTCTTCGCCCACGAGGTCACCCTGCTCACGCCCGAAGGGTCCGTGCACAACGACGTGAAGATCAGTGGCACCGGCTCGGCCGCGAAGATCCGCATCGCGCAAGGCAAGGAAAGCGGCTTCGATCCCGGCACGTTCCAGGAGCCGACGATCGGCGGCGGCATTCACCCGGCCCTCTTGCCGTGGCAGTCCGTGGAATCCCGCACCTTCCAGTGGCAGGGAGCCGGCCTGGCCCAGGTCGAGGAAAAGGCCGGCAAGCCCCGGGTCGCGCCGGCCAAGCACAGCGCCGGTAAGACGACCGTCGCCGTGGCGGTGGCAGCGCCCCCGCCGCCGAGACCACCCTCGGCTTCGGAACTGCTCGACCGGGTCTATGCGCTCTATCGCAAGGACCGCGGCGTCGGCGCACACAAGCCTCGTTTCGATCTGGTGACCGACGTGGTCGAGGACAGCCGCACGGAGCGTGTGCTGGTGCACGATCGGGACCTCGTGGTGTTCGGGCCCGGCTTCCGCGAGGGCCAGACCTACACGTACCTCACCATTGGCGTGAAAGAATCGAAGGACATTCTGTCCGTGACCACGCGGGATCTGGTGGGTGACGGCAAGGCAGTCATCATCGTGCATGCCATCCTCCGCGCTCAGGCGAGCAAGCAGCTCGGCGGCGACGAAGTCGAGCGCCAGGCGCTCTTCGTGTACAAGGTACAAGACGGCGCGTTGGCCCGTATTTTTGCAGCCGAAACTGGCCGCGCCACCAAGGGCAAGCGCGTGCTCGGCTCGGCCCTCTTCGTGCCCAATGGGCGCGGCGTGGCCATCGAGCTCAAGCCTTTGCGAGCGATCGGCTGGACCGAACAATCGTATCCATTCCCCGAAGATACGACCTCTGCCGGAGGCCTCGAACCTTTGCTCCTACCTTGGACCACGATGCGCCCACGCCGATATGTTTTTCGCTCGGGCAGCTTTCAGGCCGAGTAACCTGCTCGAGTAGTTTTCGGTTTGAGTGGTGCGATCGAGCGTGGTAGGGTTCTCTTAGTTTCGGGTTTTCGGAACGCGCCTTTGATGCCAGCACTCGCAGTGACGGTGCTCTCGGGGTTTCTCGGAGCCGGCAAGAGCACCCTGGTCAACCACCTCCTCCGCCACCCCGGAGGCCGACGGCTCGCCGTCCTGGTCAACGACCTGGCAGAAGTGAACGTCGATGCGCAACAGCTGAAGGCAGGCCGGACTCGACTCGGCGCGGACGGCGCGCGCCTCTTGGCCGATGGCGTGGTCGAGCTGCACAACGGCTGCATCTGCTGCAACTTGCGCGAGGAATTCGCGCAAGAGGTGGTGCGCTTGGCCCGGCTCGGGCGCTTCGATGCCCTGGTGGTGGAAGCGACGGGCGTAGCGGAGCCGCTGCCGATTGCCATGGCCTTCGACGAAGAGGAGGTCGATGGCCAACTCCTGTCGGAGTTCGCAGGCGTCGACTCGATGGTGACCGTCGTGGACGCCTTCAATTTCTTGCGCGACTGGGAGCGTGGGCACGACCTCGTTCGGGCGGGCTTGGCGATCGATAGCCAAGACAACCGCACCGTGGCTGATTTGCTCGCTGAGCAGGTCGAGTTTGCCAACCAGATCATCGTCAACAAGGCCGACCTCGTCAGCCCGGTCGAGCTCGAGCGCCTGGTGCACCTGCTCTCGTGCTTGAATCCGGAGGCCAGAATCGTCACGACCATGTTCGGGCACGTCAACGTCGACGAGCTGCTCGACACCCGGCTCTACGAGCGCGAAGGCGAAATTCAGGACGATGACGAGCTCGGCGAGGCAGTCGAGGAGGCCGCAATCTTGGCTTTCGAGCGCGAGCCTGCCGTCGATCCCAAGGCGCGGACGCACACCGAGCTCGACATCAAGAGCTTCGTGTACCGGGCGCGTCGGCCTTTCCACCCGGAGCGCCTGTGGACCTATCTGCAGGAAGCCTGGCCGGGCGTGCTGCGCAGCAAGGGGCTCTTCTGGCTCGCCACCCGCATGAACGAATCCGGCCTGTGGTCGCAAGCGGGGCGCTCGTGCAGCCAGCAAAGTGCCGGTCGCTGGTGGAGTACCGTGCCCCGCGAGCTCTGGCCCAACGACGACACTCTGCGGGCGTCCATCTTGGCCGAGTTCCGCGGGCCGTTCGGTGACCGCCGCCAAGAGATCGTCGTCATCGGGCAGCAGTTGGACGAGCCCGCCATCCGCGCTCGCCTCGACGCGTGCCTGATCGACCCACTGGAGATGCGCCTCGGTCCCATCGGCTGGGCGCAGCTGCCCGATCCGTTCCCGGCCTGGGAACCGGAGCCCACGGACGAGGGTGAGCTGCCCGCTCCAGTGCTGCGGCGAGAGACGCCGACCGCGTAGCTCTTTTGGGCCGGAAGGGTTCGGGCTAGGAGACGAGGCAACTCATGCCTGGCTCGAAATACCTTCTCTACGGTGCCGGCCAGCTCGGCGTGATGCTGGTGGCCCGCTACTTTTTCCAGTGGCTGATCCGGTTCTGTGACGTGGGTCGCGACACCGCGGCCGGGGCCCTCCTGTCGGCCAGCCTGGTCGGCATGGTTTTCTTCGGCTTCCGTGTGTTCGATGCCGTGGCCGATCCGCTGGCGGGTGCGTTCGGTGACGCTTGGGTCCGCAAGGGGCGACAGCGACGGACGCTGATCTGGTTCTTCTTCGCCGTCCCGGCAGTGGGCCTCGCGCTCATCTTCTCACCGACCGGAGACATGGCGCCCACTCTGCGCTGGCTGCTGCTCACCGCCGGCATGTTCGTGTTCTTCATCGGCTACACGCTGTACGCGATTCCGTACTGGGCGCTGGTGGAAGACTACGCTGGAGGACAGGACGCGGTGCGCACGCGCCTGTCGAACATGCTCGGTGCGGGCGTCCTCCTCGCCACGGGCTTCGGCTTCGTCCTGAGTCCCATTCTGATCCAAAAGCTGGGCTTTCTGCCGGGAGCGCTGATTTTTGGGCTGCTCGGTACGGTGCTGATGGCACTGCCCTACTTCGCTGCGCCGGGCGGTGCGCCGACCCCTGCGCACCAGGTCGCGCACATCCCCTTGCGCGTCATGCTGAGCGCCTCGCTGAAGAACCGCCGCTTCTTGGCGCTCATTCTGCTCTACGTCGGCTCGCAGATGTCGTTCACCATGATGACGTCGGCCGCGCCCTACATCGCCGAGCGCTTGCTCGGCGGCACCCTGAGCGACGTGGCGAAGCTCCTCGGTCCGTTCTTGGTGGGCTCGCTCGTGTCGTTCGCGTTCGTCCCCCGCTTTGCCAAATGGCTCGGGTGGGAGCGCGCCACGTTGGTCTCCACGCTGGCTCTCG
>Ga0247744_1000130_pt1 | contig 15935 bp, 21 predicted proteins | sample UWRJS154409C5_FD_180946 | JGI IMG/M metagenome (GOLD analysis project Ga0247744, IMG submission 180946) | Soil microbial communities from Arlington Agricultural Research Station in Wisconsin, United States - UWRJ-S154-409C-5 | ecosystem: Environmental > Terrestrial > Soil > Agricultural land... | reverse complement strand
AGGAATCCTAAGCATCATGTAGACGAGATGCATAACGCTGTGTGTCTTTATATCTATGCAGCTGATAGTGATGGCTTTTATACGCTCAATACATATTACGCTTATGGTGGTAATGAGCTGCATACATATGAGGAATGGCGCGCTATTGCTTTTAGTGCTGTTGACGAATTAAACGATAAACGCGCAGACGTCGATTCATTTGGTGTTTATGGATGGAGCACGACAACTATCCGTGTGACACCTGTTCGCACTGGTGATTTGTTTATTGCTGTTGATGCTGACGGGGTGCGAAGTGTACGGATCTCATTTGATTCCAGAAAGGGTAAGCGTGCGTCACACAATGGCAAGAAAATTTAAGCGCGGTAGAATCCAAGTTTTAGGATTCGATAGCGAAACTCTGCAAGGTCCTCCAATTACCTTACAGTTTTATGGGGGGAGTCATGTTGGCCGATTTAATGGCTGCATATTCATTGGTAAACGTCGTGCTATTAATGTGTTTCTAGCGCAGCTCAAGAAGCTCAAACCCGGTCATTATCGAATGTATGGCCATAACCTTGAGTTTGATATGCTTTCTGCATTGTGGGAAGCACGCGTGAAAATGCGGGATGGAAATATTGCGCTTAATGTTGGTGATTGGAAAATCAACGGGCGATATTCTAAACCTGTATTCGCTATTTTTGATGATGGCGAGAGATACATTGAATTGGTCGATTCTATGCTTTGGTTTCAGACATCTCTTGAGAAAGCAGGCGCAAGAGTATGTCCAGATTTGCCTAAGCTTCCAAGACCGGCTGGATTAGGTGAGGTGTTGTTTACATCTAAAGATGATGGCTTTGTTGAATATGCAATGCGTGATGCTATTGTTGCATATCATCTTGGTCATGCTATTGAAAGATATCATGAAGAATTAGATGTTGAGTCGCAGATATCTCTTGCGTCAATGGCTGCAGCTGTTTTTCGTCGGCACTATATGCGTAGTGATATGTATCAACCTCCTATGCATGATTGGATAGCTGGTGCCGCTGCTAGTTATCACGGTGGAGTGAATCGCGTTCGTGCGGGTATGTATCCTGCATGGCATACAAATATTACAGCACTGGATTTCTCTAGTGCATATCCTAAAGCGTGGACAGAGTTACCAGCATTTTCTGACGCTGCTAATTACAAACATTACAAAGCAAAACAAGCTAGGAAAGTTAAGGCCGTTGATAATATAGGTTGCTACATGATTAGTGGTCGTGCTGCTAAGTGCGCTTGGCCTGCGTTATTTGATCATAACTTTAAACCGTTGCAGGGGTCTTTCTCAGGCATTTGGGTCACTGGATTCGAATTGAATGAAGCGTTGCGATCTGGGGAAGTGAATCTCAGCAGTATTAAAGGGTTTTTATATGATGTAGATCGTGAGGATGGTTACTCACCATTTCGTGCGTTCGCTGAGCATTTTTATCATTCGAAATCAGTGGAGAAGGACAAAGTTATCAGCTATATGCATAAGATAACTTTGAACGCTCCAACTGGAAAACTGATTCAGACGAGCCCAGACTTCACAGTGATAGACGGGCAGCTTGTAAAAATAAAACGTGCTGGTGGTTTATATCATCCGTTTGCAGCTAGTCTCACAACAGGTCATACAAAATCTGTTTTGCATCCTGTGGAGCATAAATATGAAGCATTACATTCCGCTACAGATGGAGTCTTTGTTCCCGGTAGGCACACCGGCGCAAGTGAGAAACGATTGGGCGCGCTGGTTGCGGAAGGCTATGGAGACTTGGCCTTATTCAGAAATAAGCTTTACATCGTCTACACGAACGAAGAAACAGAAAATACTTATCCGTCTCAAGTATTCGAAGGACGACATATCCTCAAATGCGCGCGTCATGGTTTCCAGGGGCGTGTTGTGGATTTAGAGCAAATGTTAGTTTCAACACTACGTGAATATAAAACTAATAAACCGTTGAAATTGAAAACCGCTATTAAACGTAAAGAGCCTCCGAATAAGTTTGTTATCGAAGGACGTAAGGTTAAAGGCATCGAATCCTTTAAGGTGATAAACCATGCTTAATGAAATGCATACATTAGCTTACAAATGGTTGAATCTGTCTCATATCGAACAGATGAAAGAAAATGCGTTCGGTTGGTGGCCGTATTGGTTTCTCGTTATAGCGTTTGAACAAATTGAGGAATTACAGCAACAGTTTCAACGTATTGAGGAATTAGAAGAGCGAGTGATGGAGTTAGAGAATCATGGCAACACGAGCAAAACGCGGTAGACCATCAAAACGTAATTCACGAAGTCAACGCGGTGGACGTTTTGTTGATTTGCCAAATAATGAGCGTATGCGGCGCAGATCGCCCGAAAGCGCTCCACGTTTATTTGAATGGTTAGTAGACAACGGTTATATCGAAGCCGTTCCAACGTATCGGCGGAAATCCGCTAATCGTCGTGCACGCAGGCGTTAATTGCGTGCGTTTATATAGGTGATATCAAAATGGCATTTCGTAAAGTTGCAAAGAAAGCTGCAAAGAAAGTTGTGAAGCGTGGTAAGAAAGCTTCTGCGATTCATTTGCCAGACGGCTATAAGGTCATTGGCCGTGCTCCTAATTGGGATGTTGATAAGCATCCTACGATTGAAGGTGTACGCGGTGAAACTAAGACCGTGACATTGAATCAAGGCTCAAAGCAAGAAAAGGAAACGAATTGCATGGTTGTCGTCACTGAGGAACTCGGTGCGGTGACTGTTTGGGAGTCTGCAGGACTGCGAGATTTGTTCGAACAGACTAACGATGGTGATACTGTTCGAATTGAATATGTCGAAACGCTGCCAGCTCGCAAGAAAGGGCAGCAGGGTATGCGTGTATTTTCGTGCGCTCTTAAGGAGTAACAACGGTCGTTTGTTTCAATTCGTTCGTGGAAGGCTCTACCAATTATGGTAGAGCCGTGGAGGATTGTAGGTGACTTATGAGTTACATTACGTATCACGAGTGGTGCAAACATTTAAGAGATGCTGCGATTATTGATCAATCTGTCGGAAAGCTTGAGCGTGTAGCTTTACAGTCTGGCATCCCAATAGATAGGCTGAAACGCTGGTTAGCTAAAGACCTTACACTTTCACATGCAGAGTTCACGTCATTGCATGAGGTGCTCGCTATGACACATACATTAGGAGTCGACGATAATGACGCAAACGCGATTGAACAGAGTTCAGCAGTCGACACGGGCTGCAATGACAGCGGCGGATTGCAAAAGCACAATGACAGCGTTGTATCATTCGACGAAAGCGATTAATAAAATATGTACCGGCAGTCCTGACTGGCAAGGTGACGGCTGCGCCTGGAGATATGTTTGTTATCCTCCAGGTCGCAGGCCGCATCTATAATTATTCGCCCATTAGTCCAGCAACAGCGCCGGCTAAAGGACTTCCGCCAAAGATAGATTCTTGAGCGGCCCCTGCTGCAACCGGATCATCAGGCATTGATACCGGTTCAGCGGGGGTTTGTGTTTCCTGCTCAATACGTTGACCGAGTGCGATAGGGTCTGCAGGCGGAATAGGTGCAGGATTGATAGACGGGAACATTGGCTGCGTGTCATCCATTGCGTTGTAAATACGATTCATGACACTTTCTGCGATATGAAGTTTTGGGAAAGGGATCATTTATGAGTCCTCCAAATATTCTATAAGCTTGACCATTTTCATCATCGGCTCAGTTGTAAAACCACGTTCTTCCATGAAACGCTTCCATCCTGGATGTCCGACACTATAGATTTGATCACACGCATTTGATCTAGCAATTTTGTCTATTGCTAGCCATCCAGGCTCCCATTGATCGCGTGAGCCTGCGACTGTAAGTATGTTCATTGTCTTACCGTAGCGTGTTTCTACAAATTCAACTAATGCCCATGCGCTAGGCGTTAGCATATAAATTTCAAACATGCCGCTATCAATTGCTTCTAGCATTTGCTCGCGTGTAAAGAAGTCGAATCCTTTAACAAACGCGTCAATCAATTCGTCGGACGTCTTTGGCGAGCTGTCGGAATCCCTATCGCTTCGCGGAACCAATCGTCCTGTGGTGTCAATACTTGACCCGGTGTCAATTCTGGCGCCGTTAATTGTGGCCGTGTTCTGCGTATCGGCCCCTGTGATCGTCGTGGTTGCCATGCTGGTTCCTCTTGATTGGGGATCGGTTGATTGTTGCCAAGTGCGCGTGTGGTAGGAATTGCTAATGCTGGTGCTACTTTCAGTTCACTAACTCCACCACTCACATAATCGCGTAAGCTGTAATTTTCAGGTATTGCGCCAACTTGCCTTGCCCAAGCATCCAAACCCTCAGCTTGCTGTGATAATTCTTGTAACCTTTTTTGTCCATACTGTTGCGTAACCTGCCGAATGTTTAAGGCTATACGATTGTATTCCTCACGAGAAACCTTGAATTCGTCTTTATCTGCAACAGATTTTCCTAATTTAGCTATAGTGCCAACAATGGTTCCAATTTCTGATCCAGTGTTACCGAGTTCAGCCAATCCATTTAGCAAACCGTTAGGATCATCTTTAAACATTCCGCCAAGACTAGAAGACACCAATTCAGTCAGCACTGACTTACTGAATGGTTTGTCAGGATCAAAAGTTTCGTCTGCTACAAGTTCAAAGATTCTTTGCGCTCTAGAGTCAATGTCGCGTGCTTGCGAGATCACTTGTGAATATTGATCTCGTAGAGCTGGCGCAGCGCTTGTAATGAGACCACGCTGTGTATTGAATTGTGATGCCTGCTCAGCCTTACGCGCTTGAATATCAGCGTTCATAATTCCCTGAGTAGTAGCATATGCTTGTTCGATCAATGCACGGCCAGATGGATCTCCAGACTGCAGAATTTGCCAACCTTGCGCGGCCTGTTGTTGCGCCGATCTGAGCAATCGTGCTTCGTCAGGATCAGCAATCTGCAGTTCCTGTTTAATTTGATCGTTGATGCCTTCAAAGCGAATGCGAGAGTTATAACTTTCACGAGCTGCGGCGTCTAAATAATTTTCGCGGCTGCGTTGAGAAATAATTCCATGAGCTAGTCCTGCTAGTAATCCAATAGGTCCAGCTATAGCTGCAGCGCCGCCGCCATATAGCAAACCAGTTAATAGCGGACTCAACCCGGGCGTACGTTGTCGCGGATATGCGCTAGCACGTGGGCCGGTTGTTGTAACTTCTTCAGTAGGTTCGTCTGCCATATATCACCTATTTAGAGCAATGACGCGCTTGTATCAAAATTCCAGGCTCTACCGCTGCCGCGACTAGCAGATGTCTGTTCACCATATGATCGTGCAAGTGACTGCGCAGTTGTAAGAGTAGTAGGGCCGCCAAGAATCTGTGACAAGCCGCCATACACACCCAGTTCGGCGTTATTTCCACGTTCTAGTACTTCTAACAATGATGGCAATGCGCCTAATCCAGTAGATGCTGACGCAAGAGAGTTTTGTGCAACTGATTGTGCAATCGAGTCTCTCGACGCAACATCACCCGCACGTAGCGCCGTTGCGCCTTGAGTGAATACTCTAGCAGCGCTTTCTGCTGCCAATCCTTGCGCAACACCTTGTCTACCGCCGCCAAATGTTCCACCGGCAACTGCTCGCGACGTGATTGCTGGATTAAGTTCCTCACGAAATAATCTCCCAGTATCTTGTTGCAGCTGTGATATCTGCTGCTCAAGGACCGGATTATTTGCGCTTAATCTGTCTTCGAGATAAGCAGACCCCGCGTCACCACCAAGTTGTTCAAGAAATTGATTGCCGCCAGTAAATAACTGCTGCGCGGCTGTTCTTAATTGTCCCGCATTAGCTGCTGCTCCTCCTGCTGCAGTTGATGCATTTCCATACAGTTGGGAATAAATATCACTTTGAAAAATATCCTGCGTAGAGCCTGAAGTTTGCACCGATCCGCTATAACCAGAGGATTCAGATGACTGCGAACTTCTGCTGCGACCTCCACCTAATGAACCGCTCATTATTTTGCTCCTTTACTCTGTCACGTAAGACATGCTGCCAAGAAAATCCATTGCATTTACTATATTCATCGCGCCTGCAGGATTAGGACCATAAAAATCAACTCGTTTAGTTCCTGGATTCGCCAAAGCTGTCTCTACAGCTTGAATAGAACTCCAAATAGCACCAGCAAAAAATCCTGCAGCGCTAGAGTTGTACACAGTAAAAGGAAGATTACTAATGCCTGCGCGGCCAGTGCCAGTATGTGCAGTAGTCGTAACCCTATATTGAACAATCACGAAGCGTCCGAATTTATAATAATAACCAGATTGCAGTGAATAAGTACCGGCACCAGCTGTAGTTCCACCAGCAATAATAGGTGTGAAAAATCCTGTTTCAATTATCGACATGTCGAATTCCTCTAATGCAAACGCAACTAGGCTTTGTATAGACAGCTCTATCTTCTTAAGTTCATTGTCTACATAAAGCATCAAATTAGACGCGACAGGCTGCTTTATATATTTAGAAGGTTCCGTCATATTCAGCCTCTATAGTAATACGTGTTACTGTCCAGGGTTCAGCAGAGGTGTTGTTACTAACTTCTACTGAAATAAATCGACCAGTCACTTCGTATTCATTGCCACCAGCTTTTCGCTGTACATACGGCCCCCATTGTATTCCTACACCTTCCTCAGTCGAGTTTCTTGATCCTAAGCGTACAAGAAGAGTAGATAGGCCAGTACCTTTGCCTTCAATTGTTACATGACTTGTAACCTTACGCTGATCAGCGTCATTAAAAGATAGATCAAGCCTTTGTATTACAGCGTTTACTAAGTTTGTTTCTGGTACATCTTCCATCATTACAGCGGCAGTCTCAGAAACGACAACTCGTTGGACTCCGCCTTGCTGTGATTCATTCCATACAGTCAAATCATCATCCCATGGCTCTGAATCATCATCCCAAATTTGAGACGGTAATGTGTCTGTCACATAGCCAACAGTTCCATATTTAATAGGGCTGACTGTATCTAAGTCTCTAATAGTCCAGTTGTCACGTCTTTCATCCCAAATGTGAGCGATAGTTGCAAATTGACTTCCAGGCTCAGGAACACATACCCAAAGTTCACGCGCATGATCATCATAGATAGTAAAAACATTTTGCGAATATGTTTCGTCGATACTATTTTTCAGAGTCTGTTTAATACGATTATCGGCAATACTGCGGACATTTATACCATCTGTAAGCACAACATCTTCATTACCAACGACAGCTTGCTGCGTACCTATTGTTTTTAAGGCATGCGGTGAAATAAGACCTGTCGATCTAACAACTGGACGCACGACAAAAATATTATCTGGAGGCTGTCCAGCATATTCTAAGGCATGAAACGATGTCGGTTTATAAATCATTAACTGCGTACCTAGCGGTGCACCAGACACACAGCGTCCTGGACTATCGGCTAGAAAAGCGGACCCAGCTTCGTTGTCTGCTCCAGGTGTCCAAGAGTCTGGCACTGCTCCCGGCTCGGTAGCGTCACTCCATAAAATTAAGTTATTGAATACACCAGACGGTGAATCGATATCCAACGCGAACAAATGAAACTTGAACGCCACTATAAATTTACATAGTGTATTTGCTGGCCATCCCGGCAACGGTAAAGAATCATCTGCTGAGTCTCCAGTCCAATAATGCGGAATGTTCTTTCCGTTAGTAAAGACCGGAATACCATTCAATAAAGTGCTAGACCATTCATAAGGATTAGTAATCGCTGTTTGAGATGGAATAGAAACGTCGTAAATATTGCTAGTCTCGGCTGCAACAATGTCGCTGGCTCCAAACAATAACCACCAGTTAAAACTGTTTAGACTGAAATTCAATAAATGATATCGCGTGGATGGCGACCCAGGATAAACACTCCTGCGGCCACGAATACGCGACGGAAATCCGCTACGCATATGAACATTCTGAGCAAGTGATAAAACCTGATCAGACAGTTCTAACGGCTCTATATCTAATATATGGCCGTTAACTGGCCGCAGGATAGTTTTCATTTTGAAGCATCCTTGACGGTTACAGTGATATGTTGCGCAACTATTTCGAATGCCTTTTCGATGCGCGCTAATCGTGCTTCTAATTTCCAGATAAAATATGCACAAATAACAAGAGCCGGAGTTCCGCCGCCTTGTATCAACTGGAAAATATCTGCGGATTCCATCGTTATTTTACCTCATAAGAGAAAGTATAAAAGAGTGTACCGAGTCCAGTGCTGATCGCACTAAAGAACGGTGCAGCTCTATCGTTACCAGTGTTTGCTTGTATCCGTATTGTTTCAGCGCCGGTGTCATCGTTACTTCCATCGCCAGCTAAATCGTCAGATCCTGTAAAGTTAGATGCTACAGGTAATGACAATTCAAAACTTGTGCTAGTGCCTGATCCTGCAGTGATGTTTATCGCAGACCGCCCTGTGACAGTTACGATGTTGCCTACACGTGTATAAAAATGCTTGCCGGGTGTGACACCGCAATTTATCGCATTGAATGCGCTTGGCGTGTAAGTGCTAGCTGTAAGCAAAGTAGTCTGATTTATTTGTGCAGCAGTAGCAGTAATATCAGTTAAATCGAGAGCACCGCCATTGATTGTTATAGAGCTGACACCGCCGCCAAAATTTATCGCAGACGAATTTATATTAAGCGGCAGAAACAATGCAGTAGTACGGTTAAAACTGTCTATAACAGATGTAGTGCCACTAGCGAACGATAATTCAAACCCGCCTCCAGATGCAGGCGTAGATGCCGAGCCTGTAATACGCTGACGGTTTGTGAAATCATTTAGTTCTGTTTTTACTGCAGCATTATTAATCTGAGTGTGTGTTAGAGTCACTGCACCTGTTAGATTAGGAAATGTATTTTTTAAAGTCGATTTGATCAAACGTAAATGATCATCACCTTGAGACTTCGGATCTGTTGCACCAACAGGATTAGTAGTGACGAGTTCATTAATATAAGTAGCAGTCTCCAAACCTGCTAAAACTGTAGCACTGATCAAAAGACCAACAGCCAAGGCAACTACTCGCGATTTCATAAATTCATATCTCCATTAATAGCTACTACGAAATGCAACATTGTAAGGATTTGCAGACTGCCCGCCTCCAAGCTTTTTCTTCATTTTCCGATTCAAATCTCGAATGTATGAGTTCACACTTTGAAACATGGCACTAGACAATTCTAAATTTCTAGCGCGCTTATACAAATAGACTTGCGCAGCCTCTATATACAATTGCGGGCAGTCATTTAGTAAATTGTTTGTATCAGCATCACTCACTAAAGCTGCTGGCATACCAAAATAATTCAAAGTAAATTCTGCATCTGTTGGAGGAACTCCAGCGAACAAAATTGTTGAATCTCGCATACAGTAACCAACAGGATAAGTAAGAGTGCGGTACTGCGCAATTAATGTTTCATCCATTTGATCTAATGGACAATTATTATAAATAACAGTACGCATCAATGTAACTTTAGATGGCAACGTATAAATAGCTTCAATTATGCGGTTTAATTCATTCAATGTTGCAGTCAAAAAATAACCTTCTAATGTGAGTGCAATCAAAGCTTCACCTTGCTGCACAAAACGTTTTATATCATCTATAGCATAATCTTCGCGATGCGAATCTGTTCTTATCGCTGTCTGTAATTCTGAGAAATTCATTTTTGTATCACTCCATTACGAATAACTCCGCGTGAAATTCGGCCAACGCGATACGGTTCAGAAAAAGCAGAACGTTCAAAACGATCCCAAGCGGCGCGCTGTGCATCTGGATCAGCGAAATTCGCTAGATCAGGATACAACTTACGCAATGCAAAGAAATCCTGTTCGGGAATTCGCATTGTGTGTCTCGCGAACGGTGCATGTTTGTGCGATTCGTTTCCATCACGCACTCTACGCACCGATTCAAAAACAGCGCGCCGATTGGGATGCATAACTCAAGCTCCTTTAAGCGACAACAGCGACAGTAGGATCAATGTCGCCAATGTTGAAGTTTGCGCGTTCAAGATACGCTTTCAACGTCCAGTCAACTGCATTGACTTTTCGCTGAGAGTGGCCGACCTTTCCGAGAGGTTTGACTTGCCAACCGCTCAAAAGCCCAAGCTTCCAGAAGCGCGGATCTAATCCGAAGACATTTGCTACTTGTGGATCAGGATCTGCACCAATTGAGGCATATGTTTGCTGTAGACGATTAGGAACAAGCTGCATCAAAGTTCCAAAATCCGTTTTGAATGTATCAATATAGCCCTGCGAAACTTGCGCAACACCTGCACCAGTGCCATTCACGTTTGCAGTCGGCTGCGCTGCGTATGGCGTAGTAAACAAATATTGGCCAAGTCCTTTTGTCACTCCGGGCACACTCATCAATACCGTGGGATTGCCGCCAAGCACATACACATTCTGGATTTGCGTTGCAACCATAGTCCAAGTAAGGCCACGTTCTGCACCCGCAACTTGTGCAGCAACCAGCTTAGTGCCTGTGTTAAAACCAGTTGCCGTACCACCAGCACCTAGGTCCTTATTAGTAGTAATCCAGGCTGCAAGCCCTGCGCTTTGTCCGGCGACATTGTCCCCGTTATCGAGTACGGACGCCTGACCAGTGCAGCAGATTGCTTCAACATCTCGACGCAACTCGATCATACGTTGAGATGTTTGATAACCCATCTCACTGCTACGACCAATTACAGTTACATCTTCCGATCTATCAGTAACAAACACAGGCTTATCAGATAGCTGAGCATGATTACCAACGCGTTTTGCATTAGTAACAGTAGCTTTATTGTCTCCACTGACCAGATCAGATCCCGAAATACGTTTATTCGTAATATCAGGCGCAGCCAATTTATCTTCGGTCCATTCCGTGTAACCATTGTCCATTCCTTCCGTACCAATCATGTCTAGAAATACAGTTGGAATATCGCTGATATCAAAAATCTGATCTAGAACATCTTCACGGACAAGTCCGCCCGCAAGTACATCCTTAAGATCATCAATGTCAAGATAATCACCCGGCGCAGCCTGAAAAGTAAGCGGCGCCATACCGGTCAATTTCTGTAAATTTCTAAAAGCAAGCATTGTTCAATTACTCCGATTGATTGAATAGAGCAGCAAGACGCTGACGCGTATCTGGTGCGGCGCCTTTGCGAGTCTGTTGCTGTTGCATCGGTCGTGCAGCCGCTTTCTTTGTTTTGGCGCTGCCACGCTGTCCCTTGCTATCTGGGGTTGTGACTTTCGCCAATGCTGCTTGAATGCGTTTATCACGAAGATACATATCGCGAATGAACTTAATTGCACGATGATCGTGAACAGTGGCCATAAAGGTTTCGTCGAAACCCCAACGCTTAGTAAAGTCGACCATTCCCTGCAATTCTTCGCCAGCACGTTTTTCATCTCGCCATTCTGGAATATGGTCCAGAGTCATACGCCGTTCGAAAGCCATGTTGGCCTCATGACGTTGGCGAATTTTATTTACGATGTCGGGCTTTACATGTTCTCTCGGAATCATCCCAATGAGTTCACGCAATTCAGTTTGCGAACGAAGCAATTCACCTTCAGCCTGCATGCGGCGTTGTTCAAATTGCGTCTCGCGTGTTTCAAGATCTACAACTTCTCCAATGCGGTCCTTCAATTGTCCAATGGTTAGCGGCTCCGCTCCATCGGCCAACGGAATTCGCACACTATAGATTTGTTCGGGCTTGAACCCTAGCCGCTTACTCAATGCTTCAAGTGTTTCAGGTGGTTTAGTCGGATCATCAACAACTGGATTTCCTTCGTTGTCGATTTCGTCCGTCTCACCATCTTCACGTTCAGCAAATAATTCAGCAAGCGACACACGGCGCGGTTCATCCGTCTGCTGCTGTGATTGCTTCTGCTGTTGAGCACGCCTGTCATTAGCTGATGGCCGAGCTGACTGCTGATGCAATTGCTGATTATCTGGCGCGTTTCCAGTGCCGTTAGGAACTTTAGCGCCCCCATTGCCGCTAGGCATTTGGGTTTTATTGCTGCTTGTCTCCAAGCGCGGATTTGACGGCTGCATTAATCTCACTCCTCAAAATTTGAATGGCCTTCATTCGATTCCACAAATAATCACGATCCTCTTTCGACGGATCGGCTTGCCATGCTGTAAAGCAATTCGCAATTGCTTTATCAAAGCATTCACTCATCAACGGATTCGCGTAAAGCTTCTCCGCTGCTCTCTTCCTGTCTTCCGGTGTCATTTGATACCTCATTAGACTGACGACGTGATTCAAGCGCTGCATTAGATAGCAACTTACGAATCTCGACTACTGAAGTAGCTGTGATCTTTGCCTCTTCAATCTGCGCTTGCAGCACTTCGGCGTAATATTTAAATTGTGTTTCAACATCAATACGATATTTTTCAAGAGACGCACGTACTTGTTCAAGTGCTACAGCCTGATTAAGAAGTGCTTCTTGTTTGGCTTGCGCACGTTGATTTTCCATGGCCTTGCGTTTCATAGCATCAACCGCCTTGTCGCTTCGCGGATCAATCTGGAATTTTTCAGGATTCTCAATGTCATTGACACGCAGCCACGAATCTAATGCAGCTGAATATGTTGTAACATCAACTAAAATTTCTTCCATACCATTCGCAGCAAGGAATGCTTGACGGTCTAACAATCTTTCATAAACAGCACTTTCGCGCGCACGTTCATTCAATGATTTACCTAAATTAACTTCGACAGAATCGCGCACTGGCCATTTTGATGGATCTGTCTGTACCCATTTATTACCGCGTTTAAAAATGATCGGTTCCTTCCATTGCGTTCGCAATGTCTCATGTGCAATAAGATACATTGCTCTAACTAATGTGTTAGCAATGATACGCGTCATAAACAATGCTAGAGATTCCATTACACTGTATGCGCGATCCAATCCTTGCGACCCAACACGATCATTAAGTTGCATCTGTCCAGTAGCTAAATCGAGAGCAGCACCGCCGGCCTCACTGCGGACACTACGAAAGTGATCCAAATTAGCGAGAATGTTTGCTGATGTATCAGGAACTCCAAAAGCCATAATAGCCTGCCTGACATCCTGTACTTGAGATGCGTCTACTGGGATACTTCCATTAATACGTCCATCAGTTAGAGCACCATCATCTACAGGCCCAGCAAGATGCGCTGTTCTATTTTTATTTGTAGCGTTCAAGTTGTCCATCAAGGCGCGAGTCAGCGCAGTGGTCGAATCTTGCACCCATTTAATTTTATCAAACAGCGAAATACCCATAAAAGTATGGGGGTTAATGATTGCAACACCTGTTGCATAACAAACAATATCAGCAGGCTTATCCTCAAGAATCCACATGTCACTAAAACAGATGCTGCGCAATTCGCTAGCGCCAGTACCATCATCCATTTTTACGTATGCCTCATACCATTCGACAAGCTCTTGCGACTTATCAATAGGCTGATTGTTTAAAGTGATATTACGTGGCAAACGAGCATCAGACGCAGCTTGATAAGGGTTATTCCATCGACGCAATTGATTGACTTTATTCTTTGGGAATCCACGTTCAATCAATGTAGAACGTGCTTCGACATGACGCTCAGCGCAAAACGGAATATCTTCTAAATCCTGGCGATGCCAATCTTTAGGATATAAAAAATTCTCTGGTGCAATAGACTCAACACGAAATTTGCGAGTAGTTTTAGTAATAGTTGCAGATAACTTTCCTGTATTCGGATCATATTTGTGTATATCCGTCTGCCCTATCTGATCCAAAACTTCGCTAACAACTTCTATATCAACGTTCTCACGTTGAATCTGTTGCTTGTGAGTACGGGTGTCGACATAAATCTTTACTACTGAGTTTCGAAGCTGCAAAGCGTCTTTGATCGCGCTTGTCAATTCAATAAAACCGTTTTGCCTCTTAAACAACATTACTTGCACACAATCAGATTCCAAATTTGCCTGCTCTTCATCGGCAGCATCATAAGCGCAAAACTCTGCAATTCGTTTATTAAGCAACGGCTCAGTCATTAACGCCAGATTGCCTTCAGTCATAGAAGACAAATCACCTGTAACAATAGAGCTGCGCCCAGCAACCTCATCACCACGCGGCCGCTGAAAGTAATAGTCATACGATTGCTTACGTGACGCCGCCAATTCATCGCCCTCAAATCCCACGCAATGAATTAACATGCGTTCGAGATTTTTAGCCAATGAACTTTCTTCTTCAGATACAAGATAACGCCAAGTCATATCTAAATTACTCCACGATCATATTGTGAATAGTTGAGCGACTTGAATCCTTTTCTGCGCGCTACTTGTGAGTTTTGCATAACCATAAGCGACTCTGCTAAAGCTGGATGCGTTAGAGCAGTTTCATCGTTGTTGTCACGATAAGGAGTATAAGTCATGCAAAAATCTGCAAGTGTTTCACGAGCTGCAGACGTAGCTTTGCAAACATTTAAAAGAGCAGCCGCGCGCCCGTCTTGCATATGTTGTGATGGAGGAGCAACAGAAATAACACCGTCTCCATCAAGTCCAGCAAATAACGAAGGATCAAGATTAACTCCTGCGTGAATTAATGAACTCTGAGGATAACGTTGCGCAATAGATTGAACAGCATCGGTAATATTTCTTTCTAAAAACACATGCGCCCCGATAATAAAATCATCCTGATGCACCACCGCTGCAATTCCTTCGTCTTTTAGTCCCCATGACACTCTAACGACACGATTATTCCTAGACCATATACTCGGCTCAATTTGCAGAAGCCTGCTATATTGTTTAGTGAAAATCGCACCAGTATTTGCTGCATCTGGATCACAATAGAATTCTTGCTGCGCTAAACTCCTGCTCATCCCTTCTTTAATTTCTTTTTCAACATCCGCGTCTGTGACAATCGGTGATCCGTCATTGCGGCAAGTATCATTAATAGTGCGCAGATCCACATACCAATTCGGGTTTCCTCGAAGTGCTTCATACATTCTCCAAGCATGGTTGCGGCCGCGAAATGTAGTAATGAATCCTGCCCAACCTTTGTTTTCTACTAAGATCGGACGTATGTAATCCCAAGCCGCAGGATCACAAAGAGCAAACTCAGAAAACAAAACACCGGCAGGATTAGCGCCAACAAGGCGATCATAATTGTCACTACCAAGCATCTGCCAAGTGCTGCCACACTTGAATGTAATAGACATTTCAGTGTCATTTGTATGTTCTCGCATTGACTCAGGGAATGCGCGATCAATAAATCGCTCACCAGTACGAGCGTCAATTCCTTTCCAAATAGCACGCCGCGCCTGCACATGAAAAGGAAACAAATGCCAATAAGATCCTATTCGCTCTTGAGCACGCTCGCGCCCAAAGTCTAGACCAAACACGTCCTTACCTGCGCGCCGATGCCATGCAAGAAAGAATCGTAGAATGTGCTCAAGCTTATAAGCATCAACAACAGCCTGTTGATGCGGATAGAGTTTCAACGGTTGAAACACCCTAGCCTTAGCAGCCTGTTTCTTTGGGCGCGGCATACTTCAATTCACCAAATCTAGAACAAGAAGACGTAAACAATTGCGCCGCATGATTCTAGTAACACGCAAAGGATGTTCGCGCACACTTGAACGAACAGCGTTAGCTACAGTACGCATACGCGAAGTGTTTCGATTAGGCGCATTGGCTAACAGATGCGTGCGCAACGTTGCTGCTACATCTACACCACCGAAGTGACGATTAACTATAGGACGTGAAGTTGCGTAAGACATTTAGTTGCTCCATACCCTTGACAAGCTGCGGAGTTTACGCCTATAGACTATGCCTATCAACTATTCCAAATGGATAAATCAGGTACATTGTTACCTTGGTACATACTGTACATCCATACACTGTATGCCTATCCACTCCCCATACCACACGTATAACACGTGCATTTAACCCAAAACAGGTTAGAAACAAAACGCGAAATAG
>Ga0247744_1000129_pt1 | contig 15944 bp, 13 predicted proteins | sample UWRJS154409C5_FD_180946 | JGI IMG/M metagenome (GOLD analysis project Ga0247744, IMG submission 180946) | Soil microbial communities from Arlington Agricultural Research Station in Wisconsin, United States - UWRJ-S154-409C-5 | ecosystem: Environmental > Terrestrial > Soil > Agricultural land... | reverse complement strand
TGTTCCGAGCTGCTCCTGAAGCAGACGACCGGCATCTGGGCCGACGCAGAGGGGGTGGCCGTGCTGACCGCTTCCTGCCAGGCCACCCTCGATTCGTTCTGCGAGAGCGGAACGGAGCTCTGGTACAACGATGGTAGCGGCTGGGAATGGCTGCTCGGCCTCCAGGACGCGGACACTACTTCTATCTTGTCTGGGGTCGCCGGAGGGGACCTGCTGTTCCGGGGGAGCCGAGCAGTAGCCATGGGGCGCGACGGCGAGGCCCACGGAGGATCTCCCGACGAAGCGGGCTACGTGATGAGCCTGTTCGGTGACGGAACGGGTCCAGCCTACGGAACGTTCCACGAGAACACCACGGCGCCCGAGGCTGGACACCTCTATCGCTACGGCGACGGCGCATGGACGGACCTCGCGACGTATGCCGACCCGACCTACGCCCAGGATCTGGTCGTCGTGGGCGACGTTGCGTACGCCGTGCTCGGCTCCGCGATTGGCCGGGCCGCGCTCGGCTCTGCCTTCGAGGCGATCCCCGACGTTCCACCCCAGGACTACATGGTGCTGGGCGCTTTGGCGGAGGACGACCTCTGGACCGCCACCTTCGAGGGCGCCGTCTTGCACTACGACGGCGACAGCCTGACGGAGATCGGTGAGGTCGAGGGTGGAGTCCTGCAGTTCCAAGCCGTCGAGGACGAAATGTACTTCATCTCGGAAACCACGTTCGGCCGCGTCACCGGCAGCGAGATCGAGGTCATCCAGGAGCTCGACGAGCTGGCGACGTTCCAGGGCCTCGCGGGCGTCGCCTCGGATGAGGTGTTCGTCGCCGTCATGGACGAAGAGCTCGAGGACTACGACTGCACCGGGCTCGAAGTCTTCGTCTACGACGGCGAGCAGTTCCACCAGTTCTGAGGATCTTCACGCGTCTCTCACCGTCCAGCGACGGCTGCAGACGTTCCGGTGGTTGTCGGCTCCGACTTCTCGGTGGCCGGCTGCGTCTGAACCACGCTCACCGGCCCGCGCGCCCAGCGGCTCACGCTGCCTTCGGCCGCCGGCACGAGGGCAAAGCCAGGACCGATGGCCAGGGGAGGGCGCTCGAGGGTCTTGGTCTCCCAGGCGCCCGCGCTTTGGACGTACATCGTGGTGCCGACGGCGAGAGCACCGGCGTCGGAGCTCACGATCGGTGCGAGCCCGCCCAGCGGACCAAGCTCTTCCCGCTTGCCGTCGACCCAGCGTACCAGTCGGCCGCCGCGGGTCAGGAGTACATCGGTCGCCGTGGTCAAAAGGATTCGGTCGGCCGTTTCCAGGAGCTCAGCGCGCCCCTTGTCGAGGTCCACCAGTAGAAGGCCCGTGTCGGCGCGCACGGTGACGAAGCGCTGTCCGCGCACCGGCGGCACGTCCACACCGAAGCGCATGATCTCGAGGTCGAGATCGCGCACGACGCCGGGCTTGAGCAGGTACACCGGGAAGCGCGTCTTGGGCGGCGGTGGCTTTTTCTTGGCCGAGGGCTTGGGCGCCTCGCCTTTGACCGGTCGATACTCCTCGCAAGCGACGAGGAACCACTCGCTCTTCGGCTCGACGGCGAGGATGCGACCCCCGCAACGGCCACTGGCGAGCTGCCGCTGCTGCTTGCCTTGCACGACCAAGAGGCGCCCATCGTCCTCACGGCGGACCCAGCCACTTCCGACCGCCATGACGAACCCCGGGGCTGGCTCGACCGTCGTCTGCCTGCGTCGCAGGAGCGCATGAGCAACGGTTGGATCGCGCAGCGGGCCAGAGGTGCGCGTGAAGGCATCGAAGGTCGATTGCGTACAGCGCAAGGCCCGGGCGTTCGACGAACGGACGGGCCAGCTGGGCCGTTTATCGTTCGTGCTGACCGTGCTGACGACGAATGCTTCGCCTTCGGCAGCGACTCGCCACACGTTGACGTGTCCCAGCGCGACGGTGCGCACGGCGGCCAGTGGGTCCGGCGCGGTGAGGTCCAAGACGTTCAACACTGGGTCCGCGCCCCCGACCTGCGTCAAGAGCGCGAGCTCGGCGCCGTCCGTCGAAAATGCGACCGACCTGTGATCGGGCAGGGCATCGTGCGAAAGATCGATGTTCAGGCTGCCGAGCGCAAAAGCCTTGTGCAGGCTGGTGTCCCGAAGCCACGGAGCGCCACCTTCCAAGGTGACGACGAAGCGCCCCATGGGACCTTCGGCCAAGAGCTCGTCGATGTCGAAGCGTTCGGTGCCGACGGCCAAGGTGAGCCTCAGCTCGGTCTTTGGTCGACCTCGCTCGTCGAGCGTCACATCCCAGGTTCCCGGTTGCGCCGTCCGGGCCGGTTGGCAGTAGGCGAAATAGCTGCCGGTCGGGCTCATCGCTTCGAGCGCGAAGCCGGCGGCGGTGCCGAGGTCTTGCTCCGGGGCTAGGACTGGAGTCGTCGGCGTGTCCTCTCCGGCCGCCGGCACGGGCGGCGCTTCGACGATGACGCTCGCTGGTGGGGTGGGCGCCGCGGCCGATGGGGTCGGACTCGGTGCCGGTGGCGGCGCGGTCTGGCTGTGTCCCGCGACCTTCGGCGGCGGAGCGCAGGCCGTGACCAACGACAAGACGAGGAATGCCAAAGCGCCGCGCAAGATACCCTCGCGTCTACCGGGCTCGCGCGACGCTGTCGAGTCGGCTACGGGCGTCGATCGCCCCGGTCAGCCCGGTATTGAACGGGTCAGGGACCAAGGCTCCCACGAGTGTCAGCGCCGTCAGAACCACACCGAAGCCGCAGGCGAAGAGCTCCCAGCCGCTGAAGTCCTCGTTCCGGTCCGCGCCTGGGCTCAGCTTGGTATTGAGCTCGTTCACCACCGTCTGGACTGGCAAGAGGGCCACGAAGTTGAAGGAGCTGATGAGCCAGTACGGGTCGGGCAGACGATACGAGATGGACAGCAAAGCCCACGCGAGCGCGAGCCACCCTGCGGCGAGCCGTGGGCCTTGCGCGAGCTCACTCTGCCCGAGCACACCTGGCGCGAGCTCACCCTGCCGCTTGATGTCGGTGAACAAGCTGTACGCCAGGAACACCGAGAAGACGGCGCGGACGATGGGCCCGGCGTAGCGTCCGCGTCCCGCGCGGTCGGCCTCGAGCTGGAAGTTCTTGAAGAACCAGTAGGTTTGATAAAGGCCCAGCGTACACAGGCACATGACGACGAGCTTGGCGATCGACACCGCGAAGAAGATCGGTTGCTCCTCCCCCGGCTCACGCAACGACCGCTCGGCAGCGGGACGCGCGTACCAGGCCAGGCCGCCATCTTCTCGTGGTGGGTCAGACATTGTCCCTCGTGGACGGTAGTGTAGCCGTCTGACCCTGGTCGGAGCAGCACGTCCTTGCTAGGGCCCAGGGGTGCAGCCTGCCCCGCAAGAGTCTGGCGTCAGCGGACGCGTGCAGGTCATCGAAGAGCGCTTCTCCCGAGCGCTCGACTTGGCGGGCCTGCGGGAGTGTCAGGCCGAGCTCTCGCGGCTGCGGGGACTCTTTCGCGCCTCGCCTGGGCAATTCACGGCGCCCGTATTGGAGCGCCTCCGGCGCCTGTCGAATCTGGCCCGCGAACGGAGTGCGGGTGGGGCGGACGAAGCCTCCGACTTGGCGCACTCGGTTCTCGTCGACGCGTTTGGCTACCGGGAGTTTCGTCCGGGGCAGGCCGAGATCATCGCGAGCGCGCTGAGTGGCCGCGACACCGTGGGCATCATGCCGACCGGCGCCGGAAAATCGCTCACCTATCAGATCCCCGCGCGCCTGCTCGGCGGCACGACGCTCGTGATCTCGCCGCTCATCGCGCTGATGAAAGACCAAGTCGATGCCTTGGAGGAAGCTGGCTTTCGCGCCACGTTCCTGAATTCCACGCTCGATCCTGCGGAAAGGCAGGCGAGGCTGCGGCGCTTGGCCGCCGGTGAAATCGAGCTCCTGTACGCGGCGCCCGAGGGCCTGGAGGCCAGCGTGGGCCAAGTCCTGCATGCGATCGACTTGCGCCTCGTGGCCGTCGACGAAGCGCACTGCATCAGCCACTGGGGCCATGACTTCCGTCCCGCGTATCGCAAGCTCCGCGGTCTCAAGCAGCGCTTCCACGTGCCCGTGCTCGCGCTCACGGCCACCGCCACGCCCGTCGTCACCGAGGACATCCAGAAAGAGCTCTCGATGTCGGACGCGGCTGTCTTCCGGGGCAGCTTCTTCCGTCCGAACCTGCGCATCAGCGCCTACGCCAAAGGTGACGGCCTGGGCATGTCGGTGAAGCAAGCCGTGCTGCGCTTGGCCGCATCGCGCGTCGGCCAGAGCGGCATCGTCTACTGTCTGTCCCGCAAGAAGACGGAGGAACTGGCCGAGTATCTGCGGGAAAATGGCATCGGCGCGCGCGCTTACCACGCCGGGCTCGACGCCAGCGAGCGCGAAGAAGTGCAGGACGCCTTCCAGAACGACGACATCGACGTCGTGACGGCGACGATCGCCTTCGGCATGGGCATCGACAAGTCGAACGTGCGCTACGTCGTGCACGCGGACATGCCGCGCTCCATCGAGGGCTACTATCAGGAGATTGGCCGCGCCGGGCGCGACGGGCTGGATAGCGACTGCATCCTTTTCTACTCGTGGAGCGAGGTGCGCACCTACGACCAGTTTGCCGAGTCGATCGAGGACGAAGCGCTGGCTCAGCGCATGCGCGGTCAGGTGCGGGACATGATGCACTTGGCCGAGGATCCGGGTTGCCGGCATCGCTCCCTCGTGGGGTATTTCGAGGAGGACATGGAGGTGTGCCGGGAGTCCTGCGACCGCTGTGCTGGCCTGGACGTGCTCCGCAGTGCTGGTCGCGGGCGACGGATGGGTCGCCCGGCGGCGGTCCGTGGGCCAGTGGAGCGCTCGGGTGCGCGGCTCGACTTCGACCAGGACGTCTTCGATCGCCTGCGCGCCCTGCGGCGTGAGCTGGCCGAAGAGCGTGGTGTGCCCGCCTACGTCGTGTTCAGCGATGCGACGTTGGTCGAGATGGCTACGGTTCGGCCACGCAGCATCGGGGAGCTCGCCACCATCTCGGGCGTCGGCCCGGCCAAGCTCACTCGCTACGGGGAAGCCTTCCTGCGCGTGCTCGGCGGCTAGCCAAAAGAAGACGGGGTGCCATCGAAGCACCCCGTGAGGCAGAGGTTAGGTGAGCTGCGCGGCGCGGCGCTTTCAGGCCGTGCGAGGAGGGGGAGTCGCGGCAAAGACGCCGCGCCGCGCTAGGCTCATAGTCGATACTCGGCGGTCGTTCCGCGCAGCTGCTCGGATAGGCCGCGGATGTCTTTGGCAGCGCGCTCGAGGTTGCCGGCGCCGGCCGCGTTGTCGCGACCTGCACTGGCGAGAGCGCCCAGGGCCTCGGAGATCTGCTGAATGCCAGAGGCCTGTTGCGTCGCCGTCCCAGAGATCTGACGCACGCGGTCCGAGGAGTCTTCCAGCGTGCGGGCCAGGTCGGTGATGACCTCGCGCACCGAACGAATGGCGCCCATGCCGTCCTTGGCGCGCTTGGTGCCTTCTTCCGTCGACATGACGGCCGTTTGCGTCGCCTTCTGGATGTCCGCCAGGATGCCGCGGATTTGTTGCGTGGCGCGCTTGCTCTGCTCGGCCAGCGTGCGCACTTCCGAGGCGACCACGGCAAAGCCGCGGCCCTGTTCGCCGGCTTTGGCGGCTTCGATGCTGGCGTTGACCGCGAGCAGGTTCGACTGCTCCGACAGGTCGTTGACCGTCTCGACGATCTCGCCAATTTGCTTGTTCTGCTCGCTGAGCTGCAGGATGCGCTCGGCAATTTCGCGGACGCGCTCTTCGATTGTCGTCATGATGACGGTCGCGCGGTCGACGGCTTTCAGGCCGTCCACACCGGAGGCCGCCACCCGTTCGGCCGAGGTGACGACGTCCTGTGCGTTCTGCGCAGCAGCGTGGCTGGTCGTCTGGATCTCGTCCATCGTGGTGCTGATTTCGGTCACCGTGACCGACTGCTGCGCTGCCGCCGCTGCGGACTCCTTGGCCGTGCTGGCGATCTCGGCTGTGCTGGTGGACAGCGAGCTGATGCCCGTTTGCAGCTGACCCACCATGGTCCGCAAGCGTTCGGCCATACGCTGGAACGAGCGCTCCAGGCTCGCGACCTCGTTGTTCCCTTGTCCAACCTGGGCACTGGTGGCGACGGTCAGGTCACCCTTGGCCATGCGTTCCGAAAGATCGGCGAGCTGCACGATCGGCTTGGTGATGGCGCGCGCCATCAGGAGGCCGCTGACCAGGGCCAGCACGAGGCCGAGGCCCATCGCCGTCCACATGCTGATTTCGGCTGCATCGCTGCTCTTTTGCAGCTGAGCCACGCCGCGGGCCATGTCGCCGTGCACGATCTCTTCGGCTTCGTCCGCGATTTCGACCAGGTCGTCGAACTGCTTGTCGAACTCGATGTCGGCCTGGCTGCCCACACCGACGACGACGTTCTGCAGCTTCTGCGCGTGGCGAACCTTGGCCAAGCGATCGAAGTTCTGAATGGCAGCGCGCAGGCGCGACACGCGGTCACGCACCATGGGATTCTCCGTGGCCTTGAACTTGCCTTCGCTGTTGGCTCCGCCATGCAGCATGGCATCGCAGTACCAAGTGGCCTCGCTGAGCAGAGAATAGACTTGGTGCACGTCCTCACCCTCGTCGCCGCCCATGATCTCCTCGAACTTGAGGTGAGCTTCGGCTGCCGCCAGCTTGATTTCCATGGCGGCGTCGCTGAGCGGCGCCAGGTCTTCACCGACGCGCACGCCGTCGTCGCCGACGGAGACCACGTAGTGAATGCCGGAGAGGCCAGTCGCGCAGACGAGCGCGGCCATGATGAAGTACGAAACGATGAGACGAGTACCGATGGTGATGTTGCTGAGCATTCTCTTTTCCTCCCAGTGGATGAATCTTTCCCCCGCGCTGGCTGTCGCGCGCTTGGTCAGAGCTTGAACGACAGACCCGAGAAGATGGACAGGTCGTCGGCTGGCTCGGTGAGCCCACCGACGACGCCAGCGTCGAGCTGCACGTAGTCGGTCACGGCGAAGGTCAATCCGCCGTCCATGCTGAGGGCGTAGTCGGCGCCCACTTCGGTCGAGTAGACGCCGAAGGCTTCCACGTAGGCGCCGAGGGGCCCCACGATGGGGTGGCCCACGGTCCACGTGTGCAAAAGCTCCAGGTGGTAGTCGGAGTCGGCCGCGTTCTGAACGGCGTCGGCCTCGAGCATGAAGCCGGTCGTGAACTCGGCCGGGAGCGCGATACCGAGCAGGCCGATCACACCGCCCTCCATCTGCTCGCCCATGCCGACGCGCGGGAAGGTGAGCCAGGGCATGACGCCGATGGCGACGGCGCCGCCGTCGTTGCCGAGCAGGTTGAACTTGGTGCGCAAGTCGATGGATCCGGAGCCCCACTCGTGGCCCGTGGTGGTCGGCACGCCGACCAGACCGTCGATGATCAGCTGCACCTCCCAGAAGTCGGTGAGGCCCATCTTCAGGTTCGAGCTGGCGAAGCTGTACGATTCGACGCCAGCATCGAGCGTGTAGCGGGCGACGTCGATTTCCGCTTGGAAATGGCCGCGGTCCACGGTGTAGGGGCTCTCGGTCGTGTCGGGACGGTCGGTGGCCAGCGGCCGCATCTTGCGCTCGGCGGGCGGATTCGGCTCGGTGAAGGCGGCTTCCTCCGGTGCGCCGATCCGCGCTGGTTCGGACGGTGCGGGCCCGGGCGGCGCTGGGTCCGGACAGGGGACCGTGGGCGATGCCTCGGCGGCCGCGGGTTCGGCGCCGTCCTCCGTGGGCGCGGCGGCAGGCTCCGTCGGTTCGCTCGCGTCAGCCACGGCTTGCTCAGCGTGGCTCAGCGAGGACAGTGTGCAGACGGCGAAGGCGAGAGGAAGAAAGGTCCTGGTTGATTTCATCGGGGCACCGCCTCGGCGTGAAGAAGTGGGGTTTCGGAGAAGGAGCGAATGGCGAGAGCGAGCGCATCGGGATCGAGGCTTTGCGGGGCTGCGGAGATGCGCAGAGCGGCTTCCGGCATGCCGGCCACGACGCAGCTCGCGGGGCTCTGCACCACCGTTTCCGCCCGTTTTTGCCGCAGGGCGAGCAGGCCTTCGGCGCCGTCGTCGCCCATGCCCGTCAAGAGCGCCGCGAAGACCCTGCGCACCCTTGCCTTGGCCAGGCTCTCGAACAGCACGTCGACGGACGGCAGCTGAAAGCGTCGGGGTGGCCCCGCGACCGGCACCAAGCGTCCACTCTCCGACATGGTCATGTGGGCGCTGCCGGAGGCCAGGTACACGCGTCCCGCTTCTGGCATGGTCGGCGCATCGACCACGCGGCAATCGTGGCCCGTCGTCGAGAGCCAGTCGGCGAGGCCTCGGTCGTAGCCGACGTCGATGTGCTGCACGATGAGCACCGGCACCGGAAACGGGCGCGGTAAGCCGGCCAAGATCTGAGCGAGCACGGCAGGGCCGCCCGTCGAGGCGCCCAGTGCGACGATCCGCTCGAGCTCGTGGTCGGCCGTCGGCGCAATGAAGCCGGATTGAGCGGCACGCCTGCCCACCAGATCCACCGTGGCCAGCGTCTTGAGCGCGCCCACGAAGCGCTGCCGCTGCCGGGCGCTGTGTTCGTGGTTGGAGAAGCTCGGCTTGCAGAGCACGTCCAGGGCGCCGGCCGCCATGGCTCGAAAGGCGAGGTTGGCGCGTGAAGGATCGAGTCCGGTCACGATGACCACGCGGCAGCGGTGCTTGGCCAAGATGCCACGCGTCACCTCGACGCCGTCCTGACCGGCGAGGAACACATCCATGGTGACCAAATCCGGACGGAGCTGGGCGGCGAGGCGAAGCGCCTCTGCGCCCGTGCTCGCCTCACCGACGACATCGAAGCCGTCCTCCAGGAGCAGGCGCCGCAGCGCCAGGCGTGCGCTGGCTGAGTCGTCGACCAAGAGAACGCGCGTCATACGAGGCGACTCACTGCTTCGAGCAGTGCCTTCTGGTCGAAGTGACCCTTGACGATGTACTCGTTGGCACCGACGCGGGCGCCTTCCTGGATGTCATCCGGTTGGTCCAGGCTGGTGACCAGAATGATCGGCAACTTGGCCAGGGCGGGGGTGGAGCGCACGCGAGCCGCTAGCTCGAGCCCGCTCATCTCCGGCATTTGCACGTCGCTGACCAAAAGGTCGAACGGCCGCTGTTGCAGAGCCGCGAAGGCAGCGGCACCGTCTTCGACCGTTTCCACCTCGAAGCCGGCGCCTACCAGGATGTTGCGCTCGAGGGTGCGGCTGGTCAGAGAATCGTCGGCGACCAAGATGCGGGTGCGCGGGCGCGACTCCGGCAACTGGAGCTTGTGGCCCTCGGCCTGGCTGATCTCACGGCGGAACAGCTGAGCCATGTCCGGCACCAAGGCGAGCACGGAGCTGCCTTGCTGGGTCGCGCCAATGACGCCCCGCAGTCTGCGCACGTTCCACGGCAGGGGTTTGATCACGAAGGTCGTGTCGCCAAGGACTTCGTCGACGACCAAGCCGACCTTTGCGCTGCCCTCGGTGACGACCACGACTTTCAGCGTCGACGGGTCCTCGCTGCGAGCCTCGCCCATGATGGCCGAAAGCCAACGCAGACGCAGGGGCTCACCGTCCAGGGTGCGGAGAACGGTCACACCTTCGGCACTGCCCAGGTCATTGCCCGAGACGCGCAGCGTCCGCTCCACGTGCGTGCTCGGCAGAACGAAGACTCCTGAGCCAGCTCGCACGGACAGGCCGCGCAGGGACACCACGCTGGCCGGAACCGAGAGCACGAAACCAGCGCCAGCACCGGCGCGCGAGGCCTCGATGGTGACGTTGCCGCCGAGCTTCGATACTGCGTCGCGGACCACGTCGAGGCCGACGCCGCGCCCACTGACGTTGGTCACTCGCTCGGCGGTGGAGAAACCGGGTGTGAACAGGGCGGTCTCGAGATCGAAGCTGCCGTCCGCGCCTTCGCCGGCGAGGCCCATCTCGCGCGCCCGCTGTCGCACGCGGTTTTCGTCGATGCCGCGACCGTCATCCCGAATCGATAGGACCACGTTGGCACCGACGATTTGCGCCCGCACCAGGACCTCTCCACGCTCCGCCTTGCCCGCCTCCGTTCGCTCCGCCGGCGCCTCGATGCCGTGGTCGACGGAATTGCGGAGAATGTGCATGAGTGGCTCACGCAGAGCGTCGAGCACGTGTCGATCGATCTCGACGTCGCCGAGATCGAGCTTGAGTAGGACTCGCTTCCCGCAGTCGCGCGCCGCCTCCGAAACCGTGCGCCGGAGGTGGGGCGCGATCAGGGAAAGCGACTGCATGCGCACGGCTCGCATGGCGCGGTCGAAGTCGGCCGTGAGTTGTCCGGAGCGACGCACCTCTTGCTCCTCGCCTTGCACGAAGCTGCGCAAGTCCGTGTGAACGCTGGACAGGATGTGCTTGACGCGAGCGTCGCGTTTCATGATCGCGGCTAGCCGGTCGGCAATCTCGGTGATGGCGACCTGGCGTTCGCGGACGCGGCTCTGCCTGGCCAAATGCTCGCTGCCGAGGTCCATCAACCGATCCAAGCGCGCAGCCTCGATGCGGATCGCGCTGCCAGTGCCCTCGCTGCGGCTGGCCTCCTCGGAGGCAGCCTCGACCTTGCCTGGTGCGTCGTCGTCCGCCGAAGCGGGAGGTCGCGTGGTGGGCCGAAACCGAGCGGCTGCCTGCGCCGTGGTGGTCGAGACCGCCAGCTGGTCCAGCACCCGGTCGAGCGTCGCGTGGGCGCCGTCGTTCTCGACCGCGCGCAAACAGGCGCCCAGTGTTTCCTCCATGAGGTCGATGATTTCTGCGGAGGGCTCGTCCCCCGACTTGCGCAGGGCGTCGAGCCGGTCCTCGATACCGTGAGCTGCTTGCTCGGCCTGAGTGAACCCGCCGAGCCGGAGGGCGCCCTTGGTGTTGTGGAACACGCGGAACGCATTCTTGATGAACTCGGCGGCGCTGAGCTTCCCCGTCTCGAGCGCATCGGACAGGCCGAGCAGGGCGTCCAGCGCCTCCGCCGTTTCCTGGCGCACGACGGCAGTCATTTCCGGGTCGGACGTTCTCATTGGACGAGCAGCTCCGGTGAAGCGAGCAGTTTGGGCACGTCGAGCACCACGAGGAGATCTCGGGTCACGCCGAGCAGAGCGCGGTGATCGGCCCGCTGTCCTTCGGTATCCAGCATCGAGCTCGACACGGAGCGGCAGGCGAGGACGTCATCGACGGTGAAGCCGATCGGGCCTTGCGCGGCCTGAACGACGGCCAAATGTCGTGGGACGCTCTGGCCACGAACGGTGCAGAGCCGAGCCAGATCGACGACGCTGAGCAGTGTGCCGCGCACCTGGGCAATTCCGAGCATCCACGGCGGGGCGTGGGGCAACCGGGTCACGGTGGGCAAAGGCACGATTTCGCGCAGATGCTTGACCGGGAAGCCGAATTTTTCGCTGCCGACCGTGCATGCCGCAACCTCGAATTCAGCGCTGGACTGGGCGCTATCGACGAGCGCGACGGCGAGCTGTGCGGCGCGGGCGTCGAGGATGGCTTTGGTTTCGGTGTCGCTCGTCATGCCCACTGACTCCTCATGAACTCGGCGCTGATCCGCAGCTCTCCGACGCGTGTCGAGCCGTCGGAGAGGCGATCTTCCGCCTCTCGCCGGTCGAGCTCGCGCTGCAGGGTCGAGAGCTGGCGCAGGGCCAGCTCGTCGTCCGAGCACTCCTTCAGGGACAGCGCGTAGAAGTAGCGAGCCAAGAGGTCCTGCGGCTCCAGGAACAGCGCCTGCCTGAAGGCGGCCACGGCCGCGTCGGCGTCGCCCTTCTCCATGTGGGACAGGCCGAGTAGCCGCAGCTGCGCCGAGGGGTCGAGCTGGGCTTCCTGGGTGAATGCGGTGCCGCAGAGCGTCACGGGCGGCGGCAACGTCGAGGCGGCGCGACCGCTGAGCCCCTCGAGCTCGTCCAGGTCACGGAGGACCAGAGGTGCCTCCGCCGCCATCCGCACCGGCGTCTCCGCGGGTGATAGCGCCTCCTGACGGCGGCGAAACACGGGAGCGTGGTCTTGGTAGCCCAGGAACTCGAAGTCGTGGCCGGTGGGCCGTGGGTCCGACGGGCCGAGCAATAGGATGCCATCCGGGCGAAGTAAGCTGGCGAACGCGCGGTGCAGCGAGTCGATGGCCTCCTGCTCCATGTAGATGGCGACGTTGCGGAACGAGACTACATCCAGGCTCTGCTCCGCCTGGCGCAGCACGCCGGCCTGGCAAGACTCAGCGGTGAACTCGACCGCGTTCCTGACGTCGCGGGCGGAGAGCAAAAGCTCCCCCTTGCCGATGCGTTCGAAGTACTGAAGGCACCAGGACGGCGCGCCGCGGAAGGACCAGGCCGTGTAGATCGCTCGACGCGCCCGTTCGACCACGTCGGGGTTCACGTCGCTGCCCGTGATCTCGACCTTGTCGCCGAGGCCGGCCCCCAGGACGCGATGCAGCAGTATCGCTAGCGTGTAGGGCTCCTCCCCACTCGCGCTTCCCGCGCACCAGATGCGCGCGACGCGCCCCTGGTTGGACCAGACGGAGCTGGCATGCTGGGCGGCAACTTCGAGCTGCGCGGCGTTGCGGAAGAAGTGGGTCTCGGGAACGGTGATCTTGCGGATGACCTCCGAGATCGCACGGCGTCTCGTCGTTGGGTCGAGCAGTGCTGCGCTGGGGCCAATGCCTGCTGCAACCGCCGACAGCGCTGCTTCCACGGCGGGGCGCCAGTCAGGTTGCGCTTTGAGCCCGTGCTCGCGCGCGATCTCGGCCGTCAGGAGCTCCACGGCATTCATCGGGCCGAGCCCTCCGGCGTCGCCTGCGCGACCAGGGTCGACAGCTCGGTGTGACGGAAGAGCTCGGCCACGCCCAGGATCAGCCTGGCGACCGTGCCGTCGTTGAACGAACCGATCACGTAGGGGGCGTGGGGCGCTTCCAGGATCGACGTATCTTCCTGACTGCGGATGACCTTTACCGCGCCCACCTGACTCACGATCAGGCCCGCCATGCCCGACTCCGTCGTGACGATCACGATGAGATCGGAGAGCGCGAGCGTCTTCGCCGCTCCCCCGAGGCGATGGGCCACGTGCACGACGGGTACGCTCTTGCCCCGAAGGTTCAAGGTGCCCAGTACCCAATCCGGCGCCTCCGGCAGGGGCGACAGCGTTGCCGCTGGAACCACCTCGCGCACCCGGTCGAGCTCGAGCGCGGCCTTCAGCTCACCGACGTCGACCAGCAGGACCGACGCGTCACGGCCGCCCAGTTGCGGCCTGGTGTAGGCTTTCTTCAGGCGCGCTTCCAGCTGCGACAGCCGTCCACGCAGGGCATCGACCTCCGCACGCAGTTCGAGCTCGTGACTCATACTGCCTTCCCTTCGGCCGTGAAGGCGAGATGGCGACGAATGGCTCGGCGCAGCCGCTCGCCATCGGCGCTTTTCTCCAACGAACCCACGGCGCCGACTTGCTTGGCTGCCGCCTCCAGCTCGGCGACGGGCAAGGACGAGTGAATCAGAATGCGCGTCGGCGTGCGCTCCAGACGCCGCAAGAAGCGGGCGAACGCCGTGCCGGACAGGGCGGGCATTTCCAGATCGAGCAGGATGAGGTCCGGCTCGTTGGCTCGCAGATACGCGGCGAGCTCCGTGAACGCAGGTAGCCGATCGACGACGTGTCGGTCTGCCGCCAGCTCCCGGCGGACGAAGTGATAGACACTTTCGCTGTCGTCTACGACGAGAATCCGCGCCATCCTGCCTCCCAAATCGGGCAAACCCCGAGCTGCTCCCAAATCACCAACGAGGAGCGGCGAGCCGCTCATCGACCCCGAACGCCAGCACCGGCGCCGAGTCATCCCATCCGCTCGCACGAGCGACGGAGGTGGTTTTGCAACCAGCGTGCCGAAACGAGCTCGGCGACGACGCGCGTCGATTCTCGGAGGGCGCAGCGCGCTCGGCGCAGCCCAGCGGGCCTCTATTTCGGCTGCTTCCCGCTCGCGTGGGCCGGGCGGAGACCGACGCTACTGCCGCTTGGCAGGCGGTCGCTCAGCCCCGCGCCGTCCGAGGTTGGTCCAGACCGTGGACGGACGTGTCCAGATTCGGGAGCGGCGAGACCCGCGGCTCAGCTCCCGAGCGCGAGCCAACTGACATCCACCCCGTGCACCTGGCTGTCGAACCACGTGCTGACCAGGATGGTGAATCCGGTACAGTCGATGTGTCGAGCCCGCACCCGCAAGCGCACGGTCCCGGTCCCGTCCGCGTCGAGGCCAGCAACCCCCACATGCACGACGGGGGGCACGGCGAAGTCGCGCTCGAAGTCGATGCGGGCGGAGAACTCGCGATCGGTCCCATCGCTCGGGGGCCCCAGGAGGGTCCAGCTGGGACTGGAGCTGTCGAAGTGGTTGCTGCCGGCGAGCATCTGCAGAGGGGCGATCGGATCCGTCATGGGTGTCCTCTTCGGTCGAGGGCATCCGAGCCGAGCCGGCAATCCTGGTCAATGTCGAGCGGTGTCTGCGATGGTGGGCGGGGCCGCTACCGTCGACATGTGGCGGAAACCGAGGTGAGGGGCAGCGCTAGAAGCGCAGGAGAGTCTCGATCTCTCGGCGCAAAGAGGACGGCGGATCCTTGGACCCGTGGCGGCTCACGACGCGCCCGGTCCGATCGACGAGGAACTTCGTGAAGTTCCACTTGATCGACTCGGTGCCGAGAATGCCCTTGGCTTCGGCCTTGAGCAGTCGAAAGAGCGGGTGCGCGCCTGGCCCGTTCACGTCGATCTTGTCGAACAAGGGGAACGTCACATCGTAGTTTTGGGCACAGAACTCCTGGATGTCTTGCGCCGTCCCTGGCTCTTGCCCGCCAAACTGGTTGCAGGGAAAGCCGAGCACGGTCAGGCCCTGTGGCTCGTACTCGCGGTGGAGCTGCTCGAGCCCCTGATACTGGGGAGTGAAGCCGCAGCGACTCGCGGTATTGACGATGAGTAGGACGCGTCCTCGATAGCGCGCCAAGGTAGTCGGCTTGCCGTCGAGTGTGCGCAAAGGAAAAGCGTAGAGGGAGGACATCCGTGGCGCCCTCGGTTTTAGCAGGGAGCATCGGCTCGCGCCGCTCTTGACCGGTGGACAGCTGTCCGGTCAAGCTGTGCTCTAGAGTAGGTCCAGCACGGAGAGGACGGCAGCGCGGTCGACGTAGTAGGCCCGCGGCTCGCCATCGATGGTCATCAGCTGCGCCGCCTCTCCTTCGTGGAGGACTTGGGCCCCGAGCTCGATCCCGAGGTGTCGTGGCCGTCCGTCACCCGAATCATACGTCCCTTCCAGTTTCAGCCCCTCCTCGGCGCCGAGGGACATCGAGCGCTGCGCCCCCTCGCGCACGGCGCCGTCGCGCACGGCCGCAACCGGGGCGAGGCCTGACAGGGCTTCCAGGAGCGCTGGACCGAGCTCGCGGGGAGTATCGTCCGTCGGGACCAATTCGCCGCCCAGGCGACGAAAACGGTAGGTCACGCCGTGTGCGGTGACCGACAGCTCGGTGAACCCGTCCGGGTTCCATTGCGCTGGCGTGCGGCTCAAAAGTGACGTTTCCAGCGTGCGCACGACGTCCGGCGACAAGATGAACTCGGTCCGGCGTCCCGCTAGTGCCGCCAGGAATCCCCCGCGCACGCGGGGGCCGATGCGGAGCGTGAACGGACCGCTGGATTTGGCCTCGATGTAGAGCTCGAGCCGCGCCTGCCATGGTTTGGACGACCACGGTGGCGCGACGCGCAGCGCGCGCAGGGGGGCCAAGGTGCGCAGTGTCTCGTCGAGTAGCGCTTCATCCGCTCGAGCTCCGGTGAGCTCCAGGCCGGCGGGCGTTCGGCGGATCTCTTCGCGCCCGAGCTCGGGCCCCGAGCTGCGGAACAGGACGACGTCGTCCTCGTTGACGTTCAGGACGTCCAGACTTTCGTACCAGGCGGCGCTGGG
>Ga0247744_1000128_pt1 | contig 16009 bp, 13 predicted proteins | sample UWRJS154409C5_FD_180946 | JGI IMG/M metagenome (GOLD analysis project Ga0247744, IMG submission 180946) | Soil microbial communities from Arlington Agricultural Research Station in Wisconsin, United States - UWRJ-S154-409C-5 | ecosystem: Environmental > Terrestrial > Soil > Agricultural land... | reverse complement strand
CCCGAGCCAGCTGCCCACCGCCCCTCCGCCCGAGGAATTCCAGCTCGACCTGCGCAACGTGCAGCGGGTGCCCAGTCAGGGCTCGCTCGACTCGTTTCTCGAGGAACCCCGACACGACGAATTGCGAATACCGCCGCACGGGAGTCTCAGCGCCCGGGGCAACTCGCAGGACCCGCGTCCGCCTCGCATTTCGACTCCGCCGGGCTCCTTCCCCGCTCGGGACATGAACGATCGCTTCGCCATGGGTGACTTCTCCGGCGCGCTGGAGAAGGCACGGCTCATCTTGGAAGAAGACCCCTTGGATCGCGAAGCGCGCACCATGGCGGCCAAGTGCGAAGACGTGCTCCTCGACATGTACTCTTCGCGCATCGCAGGCATGCAGCGCACGGTGCGCACGGTGATGGGCTCGGATCAAATACGGTGGCTCTCGCTGGATCATCGGGCCGGCTTCCTGCTGTCGCTCATCGACGGACACAGCTCGGTCGACGACTTGCTCGACCTTTGCGGCATGCCGAGGCTCGAGGCTCTGCGCCTCATTTGTAGCCTGGTCGATCAACGGGTGATCGAGCTGTCCTGAGGGCCTGGTGAGCGGCCGTCGTTCGACAGCTTCAGCCCTACCCTCCTGGCTCCTCGCCTTGACCGTTGGGCTCGTCGGCTGCCGAACCAACCACGCCAGCGAGCGCGCGACCATCGACTTGGTCGAGTCCCTGCCGAGTCCCGAGCCCCTGCCCCGGGCCACGGCACGCTACGCGCTCAGCGCCCGTCTTGACGAGACGGCGCACGAGGTGGCGGGCCATGGCACCATCAGCTGGACCAATCGTTCCGATCGCCCGGTCACCGAGCTTTGGTTTCACCTCTACATGAACGCGTTCCAGAAGCGTTCTCTATTCTTGCGCGGATCCGGGGGGCGCAGCGGCGGCCTGGTCGGCCGCGAGGGGCGGATTGACGTGCACCGGATGGTGAGTCCCACCTTCGCGGGGGCGGATCTGTGGCAGCGGGCGGAGGCCCATTCCCCCGGTGACCCCGACGATCGGACCGACATCCGTGTCCCGCTACCTGGGCCCATCGAGCCCGGTGAAGGACTCGAGCTCGACGTCGACTTCGTGGTCGTCCTGCCGGAAATCGTCGAACGCACCGGCTACCACGACGACTACCACCTGATCGCCCAGTGGTTTCCCAAGCTCGCTCGCCTGGAGCGGGACGGCACTTGGGCGCACTTTCCGTTTCATGCGTATGCCGAGTTTTATGCGGACTTCGACGACTACGAGGTGATTCTGGACGTCCCGCGCACACACCGAGTGGGCGCGACCGGTAGCATTTTGCCCTCGAAGCCCGCCGGTCCCGACCGCGCACGCTACCTGGCTCGCGCAGAGAGCGTGGTCGACTTTGCCTGGACCTCCTGGCCGGGTTTCGTGCACGAGAGTCGACAGCTCGGCCCGACCTCGGTGCACCTGCTCATGCCAGAGGGGCAGCCCGCCGTGCGACAAGCACATTGGGAAACGCTCACCGGCGGCTTGTCCGAGCTCGGCCGCTGGCTCGGCGCCTATCCATACCCTGACCTCACCGTGGTCGTGCCGCCCCGGAACGCCGAGCGCTCGGGAGGCATGGAATACCCGGGATTCATCACGACCGGCGGCAGCGAGCTCGGGCTCCGAGCCGGCGTCGCGGCGACCGAGCTGCTCGTCATTCACGAGCTCGCGCACCAGTGGTTCCAGTCCTTGGTTGCCACGAACGAGGCGGCCTATCCCTTTCTCGACGAAGGGCTGGCGTCCTACGCGGAGTGGCGCTTCCTGGAAATCCGGCAAGACAGCGAGAGTTTGGCCTCCGTGCTCGGTCTGCAATTGTCGCGCACGGCCGCCGGTCGCTTCGGAGCCTTTTTCGGCCGCGGTGGACCGGTCGAGGTCAGCCTGCCCGCACGCGAGTTTCCGAGTTTCCAGTCCTTGGCGCGCGAGGTGTACTGCCGAACGCCGCTGATCCTGGAGACCTTGGCTCGTCTCTGGGGTCGCCAAGGGGTCGATTCGGCGCTGGCCCACTACGCGCGCCTCGGCCGAGGTGGTCACCCCGAGCCCAGGGACCTCTATCAAGCGCTCGCCGCCTATCTCGGCACGGAGCACGCGCGCACCATCCGGGACCTGTTCGAGCGCCCGGGCCAGTTCGACCTGGGCATCGCCTCGCTGTCGACGCACCCGCTCGGAGGTGGCGAGCTCGAAAGCACCCTCGCCATCCATCGTCGCGGCGGCCCCGCCCTGCCCTTCGAGATCGACGTGCACTTCGCGGGGGGCGGGACGACCCGACTGTCCAGCGACGGTGAGCCGGAGCGGGTCACCCTGCCCTTCCGCCACCGCCAACCGATCGTCCTGGTCGTCCTCGACCCGGAGGAACGCCTGGTTTTGGACGACAATTCCGGCGACGATCGCTTCGATCCGCGGACGGGTGGGCGGCCGGACACGAAGCCGGACGCGGCGCTGGCCGCCTTGGCCCTGGGTCTGGACATCGCCTCCCTCGGGCTTGGACCATGACGGACGTGGGGGCAAAGGCAGCGTGGGATCGACGTTTCGGCCTCGTGGTCTTGGCTGCCCTGGGCGTCGCGATCGTGCACCGCACGCTGGCGCAGCTGGCGGTCAGGCCCCTCGGGGCGGCCGCCCGCGGCTACGGCGATGCGGAGCTGCTCACGGCTGGCGGCGACGCCCTGCTCGAGTTCGTCCTCGACCGTCAGGCCGCATTGCTCGAGGCACTCGGCATGACGGGGCTCTGGCTGTTGGCGGGACGGATCCCCTGCTTCCTTGCAGCGTTCCTCCTCTGGGTCACCGCGTTTTCCCTCGCCACCTCCGAGCGCGGCCCGCCGGCTCCTGGACGCCGCCTGCACCTCGGCTCCGCCTTTCTCCTATCGGCGGCGATTTCCCTTTTGAGCACCGCGGTGCTCGGGGCGCTCGGCTGGACGTTCCTGCGCCTGGCGCGTGCGCTGGGGCGAATGCCGGAAGGCTACCTGAGCGCCTACCTCGCAACGGCTGCGGCAGCTCTCGCCTTGCTCTGGGTCGCGTCTGACGTTTGGTTCGAGCTCCTTCGCCTGTGCGTGGCAGGGGGGCGCCTGCGCCCCGTCGCCGCTGTCCGGAGCGCCAGCCGCGCCTGGAAAGAGCACCTCCTCGCGCTCGGTGCTGCTCGTCTCGCTCTGCTCGGCCTGATGGTCGCGGTGAGTCTGGCGGCGCTCGTCCTCCTGCCCGCGGTGACCGGCTCGGGCCAGGACGAGCGGACCTGGGCCACGGTGGCGATCGATCTCGGCCTGCTCGGCGCCATTTGCCTGCGCGCGGCCTGGCTCACTTGGGTGAGCGCCCATGTGCCGCCGGAGCTCGGCCCGGCGCCTACACCAGCGAAGTTCGAAGACGCTGCGCCAGGCGAAGCACTTGCCGTGCCGGCCGATCCCAGCCCAGATCCTGACGCATCACCCGCTTGACGAGCTCGCGGAACGCCGGACTCTTGTACGCCGTCACGGCACGTCCGACCGCGCCAGCCACGCCGCGCTGGCTGATGGCGTCGAGCAAGAAGCCCGTGCCGGTGCGAAATTCGGGATCGCAGTCGACGACGGCGTCGGACGCGCCATCGACCGAGAGCGCGATGGGCACGGCGCCGTAGCGCGCCGCCTGCTTGAGGGCGGTGGCCGCTGGATCGTGCTCCGCCACCGACAGCACGAAGTCGACGCCCGCAAGCACGCGCCGGAGCTCGGGCTGATCCAGCTCGCCGATCACGCGCACCTCCGGTCCCAGCGCGGCCAGGCGCGCCCGATCCTCTTCCTCGCCGAGCGCCGGAGCGCACAGGATGATCTGCGCGTCCATGCGGACGATCTGAGGCAATGCACCGAGCACCGCCCGCAGGCCACCTTCTCCCGCTGGGCTCGGCAAGAGCGCGATGAGTGGACGCGAAGGCGCCACCTCCAGCTCGAGGCGTGCTTGGAGCTCCGACTTGTTCATGCCCTTCGGGCCCGGACTGGCCGCGTCGTACCGGGCCACCAGGCTGGGGTCGGTCGCGGGGTTATAGACGGCCAGATCGACGCCGTCTGCGATGCCAACGGGCTCCGCGGCCAGGAAGGCGCGCGCGAGCGCCCCGTGGCGCTCGGGCGTGCCGAGGCCCGTCGCGTAGGCCGGCGACGGCGTCAGCACGCGCGATACGCGACCGAGCAGGCCTTTGAGCAGGCAGAGCTCACTGCCATGGCCGAAGGCCTGCGCCCCCACCAGGTCGGCAGGGATGCCCAAGGTCTCGCGCAGCTCGAGCGGGCAGATGCCAGCCCGCCGGGCATCATGCACGCTGAGCAGCGTGACCAGGTCGGCGGGGGCCGTCGGAGCCATACCGAGCACCGCGAGCGCCGCCTCCGCATCGTGGAAATGCACGACGTCGACGGGACGCCCCTGCGCCAGTCGCTCGCGCCAGAGAGCGGTCACGGCCTCGGCGAACAGGCGCACGCTTCCTGCCCGAGCCTCGTCGAGCGGCTCCACACTCACCGGCAAGGAGAGGTCGGGTGCCGCCACGAGCTCGAGACGCAGGCCGCTCGGCAGCTGAGCTTCGTACACGTGGGCTTGAGCACCCTGGGACAGCGGTAGAGGCGTCAGGCGACGCGCAGGGTGCAGCCCGGACAGCTCGTACTCCGGACGACGGGGCACGATCACGGTCACGTCGTGCCCCAAGAGCTTTTGCGCCTTGGTCAGGCCACCGATCGCTTCCGCCGCCGGGCTGGACCTCGTGAAAGGTGCCAGTTCCAGGGCTACGTGCAGAATTTCCATCTTGGCCGGCCCCTCTAGCACAGCCCCGATCAAAACGCGGAGGTAGCTTTTTACCTGCCAGTTTTCAGTGCTACTAGGCCACCCAGCGTGGACCAACTCATCCAGAAAGCGGCCATCCTGCAGGAAGCCCTGCCCTACATTCAGCGCTTCCACGGGCGGGTCTTCGTCGTCAAGTACGGCGGGCACGCCATGGTGGATGAGGCGCTCAAGCAGTCCTTCGCTCGCGACGTAGCGCTCTTGCGCTACGTAGGGATCCAAGTGGTCGTCGTGCACGGGGGAGGTCCGCAGATCAACCTCACGCTCGAGCAGATGGGCATCGTCTCGACCTTCAGCGGGGGTCACCGGGTGACGGACGACGCCACCATGAATGTGGTCGAAATGGTGCTCGGTGGTCAGCTGAACTCCGAAATCGTCGGGCTCATCACCGACCACGGGGGCCGAGCCGTCGGCCTGAGCGGCAAGGATGCGCAGATGCTCTCGGCCAAGCGCAAAGGCCCGATGACCACGCGCACCGCCGATGGCGGGACCGAGACCGTGGACCTCGGACGGGTCGGCGAGATCGATGCGGTGCGCCCGGCACTGCTTCGTGATCTGCTCGATCGCGGCTACATCCCGGTGGTCGCGCCGATTGCCAAGGCGAAAAACGGCGAAGCGCTCAACGTGAACGCCGACACCGCCGCCGGTCGCATCGCCAGCGCGCTCAGCGCGGCCAAGCTCATGTTGATGACGGACGTATCGGGCGTGAAGGACGGGAGCGGCCAGCTGCTCAGCTCGCTTCATGCCACCCAGGCCAAGGGGCTCATTCAAAGCGGCGTCATCGCTGGCGGTATGATCCCGAAGGTCGAGTGCGCGCTCGAAGCAGTGGCCGGCGGCGTCGAGAAGGTGCACATCGTCGACGGGCGGACGCTACATTCTTTGCTGCTGGAGATCTTCACGCACGAGGGCATCGGCACGGAGATCCGCGCCCACGCCTGAGGGCTGGCTAGCTCCGAACCGGGCGAGCTCCACGGTTGACCATGGACGCGGACGAGGACGAGGACGCGCTCGGGGAGCCGAAGCGGCCAGCGGAGGTCGGCGAAGACTTCATCCTGCGCGTGCTGCGCGTCCCACCCGAATCGGCCGGCATGCGCCTGGATCGATTCTTGTCGCACGAGCTGCGGCAGACGAGCCGTACGCGCGCGCAGGCCATCGTCCGCGCCTCCGCCTATTCCTGGGACGGCCGCAGCCTGCGGGCCTCCGAGCGTTTGCGCGCCGAGGACCGCATCGCGCTCTGGCGCGCGCCCCTGGACGAGGCTGAGCCGCCTGCGGCCCTGCGGGTGGTGTACGAGGACGAGCAGCTGCTGGCGGTCGACAAGCCCGCGCTGATGACGGTGCACCCCACGGCGCGGCACCACACCCAGACCGTCATCAAGTGCCTCGAGCGCCAGCGCCCAGGGCAATTCTTGTCCCTCGTGCATCGCCTGGATCGGGAAACGAGCGGCGTCCTCTTGGTCGCCAAGAGCAAGGAAGCGGACCGCCGCTTCAAGATGCAGCTCGAGGAGCGATCGATCACTGCCGCACGGGCAGCGGAGCGCGGACAAGCGCCAGGCGCCTTCGACAAGACCTATCTCGGCATCACCCGGGGAGTCCCGCCGGAGGGCCTGTGCGACGAGCCCCTCGAGGACGATCCGAGCCCAGTCCGGGTGAAGATGCGGGTGGCGGCCAAGGGCACTGGTCTGGCGGCGCGGACCGGCATCACGGTGCTCGGCGAGTGCGGCGGCTACGCGCTCTTGCGCCTGGACCTGTACACCGGACGTCAGCACCAGATCCGCGTGCACCTGGCGCATCTCGGCACCCCCATCGTGGGCGACAAGCTCTACGGTCCCGACGAGCGCCTGCTCACAAGGGCCGCCGACGGCGAGCTGTCCGCCGAGGACCTCGAGCTGCTCGAGCTACCCAGACATGCGCTCCACGCCTGGCAGCACGGCCTCACCCACGCCTTCTCCGACGATGCGCAGCGCTTCGTCGCCCCGCTTCCGGCGGACTTGCAGGCGTTCTGGCGCGGGCTCGGGGGGGCCCTGTCGCCCGAGCTCGGCTGACCGGTTCGCGCTCCGCCGAGGCAAAGAGGCCCGGCGGACGAAATCCAGCAGCGGGAAATGAGCCCTGCCCCGAGCTGCCAAGGAAAGCAGGTTGACGGACCGGACCCGCAAACGATACCGCCGCGTCATGCCCATCCGTCGCGCACTGCTGTCCGTCTCCGACAAGACCGGCCTCGTGAGTTTCGCACGCGCCTTGTCCGAGCGCGGCGTCGAGCTCCTGTCCACGGGGGGCACCTTCCAGACCCTCGAACAAGCGGGCATCCCCGTCGTGGCGGTCGACCGCTACACGGGTTCGCCCGAAGTGATGGACGGCCGCGTCAAGACGCTTCACCCCAAGATCCACGGCGGGATCCTGGCCCGCGAAGGCCACGACGAAGCCGACCTCGAGCGCCTGGGCGCCGGCTTCATCGATCTCGTGGTCGTCAACCTCTATCCGTTCGAAAAAACGCTGAAGACGCCTGGATCGAGCTTCGACGAGCTGATCGAGAAGATCGACATCGGCGGCCCGAGCATGGTGCGGAGCGCAGCGAAGAATCACGCACGCGTGGCCGTGATCTGCGACCCGGCCGACTATGGTCCGGTGCTCGAGCAGATCGAGCAGCATGGTGAGATCCCCGGTGAGATGAGGCGACGTTTGGCGGGCAAGGCGTTCGCGCAGACGGCTGCCTACGACGCTGCCATCAGCGGTTGGATGACGGGCCTCGGCGAGACCGATGGCTTCCCGCGCCACCTCACCCTGCCGCTCGTGAAAGGCTACGGCCTACGCTACGGCGAAAACCCGCATCAGCGCGGCGCGTTCTACGTCGAGCGCGACGCGGACGAAGGCAGCTTGGCCCGCGCCGAGAGCCTGGGCACGGGGGCCAAGGAGCTCAGCTTCAACAACCTGGTCGACGCGGGAGCCGCGCTCGAAGCGGTGCGCGAGCTCGTCGGACCCGGTGCGGTCATCATCAAGCACGCCTGCCCGTGCGGCGCCGCCACGGCGGCGCGCCTCGACCTTGCCTACAGGAGCGCACGCGACGCGGACCCGGTCAGTGCCTTCGGTGGCATCGTGGCGCTCAATCGGCAGGTCGACGAACCGACGGCACGCCTGCTCGCCGAAACGTTTCTCGAGTGCATCATCGCGCCGAGCTTCGACGAAGTCGCCCTCGGCCTCTTGCGCCAGAAAGCGAACCTGCGCCTGCTGGCCACGGGCGCGTGGCTCGCGGCCGGTCACGGCGGCCTCGTCGCCAAGGGGATCGGCGGCGGCTACGTCGTGCAAGACCGGGACAATAGCGCAGCCAGCGAGGTCCAGCGCGGAACGACGGTCACCGACAAGAAGCCCGACGCTGCCTGCCTCGGAGCCCTGGAGTTCGCCTGGGCCGTCTGCAAGCACGTGCGCAGCAACGCCATCGTTCTGGCCCGTGAGGTGGAGCCGGGCGTCTACGCCACCGTCGGCATCGGCGGGGGCCAGACGGCGCGCGTCAACGCGGTGCGCATCGCCTGTGAACAGGCTGGCGAACGGGCCCGGGGCGCCGTCTTGGCCTCGGACGCCTTCTTCCCCTTCGCCGACGGACCCGAGCTAGCGGCCCAGGCCGGCGTCGTCGCCATCGCCCAGCCGGGCGGCTCGAAGAAGGATCCGGAAGTGATCCAGGCGGCCAATCGCCTCGGGCTGACGATGGTCATGACCGAAGTTCGCCACTTCCGGCATTGACCGCGCCGGCCCTGACCGGGCCAGCACTGACCGGGCCTGACCGGGCCGAGCACTGCGCACGCGCTCGGGGCACTTCAGCACGCGCCTACACAAATGCTTGCAGAAAGTTGGCCGAAAGCGAGGGGTCGTGAGATTCCCGAAAGCGCGCGGCCCGGCGAGTCCGCGGAGGAGGCAAGATGAGCGATCAGTCCCACTACACGGCCACCGCCAAGACCATCGATTCCGACGACGCGTTGACCTCCGCACTCTATGCGGGTCCCAAGGCAGTCGACGGCGGCAAGGGCGACAAGCCGACCCACTACAAAGTCATCTGCATTTCCATGTACACGAAGGACCTGAAGCGCCTCGATGACATGGTGGATGCGCTCAAGGCCAAGGGCATGACCAAGGCCAACCGCAGCGCGCTCATTCGTTACGCGCTCGGCGAAGTCGACCTCGATCAGGTACCCCAGGGTATCTGAGCCAGGCCTCGTGCTAGGATCGAGGGTGCTCGGCGCTTTCCAGCAGCCCACCCGAGAGCTCCTCGAGTCGCGGCTCGGTATCTCCCGAGCTGCGGCAGAGCTCTATTTGGAGACCGACGTCGTCGACCTGCACGTCGAGTCCTTCAGCTTCTATCGGGCCTTCGGCTACCACCCACACAAGCGCCACGACCTCGGGCTGAATCGAGCGCTCTTGGTCGGCCAGGCCGACATTCCACGCTTGCTCGAAGCCGGCGTCAGCGGCGCGTGCTGGGTCATCACCGGTCACCCGCTGCGCGCGCCTGACACCCGCGAGGACGCCTTTACGCGCCTCTACGGGGAGCTCGAAGACTTGCTCACGGGCGCCGACGGACAGGTCGCGGTGGTGAGCACCCTCTCGGAATACGAGAGCGCCCGCGCGCGGGGCCAACACGCGGCGTTCATGGGTATTCAAGGCGCGCACGCCTTACCCCCCGACCCGAGCGTGCTGGGCCGCCTACCCGGCCCACTCCTGCGCATCACGCTGCTCCATTTGACCGACACGGCTTGGGGCAGCACGAGCGCACCGAGCCCCTGGCGCAGAGAGCGTGGCCTCTCGCCCCTGGCGCACACCTTCATCGAGCGCATGAACGAGCTGCGGATCGGCGTCGACCTGGCCCACGTGCACCCCGAGGGCTTCTGGGCGGCCCTGGCCGCCGCGAACCCGGCGATCCCGCTCTTCGTCACCCATACCGGCGTCAAAGGGGCGCACCAGCACTGGCGCAATCTGGACGACGACCAACTGCGGGCGATTGCCGAGCGCGGCGGCACGGTCGGCATCATGTACCACTCGGTGTTCCTCGGTGACCCGCTCTTCTCCGGGCGCTTGGCCTCGGTGGTCCGACACGTGCGCCACGCCGTGCGCGTGATTGGCTCCGAGCACGTCTCCTTGGGCAGCGACTGGGACGGAGCCATCTGCACGCCGCGGGACATGCCGACCTGCCTCGAGCTCCCCCGCCTGGTACAAGCACTGCTCGACGACGGTCTGGGTGATCGCGACATCCAAAACGTGCTCGGCAAGAGTGCGCTCCGCGTGATTGGCGACATCAAGGGAGAGTAGACAGTGGTCCGGGTGATCCTGCACGCCGACATGGACGCGTTCTACGCGTCGGTGGAGCAGCGCGACCAACCGGAGCTGCGAGGCAAGCCGGTCATCATCGGCGCCAAGAGCCCGCGCGGGGTGGTGTCCGCCGCCAGCTACGAGGCGCGCAAGTTCGGTGTGCACTCGGCCATGCCCGGCTTTTTGGCGCACAAGCTGTGCCCGAGCGGCGTCTTCTTGGCGGGAGACATGGACAAGTACGTCGGGGTGAGCCGGCAAGTCGCCCAGGTCTTCGCCGAGTTCACCGACGCCATCGAGCCTCTCTCGCTCGACGAAGCTTTCCTCGACATCACCGGCTCGATCGGTCTCTTCGGCTCGGCCGAGGCCATCGGTCGGGCCTTGAAAAGAAGGGTCCGCGAGGTGGTGGATCTACCGGTGTCGGTGGGCATCGCCACGAGTAAGCTCGTGGCCAAGATGGCCTGCGGCCGCGGCAAGCCGGACGGCCTGTTGATCGTCCAGCCCGGCCAGGAGGCAGACCTGCTGGCCCCGCTCGCCGTGGGCGAGCTCTTCGGCATCGGACCCAAGAGCGCCGAGAAGCTCCAAGCGGCAGGCCTGCGCACGATCGGTGACTTGGCCACGGCGGAGCTCACGCGCCTGATCCCGCTGGTCGGACGCCGCGCGCGCGAGCTGCAGGCGCTGGCCCAGGGTCGAGACGAACGGCCCGTCGTGTCCGAGCGCCAGGCCAAGTCGATCGGCGAAGAAGCCACCTTCGAAACGGACGTGATCGACCGGGAGCGCATCGTCTCGGCGCTATCGGCACACGCAGACGCCGTCGCAGCCCGCGCTCGGCGCGCGGGCTTGCTCGGCCGGACCGTCGTGGTCAAGGCAAAGCTCGGGCAAAGGCGACACGGCGGTTCGACTCCCCGCTCTGCCCACGAGCTCTTTCCGGTGCACAGCAAGCAAACCAAGCTCGGCGAGCCGACTTGTTCGGCTCAGGCCATCCGCCAGGCGGCCCTCTCGCTCTGGGACGAGATGCGCCTCGGCGAGCCCGTGCGTCTGCTCGGCGTCACGCTAGCGGACCTTTCCGATCAGGCGAGCCAGACCAAGCAGCTCGACCTTTTCGCTCGGCCGGCGGCGGAGAGCCAAAACCAGCGGCTCGGCCAAGCGCTGGACGCCATCGCCACCAAGTTCGGCAAGCGTGCGCTCCGCTTCGGCGCCGAAGCCCCGGAGAAAGTCACGGCCAGCGATCGCGCGAAACTGGGCGCGCTCGAGCAGGCACCAGCCGACGGAAAGAAACCACCCGGCCGTCCTGGTCCGGGCTAACCAGAGCCAGAGCGCTTGTGCGCCTCGACCAACGCCAAGAGCTCGTCGCGCGTCACGCCCAGCCGGGTCGCCGTGTTTCGCGCCAGCGAGGTGCGTGCCACTCCGGGCACGAAACGGTACGTCGGCACGTCGTGTGGCCCGAGCTCCACCTGTCGAAAGTACAGGTGCGGCCGATCCTCGGCCGCCAAGCGGGCGGCGAAATCCAAGAAGTGCGTGCTGATCAACACCTGCGGCCGGAGCTCGGCAAAAAGGCCCAGCACCATGTCGAAGATCTGTTCGCCTTCCGACGGGTTCGTGCCGGAGCAGAGCTCGTCCATGACGATGAGCGATTTGGGACCCGAGGTCTCGAACACGTGCCGAATCCTGAGCAGCTCCATGCCCAGGCGGCCTTCCTCTTGGGTCGCGTTCGCGCTCTCGAGCAGGGACAAGAACATCTGCTCCACCCACACCAAGCGCGCAGCGCGGGCGGGCACGTAGCTGCCAGCCTGTCCGAGCAGCTGGCTCACGGCCAGCGCCTGCAGGTACCGGGTCTTTCCCCCCGAATTGGGGCCGGTGAGGATCAAGGTCGAGCGCCCGTCGGCCAAGTGGTCGTCGAACGGTACTGCGCTGACGCCCTGCATGACGAGCCACGGGTTGAATAGCGCTTCGAGCGCGCGCTCACTCGCGCCTTCGTCCGCGAACGTCGGCAAGCAGACCTGATAGCCTTTGGCCTGCATCGAGCGCCGAAAACCCAGGCAGGCGAGATAGAACTCGATTTGTACCGAGCAGCCGAGCAGCTCGATGACGGCGGGCTCCAGATCGCCGAAGAGCTGATCCAGGACCTGGCTCATCACGTCGTCCTCGCTGAAGCGATAACCCTTCAAGAGCCCGATGAACGAGCGCAGCCAGCGGCCGAGCCTGCCACGCGGGAAGGACGAATGCTCGGCCTGCGACACCCCGGTGATCTCGAAGCGCCGCAAGGTACCGTCGTAGCCGAGCGCCAGTCGGCTCTCGAGCACGGTACGACTGTCTTCGAAATGAAGCAGGCGAAGTAGGCGCTGATACGGCTCACCGGCAGCGAGAGAGCTGGCGAACTGGGCTGCACGGCCCAGCGCCGACTCCGCGCCCTCCCCCAGCCGCTCCACGTCTTCGACAGCCTTTTTGAGCTGCACCAAGATGTCGAGGCGCCTGCGCAAATGCGTCGCGCGACCGCCGATGGCATCGCCTCCCGAAAGAGCCCGGCGCAGATCGAGCAGGCTCAGATACGCCGACTCGAGCCGCAGCGTGCGCTCCGCGCTCGAGGTGAGCTCCGAGAGCACGCGCTGCCTGAGCTCGACCGAGGCGCGGTTCGGCGGATGCACGAGAACCCCGCGCAAATACGCGCGCGACGGCTCGTAGCGCCGGCCGCGCAGCTCGATCGGAAAACAGCCGAGGATGAGCTCGTCCAGGAAAAGGTCCTTGGCGAACGACTCCTGCTGAAACGTGGACGGAGGCAGCGCGGGCGCGGCGAGCTCGAGCAGGCGTTCCTCCGACTCACCGCGCGCGAAAGCGAACGTCAGTGCGTCGTGCAGCCGCCGTGACGATGCTCGCGGCACCGCGGCGTCGCTCAAGACCTCGAGAACATCCATGCTCGTTCGGCCATGGGCCGAAACGGCAGCTTCTCAGAAGTCCAGGAATTCGCCAGCCGTATCGCTCTCGTCCTTGCCCGTGCCCAGAGCCGTGTGGCCATGGGGCAAGGTGCTGGAGACCAGCGACAGGCGCGCGCGCTGCTTCTGTCCCGGGGCCAGGTCGGCTTCGGTGATCTTCGGTAGACGCCGCTTGCCGTTCGGGCCTTCGTCCACGTATTCGCGGAGTGCTTCCATGTCGGACAGGGCCTCCATCTTGGCCAGCGCCTTGACCTCGACCTGACGAATGCGCTCGCGCGTGAGGTTCATGATCGCGCCGACGTCCTCGAGCGTCGTGCCGCCCCGATCCGCCACATCGAGCGCGCACGATTCGGCTAGCTCCCACACCTCGAGGTCGGGGAAGTTGAGCTTGATCGCTCCGGTGCGGGGTGAGACGTCCACGTACAGGTGGTGCTTGCAGGAGATGAAGGGGCAAGGCCGAGGGCCGTCGACGCACTCGGCCCTGGTCCGAGGCTTGTCGTAGTCGGTCTCGGGATAGAGCAAGCGCCCGAACTCGAGCTCGCGCTTGGTCATGCGCTTGATGCTGATCGTGCGCGCACGCACGTCCCGCTTGCGACGCGAGCGTTTCTGTTCACGGGTGATGGACTCCTCGGAGTCGAGCTCGCTGCCGTCCGTCTGGTCCTGGATGATTTCGAGCGCTTCTGATGTCATGACTCCGATTTCCCTCTGCTTTTCGTTGTCCTGCCTACCGACGTCGCCAGCCGCTGGGCGCTGCCTAAACCACTCGCACGAGAGCCGTCACGGCCCCTGCTTCCCCGGCCTCTGTGCCCTCGGGCTGACGCAATCTGGCGTCCAGCCGGCGCAGGCGCTCGATGAGCTCGCGACCGAAGCGTTCGATGGTTCGAATCTCACTGCGGCGGCGGCCGTCGATCGACGCGACGTTGTCCGTCGAGCTGCCACCCGCGTGCTGCCGGACCTTCGTCAGCACCGCCTGAATGCTGGCCTCGAGCTTGTCGATGTCGACGCTCAAGAACGCCAAGCGGCGACGGATCTCGTCCATCGTGGCGCGTTCCGCCATCAGCGCTTTGATGAGGGCGATGCGCCTGACCACCTCGGTCGGGTAGAGACCGCGCGACCCGAGGTGCTTGCCCTTCTGTCCGACCCGCACGCTCCGTGGCAAGAGGCCGAGCTGAACGTACTTGCGTAAGGTCGCTTCACTGACCATGACGCCATGCTCCGCCAGGATCTGCAGGATCTCCGCCGAGGTGAGTCCTTCGGGCCGCGCTCGCTCCAGCCGGGCCAGGCGCGCTTCGAGCAGCTCGAGCGGGTCGGTGCCTGCTCCGCCGTCCCCCGACCCCAAAGCCTCCATTTCCGCTTCACTCCCGATCAAAATAGGCCCCTTCGGCTCGCTGCCGCTCACCACTCGACAAGCGGTCCGAACCTGGTGCGCCAGGGCACCGTTCGGGTCGAGCCGTCGAGATCCCCGCTGGCTTGCTGATCCGCTCGCGCGTAGAGCTAGCCCGGGAACGCACGCGAATATATTCCACTCAATGGATCGACCAAAACACTTTCACAGCGAAAATTTGGCACTGATCCTCGTTAGCGGCGCAGCAACGCGTTGGTGATCAACGTCGGACATTTTTTGTCCTAGACAATGGAATGTCCATGGAGACGATTCGCCATCCATCAAGCTGGAGGCTCGCAATAGCTGTCGACCCACTCGCGAGCGTCGACGGCCGGGGGGCTGCTCCAGTCTGGACCACTCAGCGCCGAAACGAGGGGGCTTTGGCGCCGCCTTCCGACCTGGGCTAACGTGGCTCCGCTACATGAACCCGGGGGGCCGAGCGCAGGCGCCAATTGGCGACGTGTCGGACCCGGAGGCGCTTCCCTCCGCGCCTGGCCGGGACGAGCCGAGCGCACTCAGTGACGTCCCGCTCCCAGCGCTCGACGTCACCGAGCGCCATCACGACGTCGCAGCGCGCGGTGTACGTATGCGTGTGACGGAGTGGCAGCGCGAAGGTCAGACCAGCACCGTCGGCCGAGCCGTGCTCGCCTTGCCCGGCCTGTTCACACCACGCACGTCCCTCGCCAACGTCGCCCAGCTCTTGGCGGAGCGCTTTCGGGTCGTCACCGTGGACCTGCCGGGCTTCGGCGACAGCGAGAAGCCACCGCCGAGCAAGTACCCCTATTCGCTGGCCGAGTTCTGCGAAGGCTTGGCTGACCTGTTCGGCGCGCTGTCCTTGCCCCGCGCGCACGTGCTCGGCCATGGCTTTGGCGGCACGGTAGCCCTGCATTTGGCCGCGGAGCACCCAGAGCTCATCGACCGCTTGTGCCTGATTGCCCCAATGGGTGACCTGTCCGAGCGTCCCGTGCGCAAGGCCATGCTTTTGCCGGTGGTGGGGGGCCTGGTGTTCCGACAGCTCGCCGGACGCACCGTGTTTCGCACGGTGTACCGGAGTTGGATCAGCGGCCGCACGAGTGGACCGGTGCTCGACGAGTACTACCAGGCGATGGCCACGCCCGCAGCTCGCGCCGCGCTCCTGGCCACGCTGCGCAATGGCACGAGCGCACAGACGCTCGTCGCCGACTCGCGCCGGGTGCGCGCGCAGAGTCTGTTCATCTGGGGAGCCAACGACAAGGTCTTCCCCATCGCCGAAGGTCGCGCCATCAGTCGCGAGATGCCTCACGCCGGGCTCGAGGTCCTGCCGCTCGGGCACGCGCCGCACGAAGAGGCGCCAGAACAGATCGCAAGCATCGTCGAACGCTTCTTCGACGGGCGTCGAGCCGGGTTCGCCTGACTTCAATCGATCGGGAAGCCAGCACTCGGTGGGCTGTCCGGCGCCGCCTGCGTCTTCGCCTTCTCGAGCGCGCGCGCGCCGCTGGAACTCCCCTCGTCCATGGGCTGTTCCGCGGCCTTCGGCTCCGGCGCCGGGCTCGAACGGTGGCGTCCGGACGAGCTCGAGCGAGGCCGCGACGCCGCGGGCGACGGCGCCGAGCGAGCTCCGG
>Ga0247744_1000127_pt1 | contig 16024 bp, 11 predicted proteins | sample UWRJS154409C5_FD_180946 | JGI IMG/M metagenome (GOLD analysis project Ga0247744, IMG submission 180946) | Soil microbial communities from Arlington Agricultural Research Station in Wisconsin, United States - UWRJ-S154-409C-5 | ecosystem: Environmental > Terrestrial > Soil > Agricultural land... | reverse complement strand
CTCGAGGGCATGTTCCTGATCGAGATGGTGCCGCACGCCAAGTTCGAGTTCGGCCCCTTCCTGGACGCGGCGTTCGCCAACGGCTGGCCGATCGAGACGGGCGCCACCGCCGGCATCGCCATCGAGTTCTGAGCGCTGCGCTTGGGGGAGCACAAAACGAAAAGAGGGTTCACGCGAAGCGCGTGAACCCTCTCGTCGCTTCGAATCGGGATTACTCGCCGGTCACCACGGTGCAGTTCTTGGCGTAGATGCCGAGAATGCCGAAGTTGTCGCTGTCGACGGTCGAGATCTTGGTGATGCCACCCGCCTTGGCTGCAGCGACCGAGGAGGCGTCGCCGAGGCCGACCACGCCGAGGATCGACATGGCACAGGATTCACCGGTCTTGGCACCGATGGGGCTAGCGGTCACGGTCGTCACGCCCTGGGTGCCCTGGTAGATGGCACCGGTCACGGGGTTCGACATCGACATAGCGCAGCCGGTGGACAGGGTCGCCAGGGCGGCAAGAGCAATGAGCTTACGAATCATTTGGTCTACTCTCCTCGAATTATGCTCGCGCGATGCGCGCAAGATGGGACCCGCTTATAGGCCAGTTCTCTTCAGCGGGTCCAGTCTCGACGAGCGCCCAAAGAGAATCGAAATTCCGACAGTGGTATGCCGCGTAGCTTCGGACGCAGCCCCATTGCTCGCAGCCCCGTTGCTCGCGGCCCCGTAGCTCACGTCCGCGCAGAGGGTGGCCTGGTAGTCGCGACTATGTAGGCCCGCAAACACCGCGGCCCCGCGACCTCGCGTCGTCTTGGTGGGGCGCGGCTTTCTTCCGCCGAGCAAGCCGCACACTTCGGCGCGCAGATCCGTCACCGGGCCGTCTCCGGAGTCGGCCGCGATCTGGCTCATACGGAAGTCGAACAGGAGGTCTTCCCAGCCCGACGTGAGGTAAGCGCCCCAGGTCAGTCCCGCGAGCTCGCGATGCGTGGCGCCGAGGTCAACCTGCCCGAGCAGCGTGGGCCCGAGCTGGAAGACCAGGTCCAAGTGCGCGGACCCGCGCGCGTAGGTCCAGCCGAGCTCGCCCGCGCCCAGGCGGAGCTCCGTCTTCGACCAACCGGTGAGCTGGGTCGCCTCCGCTAGCAAAGCCAGCCGCAGGACGGGTCCGCTGAAGCGTGAGACCGGAAGGCGGAGACCGATCGAGGCGTCGAGCAGCGCGCGTGCGGCAAAGTCGACGCCATCGTAGCCGAGCCAGATTTCGTCCGCATAGCGAGCGGAGATCCAGCGCGCCATGAGTAGGCCCGTGCCGCGCTCACGCGCCACGACGCCGACCGTGCTTTGGCCCGGCCCGGCGCTGCCGTCACCGACGAAGGGGCGAATGCCGTAACCCCGACCGGCAAATCCGGCGGCTTCCATCCCAGCGTGACCCACCTTGGCCCCGGCGGGCCGTTTCGCCCATTCCTCCTCGCTCACCCCCGGCACGATGATCGGGGCCGGTGCAGGCGCCGTTTGGGCGAAAGCCGGACGGATCGGCAGCACGACCGCGGCCAGCACGACCGCGGCCGGCACGACCGCTGCTTGAAGAGCTGCGACCAGTCCCGAACGCCGACGCCGATCAGTGAGCCTGATCCGAGGTCGCACGTAGGGCAGCCACTCCAAGCAAGGCCTCGCGCTCGTCCTCGGGCAGCTCGAAGAGCTCCTCGGGCGTGAGCTCGCGGGGCAGGTTGTAGCGACCTTCCAGCCAGTTCAAGAGGTCCAGACGCTTGCAGCGGGCCGAGCAGAAGGGCCGAAATTCACCCACCACCGGGGAGTCGAGCGGCGCTTGGCACATCGGGCAAGGGACCTTCACGGCCCGGGCATACCAGAGCTACCGGGTGCGGGCGAGTGGCGGAGAACTCGGCCCGCGCCGAGCGCGTCGGCTATACGCCAAACCGTGGTGACGGACCGGCCGGCTCCGAAGGTATCGCCCCACGCGTGGGTCCCGTCGACCTATTTCGCCGAGGGATTTCCCTACGCCGTCGTCAACAACCTGGCCGAGATCCTGTTCCAGCAGGCGGGTGCGAGCCTGGGTTTGATTGGCCTGACCTCACTCTTGCATGCGCCTTGGAACCTGAAGTTCCTGTGGGCGAATTGGATCGATCGGACGCTGACCAAGCGTCGCTGGATGATTGCGATGCAGCTCGGCTGTGCGGCGCTCTTGTTCGTCCTGGCCGGATTGCCCGTGGAAGCCGCCGCACTGCCCTGGATAGCGGCGGCGTTTCTGGTGCTGGCGCTGTGCTCGGCCACCAACGACATCGCGATCGACGCCTACTATATGGAGGCGCTTGGCGACGAGGCGCAGGCCAAGTTCGTCGGCTATCGAGCGACCGCGTACCGCCTGGCCACGCTGCTGGTGAAGGGCCCCCTCCTGGGTCTGGCTGGTGCGGTTGGCTTCGCTTGGGGTTTCGCGGCCATGGCCTCGATCCTGCTCGGTTCGGCGCTCCTGCACTTGTGGCTCTTGCCGGAGTCCTCTGCGGCCGGGTCTGGCCTGTTTTCAGCCATCCAGAGCCAGCTCCGTCGCATCCGGGCCCCTTACGCGGCGCTCGTCAGCGCAGGAGTGGCGGCACTCGTGCTGGGCTTTGCTCCGCTCGCGACGGCACTTCGATCGCTCGGCGTCGACCGGCTGCCTTTGTCCTTCTGGGCTGCCGCCGTCTTGCTCTTGGTACTCTTCGGCGTGTGGCTCCATCACTCGAGGGCGACGCTCGCGAAAGCGGAGCGTCCAGCCCTCGCTGCCCTGATGGCGACGCCCCGCATCGGTGCTGCGCTCGGGTTCGTCATCTTCTTTCGCACCGGCGAGTCGTTTCTGCAGAAGATGAAGTGGCCCTTCTTGCACGAGGAGCTGGGGATCACGGTCGGGCAATACGCAGTCCTCAACGGCACGCTCGGCGTCGTGGCTGGCTTCGTCGGGACGTTCATCGGCGGCCTCTGCATTGCCAGGCACGGGTTTCGCGTCTGGTTCTGGCCGTTCATTGCGGCGCAAAACCTTCCGAATTTGGCCTACGCCGGCTTGGCGGCCGCGGGCCGAGCCAGCACCGAGCTGGGGGCCGCGGTCCTGTGCATGGACGAGCTGGGCTCCGGCCTCGGGACGGCCGTCTTCATGGTTTACCTGATGCGCCTCTGTTCGCGCGAGCATCGGGCGGCGCATTTCGCCGTGCTGTCGGCGCTGATGAGCCTGTCGTTCACGGTTGCTGGCATGCTCAGCGGCTTCATTGCCGAGGCAGTGGGCTACGGCAACTACTTCGCTCTCACCTTCGTGGCGACGCTGCCGATGACGGTGCTCGGATTCTTTGCGCCCGGCACGAAAGACGCTCCGCCCTAGCCAGCGCGTCGGGTCAGTTCTTCTCGAGCAGACCGGAAAGTTGACTGGTCTGGATGGCGTACTCTTTGCCGCAGTAGTCGCAGGTGCTTTGCACGGGGCTGCCGTCCTCGAGCAGGTCCCGGATCTCGCTCGGTTTGAGCGTGGCGATCGCTGCGAGCAGCCGTTCGGTCGAGCACCAGCAAGAAAACTCGACCGGACTCTGTTCGAGTCGGGTGTACGGCATGCCGTAGAGGAGCTCGGAGAGCAGCACTTCGGCCGAGAAATCGGGCCCGAGCAGGTGATCGATGGTGCGGAAGTCCTCGAGCCGTGCGGCCATGATCGCCAGTGGAGCCCGGCCCACTTCGGGCAGCAACTGCACCATGTAGCCGCCCGCTTCCAGGACCGTGCCGTCCTCACCGATCGAGGTCGCCACCGCGAGCATGGTGTCGACCTGCTCCGACTCCCGCATGTAGGCCATCATGGCTTCCGTCATGCCGCCGCCGGCCGGCACGCGCACGAGGCCTTGATTGATGGATCCGTTGTGCAGGGTGCGCATCATCTGCAGGGTCGCTCCCTCGGTCGCCAGGATGGGGCCGTCCTTTCCGCCCTGCACGAGCCCGCGTGTCCGGCCCTCGGGCGCCGAGTCCGCCACCAGGGTGCCCCGCCTGTCGGCACAACGCAGGATCCCTTGCACGCGCAGGCCGGGCGACATCGTCTCCCGAAACAGCACCGTGGCAGTCAGGAGATTCCCCAAGTTCTGGGCGGTTCCTTCGCGGGCTCCCTGTGCCTGGGCGATGGCCCGCACGCTCCGGGTGGTGCGGGCCACCATGACCCGGAACGAGCCATCGTCGGTGAGCGCGCGGATACAGGAATCGTCGAGCGGCGGAGTCATGACGGGCTGCCAGAAAAAGAAGGAGGCGAGTCGAAGGAGCGACTCGCCTCGGAGGGTGCCATCGGGGGCTTTCAGCGTACCGAGAAGATGCCCTCGGTGCCACCCGGCGGAGTCGCGAACAGCTGCAAGTTGATGTGGTAGCGGGGGCCCTGGAAGTATTCGAGCACCATCTCGTGATCACCTGCGCCGAGCCAGATCTTGCCGGCCTTCTCGGCGGGCGGATGCTGGCCATCGTTGTTGATCACGACCTGGCCGTCGATGATGAGCTTGGCGCCGTCGTCACTGGAGATCTTGAAGTTCCACATGCCCGCCGTAGTGACGCCGAACGTCCCGGAGTACCGGATGGCGAACCACTCGAACAACTCGGCGATCTCGGGGAAGCCTTGGCTCCACGAGCGCGTCGGGATGTCCCATTCGCACGCGTACACCAGGCTGAGGACATCCATCCCCGTGTAGTTCGTCGGCAGTTTCTGGGTATTCGGGGCGAGCTGATAGACGAGGCCCTCGAAGCAGCCGCGGATCGGCTTGTCGTAACCGAAGACGTTCTCGGGCGGCGCCTCGGGCGGAGCGATCGGCTCCGGATCGGGCTCGGGTGGCGGAGTCGGCTCCGGAGCCACCACCACGGGGACGACGGGAGGCGTCGTAGCCGGAGGCGTCGTAGCTGGCGGATCCTTGGGCTTGTCCTTGGGGGGCTTCTCGTCCTTGGGCTTGTCCTTGGGGGGCTTCTCCTCTTTCGGAGGCGTGGCCGGCTTGGCGGGCTTGTCCTTGGAGGGCTTCTCCTCCTTCGGAGGCGTGATTGGCTTGGAGGGTTTCTCCTCCTTGGGCTTGTCCTTCCCGGTGCCTGTGGAAGTCGGGACCGGCACGGGCTTGGTCTGCCCGGTGTGGAGGCCACAATCTTCGCCCTTGTCCTTGGTCGTGCCGCAGGGCGCCGGCTTGGGCTTCTTCTTGACGACCTTCTTGCCCTTGAATTTCGGCTTCTTCGTCTTGGCGGGGCCGCAGCTGTTCGTGCGTCCCTTGGTCTTGAAGACGAGGTTGATGTTCCCGTCGGCTTTGCCGCTGGCACTGCCGCCAACGCTGACACTGCCGCTTCCGCCGGCCTTGCCGCCGCCACTAGCGCTGCCGCCGCCACTGGCGCTCCCGCCGGCCTTGCCACCGCCGCTGGCTGCCCCTGCGCCGATCGCGACGCCGGTCGCGGCGCCCGCAGCGGCTGCCCCGCCGGCTGAACCCGAAGTGCTCCCGCCGACCGAGCCACCGGCCTTGCCGCCACCCGAGCCGCTGGCCTTCCCGCTACTGCTGGTGCTGGCGCTGCTCTTGCCGGAGGTGCTGACGGTAGCCGAGGCCGACATGGTGGCCGTCCCGGAAGCTTGCGCGCCGCTCTTGGCTTTGGCGTCCGCGTCAGCCTTGGCCTTCGCGTTGGCTTCAGCCTTGGCCTTCGCGTCGGCCTCTGCTTTCGCCTTGGCCTCGGCACTCGCCTTGGCCTCTGCGTCGGCTTTTGCCTTGGCATCCGCTTTGGCCTCGCAGGCGCCGCAGGATCCACTGGCGGAGCTGGAGGAGCTGGCCGAGCTGGCGGATTTCGCCGACCCGCTGGCATGCACGGAGCAGGCGCTCGAGCCGAGCGAGAGCGTCGACGCGAGCGCGAGCGCGGTCAGCGGGTGACGGAAGAGGTTTGTCGAGGTGCTTTTCATGGTGACCTGTTGGAAGTGCAAAGAAGGACGGTCGGCCGCGGCGAGTGAGAGACGCGGGGGTCCGTGCGAAAGGTACGTCGCAAGCGTTGCTGCCCTTCCCCGTCTCCGCGTCGGGACGATATCCGGAGGATGTGGACGGCGCCAGATCGCCCGCTGCCAGCAGGCTCAGGCGCTGGCCTGGACGCTATGCAGGGCCGCGGTGGCCGCCTCCACCGTTTCCTGGATGTCGGTCTGGGTGTGAGCCGCGGAGATGAACGCCGCTTCGAACTGGGCCGGTGGCCAATACACACCCCGCGTGAGGAGCCCCCGGTGAAAACGAGCGAACTTCTGGCGATCCGAACGGTCTGCCTGGTCCCAGTTCTGGACCGGGCCAGGGTGGAAGAAGAGGGTGATCATCGAGCCTACGCGCTGCACACAGGCGACGACGCCGGTGCTTGCGATCGCTGCTTCGAGTCCAGCTTGGAGCTCAGCGCCGCGCGCTTCGAGCGCTTCATAAAGGTTCGAGTCGAGTCGAGCGAGCGTGGCGCGCGCAGCGGCCACCGCGAGCGGATTCCCGCTCAGGGTGCCCGCCTGATACACGGGGCCGAGTGGGGCGACCTGCTCCATGATGGCGCGCTTTCCGCCGTAGGCCGCGAGTGGCATGCCGCCGCCGACGATCTTGCCCAAGCACGTCAGATCCGGCGCCAAACCGTAGAGGCCCTGTGCCCCCGAGCGTGACAATCGACAACCGGTCATCACCTCATCGAAAATGCTCACGGCACCGTGCTCCGCGCAGAGGGCGATGATGCCCTCCAAGAAGCCAGGGAGCGGAGGGACCGTGCCCATGTTGCCGACGACCGGCTCGACGATCACGGCCGCAACCCGCGACCCCTCGCGCTCGAAGAAGGCGCGGAGGCCGGCCAAATCGTTGTAACGCAGACTGGCCGTGTTTCTGACGACGTCCTCCGGAACTCCCGCCGAGTCGGGGCTGCCGAGAGTGGCCGCCCCGCTGCCAGCGCGCACGAGCAGGCAATCGGCGTGACCGTGATAGGCACCGTCGAACTTCACGATCAGCGGGCGTCCGGTGAACCCGCGCGCCGCCCGGAGCGCGCTCATCGTGGCTTCGGTGCCACTCGACACGCAGCGCACCATCTCGATCGATGGGTAGATCGAGCAGATGGTTTCCGCGAGCTCCACTTCGCCGAGCGTGGGCGCGCCGAAGGACAGCCCGCGTACGGCAGCATCCTGCACGGCTTGGACCACGGCTCCGTCAGCGTGGCCAAGGATGGCGGGGCCCCACGAGCCCACGTAGTCGATGTAGCTCTGTCCCTGGATGTCCGTGATGCGGGCCCCGCGCGCCGAGGCGATGAAGGGTGGCTCACCGAGCACCGCGCGGAAGGAACGTACGGGGCTATTGACCCCACCCACGAGCACCTTGCTGGCGCGGGCCAGCGGGCTTTCGGAATTGGCCTCGTCACTCATCGCCGCCACTATGGCACGGTTTCGCCCTCTTCTTGCCTCGTGAACGACTGTGCGCCGATCGGTGTCGCGAGGTCCTGCCGCCAGTCCGTCAGCAGCTTGGCCAGGTACTCCGGCGAACGATAGCGGCTGAGGCGCGAGAGCATGTGCGGGGTGTGATCCCCGACGCGCCGCTTGTCCGGGAAGCACTTCATCGCCGCTTCGACGCGGACCAGGGCCTCTTTGGGGTTCTCGCTCTCGAGCAGGAGCCAAGCCTCGGTGAGCAAGCGGTGCTGGCGTGGCTCGGGCTCTTCGACGTTCGTGTCGGCGCACTCGGCGAGCAGCGCAGCGGCTCGCGCCGTATCGCGGGTCATCAGCGCCACCTGGGCCTCGAGTACCTTGGCCTCGACCACTCCCCACGGGTCGTCGAGATCGCTGTAGATCCGGCTGGCCCATTCGGCGTTCTGTGAGGCGAGCGGCAGGTCATCCATGTCGATGCCGAGCATCGCGAGCAAGCGCCGGCAGGCAGCTTGACCGCGCGGAGTGCGCAAGGTCTCGAAGGAAATGAGCGCATCCTGGGCTCCAGCCTCCGCCAGCTTGAGGTTGAGCATGCGGTGCTCGACGTGCGCGAGCGAGGCGTTCGCTTGCGCCATACCCAGGCGATAGCCGACGCGCTCGAACTCCCCACGCGCCTGCAAAGCGAGTCGCCGGCTGCGTTCGACGGCACCCTCGGAATGCTCGATCCAGCTGGCCAGAAGCAAGCACTGACCGCGGCCGAGTGGTTGGTCGATGGTGGCGAAATTGCGCTCGCCTTCGGCCACGTAGCGACGGGCGGCTTCGAAGTCGCCGAGCAAGTAGCCGATCTCCGCCAGCACCGCTTCGGTTTGTGCCCGACCGAGCAGGTCTCCGCCCTCCGCAAAGATGGCGAGCGCCCGTTCCGCCCAGCTGCGGCCCTCGGTCGAATTGCCGAGCTCCGAGCAGATGTGCCCGAGCAAGCGGTAGCACTGCGCAGAGCTCAGTTTGTCGCCGATGTCTTCGAATTCGTCCTTGGCGCGCTCGACGTAGACGCGCGCTTCGGCCGCTCGGCCCACATGGCGGAGTGCCTCGGCGCGCCAGCGGTCCTGGTGAGCCCGAGTGCGGCCCTTGAGTCTGCCGCGCAAGAGGTCGAGATCAGCGAGGGTGGAACGCGGCTCGCGCGCGCCGTTCCAAGAGCTCTGCAAGAAGTCGAACAGCAGGTGCGCTGCATCTTCGGCGTCGCCCGCCTGGATCAGGTTGTTCACGCGCTGCCGGATCACGCGCCGCGTCGCCGCCAGCGGATGGTCCTTCAGCGCTTCGGCGGCAGCACGGTAAATGAGCTCCTTGTCGGGCCGCTCCGCGAGCTGTGCGGACAGGTGCTCCTGCAGGAGCGCGTGCGGCCAGCTGTAGCGGCCCGGCCCGCGGGGGATGAGGATTTCCGCCTTCTGCATGGAGCGAATGCATTCGTCCGCCGGCAAGCCGAGGCGCGTGAGCAGCGGCACCAGCACCTCGCGTCGCAGGTCCGACGAAATGGCGGCCGTGGCGTAGGCGGCTAGCCTTTGGGTCTCGGGCACCGCCTCCAGCCGACTATCCCAGAGCTCCGCGGTGGTGCGCGGGCGCACGGCGAGCACCTCGGGCGGCACGTAGTACCGGCCCTTCTTCTGGACCAAGGCACCTTCGAGGGCCCAGGCGTGCAGTTGTTGCAGGGCGAAGAGAGGGTTGCCCCGGCTGCGGCGGGTGGCTTCCTCCACGGCTTCCTCGTCGAGAGCCAGCGATTTTCGCAAGAGCTCGCGCGTCGTTTCGGGCTCGAGCGGTGTGACGTCGACGACGGTACCGCCCATCTGCTCGCGGAGCAGGCGCAAGCGTTCGGCGGCCGGCGTGCCCAGGTGCACCTCTTCGGCCCGCACGGTGGCGACGATCACGTAGTCGCGATCGGTGTCCTCCCGGTGCATGCGCAAGAAACCTTCGAACGTCGTCTCCGACGCGTTCTGCAGGTCGTCGATCCAGATGAGCAGCTTGTGCTTCTGGCCGATCTTGCGCACCACGTAACGGGACACCGTGCGCCGGGTCGCCAGGGTGTCGATGGTGAAGCGCACGCCGCTCGGGCCAACGGGCACGTCGGCAGCTGGGCCGGCCGGGCGGAACCATTCCGCCGCCCCCGCTACCCAGGTGCGCCCGATCTTGTCGTCCTGGCCCACGCGCCAGCGTTGCAGGAGCGAGCGCTCGATCGTGCTGCGATCGGCGCGCTCGAAGTTGTAGTAGCGAATGACGGCCCCGACCACACCGTCGATCGGCCCGCGCACGCGCCGGTAGCGCGCCTGAATCGGGATCATCGTGCCCTCTTCGTGCACGGCCTGGCACAGCCACTCGGCGATGCGGCTCTTTCCCGAGCCTGCCGGCCCGACCAGGATCACCAAGCGATGGTTGTCCCCCGTGCCGTCGATGACCTCGTCGCAGATCTCCCGCAGTAGGGTGCGCACCTCCTGTCGCCCGACCAGCGGACTCTGCCGGATGTTCAAGAGTCCGTTGGTGCGCTCGGTATCGGCGTCGAGGTTCGGATTGCGACCGGCATGGCCCTGGCCCTTGGGCAGCGGCCGCGTCGAGGCCGCGCGTACGCGCGGCAGCTTGTACTCCTTCGGGTCGGAATCCTTGGGGCGCAGCTTGTCCCATTCACGCCGCGCCTCGGCCGCGAATTCCCAGCGATCCCAGGGTTTTTTGGCCAAGCAGCGATGCACGAAGGCAATCGCTCCGCCGGGCGCGTCGATGGCCGACGCTAGATTCGGCACTTCGGAGAACGCGTGGTGCCGGAGCAACTCCTTGGCACTGCCACTGAAGGGCGTCGTCCGACCGACCAAGCGATACAGGATGCAGCCGAGCGCGTAGAGGTCCGTGGCGCCGCACACGTGGTGCTGCTCGTGTTGGATCTGCTCGGGGGCCATGTAGCCGGGCGTGCCGGCTCCGGCGTGCGGTTTGAAGGACGGTGCCTTCTCACCATCGAGTCGCTCGTCGTGGGTGTCGACTTGTAGCCACGCCAGGCCGAAGTCGAGCACGTGCACGAGCGGCGGCTGGCCCTCGACCTCTTGCACCAGCACGTTCGAGGGCTTCAGATCGCCGTGCACGATGCCGCGCGCATGCGCATGAGCCAGGCCGCCCAAGATCTGGTCGCCGATGTGCCAAATCGAGGGCCAGGTGAGGCCCACGTGGCAGAGGTCGTGCAAGCTGACGCCGCGGACCAAATCCATGGCCAAAAACGGCGAGCCGTCGCGCAAACGGCCGAAGTCCCGGGCGCGGACGATGGCCGGGTGGTCCAAAGCGGCCAGCGCGCGGGCCTCTTTGTAAAACCACATCACGTACTCCTCGACGTGCTCGGAATCGGGGACGATGACGCGCTTGAGCGCCACGGGCTCCTCGTTGGCGAGGTCCGTGCAGCGGTACACGATGCCCATCCCGCCTTCGCCCAAGACTGCATCGACGCGGTAACGACCTGCGATGACGTCGCCGCTCAGCGCCTGCGAGCCGACCTGGGTCGTTGGGCCCTGCTGAGCATTGGGGGCGAGGACCGCGGCGGCGCTGGGGATGGTGGGCGGCTGACTATGGAGATCGTCGGCGTCGTCGATGCCGTCCTCCGCCCGGGCGATGTCGGACACCAAGCGCGTGCTGATCCCCGTGGGCTCCGACGGGGGCGGCACGCTGGCGTGGACGTCGGTGTCGACGGGTTCGACCTCGGGGGCCACGGGCGAGTTGTGACCGGGGATGTACGCGAGCGCGGCCGCGTGGGGGATCGCCGGCCGTTCGGACTGGGGAGGCTCGGACTCGGGCAGGGCGAGCGGCCCAGCCGGTACCAGGGCCTCTAGGGCATCCCCGTCGAGAATCGAGGCCACGTCCGGCGGCGGCGCGGAGGGCAGCTCGGCTGGGGCGACGCTGGGGCTGGCGGACGTGGCCGCCTTGCGCTCCTTGGCCTTGCTTTCCGCCGGGCGACTCTTCTTCGCGCCGGGTTCGTCGGGAGCTGGCTTGCGTGCCTTCGCCATGGTCGTACTCGGTACCGCCGCAGACGGTGGGCTCTTCGAAGAGTCGCTGTCCGAGCATACCGGGACTCCGGGTGTCGTCGAGTCTCCGGTGAGGCCAGATTCGGAGGGCGCCTTGCGCATTACCGCCCTGCTGTGCGCCGGCCGGCAGGGCCCCTTTCCCAGCGCGAGCTATCGGCTAGGCTGACCGGACAGGACCATGACCGCGTTTTCCGACCCACCGCTTGCGACCCGTGACCCCGAAATTCATGCGCTGATTCGCGCCGAAGAAGTGCGCGAAACCGACAAGATCCGACTCATTGCTAGCGAGAACTACGTTTCGCGGGCGGTGCTCGAGGCGACCGGGTCCATCCTGACGAACAAGTACTCAGAAGGGTACGCTGGCAAGCGCTACTACGAGGGCCAGCAGATCATCGACCAGGTCGAAGAGCTCGCCATCTCTCGGCTGAAGACGCTGTTTGGCGCCGAGCACGTCAACGTGCAGCCCTACAGCGGCAGCCCCGCCAATCTGGCCGTTTACCTCGCCTTCTGTCAGCCCGGCGATCCGGTCCTCGGCCTGTCGCTGCCCGCCGGTGGCCACCTGACCCATGGCTGGAAGGTCAGCATCACGGGGAAGTATTTCAACAGCAAAGGCTACGGCGTGCGGCCCGACACCCACCGCATCGACTTCGACGAGGTGCGCGCCCTGGCGCGCGAGCACCAGCCGAAGCTCCTCTGGTGCGGCACGAGCGCGTATCCGCGGCAGCTGGACTTCGCCGCCTTCCGCTCCATCGCCGATGAAGTCGGCGCCATCCTGGTTGCCGACATCGCCCACATCGCAGGCCTGGTGGCCGGCGGTGTCCATCCGTCTCCCTTCGGCATCGCCGACGTCATCACCTCGACGACCCACAAGACGCTGCGCGGTCCGCGCGGCGGCGTCATCTTCTGCAAAGCCACGCACGCAGCGGCCATCGACAAGGCCGTGTTCCCGGGCCTTCAGGGTGGTCCGCACAACCACACCACCGCCGGCATCGCCGTCGCGGCCAAAGAGGCCCTGACCCCGGAGTTCAAAGCTTACGCCAAGAACATCGTCGACAACGCGGCAGTGCTGGCGACGGAGCTCGTCGCCAAGGGCTTTTCGCTCGTGACCGGCGGCACGGACAACCACCTGGTCCTCATCGATCTGACCTCCAAGAACATCTCCGGCAAGGTCGCTGCCAAGGCGCTCGATCGCGCGGGCATCGTCTGCAACTCGAACGCCGTCCCCTTCGACAAGCGCTCTCCATTCGATCCCTCCGGCATTCGCATTGGCCTGGCCAGCGTGACCAGCCGCGGCTTCGGCCCGAGCGAAGTGAAGCGCATCGCCGGCTGGATCGATCAGGTCGTCAGTGCCCCCGGTGACGAAAGCGGTCTCGACAAGATCGCCGCCGACGTGAAGGCCTTCTGCCGCGACTTCCCGCCGCCGGGCATTCCGCAAGGCGCCTGAGGCTCCTTTGACCCCGGCCGAGACCAGCCTCGCCACCCTGCGAGTGTCGTGCACGGATCGGCGCGGCTTGGTCGCGGCCTTGGCGCAGCTGCTCTCCGGCTACGGCGCCAACATCCTCGATTCGGACCAGCACACCGATCGCCAGGCTGGCCAGTTTTTCCAGCGCATCGTGTTCGACATCGCGAGCCTGACGACGGACCGCGCCACGCTCCGTCGCGCCATCGACGAGGTCGCCAACCGCTTTGCCATGAAGGTCGAGCTCACCTTCGCCGCCACGGGCGAAGGCACCCCGAACAAGAAGCGCGTGGCCCTGTTCGTCTCCAAGGCCGACCACTGCCTCTACGATCTGCTTTTGCGTCACCGCGCCGGAGAGCTGCGCGGCGACTTCGCGCTCGTCGTCAGCAACCACGAAGACCTGAAGCCGGTGGCCGAGCAGTTCGGCGTGCCGTTCGTGCTGTCGCCCCGCGGCGCCGAGGACAAGCAGGACGCCGAGCAGCGCGAGATCGCGCTGCTCGAGGCGGACGGCATCGATCTGGTCGTCCTCGCCCGCTACATGCAAATCCTGAGTAGCGGCTTCATCGCCCGCTTTCCCGAGCGCATCATCAACATCCACCACTCCTTCCTCCCCGCCTTCGTGGGCGGCCGCCCCTACCACCAAGCCCACGAACGCGGCGTGAAGCTCATCGGCGCGACGGCCCACTATGCGACGTCGGTGCTCGATGAAGGGCCCATCATCGAGCAAGACGTGGTGCGCTGCTCGCACCGCGATACGGTGCAGGATCTCATCCGGAAGGGGCGCGACCTGGAGAAGATCGTGCTCGCGCGGGCCGTCAGATGGCACCTGGAGGATCGGGTGCTCTGCTACGCGAACAAGACTGTGGTGTTCGAGTAGGGGGAGCGTTCAGCGATGGGCATGGCGATTCCATTGGCGGGCCTCCTCGTTCTGCTAGCGGTCTCCGGATGCAACGCATGTAGCTCGGACGATGTTGGAGACGCGCCGTCGACTGCAGCGGAGAGCCCGACGGACCGGCAGCCGTCTCAGGCAGTCGCGGTGGCCACGCCTCGACCAGGAGAACGAGGGGTTGCTCCTGTCGCGGAGGTGGGACCTTCGTTGGGTTCTGCATCGAAGTTCGAGTCCTGGTTTGCAAAGCTAGAGCTAGGCTTTGTCTCAGCGCCACTTGCAGATGGAACGCCAAGACGGTTGGGACTGAGCCCTGACAACCTGACGAATGTCGAGGTCATTGGGCATGGGGATCGTCTGGAGAGGGCAACCCTCATGTTTGGGCTCAGCAAGGACCCTGTCGCACTCGGCCGATCCACGGGTGCGCTCATGGTCTTCACTCGAGAGCTCGGATGGGACGGTGGCGACGAATGGGTTCTCGAGCAGATGACGAAGGGTGATGCCCAAGTCGTTAGGCACGGCGTGTCCTACAAACTTCAGGTTGCGGAAGACTTGGGCATCGTGATGCTTGGCGCGATGCCAGCGGACCCCCATTGACGGCCGGGGGGCCGGAACACCATGGTGCGCGCGGAGAATCTGAACTTGAAGCTTGTGCGTACTTCGCCCCGGACGGTGATCGGAGCGCTCGCGGCGCTCCTCTTGGTTGCGAGCTGCAACCAGATCTTGGGCAACCAGCAGCCCAGCAGCGATGGCATGGGTGGAGCAGGCGCACCCTCGGACTCAGGTGGCACGTCTGGCAGTGGCGGAGATGAAGGAGACGGACCGTGCGCGCATGGCACCTTCGATCACGACTCCAATCCGGACACGGTGTGTGACTCGTGGTCCAAGTGCCAACCGGGGCAGTACGTCTTCGAGGAGGGGACGCCGACGACCGACCGCTCGTGCAAGGCATGCGGCACCGGGACCTTCTCCGACGTGCAGAACGCGACCGAGTGCGCCGAATGGGTGGACTGCGAGCCCGGTGAGTACGTGGACGCAGCCGGAACCAAGGAAGACGATCGTCAGTGCGAGGCCTGCCCGGAGGAGGAGTACAGCGCGGAGGACAACGCCGACGAGTGCGAGGCGTGGACCGATTGCGGGCACCCTTGGAAGTATGCCGAAATGCCGAACTCGACGGCGGATGCCGAATGCGGGGCTGCTATCCGGCAGTTCGGCTCGCCCGTGGGGGACGACGCGGCGCGGGTAGCGATCGATGCGGACGGCAACGTATACGTGGCCGGGCACACGGCCGGCGCCATCGTTGGCGAGAGTGCCGGCAGCTCGGACGGCTACGTGCGCAAGTTCGATGCGCACGGCGCATTGGCGTGGGAGGAGCAGTTCGGCTCTACCGGCCAGGACAAGGTGCACGACGTGGCCGTCGACGCTGCGGGGAACGTGTACATCGTCGGCGAGACGAGTGGCACGTTGCCCGGAGGGACGAGCACGGGCGGGGAAGATGACGCCTACGTCATCAAGTACGGTGCGGATGGAGTCCGGCAGGCGACTTGGCAGTTCCGTCCCATCACCGATAACACCCGCAACGCCGCTACGTCCGTAGCGGTCGACGGCGAGGGCAACGTCTATGTGGCCGGCACGACATGGGGTGGGCCAACCGAGGAGGGCGTCTACCTGTGCAAGTACGACAGCACGGGGACGCCGGTTTGGACGGCCACCGATACGGTGGACCAGGCGGACACGACGTCCTTCATGGACCCTCGTACGGCCGTCGATCAGTACGGCACCGCCTATTTGGCGTGGCACAAGGGCTTTCCGGGGGGCCTCTCGGACAACGCGGTGGCGAGATACACGAGCTCGAGCACTCCGGACTGGACGACGCACCTGAACAACCTCGCCGCGGACCTCTTCGCGCCGTCCTTGGGAGTGGCCGCGCACGACGACAGCGTCTACGTCGTCGGCTACACGACGGGCGGCCTCAACGGGGACACCTTCGGCGGAGAGGACGCTTACATCATCAAGTACGATGCGCTTGGGGCCCAGGATTGGTCGCACCAATTCGGCGGGGTGGAGGACGACCGCGTCGAGGACGTCGCAGTCGATGCGAGCGGTGCGGTGTTCGTGGTCGGGGTGACCGAGAACGATTTCGTGGGCACCAATCAGGGCGGCAATGACGGGTTTCTGCGCAAGTACAGCCTGAGCGGAGTCGAGGCGTGGACGCAGCAGTGGGGCACCCCTTCTGCGGACAATGCCCTCGGCGTTGCGCCCGATGGCGAGGGGAACGCCTTCGTAG
>Ga0247744_1000126_pt1 | contig 16054 bp, 18 predicted proteins | sample UWRJS154409C5_FD_180946 | JGI IMG/M metagenome (GOLD analysis project Ga0247744, IMG submission 180946) | Soil microbial communities from Arlington Agricultural Research Station in Wisconsin, United States - UWRJ-S154-409C-5 | ecosystem: Environmental > Terrestrial > Soil > Agricultural land... | reverse complement strand
ACCCGCTGTGACTTTCCGCGTCATTCTCTGGCCTAAGGATAGGGCCACGATCGAGCCAAAAACAAGGTCAGAGGGAATCGCAGCGGGACACAGCACGACAAGCGATTTCGGACTTTTAATCCGTAGGTCCCCGGTTCAAGTCCGGGTCGACCCACCAAGCACCTCACGGGTGGTAGGGCTTTCCCAAGCCCTTGGACCCCTTCACAAAGAAAGCATTGGACGCCCATCATTCTCCACTAACCTCCTCCGCATGGCGGGCAGGGCGGTTGGGTCTGGGGTGATTTCGTCGTTGGTCCTTCTAGCGGGACTGGTTTCGGCCTGCAGCAAGACGCCGCCGGCCGAGTCGCCCGACGAGTCATCGAGCGAACCGATCGAAGCGTCGGCTGAACGCCGGGCTGCTCCTGAAGAGGAGAGCCCCGAACCCAAGAGCGAAGAGCCCGCCTTCCGTCCTGGCATGACCGTGGAGGAAGCGGTGGCCGCCGTGCCGTCGACCGCCCAGCGCATCCAAATCGAGGACGAGGCCTTGGCGGAGCCGCTCAAGCATCCCGAGGTCTACGAGCCCTGTAAGCTCAAGGGCCATCAGCACTTCACGATTCGCGTCGCCGTCTGGCAGGGCAAAGCCGTGGGGCTCGACGTGACGACCAAGCCCGAGAGCGAGGAGCTCAAGAGCTGCCTGCGCACGCAGATCGAGGCTCTCGAGTGGGACGACAAGGTCGAATCCTTGAACACCGTCGAGTTCAGCTTTTAACGAGCGCTTGCTCGGGCGTCGGCATTGGGCCGAGGTCCAAGGTGTGCTCGGTGGTGCAGTAGATCCCGGGCCCCTGCATGCGGCCGACCGCGACGAAGCTCTTCTGGTTCATGCGCAGGGTTTCGGGGTCGATGATGCCGTCCTGTACGAACAGGTGCTGCACCAAGCCGAGCACGATGTAGTTATCCATGACTCGCACCGTCTCGTGGAGGCGACATTCGAGGGCCACGCGGGCCAGGGCTAGGCGGGGCGCTTGGATGGCTTGGGAGGGTGTGAGCTCGAGCCCGAGCGCGGCGACTTCGCTGACGTTCGCTGGAAAAGGGGCGGCGCTCTTGTGCATCACCTCGGCGGCCTCTGGGTGCACCAGATTCACCACGAACTCGCGGGTGGCTTCGATGTTCTGGTGCGTGTCCTTGAGCACCCCGGGCCCGCGTTCGCCCGGGCCGAAGGCGATCACGGGCGGGCGGTTGCCGAGCACGTTGAAGAAACTATACGGAGCGAGATTGACCACACCCTCGGCGCTGACCGAGGTGATCCAAGCGATGGGCCTCGGAATGACCAGCGCCGTGAGCAGCTTGTAGCGGCGATCGGCGGAGAGGTGCGGTAGGTCGATGTCCATAGGCCGAGCATGGTGGCCCGGGACCGGCAAGGCAAAGGGGCCCTAGCGTCGCGAGGTCGCGCCCGGCCACGAGTCGGGGGGAGCGAAGTCGTTGTGGCGCTCGGGGGTCGGCGCCCGGTAGGGAATGGGACGCGGGGTCACGGGCGGGAGCGCGGCGACCGGGTAGCGGGAGCAGAAGGTGTCCCAGAGCTGCTCGATGCGGCGCACCTCGGGGTCGGCCTGGATGGGGCCCGCGAAGAAGCTCGCGGCTGATTTTTGCTGGCGGCACTCGGTTCCGGCCTGGTCGTCCGCCCAGCCGTAGCGCTGCTCCGTGTAGCTTGGGAGCGGGCGGTCGGCGAGCGTCTGCACCGCGCGCGAGAAGGCGTCCACGTAGGAGGCTTTGTCGAGATTCGGCGCCCGGCCGCGGACGTCCCCGATGCGCCAGGCAAACTCCTCGATCCGCGCTTGGCCCGACTCGGGGTCTTCGTACTCCACGCTGAGCATGAGGTCGTCCTCGGGAGCCAGGCTCGAGCCGCGAAGCTTGAGATCACTCAGGAAGAGCTGCGCCGTGTTGGCGAAATAGTGCACCGACTGCACGCGTTCTTTGTGGACCGAAGCCTCTTCGCCGTAGAACGTCCCCATGGCCAAAGACGGCGGCAAATGCAGGCGAAAATGCACGTCGCCGGCGATGGTCTCGACCAGCGAGACGAAGCGACCGCCGAACACCGCGTCCACCTCGGCCGGGCTGCCGAGGTACACGTATGCTCCCCGGCCGCGCTCGGTCAGCTGATCGAGGAGCGAATCGTTGAACGTCGTGCCCACGCCGATGCCGCTCAGCCGGATGCGCCGCGCGTCGTAGTGCTGACCGACCGTGGCGATCATCGCCTCGTCGGTGATGCCGGTGTTGGCTTCGGCGTCGGTGATCATGACCACGCGATTCGAGTAGCCGGGCTGGTAGGCGCGATCGGCCGCTTCGTAGCCGCGCGTGAGCCCGTCGTGCAGGTTGGTCGAACCTTCGGGCGCGATGCGCGCGATGCTGGAGCGGAGCTCGGCCAGGTTGTCGCGGCCGACCACGAAGTTCTCCGCCAGCTGGCAGACGCCGGTGTCGAACAGGGTCACGTGCACGATGTCGCCGTGCTTCAGCTCGTCGAGAGAGCGTAAAAGACCTTGCTTCAGGTACTCCATGCGGCCCTCGGCGGCCATCGAGCCCGAGCGGTCCACGACGTAGGCCAAGTTCACGTTACGCCGGCTCGAGCGCGTCACCGGGCGCCCCTGAATCGAGAGCGCGAGCCGCGCTTGGGCGCCGTCGAGCTCGGTGATGTTGGCCACGACCGAGAAGTCGTGATCGCTCGCCACTGGCTGCGTCTGAAACGAGAAGTAATTGAGCAGCTCGTGCGGCCGCACGTGCTCGCGCGGGATGGGGGCGAAGCGCTCGATCGCCCAGATGACCCGCTGGGCCGACGAGAGGCTCATGGTGTCGTCGTTCGACAGGTAGATGGGCTGACCGAAGCCGTCCCGGCTCGGTTGCGGAGGGGAGTAGGGGGGCGCTTCGCGGCGCTCCTGCTCCGCACTGCGTCCGATCATGCCGAAGTCCTGTGGCCCTTGGGACCGTTTCTGGGGCTCACTGGCGCCTCGCCAGGCGTCCGCGGCGGCAGGTGCCGGCGGTGCGCTCGGCGACGGCGCCGCCGATTTGGGCGCGGCGCTGGCTGTGGCCTGATTCGGATTCACGGCGTAGCGATGGCTGCCGCCGCTCCGACCGAGGCCGGCTCCGTACGAGGGGGCCCCCTGCGACGCACCGTACGAACCCTGCCCGGAGTTGTAGCCGTACGGTTGGTACTCCGGGCTCGCGAAGCAGCTGGCGCTGCCGTTGACGTAGCGTGGCAGCGTGAGCAGCACCGGGGGCGCCATGGCCGCGGGCCCGTAGTGGGGCTCGTGTGTGCGCGCGGTGAAATGTCCACTGGCCGGATCCGGTCCCGTAGGAGCGACCCCCGGGCCTGGCTCCCCCGGAATCGGCCGGCCGACGTAGCTTCCGCCCGGATTTCCGCCCGTGCCGCCCGTGGCGGGCGGCGGCGAGCCGCTGGCGTGCGTCGGCGTGCACCCCGAGAGGAGGAGCGCGAGAGAAAGGGCGAGCGGTGCGGTGGTCCGAAGGAGCGAGCGGCCGGCGAGCGTCATGCAGGGTTGGTACGCACGACAGCCGCGAAGGTTCTGACAAGATTGTCGTCTTGTGGGGAAAGGTCGGCGCCGCGTTTCCGGGTTCGGCGCAGCCGCCGGTCTGATACTCTCAGGAGAGCGATGGGTGGAAAGGGAAGAGCCGCTTGAGTCGGGATCGCTTTGGCATCGTCGGCAAGGTCGTGGCCCGGACCTACCACGTCGAGGAGTTCGTCGCGGAAGGTGGCTTCGGCGTCGTCTACAAGGCGCACCACAAAGGCTTTCGCGCCACCGTGGCGCTCAAGTGCCTGAAGATCCCCGACGCGCTCGGTCCCGCCGAGCACGCCACCTTTCTCGAACAGTTCCGGGCCGAAGCCGAGGTGATGTTCCGCCTCTCCGCCCAGATCCCGGCCATCGTGCGGCCCCTGCACGTGGACGCTTTCCACTTGCCCGACAAGCGTCTCGTCCCGTTCATGGCCCTCGAGTGGCTGGAAGGCCGAACGCTCGACGCCATCATCGCGCGGCGACAAGAGAAGGGCCGCGGCGGCCTCGAGCTCGGTAAGCTCGTCACCCTGCTCACGCCCGTCGCCGCCGCGCTCGAGCAAGCGCATCACTTTCCAGGCCCCAAGGGCCTGATGACCGTGGTGCACCGCGACATGAAGCCCGAGAACCTGTTCGTCGCGCATCTCGGCGGGCAGGACACGGCCAAGGTCCTCGATTTTGGCATCAGCAAGGTCAAGAGCGCTGCTGGCCAGCTGGCGGGGCGCCACAGCCAGACGGGCACGGACTTCGTCGCCTTCTCGCCGGCCTACGCCGCCCCCGAGCAATGGGCGCCACGCACCTTCGGTCAGACGGGCAAGTGGACGGACGTGTGGGGCCTCGCGCTCACGGTGGTCGAGGTCGCCAAGGGTAGCGAAGTCGTGCTGGGCGAGATGGCCGCGATGATGGGCATCATCTTGGATCCCAAGCAACGACCAACCCCGCGCTCGCAGGGCCTCCAAGTCTCCGACGAAGTCGAAGCCATCTTCACCCGCGCCTTGGCGCTCGATCCGAGGGACCGCACCCAAACCGTCGGCGAGTTCTGGGACGCGCTGACCGCCGCCCTCGGCATTCAGCAATCCACGGGCCGCGTGGGCATCAAGGATCCAGCCAACCAGCCGAAGCGCGCCGTGACCGCCGGCTTCGAGTCGATCGCCCCTCCGGCGCGTGAGATGGCGGCGCACGAGCCAGCAAAGCTCGAATCACCCCCGCCAGCGCGCCAGCCCGACAGGGCTCCACCGCCGCGTGGTCCTCCCGTAGCCGCAACGCAGCTGGCTGCCCCCGCGCCATCCCCAGCTCCAGCGCGCGCGCCGATGCCGTCTGCCCCGCTCGGGGCCGTCCGACCCCCCATGCCCTCGGCGCCGCTCGGTGCGGTGCGCCCGCCGCTGCCCTCGGCGCCGCTCGGTGTTGGTCCTCTGGTCCGCACCCCCGCCGGACGCCCGTACGTGCGCACGCGCGTCTCGATGTGGAAGCAGCTGAGCCCTGGCCTGTCGCTGGCAGTGCTGAGCCTCGCCCTGACCGCCCTGGACCGAGCCTACATCGCGACCCAGGGCACCGCGCTCAGCCTGGGGCCCATTCGCGCCAGCTGGATCGCCGCCGGCATCATGGTCCTGGCCATCGTCAGCGCCGGCGGGGCGCTTTTCCGCATGAGCGCCGACTGATCGGGCGCTTCCACCGGGGGGCCGAAGGGGCTTTCGCACCCCGGGTCACCTGAGTATGCTCGCCGCCCTCGCCCGGGGCTCCACCCCGGACGGATATTGCGGGAATAGCTCAGTTGGTAGAGCACAAGCTTCCCAAGCTTGGGGCCGCGAGTTCAAGTCTCGTTTCCCGCTCAGAGTTCATCGGTCGGCGTAGCTCCGTTGCTCGCCTTCCTCTGCGAGCGCGGGCGCGCGAGGCCGCTCCCCAATAGCTCACAGTTCCTCGACCTGGCTGTTGGTCGCGATTGGGCCACGTGGCCGAACTCCGCTCGTTTCCTTTTTCGATGAAGGCGAGCCGCGGGTCCGAGCAAGGCCCTGAGGTGGGGATGCTCGTGCGCCTTTCGGCGCCGTGGGGGGTGGTCTTGCGTGCGCTGTGAAGGGCGCGGCGCCTGGTTTTTGACGTGGAGGTCCGGCGGGATGATGAATCACACACGAAAACCAATGATCTTAGCGGGCGTGGTCATCTGCGCCGCCTTGCTGTTTGCCTTCCATCGCTCAGAGCGACAGCGCGCGCTGGCGGACCTGGGGCGCGAGCAGGAGCTCGAGCAGCTCCGACAAGAGCTCGCTGCGATCAAGGACGACCACGCGTCGCGCGCCAGACTCACACAGCAGCTCGTCAGTGCTGGCCGGGACACTGGTCGCTCGCGGCTGCGCTTGGGCGAGGAAGAAGGCGAGCCGTCAGCAGAAGAGGACCCGGCGGAGGCGGAATCTGGCGCGGAGACGGGCCAGCCGGAAATGAGCGACGAGGAGATGAAGACCGTCGTCCTGGCCAGCGTCTTCTCCACCTTCGATGCGGAGCGGAACGACGCGGCCTGGAGCACTGGGGCCAATCGGCAACTCACGCAGGCGGTCCATGCTCGGCTGCCCAAGGGCTCGCGCGTGGAAAAAGTCGAGTGCAAGAGCACCCTGTGCAAAGTGGACACCCATCACCGGGATCTCGACGAATTTCGCGCTTTCGTGAGCGAAGCCATCATGAGCCGCGAGCGACAGATCTGGAATGGTGGGTCCTACTCGGCCGTCATCGAGCAGTCTGACGATGGCGTGGTTGCCGTGACCTATTTGGCCAAGGAAGGGCAGTCCGTGCCTTACCCGGAGATTTGAGAATGAACCGACGACTCTCGATAGGTGTGCTCGCGGCGATGGGCCTGCTCTTGCCGACGCTCGAAGGCCCCGCAGCGGCGCGGTCCGTCTCGGCCTCAACCGCGGCGATCCCCGGCAACATCGTTGCCGAGTCGGAGGATTGCCTGACGTTCAACTACGATAACGGTGCCCTGGTGAGCACCTGCCACACGGTCATCACGCTGCCACTGATGGTGGACTACTCGGGCAACAAGAGCGTCACCTTCACGTCTCGAAATCCGGCGCCGCTCCCCGACGAGATCGTGGTGCTGGCCGGGTGCGGAGCGTACGGGATGGACCGTTTCGGCACCTCCATCTCGCAGAGTCCCCACTACTCTCTCGCGGTCGGGCAGACGATTGTATCCACTCGGATGGACCCGGTCGTCGTTCCCAGCATGGGGGTCTTGGTGGCGAACTGCCGCGTGAACACGAACACCGAACTCTACGAGTTCGACTACTCCCCCTAAATCGACCGAAAGGAGAGACTGATGACACGGCGACTTTTGCTCGGGTTCGTCCTGGGCGTGATGGTTCAGATCCTGCCAGTCGAGGAGGAGGCCCGAGCGCGCTCCATCTACGCCTACACCGGCAAGGCCCGCCAAGGTGAGCATCGCACCTGCTTCGTCCGGGGGCCGACCCATGCCGTCCGGAGCCTGTGCTCGGAAGATTTCATCGTCCCGCTCAACACGGACAACTCCGGTAGCAAGACGCTCACCTTCACCAGTCGGGCGACGGCCAGCGGTGCCCAATGTCGCGCTGTCGGCAACAATCGGTACGGAACAGCCCAGTCGGCAAGCGCCTTCAAGAGCATTCCGACCGACGCCAACTTTCTATCGCGCACCACGGCGTCGGTCGTTGTCCCTAGCAATGGGGTCTTCTTCGGCGACTGCAGGATGAACCCGGGTAGCGAACTCTTTGCGTTCGACTACGCCCGCTGACAGGAGAGGATGACGATGAAAATCATTCAGTGCGTTTTGTTCGGAACCATTCTCCTTTTGCCGGTGATGGCAGACCAGGCAAGCGCTCGCTCCGCCACTGCTTCTACCGGGCGGGCACGGCTGGGCAGCCAAGACAGCTGCTTCAGCTTCAGTGTCACGAGTGGGTCCGTCACCAGCACGTGCGGGGCGGACTTCATCGTCCCGCTCACGACCGACCACTCGGGTACCAAGGCGATCAGCTTCACGAGTCGGCTCGCGGACGACGACACGCCGCCAGCCTGCTGTCGCGCAGTTGCCAACGACCCGTATGGTACGGCCTACTCCGCGAGCTCATTCGTCTACCTTCCCCACAGCGACTCCTACCAGTCGCAGTCGACTGGTTCGGTGTCGGTCCCCCACATGGGCGTCTTCTTCGCCGACTGCATTCTTTCCGACGGGGCCAAGTTGGACGAGTTCGACTACACGGACTGAGGCTCTGCAGACAGAATGCTCACGGTCCATCACACGGCGATGGCGTGAGCGCGATGTCGCAGGGGGTCCTGCCGAGCACGAAGGTCTCGAAGTCGCCGATGGTGCAGGTCTGGTTGAAGGCCGTGGCGGCGTTTGCGACGCACTCGGCCGTCGGCGGCACCGTGATTTCGTGAGTCTGGCCGTCGCGTGTGCATTGCAGCACGTTGCCGACGCCGCCGTAGAGGCCGGCGATGAATTCGCACATCTCGGTCTTGTGGTCGTAGGCGAGCTCGCTGCGGTCGACGCCCGTCTGTTGGCAGGTGTTGGTGGCTGCATCGCAGACCCATCCGGGTGCGGGGGCGTGGCAGGCAAAGCAGCCGGCGGCACCGGACGAGATGTAGGGAGTGGGTGCGATCACCGAGCCGTCGCCCCCCAGGCCGCTACCGGTGCTGGTGCCACCGCCGGTGCTCGGGCCCAGTGTCGCGCCCCCGCTTCCGGATCCAAGCCCGAAATCGCAGACCTCGCCGTGGTCTGCCTGGACGATCTTGTCGCCACACTCGCCCTCCCTGGTCGTGCAATCAGCGGAGCAGTAGCTGCCGCCCGGGAGGTTGCCTCCTTGATCGCACGCCTCGTTGCCGAGGATGAGCCCGTCGCCGCACAGCGGCGTGCAGCCGGAGCCGGTGCAGGTCCAGCCTGTCTCCGGCTGGCATTCCGCCGTGCAACCGTCTCCGCCGTGCTGGTTGCCGTCGTCGCAGGCCTCGTCGGGGACGTCGACGATCTGATCGCCGCAGACTGGGCCCTCGCCCATGGGCGGGTCAGCGGACGTTTTGCCACAAGCGACCAGGAGCCAAGCCAAGGCCAAAATGGTGCGAGCTGCCCCCACGCGCATGAGTCAGCATGGCATGACGACAGGACCGAGCAAAGGAGCAGCGCTCAGTCGAGCCCGACCGCCAGCTTCCACTCCGGCGTCGGCGCGATGATCTTGCGCTGATCGATGTCCCAAAGGGCGATGACGAAGGTCGCGTCGGCGGCCAAATCGCCGTCTTCTTTGAAGGCGCGCTGGCTGAGGCGACCAATCTTGCCCTCGTAGTCGATGAGACTCGTCTTGATGGTGAGCGTCTCGCGGTTCTTCACCTCGCGCCGGAACTTCACGGACGCTTCGAGGATCACGGGGCCGATGCGGGTCTTCTGGATCACGTCGAGGCCGAAGCCGCGACCGGTGATCAGGTCCCAGCGCGCTTCTTCGAAGAGCTGAAGGTACGTGGCGTTGTTCACGTGGCCGAAGGTGTCGAGGTGGCTCTCGACGATGAACACCCGGTACTCGTGCACGGGGGCGGCGCTGGGCTCCGCGGCTGGGCTGTCCGACATGCGCGGATGGTAGCGATTCGCGCCGGCGCGGCTAGAGGCCGCCGATGTTGGTCAACCGCGCGATCTCGCGGCTCGAGCGGGAGGCGCGGTTGCCGTCTTCGAAGGGGAACGTGAGCGTCACCGCTTCGCCTGGACGACCCATGACCATGCCGCCTTCGCGACCCATCAGGCTGGCGACGAGCGGGCGATCGAGGGCGCTCGACACACGAGAGATGCTGGCGAAGGCGAAGGCGCGGTCGAGCTCGGCGGCGCCGAGCGGCCGCAGGTACGGCTCGGCTAGATGCGGTGGATCGGCGAAGGTGCCGAGTGTGTAGAGCAAGCTGGCGACGGCGTCCTCGTGACTCTGGCCGCGGAACCAGGAGCCGAGGTGATGCGTCGCGCCGTCGGCGCAGCGCGCGTAGAGGGCGGCGTGCGTGGCACCGAGGGTGTCGGTGAGCGCGGAGGCCAGGTGAAAATACGCGCCGCGGGTGCTCGGACGGAAGTAGGCGTCGACGAGGGCGCCGGAGAACGTCACGCGCAGGCCGTGGTAGGCAGGCGGGGTCGAGCCCGTGATCACTTCGGGGCGGACGAGCACCCGATCCTCGGAGGTGGGCGTCGTGGCGAGCTCGGGCTCTTCGCGCCAGACGTAGCGGCTGCCCGTGGGCGAGCTGGGTGCTTCGAAGAAGGTGGTCAGGGCGGCGGACTGGTGCAGCGGCGCGGCGCCGTCCTGGATGCGGAAGGCCATGTACTCGACCACCCAGCCTTCGGCGTCCGCGATGCTGACGGTGGCCCCGCGCACCACGCGCGCGCGGGTGGCGGCGCAGACGAGTGAAGCGCGAGTCGGTTCAGGGGTGGCGGCCGCCGCGCCGGCGGCGAGGGCCGGGCTCGCGCTGCGCGGCGGCGGCTCCGGAGCGCCTGGCGCGAAGCGATCGATGGCCCACAGAGCGCCTGCGATGGCGATCGCACCGGCGGCTCCCGCGAGGAGCCACGGGCGCAACGTCTCGCCGAGCGAGGGGGGCCGGCGGGCGGGCAGGGACGTCGGCCGCGCGAGGCTGCGGGCCAGCTGGCTGATGCGCAGGCGCCTCGTGCTGTCGTCGAGCTGCTCCCAGTGGGGGAGCCAGTCGACGACGCTCACGCGGCGAACGCCCGTTGGATGGAGCAGCGCGACCTCGGAGCTGTCGAAATCGACCTCGCCGACTGCTCCAAAGCGTGCCAGCTCTTCGGACAAGCGGGCGGTCACCTCGGTGCGCACGCGCACGGGCAGGTCGGGGGAGCCCACGATCTCTGGGTCCCAAGGTGAACCGAAGGCGACCGTCTTGGGCCCCGGGTCGTGCTCCGCCATGCCGACCGGCAGCATACCGGAGCGGCCATTGCCCTTCCAGCCCGGTCTTGTAGACCGGGGGCGACACAGGCCCGAAGCCGGCCATCACCGGAGCCGCAGTGACCGAATCAGCAGTGACCGAAGCCAGCGAGCGCCCACTCATTCTGCTCTCCAACGACGATGGCTATCGCGCGCGCGGGCTCATCTTGCTGCGTGAGGCGCTCGAGCCGCGCTTCGACGTGGTCGTGTGCGCGCCCGATACCGAGCAGAGCGCGTCGAGTCATGCGCTCAGCCTGAACCGGCCCCTGCGCCTGGTGGAGCGCGGCCCCGACACGTTTTCGGTCGATGGCACGCCGGCCGACAGCATCTACGTGGCGCTTCATGCTGGGCATGTGCTGCCGCACAAGCCTGACTTGGTGCTGTCGGGCATGAACCATGGTTTGAACCTGGGCCAGGACGTCTTCTACAGCGGGACCGTGGCGGCCGCGCGGGAGGGAGCGCTGCACGGGTACGTGGCTCTGGCGCTGTCGGCGGCGGAGGATGCCGACCAGGAGCGGGCGGCCGAGATGGCAGCTGACCTGGCCTGGGCCACGTTTCGCTCGGGCCTCGGGAGCCCGCGCCTCTACAACGTCAACTTTCCGCCGGGGAGCAGCTGGCCCTTGCGGGCGACGCGCCTCGGCAAGCGCGATTATGGCGGCGGTCTCATCCGGCGCCACGATCCACGCGGAGTCCCCTACTATTGGATCGGTGGCTCGACCGTCGAGCACGAGCCGATCGTGGGCAGCGACACCGAAGCCTTCGACCACGGCGTCGTCGGGGTGACCCCGCTGGTGCTCGATCTGTGGTCGAGCCAGCTCGAGGACGATGCGGAGCGCTTGGTGCGAGCGTTCGCGGTTTCCCCGGACCGCGCGCCGCGCTAGATTGCGCCGGGCATGACTCGCAAGAAGGTCGCACCGGTGCTGCCTGCCCGCGCCCATCCCACTCCGCGGGGTGGCGAACGGGAGGGCGCCCTGCGCAGCGGTTTGCCGCTCTTGGCGGTGGGGGAGGGGGATCCGTGGCTCCGCGTGGCGAGCCGCGTGCGGAGCGTGGCGGACTTTCCGGCGCCCGGCTCGGTCTACCGCGACATCACGCCCCTCTTGGCCGATCCGGTGGCCCTGCACATGGTCCTCGACGCGCTGTCGCATCGCTTCATCGGCGAACGCATCGACGTCGTGGTCGGCGTCGAAAGTCGGGGCTTCATCTTCGGTGGGGCGATGGCAGCGCGCTTGAACGCGGGCTTCGTTCCCGTGCGGCGGCCGGGCCGGCTGCCGGCGAGCACGGATCGGGTCTCGTTTTCGCAGGAGTACGGGGAGCTCGAGCTCGAGATGCATCGTGATGCGCTGGAGCCGGGGTCGAGCGTGCTGGTCGTGGATGACCTCTTGGGTACGGGCGCGACCGCAGCGGCTGCGTGCGAGCTGGTCGAACGGCAAGGTGCTCGGGTGGCCGGGGTCGCCGTGGTGCTCGAGCTCACGTCGCTCGGAGGGCGCGAGCGCCTGAAGAACCGCCCAGTGGTCAGCGTGTTGCGCTTCGACTGAAGCCTTCAGTGCTGGCTGGCGGTGAACGCGTAAAACGGCGCGATGCCGGGCGTCCCGGAGAGCACGGCGAGCAGCCGTTCCACGCCCAGGGCATTGCCCGCCGCCGGCGGCATGCCCGACTCGAGCGCGGCGAGAAAGCGTTCGGGCAGCGGATAGATGGGCTCGCCGGCGAGTTTTCGCCGCTCGAGCTCGGCCTCGAATCGAGCCCTCTGCAGGGTCGGGTCGGTGAGCTCGTCGTAGCCGTTGCAGAGCTCGACGCCGCCGGCCAAGAGCTCGAAGCGCAGGGCCACCGAGGGATCACTCGGCGACAGGCGCGCGAGCGCCGCTTGGCTGGCCGGGAATTCGGTCAGAAAAATAGGCGTCGGCAGCTCGGCCAGGCGCGGCTCGACCTGGTCGACGAAGGTCTGAAAATAGCCTGCGGGGTCGGTCGCAGCGTAGTCACTGCTGTCCTGGATGCCGGCGTAGCGGCGGAAGGCTTCCCTGACGGTCATGCGGGGAAAGGGGGGCTCGAGCTCCAGCCCATGAGCTGGCCGTCCGCCTCGCTCTTCGATGACGGACAGAACCAGGCCGAGCAGGCGTTCCGTGTCCGCCATCACACTCTCGAGCCCTTCGTGGGCGCGGTACCACTCGAGCAGGGTGAACTCCGGCTCGTGCCAGCGGCCCAGCTCCTCGGCGCGGAACACCGCGCCGAGCTCGAAGACGCGAGTCAGACCCTCGGCGAGCAGGCGCTTGAGGTAAAACTCCGGGGAGGTCATCAGGTGCTCGGGGCCGGCGTGACCCCGCACCTCGGCCAGCGCGTGGACGTGCGGGTCGAGGCCAGGGCAGACACCGAAGGTCGGCGTCTGCACTTCGAGGAACCCTTCGGTCCGGAAGTAGTCCCGGAGCGCATCCAGGGCGGCTTGTCTGAGCTCGAGTTGCTGGGCTCTGGAGAGCTCGGCCAGGCCGAGCGGAGTCATGGCGCTTCGCAGCGCTGAGCCGAGGTGCAGACCAGGCCATCAGCGCAGTCGATGTCGTCCTGGCACTCCGGCTGGCATTTGCCCTGGGGACCACACACGAGTCCGTCCGGGCAGTCGCTCGTGTACGCGCACTCTTCGTCGCCCACGGTTCCACCCGACCCGCCGGCCGATGTGGATCCGCCGGTGCCCGTCTCGCCGCCTTGCCCACCGAGTCCGGACCCACCGCCAACGCGCGGCAGGCAGCTATCGACCTCGGCCTCCGTCAGGTCTTCCGGGCAGCAGCGGTTGACACCGTCCTCCAGCTTGAGGCGGCTGGCCGCCGTGCACACCAGGCCGTTCAGGCAGTCGTGGTTCTGGTTGAGCAGGGAGCAGCGTTCGCCTTCGCCTTGACCCTGGCAGCCGACGGCGAGCGCGAAGGTGCCGAGCGCGGCCACGAGCGCCCCCCGGAGCAAGGAAGTCTTGGCGATGTTCATGGCGGCCCTCTATCAGGGCCAGGCGGTTCCCTCAAGGACGCTGCCCTCGAGGACGCGCCCGCCCGGGACCGCCGGCTCAGTCGTCGTCCGCGGCTGGGCCGGGCCGGGGGGGCTGCGCCGCCGAGGCTCGCGCGAAGAGCAAAAGGTAGCTCACCGCGCTCTGCAGCGAGAAAACGAGCGAGATGTAGATGAGCGCCCGGCCGACCACGACCAGGTCCACCCGGCCCAGATCGATGACCCAGAGGTCGATCTCGTAGGGGTAGCCGAGCATCAGGCACAAGATGCCGACCATCTGCAGGGCCGTCTTGTTCTTGCCGCCGCCGCCGGCACTGATGACCAGGCCCTCACTGCTCGCGATGCTGCGGAGACCGGTGATGCTGATCTCGCGGGCCAGGAGCAGAACCACGGCCCACTCGGGGATGCGGCCCATGGGGACGATCCACACGAGGGTGGCCATCACGAGCAGCTTGTCTGCCAGTGGGTCGAGAAACTTACCGAGCACGCTCACGATGCCCATGCGCCGGGCGAGCATGCCGTCCAAGAGGTCGGTGATGGCGGCCGCCGAATACACGAGCGCCGCGTAAACGCAGTCCTTGGGTGTGCCCTGATCGAGCAGCCAGAGCACGAGCGGGATCACCAGGATGCGACCCATGGTGAGCAGGTTCGGAAGGTTCAGCGCGTCGCTGCGCAGCGTCCGCGCCGGCGCGCGCGAGGGCGGGGCGATGGGGGCGAACTCTGCGGGGGCCGGCGCCGTCATGACCCTCAGTTTTGCCAGGACAGGAAGGCGCGCAAGAGCAAGAGGCCCGCCTCTTGGCTCTTTTCTGGGTGAAACTGGGTGGCGAGCACGTTGTCCTTGGCGATCGCGGCGGTGACTTGGTGGGGGCCGTGCATCACCTGCGCCTGCAGAACGCCCGGGTCAGTGGGCAGCGCATGGTAGGAATGGACGAAGTAAAACCAAGCGCCGGCTCCCCCGGCTGCGGCGAGCACGGGGTGCGTGCCGCCGGGAAAAGCCAGCTCGTTCCAGCCCATGTGCGGGATCTTGATGCCGGGAGCCGGGGTGAGGCGCTCGCACTGGCCCTTGAAGACGCCCAACCCGGGCGTCTCGGGCGCTTCGGCACTGCCTTCGAACAGGGCCTGCAGGCCCAGACAGATGCCGAGATACGGCTTGCCGGAGGCGATGTGCTCGAGCACGGCCTGGTCGGTGCCCTTCTCGCGCAGGCTGCGCAGGCAGTCGCCAAACCCGCCCTGTCCGGGGACGACGACGTGATCCGCCTTCTGGATCGCTTCTGGATCGTGGGTGGTGTGGACCGTGAGCTCGAGTCCTTCGCCCGCTCGCTCGAGCGCGCGCACGACCGAGCGCAGGTTGGCATAGCCGGTGTCGATCAGCGCGACCTGCATCTAGTCGAGCACTCCCTTGGTCGAAGGAATGCTCGCGAGCGCCCGCGGATCCAGCTCGGTGGCTTGGCGCAGGGCTTTCGCCAGCGCCTTGAAGCTGATCTCGATGATGTGGTGCAGGTTTTGCCCGCGGTGCAAGGCCACGTGGAGGTTGATCTGGGCGCTGCGCGCGATGGCCTCGAAGAAGACCTCGGCCAGCTCCGAGTCGAACTCGCCGATTTTGGCCTTCGGCACCTCCGCGTCCCAGACGAAGAACGCGCGGCCCGATAGGTCGAGGGCAACGGTCACCCGGGCCTCATCCATCACCAAGGTGGCGCTGCCGTAACGGCGGATGCCCTTGCGGTCACCGAGCGCCTGCTGGATGGCTTTGCCGAGCACGATGCCCACGTCCTCGGTCGTGTGGTGCCCGTCGATCGAGACGTCCCCCTGGGCCCGCACCGTGAGATCGAACAAGCCATGGCGCGGCAACTGCTCGAGCATGTGCGACAGAAAAGGGATCGGCGTTTGGATGTCGTGTTTGCCGCTACCGTCGAGATCGATCGTAACCGAAATATCGGTTTCCGAGGTCGTGCGGGTGATGCTGCCCGTTCGCGCTGTCATTTGAAGTCCACAATCTTCCACACCCCGCGTTCCGAAACCAGTTCGACCGTGCCGCCGCCGGCGTAGGTCATGCTGGCTTGGCCGGCGAGCTCCTCGATGGCGGCGCTCACGAGCGAGACCCGTAGGCCCTCGACCACCGCCTCGATTTCCGCCTTCTGCTCGCCTTGCCAGGCGGTTCTGAGCACCTTCTCGTCCATGCCCTCGCGGTCCGCGTCCGGCACGAAGCGCAAGAGCACGTCCCAGCGCTCGGCGTCGTAGGCGCGCACGAAGGACGAGAGCGCGTCCCGGGGCGTGCGCTGGCCGTAGATGTCGACCGCGCGCTCTTCGATGTGCCAGGCGCCGGCTTCGTAGACGAGGTCCAGCGTTTCGCCGTTTTTGCCCGTGATGGTCGCGCGCACCAGGGCTTCCTCCGAGGAGGCGCCGAGGCCCGCCAGGAGCAGCTCCGTTTCCTTGGGGTCGCGTTCCAGCCGGCGCTGGAACTCCTCGCGCGTCAGCTGAGCCTTGGCGTCGCGGCTGAGCAGGGCATAGGCGTCGTCGTAGCGCTTTTGGCGGACCGCCTGGGCGTAGGCGTCCACCGCCTGCTTGGGCGTGACCGGCGCTGGCTCGGCATGGCACGCGAGCAGCAGCATGGCCGGTACCAGCAGAGGGAGG
>Ga0247744_1000125_pt1 | contig 16175 bp, 8 predicted proteins | sample UWRJS154409C5_FD_180946 | JGI IMG/M metagenome (GOLD analysis project Ga0247744, IMG submission 180946) | Soil microbial communities from Arlington Agricultural Research Station in Wisconsin, United States - UWRJ-S154-409C-5 | ecosystem: Environmental > Terrestrial > Soil > Agricultural land... | reverse complement strand
GTCGTTGTCGTTGTCGGGATCGGGGCAGCCGTCGGCGTCCTCGAACTTGTCGAAGTCCTCGGGGTCATCCGGGCACTCGTCCATGTCGTCCAAGATGCCGTCGCCGTCTTTGTCCCCAATCGACGGCTCGTAGACGAAGCCGAGCACCACGCGAGCATCCGCCGCCTCGAAGCCGGAGAAGAGCAGCGCGCGGCTGCCGCCGGCCGCAAACAAGTAGCTGTTTTGCTCCACGAACAGCTTGATGCCGCCCAAGAGCTCGCCCGATGGCCGTTGCGCGCTGGCGCTGTTGCCACCCACCAAGTAGCTGCCGTAGTGCTCGGCGACCAAGTCGAGGTACTTCGCCGCTCGGAACGAGACGCCGAGACCGTAGGTCAAGAGGTCGCCGTAGGTCAGGTTGCCCTCACTGAGCTGCGTGTCGGAAAGGTCGAGCAGAGACCCGAAGGTTGGATTGGTGCCCGCGTGACCGCGGTAGCCAACGTCGAGAGCTATCTTCCACTGGCGTTCGATGCCGAGGTGCTTGTCGATGATGACTCGCGGCCAATACCAGAACCCAGGATCGCCACCGAGATCGCGCGCGGCCGTGTCGATCGGAATGCCCACCTGCAGCGCGACGGCCAAGCCGAGGATGTCGGTGGCGCGGAGAAAGCGAAACTTGGCATGCGGAACGATGGCCGACGGCGTCTGCGAGTTGAGCTGACCCGTGGAATACTGGCCGCCGTCGGGACCGATGCCATAGGCGCGCTCGCCCACCATGACGTTGATGGGGATCGTCAAACCGACGACAGCGCGATTGAAAAGGCCGTAGCTTGCACTGATCGTGCCCTGAAAGCTGTTGTCGACCAGGTTGCCGACGCCCGTGCCACCACTGGCCGGATTCGGGACGCAGTTCGAGGTCTGCGGGTCGCACGGCAGTCCGTCGGCGCCGATTGGATCGGCCGCGCGCTCACCGGCAGCGCCCGACGTCCGCATCAGCGCGTGGCCCCAATCGAGGATGAGGCCGAAGCTGAACTTGTTGTGGACCAGGACGTCGCTGCCGTTGACGTAGAAGAAGCCCTTCGAGTCGACGGCCGGACGGAACAGGTGCGTATCCATACCGCCACCGTTCGTCGCGGGGACGCGGGGACCGGTTTGCGCGAGCGCTGGCCAACACGCGAGACCGACCGCGCAGGCGGCCAGCGCGGCCGCGAGCGTTCGTTTCCAGTGGGCGTACTTGCTTGTCGATCCCGAGCTCATGAACATGACCACCTCTGGCTCTTGCGATCCGAGTTCCATCACTGCCGTAACTCAGGTTCGGGCACAGCCGACCCAGACCCTGCCGCAACCTTCCAGCCCGGAACGGTACCACCCGTAAAAATTCGTTGTCAATCAGCGTAGTTGCGCGGACGATGGTGCCGCGATCGGTGCCCATCGGCCAAATAGCCAGACATTTCTGAGCCTCCAGACAGGGGCAAAGGGGTTCGTTTAGCGAAGCGAGCACCGTCCGCTCGGGCGGGCGGACGAGGCGGCGTGAAATGACCGGCAAGGCGCGCGCGAAGTGGTTCAAACCCCAGAGGATTTGCTACCCTGCCGATGCACCGAACGCAGCGCCGACCGTTGCCAACGTGCTCACCGAATAGACCGAGGAACGATGAAGATCTCCTGTGACTCCTGTGGCGCCAAGTACACCATCGCCGACGCCAAGGTTCAGGGCCGAAAGGTCAAGGTGCGCTGCAAGAGCTGCAAGGCCACCATCCTGGTCGACGGGAACGCGAGTGGCGATGCATCGGACGACACGGCCCAATCGGAGCCGCCGGAGGCAGCGCCCGCTGCAGTCGCCGTGGCACAAGCCCCGATCGGCGGAACGCCGAAGCCCGCCGGCGTGAGGAAAGACGCGTGGTCGGTGAACCTCTCGGACGACGACTCGCGCGACATGACCACGGCTGAAATCATCGCCGGTTGGAAGAGCGGCCTCGTGACCCAGGATGCCTACGCCTGGAAGGACGGAATGGCCGACTGGAAGCCCATTCTCGAGATTCCCGAGCTCAAGCAGAAGCTGTTGGCCTCTCGGCCGCTCAAGCCCGAGCCCGTGATCAGCTCCGCCAAATTGCCACCCAGCCCGGGCAAAGCAGGAGGCAGCGCGGACGACCTGTTCGGCGGTGTGGACCTGGCCGGCAGCGAGTCCGACGCGGCAGCTCACCCAGGTCGCCCTGCGCCCAAGCCGGCAGCCGGAACCGGCGCGCGCAACGAGAGCTCCGTGCTCTTCTCCCTCGACTCGCTCACCGGTGGAGGTGCAGGAGCAGCAGCACCGGTCGCGGCCAGCGCCGACATCTTCGGCGGTCTCGGCGGCGGGGGCCTTTTGGCCACCAATACCGATCTGCTCACAGCACCGGCCAAGGAACCCCCACCCGCGCCCGTGTTCAAGGTGCCATCCGTGCGGCCGGCAATGCCCGGACAGCAGAAGAGTTCCATGCCCCTCATCCTGGGGATCGTTGCGGCCCTGGTGGTGGTGGGCGGCGTCTTGTTCTTCGTGATGGGCGGCAAGGACGAACCCAGCACGGACCCAGCAGCCGCTGCCATGGCGGCCGAACTCGAGAAGACGAAAGCGGCGCTCAAGCAGTCCGAGGCCGAGGAAGAAGCCGCCAAGAAGAAGGCTGACGAAGCGGCCAAGAAGGCCGCCGAAGAAGCGGCCAAGCTGGCGGCGGCACCCGAGCCCGGCAAGAAGGCCGAGGACAAGCCGGCGGACAGCGCCACACCCGCGACGACGCCATCGACCTCGACCACGACCACTCCCGGGGCGCCCTCCTCTGGAACTCCCAGTGCCGCGACGACGACCAAGCCGGCGGCGCCCAGTGGTGGCGGTGGCGGTGCGTTCGACGTCGGCGCGGCCAAGGCCGCGTTGGCCGGCGCAGCCGCAGGCGCAGCTGGTTGTGGCACTGCTGGCGGTCCCAAGGGTAGCGGCAAGGTGCAAGTCACCTTCGCTCCGAGTGGTCGCGTCACCAGCGCCAACGTCGTGGCGGGACCCTTCGGCGGCACGTCGGTCGGCGGCTGCGTGGCATCGAAGTTCCGTGCTGCCCGTGTGCCCGCGTTCAACGGCTCACCACAGACGGTGTCGAAGAGCTTCACCGTCAACTGACGGCGCCCTCTTGCGAGCGGGCCTCTTGCGAGCGGCCCGCTTGCGAGCGGCTCTAGCGTGAGCCGGCTTGCTGGGCAGCGAGCGCGCGCGCGAGCTGCGCGCCCAGCCTGGTCCGGCGCAATTCGCGGCGCGTTTCGTTCAGCGCCACCCGCAGCGCTTTGCCTTCGACCAAGAGGACGCACAAGCGCTTGGCACGCGTGACTGCAGTGTAGACTAGGTTCCGCGACAGCATGGTGAAGTGGGCCATGCAGAGCGGCACGACGACGGCGGGGTACTCGCTGCCCTGACTCTTGTGGATGCTCGTCGCGTAGGCCAAGGCAAGCTGAAATAGCTCGGGGCCCGTGTAGACGTGCTCGCTCGCGCCGCGCTCGCCCTCGAAGCGAACGCTGAGCGTGCCCAGGTCACCATTCACCTTGGTGACTTCGCCCAGGTCACCGTTGAAGACGCCTCGCTCGTAGTCGTTCTTCGTTTGCAAGACCTTGTCGCCAAGACGAAGTACCTGCTCACCTACCTGACGCTCGGGTCCAGTCGGGTTGAGTGCAGCCTGCAGGCGTTGGTTGAGCAGAGTCGTCCCCACTTCGCCGCGGTGCATGGGGGTCAGAACCTGGATGTCGCGGCGCGGATCCAGCCCGAACGAGCGCGGAATGCGCGTGGTCACGAGCTCCACCACGAGCTCACTGGCGCGCGCCGGATCGCTGGCTCGAATCACGAAAAAATCGCCCGCCGCCTCCGACGAACCCAGAGGTTCCTGGCCACGCAAAATGCGATGGGAGCTTTTGATGATGCCACTCTCTTCGGCCTGACGAAACACCACGTCCAGGGTGGCCACCGGCATCGAGCCACTATCGATGATGTCCTTGAGGAAGCACCCGGGGCCTACCGATGGCAACTGGTCCACATCTCCGACCAGGACGACGCGCGCGGCATCCGGCAGGGCGCAGAGCAAGCTCTCGGCAAGGTAGACGTCCACCATCGACGCCTCGTCGACGACCAACAGATCGACTTCGACCGGGTGCTGCGCGTCACGTTGAAAGCCGCCCGTTCGCGGATCGACTTCGAGCAAGCGGTGCAGTGTCGAGGCTTCCTTGCCAGTGGTCTCGGCTAGGCGTCGCGCGGCTCGACCGGTGGGAGCCGCCAGCGCCACCCGCAAGCGGCTAGCGGCCAGAACGGCTAGAATGGCCTGAACAATCGTGGTCTTGCCGACACCCGGCCCGCCGGTGATGACCGCGAGCTTGCCACGTGCTGCGAGCTCGACGGCGTGGCGTTGCGAGGGCGCGAGGGTCATGCCTCGTGCGCGCTCGAAGGCAGCGAGCGCGAGCTCGAAGTCCGGAACTGGTGGCGCGGGCGTCGCGAGGAGTTTGGCGATGCGCTCGGCGACCTTCTGCTCGGCCCTGAAGAGTCGCTCGAGCTGCACCTGGCCGTCCGTCAGAACGACCTTGGCCGAGAGAGCCAGCACATCGATGGCGGCCTCGACGTGGTGGGGCTCCACCAGGAGCAACTTGGCCGCGTCCATGGCCAAGTCGGCACGTGGCGCGAGCGTGTGCCCTGCATCCGCCACCAGCCCGAGCTGATGGAGCACACCGGCCTGGATGCGGTCCGGATGGTCCGCGGGCAAGCCCTGCTTGCGAGCCAGGGCGTCCGCCGTGCGAAAACCGACGCCTGCCACCTCCGCCGCCAGGCGATAAGGGGCCGTCTGCACGACGGAGAGTGCCTTGTCGCCGAAGTGCTTCACCACGCGCGCAGCCAGTGCCGGTGTGGCCCCGGCTTGCTCGAGCGCCATCAGCACTCCCGCCTGCGCCCGATGAGTCTGCCAGCCCTGGGTGATGGACTGCCGACGCGTCGCACCCAGCCCACGCACCTCGGCGAGCCTGTGCGTCGCGCCATCGAGCACGGACAGAGTATCGAGGCCGAACGTGCGCACGATGCGTCCGGCGAAGCCAGGTCCCAAGCCCGGTATCACTCCGCTGCCGAGAAAGGTCTCGATCCCCGCGAGTGTCGTGGGGTCCAAGACCACCAGGCTGCTTGCTCTCACACGTCGCCCGTGTTTGGCGTCGTCCTCGATTTGCCCACTCACTCGCACACGTGTGCCGGGACCAACCGACGGCAAGGTACCGACGACCGCCAGCCGACGCCCGCGCTCGGGGCCATCGCTGACCACGAGCTGCAGCACGCGAAAACCAGTCTGCTCATTCTCGAAGGTGACGCGTGCGATCTCGCCAATGAGGGTGACGGTCACAGGCGGTCCCTGCCACGGAGGTCGAAGGATGAGAAGGCGGCTTGCAAAGGGCCCAAGCCGCAGGTTACAGCCTTTTGATGACCGGCCACCTCCACGCTGCCTGCGCCTCGACAGCGGCCGGGCGAGGCCTCGCTGGGGCGTTCACCGCCCCCGGAACCGAGCGCAAGTACGAGCGGCCACGCCCGTTCGTGGTGACCCACCTGGCTCTCGACCTGGAGCTCGACTTCGCCAAGAAGGCCGCGGTCGGTCGCGCTCGACTCGACTTCAAGCGACTTGCGCCGGCTGGGCAAGAACTCTGCCTCGACGCCGTTGGGCTGGACCTCGCTCGCCTCACCCTCACACCCCATGGTGGGAAGGCAACCGAGCTCGAGGCCGGTCACGGCGAGCCGGGCCGAGGCTACGACTACGACGGTGACACGATCACGGTGGCGATCCCGGCCGGCGTCGATTCCGCTTCCCTCTTGGTAGAGTACCGCGCGGTGCCCCGGGTCGGGCTGTATTTCTTGGCGCCGGATGCGAAGGTCCCGGATCGTCCACTCCAAGTGTGGAGCCAATGTCAGGACGAAGACGCCCGGCACTGGTTCCCCTGCCAAGACAAGCCGCACGTGAAGATGACCAGCGAAATGCGCGTCACCGTCCCCGCCGGCATGACCGTGCTGTCCGGTGGACGGCTGGTCGAGCGCCGCGCCCACGGCAAGACGAAGGTCACCTACCACTACGCGCTCGACGTCCCCTCGCCCGCCTACCTGACGACCCTGGTGGCGGGGACGTTCGACGAATGGCAGGAGCAGGTCAGCTTGCCCTCGGGTCGGGTGATCCCCCTGCGCTTCCTGGTACCCAAGGGCAAACGTGCCGATGGCAAGCGTGCGTTCTCGGGCACGGCGGACATGATCGAGCTGTTCAGCGCGGTGACTGGAGTCGAGTATCCGTGGGACCGCTACAGCCAGGTGGTGGTCGCCGACTTCATCTTCGGCGGCATGGAGAACACCACGGCCACGACGATGTACGAGCACATCCTGCTCGACGAGCGTGCGGCCATCGACATCGAATCCCACGATCTAGTGGCGCACGAGCTCGCTCATCAATGGTTCGGCGATCTGGTGACCTGCCGTGACTGGTCACACGCCTGGCTCAACGAGGGATTTGCCACCTATTTCGAGCTGGTCGAGAAAGAGGCCCGGCTCGGCCTCGACGAATACGAGGAGGGCGTCGCCGCCGATTTGGACGCGTACCTGCGCGAAGCGCAAAGCTACACGCGGCCGATCGTGTGCCGAGACTACGAAGAGCCCATCGATCTGTTCGATCGTCATCTCTATCAAAAGGGCGGCGTCGTACTGCACCTCTTACGAAAGCACCTGGGCACGGAGGTGTTCTGGAAGGGTGTGCGCACGTACCTCGAGCGTCACCGCGGCGGCATCGTCGAAACGAACGACTTGATGCGCGCTCTCGAGGAGGCAGGCGGCACGTCACTCGAGCAATTCTTCGATCATTGGCTGTATCGACCGGGCCACCCAGACCTCTCGATCAAGATCGCCTTCGCCGCGGGGCAGCTGACCGTCGACGTGGAGCAGACGCAGACCGGCGATGGCGTCGCGACTTTCGAGCTGCCGCTCGAGCTCGACGTCACCGTGGACGGTGTGACCTCGCGCCATCGCCGCGTGATCAGCGAAAAGAAGGGCGCCGTCGCGGTGACGACCAAGGGTCGACCGACCTTGGTCGTGCTCGATCCGGACTTTGCGATCGCCGCACCCATCCGCTTGACCGCTCCTCAAGACATGCTGCGCGGGATGCTCGAGCGGGCGCCCCGGGCGCGCAGCCGTAAGCTGGCCGCTCAGGCGCTCGCCAAACGACCGGACCCTGCCAACATCGAGGCACTCGGCAAGGCCCTCGCCAAGTCGAGCGAGTCTTGGATCGTGCGCAGCGCGTGCGCTGCGGCGCTCGGCAACGTGCGCGGAGAGCCAGCCCTGGAGCTGCTCCTTTTGGCCCAGAAGGCCAAAGACGCCAAGGTGAGGCGTGCGGTCGCTGCCGCGCTGGCCGGTTTCGAAGAGCCGGCCGCAACCAAGGCCCTCAGCGGACACCTCGGCGACGAGAGCTACCTGGTCAGTGCCGCCGCAGCACGGAGCCTCGGCCGCAAGCACGCGGAAACCGCAAAGAAAGTGCTGCCGCGACTGCTGACGAAGTCCTCCTGGGCCGACGTCGTGCGCGCGGCGGCACTCGAAGGCTTGGCACTGACGGGTGACGAGGAGCTGACCCGATACCTGATCGAGTGGTCGGCCTACGGCAAGCCGCTACGCGCCAGACGCGCCGCGATCTCCCAGCTGCCGCGTCTTTCCGAAAGCAAACAGGTCAGGCAGCACTTGGAAGACCTGCTGTTGGATCGCGATCCGCACACGCGCACGAGCGTGCTCTCGGCGCTCGAAACTCTGGCCGATCCGAAAGCAAGCGCCGCCATCGCTTCTCTCCTCGAGACGGAGCTCGACGGCCGAGTCCGTCGTCGTGCCAAGCAGGCCTTGACCAGGCTCGGCCGACGCGGTGCGCCGGGACAAGAAGAGGTTCGCGGCAAGACGCAAGCGCTCGAGGACGAGCTAGCCCGCTTGAAGGTGCGACTGTCCAAGCTCGAGCAGGGTCACAAGCCAACCGAAGGAAGCGCCATCAAGAAGCGCCCGAAGAAGGCGGCACCAAAGGCCGCCTCGCGGAGCCGGAAAAAGTGAACAGCCGGCGCTTCCATTTTCCCCCAGATTTCGTGTGGGGGGTGGCAACGTCGTCGTACCAGATCGAAGGGGCGGCCGCGCAAGACGGCAAGGGGCTCGGAAGCTGGGACGTCTTCTGCGATCGGCCTTCGGCCATCTACGAGGGACACCGCGGCGAGGCGGGCGCGGATCACTACGGCAGGCTCGAGGAAGACTTGGACCTCATCGCCGCGCTCGGCGTCGGCGCCTATCGCTTCAGCGTGAGCTGGCCGCGCATCTTGCCCGAGGCACGTGGCACGCCCAACGAGAAGGGCCTCGACTTCTACGACCGCCTGGTCGACGGCCTGCTGGTCCGCGGCGTCACGCCGTATCTGACGCTGTTTCATTGGGATGCCCCGCAAACCTTCGAACGGCTCGGCGGCTTCAGAAATCCGGAGTCGGCAGCGTGGTTCGCCGATTTCACGAGCGTCGTCGCACGGCGCTTGGGGGACCGCGTGCGCCATTATTTCACGCTGAACGAGCCACATGCGTTCATCGAGGGCGGTCTGCGCCACGGAAGGCACGCACCGGGGCTCACTTTGCCGCTGCCCGAGGTGCTCAGAGCTGCGCACCACGCCCTCCTGGCCCACGGCAGAAGCGTTCAGGTGTTGCGAGCCGAAGTGAAGGACGCCTGGATCGCCATGGCGCCGGTGCTCGTCTCTGGTATTCCCGCTTCGAGCACGCCTGCAGACGTCGAAGCTGCACGGCGCTTCACCTTCGGGCAGAACGGCGATGGCCTGCGCACCTCCGCGTTCTGGACTGACCCCGCCATGGGCCTGGGCTACCCGGCCGAATGCCTCAGCCAGTTCGGCACGCAAATGCCGAGGTTTTCACCGAGCGACCTCGACCTGATCGCCCAACCGCTCGACGCATTCGGCGCCAATCTGTACGACGCCCCCCTGGTGAGAGCGGGGGAGCGTGGTCAGCCCGAAGTCGTGCCCTATCCGCCCGGCCATCCACGCACGGCCTTCGACTGGCCCGTGACACCGGACGCCCACTATTGGGCCGTGAAGTTCGCGTACGAGCGCTACGAGAAGCCGATCGTCATCAGCGAAAATGGGCTCAGCTCGCGGGATTGGATCGGGACCGACGGCCAGGTACGAGATGGTGAGCGCGTCGACTTCCTGCTGCGGCATCTGAGCGCCCTGGAGCGAGCGTCGGGCGAAGGGATCCCAGTCCAGGGCTACTTCCACTGGTCTCTCCTCGACAACTTCGAGTGGAACCACGGCTACCGGGAACGCTTCGGCTTGGTCTTCGTCGATTTCGAGACGCTGAAGCGGACACCGAAGGAGTCGTACCGCGTGTATCGAGAATCGATCCGCACCTCGCGCTCGGCCCGAGCGACCGATTGAGAGCCTTCAGCGCACGACCACCACTTTGGTGAAGCAGCTGATGTTGGTCTCGATGCGGAAGTTCGAGGCGCTGGTGTGACGCTCGGCGTGGAAGATATCCATGTTGTAGGTATTTCCAGGCGAAATACCGAGGGCAGCGGCCTGGGCGTCGAAGTCGAGCGTCGCCGTGAGCGGAGAATGTAGCCCGCCCAGGTCCAGCGCCAGCTTGTCGTTGACGAAGATCCAGAGGTCGTCATCGCCGCTGAAGGTGAAGACCTGGCCCTGTTCGTAGCCGAAGCGCGCGTGTGCTTCCGTGGTGAAATGGAAGTTGTGGCCCTGGGTCACTTCGTTCATGCCCTCACCGTCGAGCGGAAAGAAGCCCGGTGTGCCTGCGCTGTCGTACACGAAGCTGCCGCTGCCGGACGGTGTGAGATCGAGGTGGCTCTCGATCGTCATGTTGGTCCCCGGCACGTCGTTGTACCAATCCGCGAACGTGGTGGCGCTCTCGATCACGTCGGGCGGTGTGTAGGGCCAGGGCGTGATGCACGAGATGACGCCTTGCGTGATCATGCGCTGCCCGGTGCCGATGGACCCCTGGAACGTCGGCTGGCGCTTGCCCTCCGCCGTATCGAGCGTCGGCATCACTAGGCCGCAGCCGAGGTCGTCCTGACCGGCAAAAGTCTCCTCGAAATCCGGGTGGCTCGCGTTGAAATCGCGAAACACCACCTCCAAAACCGAGTCGCAGTCTTCCATGGGCCCGCCGCCCGATCCGCCGGTTTCGTCGGGGACCACGAGCGAGCTGCCCCCGGAACCCAGGGGTAGCGAACCGCCTACCCCGTCCGTGGAGCCGTCGGTACCGCCGCTGGCACCATCGACAGTTGCGCCACCAGTGCCGTCGGTCTCCGCCGGCGGAGCCACGCAGGCCCCCATGAGTCCGAGGGCAACCAGGCAAGCAAGGGATGAAGCGACCTTCATCGAGCTAGTGTAGCACTCGGCTTGGCGGCCGCTCAGACCACCAGAACCATACCCTCGGCGGCGACTACCGCCTCACCGAAAGCCGCTTTCGCCTCCGCGCCAATTTCATCCATGCGGTCGTCGGTGTGCGAGGGATCGTGATGGAAAAGAGCCAGGCGCTTCACGCGCGCCGCCTTGGCGAGGCGCACCGCTTCTTGCCAGGTCGAATGCCCCCAGCCCACCTTGCTCTCGAATTCGGCGTCGGTGTAGGTGGAGTCATAGACGACCAGGTCGGCGCCTTCGATGAGCCCCAGCACGTTCCGGTCCGGTTTGCCGGGTATGTGCTCGGTGTCGGTGACGTAGCAGATGCTCCGGCCACCACATTCGATGCGATAGCCCGTCGCACCGTTGGGATGATTGAGAGGTGCAGTGCGAACCGTGACGCCGGGGTGCACGCTGAGCGTATCCCCTGCCTCGAAGTCCTCGAAGGTCATCTTCGATTGCATCGCCTCGAGCGGCACCGGGAACGTGGGCTGCGTCATCTGCCCTGCCAGCACGTCGCGAATGGATCCTTCCTTCAGGTGTCCGCCCATGATGCGAAACTCCGCCTTCGGGTCGAAGCCAGGGCCAAAGAACGGAAACCCGTTGATGTGATCCCAATGCGTGTGGGTAAATAGCATCGTGGCGGTACGCACGCCCTGCTCCGACATCTGCACGCCGAGCGGTCTAATGCCGGTCCCGGAATCGAGGATGATGGTGTGACCGCCGGCCGTGATCTCGAGACAACTGGTATTGCCACCGTAGCGAACGTGACTCGGTGACGGACAGGCAATGCTGCCCCGAACACCCCAGAAGCAGAGGCGCAGGCTCATGCGGTCCCCCGTCGACGCACACCTGGTCGGATGGTCCTGGCCGACGGCCAAGCAACTTGCGAAGGGATGCGCATCTCGCTTGAGCGTCACGCGAAACCAGCAGGTCTGTCAACGGATAGGACGCAGCCCGCACCCGCGTGGGGCGCGGTCCGTCTCCGGCCCCGAGCGCTCTGGACCATCATTATTGAGCGTCCCGTTGCCGGGATTCTGATAGCCTCGGCACTCGTAGTGGCACAGGTCGAGACGCAAGACAGCATCACCCCGGCTCGCCCCCCGGCGGACCGTTTCGAGCTGCTTCACCGGGTCGGCATCGCACTCAGCGCCGAAACCAACCGGGACCGCCTGCTAGACACCATCCTGCGCGAAGCACAGGAACTCTGTAACGCAGACGGCGGAACTCTCTACCTGCGCACCGAGCACGATCAGCTGAAGTTCGAGATCCTGCGCAATAGGACGCTCGGTGTCGTGCTGGGCGGCACCAGCGGTAAGCCGATCACGTTCGCCCCACTGCCCCTGTACGATGAGGCCGGCAGGCCGAACCTGAACAACATCGCCAGCTACGCCGTCCACGAGAAACGGCTCGTACACGTGCGGGACGCCTACGACGCGGACGGCTTCGACTTCTCCGGCACCAAGGAGTTCGATCGTCGGAGCGGCTACCGGAGCAAGAGCTTCCTCACCATTCCCCTGATCAACGGGCGCGGCGAGGTGATCGGCGTCTTGCAACTGCTGAACGCCACCGATCCCGACACGTCGGAAGTGGTCTCCTTCACGCCCGAACAGCGCGAGACGGTCGCGGCATTGGCGGCCCAGGCCGCGCTCGCGCTCGACAACAAGCTGCTCATGGAAGCGCAGAAAACTCTGCTCGAAAGCTTCATCAAGCTGATTGCTGCCGCCATCGACTCGAAGAGCCCCTACACCGGTGGCCACTGCGAGCGCGTGCCCGTGCTGACGGAGATGATCGTTCGCGCGCTGTGCAACGCGACCGATGGCCCGTTTGCCACTTTCGAGCTCGACGACGAAGAGTGGTACGAATTGCGCATCGCCGCGTGGCTCCACGACTGCGGCAAGGTGACCACCCCCGTTCACGTGATGGACAAGGCCACCAAACTGGAAACGATCTGCGACCGCATCGAAGCGGTGTGTCATCGCTTCGAGATCCTGCGCCAGCAGGCGCTCGTCGAAAAACTCGAAGGGCAGGCGCGGGGTGAGGACGCGGCACGTCTGGAGGCGGTGCATGCGGAGGAACTGGCGCAGCTGAACGCCGACGAAGCCTTCCTTCGTCACACCAACATCGGCGGCGAATTTTTGCCCAAAGAGGCCCAGGAGCGCATCGCCCGCATCGGCCAGCGCACCTACGTGCAAGCCGGGGAAGAGCGGCACCTGCTCACGGCTGATGAGCTCGAGAATTTGTGCATCGCGCGCGGCACCCTGACGGAGGACGAGCGCATGGTGATCAACGGGCACATGGTCGAGACCATTCGCATGCTCGAGGCCCTGCCCTTCCCAAAGAACCTGCGAAGGGTGCCGGAATACGCGGGTGGGCATCATGAAAAGATGGATGGCGGGGGCTATCCGCGCGGCGCCTTTGCTGGCGACATGTCGATACCTGCCCGGGCCATGGCCGTCGCCGACGTGTTCGAAGCGCTCACTGCCAACGATCGGCCGTACAAGAAGGCCAAGAAGCTGAGCGAAACCATGAAGATCATGGGCTTCATGAAGAAGGACAATCACCTCGATCCCGAGGTCTTCGACGAGTTCGTCAAGAGTGGCGTGTACCTCGAGTACGCGCGCCGTTTCTTGACGGAGGATCTGATCGACAGCGTGGACACCGAGGCACTCCTCGGCATCGTGCCCAAGGGCTATGTGTTGCCGCCGGCGGCGGAACGCCAGCAGCGGCGACGCTCCCTTTTGCCAGCCTACGAGGAGCGTTTCCCCGTACGGACCAGTACGCTGCCGGAGGCTTCCCCTCCGGGCAGTGCTGGTCCGAGCCAGGCACGGTGAAGCGCCTCTGGGTGCTCGAAGGGATGCTCGCCCTGGGCGGCGCTTTTGCGGCCGCCGCGGCCTATCTCGGCCGCCCCACCGTGCCGACAGCGCCACCACTCGAAGCACCCCGCCCCGCCTATCTCGGCTCCTCGGGCTGCCAGGGCTGCCACCCGGGTGCCTACGCGAGCTGGCAGCACACGTACCACCGCACCATGACCCGGCGCCCCCAGGATCTCAAATGGGATGGCACTGTCGCCCCAAGCCTTCCCGTCCAGCTCAGCGATCGCCATTTCGCCTTCGAGCTCACCGAGCAGGACGGGCGAATCATGGCGCGCGGTCCGGACCTGCACGTCCTAGCGCAGCTATTCTACGAACTAGGACAGCGAGCGAAGGAGGGCGGAAGCGGTGCCCCGACGCTGGCCACCATCCAGCGCGCGCTCGAGCGAGCGCCGGAGGCCGAAAGGCCCCTGGCGTTGGTCACGGGATCGCACCATTACCTGGCCTTTTGGCTGGAAAATGGCCAAGACCGCGAGCTTCGCCAACTGCCCTTCGTCTATCACCTGGCCGAAGGACGGTGGGCTCCGCGCTCACAGGCATTTCTCGAGCCCCCCGAGGCCGCGCCCTACATTGCCACTTGGAACTCCAACTGCATCCAATGCCACGCCGTGGCTGGCGAGCCGCAGGAAACGGAATGGCGTGACGAGGCCGGCGCGCTTCACGTGCGCTTTCAGACGCGCGTGGCCGAGCTCGGGATCGCTTGCGAGGCCTGCCACGGTCCGGGCCGTGCCCATGCCAGCCACTACCGAAATCCCCTGCAGCGGGTCGGCCTCGGTGACACACCCAAGGCAGCTCGTCTCGTCAGCCCAGCGAAGCTCGACGCCGCGGCCGGTAGCGCCATTTGCGGGCAATGCCATGCCTACTTCGTCCCCCGGGACGAAGCTCGGTTCTGGGAGACCGGCTTCGTGACGTCCTACTTGCCGGGCGAGGCGCTCGACCGTTCCCGGCAGCTCCTGCAGCCGGCGAGCGCACCCCACGACGCCCCCGCCATCAGCCGCGAGCTCGGCAGCATCTTTTGGCCGGATGGGACCATCCGCGTCGGCGGGCGTGAATACGCCGGTCTGACCATGAGCGCCTGCTACGAGAAGGGCAGCGGCGAGCGCAAGCTGGGCTGCATGTCGTGCCACTCGATGCACGAAGGCGCGGCCGACGACCAACTCCTGCCGAAGGTGGCCGAGAGCCCAGACGCGCCCTGCCAAAGCTGCCACGAAGCCACACCCGAGCACTCAGGTCATCCGGCGGGTTCCATCGGGGCTTCGTGCGTCAACTGCCACATGCCCAAGACCACCTACGCTCTGCTGAAGAGCATTCGCTCCCACCGCATCCAGGTGCCCAACCCGCGCCGAACGGACGTCCCCTCCGCCTGCGCCCTTTGCCACGTGGATCGCCCTCCGGCCTGGTTCGCCCCAGCCGAGCCGGCGGAGCCAACCGACACCGATGCGGTCGGGGTCGGGGTGCGGGCCGCACTCTCCGGCAACGCCGCCGAACGGGCCATCTACGCAGCGGCCCTAGCGTCGCCCGAGACGCGGCAGACCATCGGTGATGCGCTGCCCAGGAGCCTGCTCGCCGTTCTGGCAGAGGACCCCTACCACGCCGTTCGCCGCATCGCCGAGCGGGGCCTCGCGAGTCTGCCACCCTCCACTTCGACTGCCCCCGCTGTCGACCCTGTCCTGATCCAGCGTCTGCGCTCGCTTCGCGACGAGCGGGACATCGTCATCAGCGAGTGAGGCGCTAGAAGCGTAAGCCCAGGTCCGCCATGAACGTGCGGCCTTGGCCGGGAAATGTCGACTGCGTGAAGTCCTCGGCGACCGGCTGCGCGTAACGCATGTCGAACGCATTGTAGACGCCGAACGCGTAGGTGAGGCCACTCTGCCGTTCCTCGCCGCGTAGGACGAGATCCCACACCAGGTAGGCATCCGTCTGGCTCTGCGGCGGGTCCGTGACCAGCTCTTGCCGGGTGGCTCGGCCTGTTTCGAACGTCAGGCGCGTGCCCAAGGTGAGGGCTTTCTTCAGGATCGGTACCGCCCCCTTGAGCGCTGCCATCTGCATCGGCACGTTGGCGACGTCTCGATGATCCGGACTCTTCTGGAACGTGATCAATGCACCGAAGTCGTCGCTACTCAGATAGGCCGCGAGCTGGAGGGAGTAGCTGACCTCGAACATCCAGCCCTGCGCCCACTCGCGTCGAAGCCGCAGCTCTCCGCCGCTGGTAGCCAGGGGTGCCGTGGAGTTCACGTAGTGAAATACCTCCGGATCCATCGGATCGATCGCCGGCAGGACTTCGCTCACGATGGCTCCGGTCGTGCGCGTCAGATACACGCTGATCCCGGCTTGCCAGGTCTTGCTCAGCCGGTGCAAGTGCTCGATATCGATGGACCAGATCTCCTCGGCACCGAGATCAGGGCTTTCGACCTGTGTGGCGCCGTCGTCGTTGTAGAAGAGCTCGTAGGTGCTGGGCGCGCGGAAGGCCTTGCCGAACACCACCTTGCTCGTGCCAGCTTCGTAGGGCTTGAACACGGCCGCGGCGCGCGGGTTCCAGCTGCTACCGAAGGTATCCCCGCACCCACAGCTGGAGACCCGAGCGCTCGTTCCGTAGGCGTCGAAGCGCACGCCGGCAGAAATGCGCAGCTTGGGCAGCACGAGATCGACCATGCCGTAGCCCGCGCCGACGTACATTTCCCGCCGCTCTTCGAGGTAGTCGTAATAGTCGTCTACTACGACCTGATCGGCGACGGGATGAAACTGCCCGACACCACCGATGGTCGCGCCGAGTTGGTCCATGATCGCCACCGACACACGCTGCTCGGCTCCAATCGAGTAGCCGTCGAACCAGTCGCGCTCGAGACCACCGTCCTCCGGGGTGTCTTCCCGGGGAAAGCCGCCCCGATATGCGTACAT
>Ga0247744_1000124_pt1 | contig 16653 bp, 15 predicted proteins | sample UWRJS154409C5_FD_180946 | JGI IMG/M metagenome (GOLD analysis project Ga0247744, IMG submission 180946) | Soil microbial communities from Arlington Agricultural Research Station in Wisconsin, United States - UWRJ-S154-409C-5 | ecosystem: Environmental > Terrestrial > Soil > Agricultural land... | reverse complement strand
CGCCAGTGCGGTCCTAGGGCTCGGCTGGAAGCTCCTGAGCCAAACGAGCTGAGCGCGCTGGCTAAAGTCGGCGCTAGTCCTCCGGCTGGACCACGACGTTGCCGTCGAGCGTCACCGCCGTCTGGGCGAGCAAGCGACCACTGAGCGATGCCCCCGTCGCCAGCGTCACGGACGTTTGACTGAGCACGATCCCTTCGACGTGCGCAGCCGTCCCGACTTCCACCTGGCCGCTGACCTGCCAGAAGACGTTCTGTGGGACGGCACCGCCCGCGAGCAAGACGCTGGTGGCGCCATCAACCGTCAGATCCTGGGCGATCTGAAAGATCCAGACGTCGTTCGCGTTGCCGGACAAGGTCACGTCCGTCGGCACCAGGAGGCCCGTACCCCATTTGTACACACCGGGCTCGAGCGTCATCCCGCCGATGTCGCCGGCCCCGAGCTCGGTGACGTCTGCAGTGCGTCCGGCGGCGTCCGTGAAGGCCGTTTCCATGTCGCCGACCGCTGCCGTCAAGTCGGACGGCGTGGGTGAGTCGTAGTCGGCTGCCAGCACGTTCCCGGTGACCTGTGGCGAGGTCGCAAACTCTCCGGTGGCATCCTCCACCAAGGAAAACCCGGTGATGTAGGTCGCGGCGGCGGGGCTCACGCCGATGGTTCCGGTGATCGCAGAGGTGGGCACGGTTGAAATGGCACTCTTGGCGAGGATCACGAAGTCTGCAGCAGATCCGAGGTCCACCGGCTCCTCGCTCCGGTCGCCGCCGGCTCCACCGTCGCCGCCGTTTGCACCTCCAAGTCCGCCGTCACCTGGCGAGCCACCGGTTGCGGAGCCGCCGGTTGCCGAGCCGCCGGTTGCCGAGCCGCCGGTTGCCGAGCCGCCGGTCCCAGAGCCGCCCGTGGCAGCGCCGCCCGTACCATCATCGGCACCCGAATCGCCACAGCCGGTGGCAATCGAGGCAAGCAGAAAGGCAGCTGTGGAGCTGAGAGTGAAGAATCGCGAGTTGTTCATGATCAGACTCCCTGCAGCTTCCGTGCCGCTCTCAGTTCGACGGCACGCGCAGGTCCACGTTCACGAACGCCCGACTGACCAGTTGGCTCAGCTCGATCCATTCGGTCTCGACCAACATGCGCGACTCATCCCACTCTTCTGCCGCCGTAGGGCCCAAAGCACTGACGTTGCTCGCGAGGTGTGCTCGTTTGGTCCGAATGTCGGCCAGCAGGCGCTCACTGTGCTTCCGACCTTCGGGCCTTTCCATACGCGCACGCGATGCCAATTTGGCGATGTCGAGGTCCAGGTCGACCAGCTTGCTCTGCAGCCTGCGTAAGTACTTCTCGTGAGCTCTCGTCAGGTCGCTCGACCTGGGCACGACCTCGGCACTGGCCGTCTGCTCGCCTACCCGTGGCTGCGTACCCGCCCTCGGAACTCGCACGAAAGCCTCCTGCGCAGCCTCGAGATCGGCTTTTTCCCGTCGTTCGAAGGCGCTACTGCAGCCCAAGCTCGCGAGCGTCGAGAGCAGCAGCGCAACCACCGTTGCCCTTCGCATCATGTCCCGCCTGGAGGCGATGTTTGCCCCACCTGTGTCAATTCCGCCCACGCTTGCCTGCCGAGCTCGCGCGCTGCCGAGCCGGCGGGGCTCACCTGGTCGCTGGGCGCTAGGCAAGTCGGGCCTCTCGCAGGGCAGCCGCGACCGAACGAGCTTCGGACAGCGCCAGAATTCCCGCCATCGCGCGACGCATCGGGGCGACGTTCGCGCCTGCCAGCGTTTGCTTCAGCTCGGGGAGTGCGGTTGGAACGACGCTGAGCGAATCCACCCCCAATGCCACGAGCGCTAGCGCAATGTCGGGACGTGCCGCCATCTCCCCGCAGACAGCGACGGTCTTTTTGGCAGTGCGGGCTGCAGCAGTCACGCGGGCTATCATGCGCCAGATGGCCGGGTGATAGGGATCGCCCACCCCAGCCATGCGCGAGTCTTCACGATCGACCACCAGGGCGTATTGCATCAAGTCGTTCGTGCCAATCGACAAGAAGTCCACTTCCGCGGCGATGTCCGCCGCGAGCTCGACGGCTGCCGGGACCTCGATCATCGCGCCAATCTCGGGCGCACGCCTGACTCGCGCCTCGCCCAGCGCGGCGAGACTCTGCGCGATCATCACCTTGATGCGACGGAGGTCGTCGAGGGAGCTCACCATCGGAATCATGATGCGCAGCGGGCGGCCCGCGGCGGCTAGGGCCAGCGCCTGCACCTGATCCCTCAGCACGTCGGGGTGATCGAAGAGAACGCGGATCGAGCGATAGCCGTGGAAGGCGCCGCGCGCTGCCATGACGCCACTTCCCGCCACGAACTTGTCACCGGCGAGGTCGAGAATGCGAAAATGAATGGGCGCGTTCGGAAAGCTCTCGTAGGCTTTGGCGTAGATTTTCACCTGCTCGGCGCAGGTCGGAAACGAGTCGCGAACGATGAAGGGAAACTCGGTACGATAGAGCCCAATACCCTCGGCCCCGTTCTCACGCGCAATGGCGAGGTCCGATGCGAGACCGACGTTGGCGTGCAAGGTCACGCGCACTCCGTCCTTCGTGCGGGCCGGAACGTCCCGGAACTTGGCGTACTCCGTCCTGACCCGCTCGACGCGTCGGCGCTTCTCTTCGTAGCGACTCACGGTCTCGTCGCGGGGCCGCACGATGACGACCCCCGTCGTCCCATCGACGATGACCTGATCTCCAGGTCGGACCGATAGAAACATCTCGGGCATTCCCGTGACGACCGCGATACCCATCGCCCGCGCCAGCAGAACACCATGCGACGTCTCGCCGCCGCTCTCGGTCAACAGCGCCCGGGCGCCCTCGGTTTTCAGCTCGACGACGAGCGACGGATGGATGCGATTCGTGATGACGATACTCGCCCCAAACCGCGACCGCCTGTCGGACTCGAGCAGGTGATCGAGCAAGCGGCTTCTCAAATCATCGACGTCATCGACTCTCTCCTGAATGTACGGGTCGGGCACAAGGCGCAGTCGGGCTTCGAACTCGCCGAAAGCAGCGTCGAGCGCCACGGGCGCACTCATGCCGCGGGCGATCTCCTCGTCGATGCGTGAAAGGAGCATGGGGTCGTTGAGCAGCAGCAAATGGGAGGCGAAAATCAGCGCCTGCTCCTCGTCGGTTGCGCGCGCGGCGGCAATCTGAATCCCCGAAATGTCGTTTTTGGCCTTTTCGAATGCGGTGCGCACCCGTGAGCGCTCGCCCGCAGGCTCTCCAGCGGCCTGCGCACGTCCGGAGAGGTCGAGCTTGAACGCGCCTCGAAAGACCGCCGGGCCATGCGCGACGCCGGGGGAAGCCCCCACCCCCTGGAGTGTCAGCTCCCCGTCGCTGGACCCCGTCGCCGAGACGCGGGGTGCCATTCGGGGCACGGGAAGGTCGCCCCGATCGAGCGCATCGATGATGCGCGCATTCTCGATGATCCCAACGAGTTGGGCGCAGACCGTGCCCAGCTCGACACCATCGTCCACGCTGAACTCGCCCGCCCCGACGCGCTGAAGAACCAGAGCGCCCACGACACGGTCGCGGAGGAGCATGGGCGCGGCCAGCAGCAAGGATTCGCCCCGAGTGCCGTCGACGCGCCGATCGGCGATCACTAGAGCGGCCAGCTCTCGCGCCGCCGCCTCCGCCTGGTCGCCACTCCGTGACGAGCTCGACCGATTGACGGCGCTCCGCACGAGCTCCCCTTGCTCGTCGATGAGGAAGACCAAGCACCCATCAGCGCTCAGACGCTGCGCGATCACACGCGCCGCTGCCTCCAGGATGCGGGGCAGTGAGTGTGCCTGCTCCACGATGCGCAGGAGGTCCAGCGTAACGTTCATGGTTCGGTCGCTCCTGCCCCGTCGCTCGGCAGCCCCTGACCAAGGTCCAGCAGCAAAAGCTCGCTCGCCTCCCGCGCGATCAGAGAAACGGCGCGCTCGTCGGCGAAACCGGCGCCATCGCCGGTGCTCAGCACGAAATCACCGAGGGTCACCTCTCCTCGCACGAGGTGGAGCCAGGCGCTCCTGCCGGGCGCGAGTTCATGAGCCACGTGTTGTCCGGTATCCAAGAGCGCCGCGCAGACGAGGGCGTCCTGATGCGTGCGCAGGGTGCCGCGTCGCGCGTCGGGCGAGGCCACCAAGCACAACAGTCCCCGCCGCTCGGCGGAACCAACGCGCTTTTGGGCCGGGCCGGGCGTGAGCCCTGCGTCCGCAACGCGCAGCCAGATGCGAAAGACATGCGCCCAATCGCGAGGCGACGCGTTGGTCGCCACCTGGTCAGTGCCGCGTCCAGCGGCGGAAAGCCGAAACTCGCCCGCCTGCAGGATTTCCGGCACGCCCACCCTGCCCTCGCGCGTCAGCGCTCCTTCCCGCACGTAGGTCATGACCTCGGAATCGAGCTGCGCTCGCGCAGAAATCGCGCCACCCGGCGGGATGCGCTCTTCGTCGAAGCGCCGAAGCAGCCCGAAGCCTTCGGCCGCGTCACCCGTCCCGCCTCGAAAGGTGTGCCACACCTCGTGCCGGCGATATCGTACGTGCTGTCGCTCCTCTGCCGTACGAATCGTGATCATCGGCGTCCCTTCTAGATCCCGCTCATGTCCGCGCCGGCGACTTCCATCTTCCGCCGCGACCGGGCGACGATGACCGCCTCGGTCGAGAGCATGATCGACGCGACGGAAGCAGCACTCTGCAGAGCCACGCGCACGACCTTGGTCGGATCGATGACCCCAGCCAGGACCAAGTCCTCGTAGCTATCCGAGGCCGCGTTGTAACCAAACGCACCCGTGCCTGCGCGCACCTTCTCCACCACCACCGCGCCCTCTTGCCCGCCGTTCTTGGCAATCTGACGGAGCGGCTCCTCGATCGCGCGCCGCACGATATTCACGCCGAATTGCGCGTCTCCGTCGAGCACGAGCCCGGCCAAGGCCGGCAGCGTGCGCAGCAGAGCCACCCCGCCGCCCGGGACGATGCCCTCCTCCACGGCAGCGCGGGTTGCGTGAAGTGCATCCTCGACGCGCCCCTTCCGCTCCTTCATCTCGGTCTCGGTGGCTGCACCGACCTTGATCACGGCCACCCCTCCCGCGAGCTTGGCCAGCCGCTCCCGAATCCGCTCCGAATCGTAGGTCGAGGTGTTGTCCTCCAGCTGCCGGCTGAGCTCCTTCACCCGGGCTTGGACTTCGTCCTTCTTTCCCGCTCCGTCGACGATGGTCGTGCTGTCCTTGTCGATGGTGACGGTTTTCGCGCGCCCGAGGTCGGCCAGTGTGAGGTTCTCCAGCTTGAGGCCCAGGTCCTCGGTGATGGCCCGACCACCCGAGACGACCGCGATGTCTTTCAGCACGTCTTTTCGCTGCGCGCCAAACCCCGGTGCCTTGACTGCACAGACCTCGAGCGTGCCGCGGAGCTTGTTGACCACGAGGGTAGCCAGAGCTTCTCCCTCCACGTCTTCTGCCAGGATGAGTAGTGGCTTACTGGTCTTGGCGACCAGCTCGAGCAGCGGCAAGAGACCTTGCATGCTCGAGAGCTTCTTTTCCACGGTGAGGATATAGGGATCGCCGAGAACGGCCTGCATCCGCTCGCTGTCCGTCACGAAATACGGCGACAGGTAGCCGCGATCGAGCTGCATGCCCAGCGTGACCTCGAGTGTGGTCTCCATCGTCTTGGACTCCTCGACCGTGACGACGCCGTCCTTGCCGACTTTTTCCATCGCTTGCGCGATCAAAGTGCCAACCTGCTCGTCGCCGTTGGCGCTGACGATGCCAACTTGGGTGATCTCGGTCCGACCGCTGGTCGCCTTGGAGCTCCGCTTCAGCTCGGCCACCACCGTCTCGACGGCGGAGTCGATGCCGCGCTTGATGTCCATCGGGTTGGCACCGGCGGCGACCAGCTTCGCGCCCTCGCTGTAGATGGCCTGCGCAAGCACGGTCGCCGTGGTGGTCCCGTCGCCGGCCAGGTCGGAAGTCTTGGCGGCGGCCTCTTTCACCATCTGCGCGCCCATGTTGGCGAAGTGGTTGTCGAGCTCGATCTCCTTGGCGACGGTGACTCCGTCCTTGGTGATGACCGGCAACCCCCACGCGCGCTCGAGCACGACGTTGCGGCCCCGGGGGCCGAGCGTGACTTTCACGGTGTTGGCGAGCGCGTCGAGCCCGCTCGAAATCTGCGCACGCGCGCTCGTATTGAAAAGAATCTCTTTGGCGCCCATGACCATCTTTCTTGCTGAAGCGACGGACGCCTCAGCGACGTCCTGCGAAGTGACCCCTACGCAAGACGCGGGCCAGAAGGTAAAGGTCAGTACCTTCAGCCACTTACGATCCCAGTCACCCCTCCGTCCTGGCCTTATCAATCAATATGAAGTAGCTACTCCATCAATTCGAAGGGGCGAGAATCTCGTGCGCTGGAACGACCTGGACCACAAGGAGCTCCTGCAGCTCGACCCCGAAGGGGGGGTGATCCTGTTCGCAGGACAGCGCGCGCTCCTGATTGACGCAGTGGCAATGGGCCTCTTGCGAAAGTACCTGGTCGAGAACTTCGGCCTCACCGCCGCTCGCACCGTGCTCACGCAGTTTGGCTTCGCCCACGGCTGGCGCATGGCCGACGCCCTGCAGGCCGAGTTCAACTGGGAGAGCGAGGAAGACTGGCATCGAGCTGGGACTCGCATCAATGCCCTGGAAGGTTTGTTCCGCCTCCAGCCAGGCAGCAAAGGCCCCCTGTCCAAGGAAGGGGTCACGCTGCTCGCATCCTACGAGGCGGAGCAACACCTCCTGCATTTCGGTCGTGCCGACCTGAGCGTGTGCTGGACGATCTGCGGGCTCATGAGCGGCTACCTGAGTCGAACCTCAGGCAAGGAGACTTACGTTCTCGAAGGGCGCTGCATGGGCAAAGGCGACGAGGCTTGCCACCTTTTCGGGCGCACCCGCCAGGAGTGGGGCGACGAGCGAGCGGAGGAGCTCCATTTTTTCGAGCCAAATCGCCTGCAGGAATGCCTGGACGTCTCCCTGCATCGAGTGACCGAGACCCTCAAAGGGGCCGAACGGAAGCTCCGCGAGCGCCGCCGAGCACTGGTCCGCGTGGTGCCTGACGTCGAGGAACCGCTCGGCACCATCGCCAAGAGCCCCAAGATGCGGCAGCTCGTCGAGCTCGCGCACCGAGTCGCGGGGGTCGACTCCACGGTTCTCATCACGGGCGAGAGCGGGTCGGGCAAAGAGCGGGTTGCACGGCTCGTTCACGACGAGTCGACCCGCGCAGCTGGACCATTCATTGCCATCAACTGCGGCGCCATCACGGAGACACTCTTGGAGAGCGAGCTCTTCGGACACGCGCGCGGGGCGTTCACCGGGGCGACCCAGGATCGACCGGGCCTGTTCGAGGCGGCCAACAGCGGCACGCTGCTCTTGGACGAAGTCGCCGAGATCTCCACGGGCATGCAGGTGAAGCTCTTGCGCGTGCTGCAGGAACGCGAGGTGAGGCGCGTGGGGGAGAACAAGAGCCGGCGCATCGACGTGCGCGTGCTGGCAGCCACGAATCGCGACCTCGCCCAGGACGTCGCCAGCGGGGCCTTTCGGCAGGATCTCTACTATCGGCTCAAAGTGGTCGAGCTCCACGTCCCACCGCTGCGTGAGCGCAGGGACGACCTCTTGCCACTGGCTCGCGTGCTCTTGGCCGACGCCGCGCTGCGGATGAAACGCAAGGTCGTCGGCCTGACGCCGGGGGCTGCCGACCAGCTCCTGCGCTACGACTGGCCTGGCAACGTGCGCGAGCTCGAAAACGCCATGGAGCGTGCGGTGGCCCTCGGCCGCGGCAATCGGGTGGAGCTCGAGGACTTGCCCGAAGAGATCCGGCAAGCGTTCCCGACGCCCGTGCCCACGACCGGGAGCGTGCGACCGCTCGAAGAGATCGAGAAGGAGTACATCCTCGCGGTGCTCGACCTGAACGGGGGTAACCAGACCCACACGGCTGAACAGCTTCGCATCGGATCGGCGACTTTGTACCGGAAGCTCAAGAGCTACGGCCTCATCGGCCACGGTCGCGGCCAAAAGTCGAAGGCCTGACCGTGGCCCGGACCGGCGCGTGCGCTAACGTCGAGCCCTTCCCATGCTGAACGTCCCCCTCTCCCTGCTCGACCTGGCGGCCATCGGCCCCGGCGAAACCATCGCCGAGAGCTTCCGCGGATCGGTCGAGCTCGCACGCTTGGCCGAGCGCACCGGCTACGCCCGCGTCTGGTACGCCGAGCACCACAGCATCGCCTCCATCGCCTCGGCGGCCACGTCGGTGCTCATCGCGCACGTGGCGGCGCACACCGAAAAGATCCGCCTCGGTGCCGGCGGCATCATGCTGCCGAACCATTCACCGCTGACGATTGCCGAGCAGTTCGGGACGCTCGCGGAGCTCCATCCGGGTCGCATCGACCTCGGCCTCGGTCGCGCCCCCGGTGGCGATTTGCGCACCGCCCGCGCTCTGCGTCGTGACGCCAGCGCCTCCGACCAATTTCCCGCGGACGTGCTCGAGTTGCGCGAGCTGCTCGGCGACGGGCCCGCCCGCGGCGTGCGGGCGATCCCCGGCCACGGCACCAACGTGCCGCTCTACATCCTCGGCTCGTCCTTGTTCGGAGCACAGCTGGCCGCCACGCTCGGCCTGCCCTACGCATTCGCCTCGCATTTTGCCCCAGCGCTCTTGCACGACGCCGTACGCCTGTACCGCGAACGCTTCACCCCGAGCGCCGAGCACGCTCGGCCGCACGTCATCGCGGGGGTCAACGTCATCGCTGCGGACAGTGACGACCAGGCCACTGCCGAGCTCGAGATCACCCGCCGCGTCGTCGTGCGCAACCTGATCGGCCGCGCGGACGAGGCAGCTCACGACCTGCCCGACGAGCTCTTGCTGCGCACGCCCCAGGCCGCCTTCGTCGACCAGATGTTCACCTACCGCGCGGTCGGCAGCCCGAGCACCGTCATCGAGTACCTCCGCACCTTCCTCCGCCACTCGGGCGCCGACGAGCTCATCACCGTGCACCATGCGCCTTCGGTGGCAGCCCGCCTGCGCTCCGTGCGGCTCCTGGCCGAGGCAGCCGGCCTCAGCCGAGCGCAGTAGCGAGCCACGCCTGCTCGACGAAGCGCGTGGCGCCTCGCTCTCGAAAGCGCGGCTCTTCGTCCAAAATGTCGTGCTCGAACAGGAGCTCGAGCGAAAAGCCCTGCCACTTCGCCCGCAGCTCCGGCTCCTCGATCGAATGCGGCGGTCCCGAACCCAAGTCGTGCACGAAATTGACGAGAAGGACCCGTCCACCAGGCCGCAGTAGCGCCAGCAGCTGCTTCACGTAGCGCGCTCGATCCTGCGCGGCGATGGCGACCCACGCCGCGCGATCGTAGATGGCATCGAACGTTCCCGTGACGCCCGGGCCGACGCGAAAGAAGTCGCCGACGACCAAGGACACTCCGGCGTGACGGAGGACAGGGAAGCCGTCGATCTCCCGCCGCTCCGCTTCGAGCCCTTGTTCCGCGAAATAGGCCCGTGCGGCCTGCTCGACGAACTCGACACCCAGGACCTCGTGCCCGCGCTCGGCGAGCCATTTCATATCGAGAGTCTTGCCACAGAGCGGCACCAGTACACGTCCTGCTTGCAGCCCCAGCTGGGACCAGAAGCGTTCGAGCAGCGGGTTCGTGTACCCTTGGTGGAAGCCGATTTGCCCCTGTTGCCAACGCTCCTGCCAGAACCCTTGTTCCATCCGAAGAGGTCTGCCTAGCGCCGGCTGGGATGTAAAGCCGACCGTGCTACCGTGGCCCCGTGCTGGCGTTCATCGTGTCCTGGGTTCTGGCCGCGGCTGCCCTGCTCTTGGCCGATCGGCTGTTCGACGGCGTCCGGCTCGACGGCGATTTCCTCACCGCGCTCGCCGTGGCCGCCGGCTTCTCGATCCTGCAGCTGTTGTTCGGCTGGATCCTGTTCGTCCTGCTCGGCATCGCCACGCTGGGTATCGGCTTCATTTTCCATTTTGCGCTACAGCTCGTTTGCGCTGCCTTCATTCTCAAGCTGACGAGCGCGCTCAGCCGTCGCTTCACCATCAAAGGCTTCTTCCCCGCGCTCGGCACTGCCATCTTGCTCGCCGTCGCCGGTGAGATCAGCTCACGACTGCTCTTGGTCTGATCGCGTCAGGAGGTAGGAACATGCGCAGAAGGTACGTGGTTTCACTCACGCTGCTGACCTTTGCCACGGTCATCGCCTGCAAGAAGCCGAGCTCGGAGTCCGAGGGAGCTGGCTCAGCCAGCGATGAACGCGAGCGCGCCGCGCGCGAGACGGGCGAAGCCGCCGATGCCCTGCGCGACTATGCCTACGCGCAAAAAGAGGAGTTCGTCCTGTCGGCGACGCGCGAGATTGCCGAGCTGACCCGTGAAATGGAGCGCCTGAAGGCCGAAGCCGACCACTCCGCCGGCGCGGCGCGGGCCGATGCCGAGGCGAAGCTCGAGCTCCTGAAGGCCAAGCTCGCCGCCGCCCAGGCCGAAGTCGACGAAGCCAAAGCCGCCACCGCGGCCAATTGGCAGAGTGTCCAGGATCGCTACAAGAAACTCCGGACAGACCTGCGGGCATCTGTCCGGGACATGCGGGTCTGGCTGAGCGAAACCATCAAGCCCTGAGGGCGGTGCGCCCCGATTTTGCGGCAATCCGTGCGCGCGCCAGGTCCGAGCCGCGCAATTCGTGAGCACGGCTTGGAGTGCGGTCGGAAAGTTTCGAGCAGCGGCCGAATCATCCGGCGCGATGAGCCGCTTCCATCGATTGGTACGAACTTTGCGTAGTCGTCCAAGCAGGACGCGCATGGACTTCGAAACCGACCTCGACGACTTCCGGGCCCTTTCACTCCTTCTGCAACACCGGGTGCTGGTGCGAGGGCTCGACCTCATCGAGAGCACGATCGAAGCCTGCCAAGGCGCCGAGCTGCCATCGGTCGAGGCTGCCCTCCAGCTCTTGCCCATGGTGCGGAGCTTCGCTCTCGCCTTGCCGGCGCACTTTGCCGCGGAGTCCAAGTCGACCGCAGCGCTCCTGCGGGACAGTGCGGACGCCGGTTTCTCCGAGCGGCTCGAGGAGCTGGATCGACAGCACCCCGAGCTCCTGGCCTCCTTCGAGGTGTCGGTCGAGCGGCTCACGGTCCACGGGGGCTCGGCCCAGGGCCCCGAGGTGCTGCCGTTCGAGGAGCTGATCGACGACCTGCGGGCTGCGATCGCGACCTTCCGGCGCCACGAGGCCGAGGAGGACGCGCTGTTCGTGGAATGAACGCCGAGATGGGGCTAGGCTGCTTGGGGCCGGCGCACCATGAGCGAACCGATCTTGCCCACGGGCCCCGAGCTCCGCGACGGGGTCAAAGCCACCGACGTCCCCGAAGGAGGGCTGCTCCGCTGCCGCGTGGGCGATGAGCCAGCCTTGCTGCTCGAGCGCCACGGCGAGTTCTTCGCCGTAGCCGCTGGGTGCTCGCACTACGGGGCGCCGCTCGCAGACGGCGAGTTCATCGACGGCACCTTGCGCTGCCCATGGCACCACGCCTGCTTCGACGTGCGCAGCGGAGAAGCGATCGGACCGCCCGCCCTGCGACCGATCGACACATGGAACGTCGTGCGCGAGGGCGATCGGCTGCGGGTGACGGACAAGCGCAGTCTGCCCGTCGCTCCCGAGATCCCAGGGCCGCGCTCGGTCGTGATCGTGGGGGCCGGCGGAGCGGGAGACGCCGCCGCCGAGATGCTGCGTCGGCTCGGCTACGCCGGACCGGTGACGCTCCTATCGCGGGATGACGAGGGCCTTCCCGTCGATCGCCCCAACCTGTCGAAGGACTACCTCGACGGCTCGGCGCCCGAAGCCTGGATCCCCCTGCGCGGGCAGGAGTTCTACCGCGATCAGCGCATCGATTTGATGCCGGGAGCCGAGGCAGTCGCTCTCGATCCGAGCGCGCACGAGCTGACGCTCGAAGGCGGCCGCAAGCTCTCCTACGGCGCTCTCGTACTGGCCACGGGCGCGACGCCGGTGCGGCTGAATCTGCCAGGAGCCGACCTCCCCCACGTGCACGTGCTGCGCACGCTCGGCGACAGTCGCGCCGTCATCGAGCAAGCCCAAGGCGCCCAGCGCGCTGTCGTGATCGGCTCGAGCTTCATCGGCCTCGAAGTCGCCGCCTCGCTCCGCAAACGCGGCCTCGAGGTCCACGTCGTGTCTCCCGATCCGGTGCCGCTCGCACGGATCCTCGGACCGGAGCTCGGCGCCTTCGTGCGGGCCCTGCACGAAGAGCACGGCGTCGTCTTCCATCTCGGGCGAAAGCCGCAGAGCATCGACGGGGCGGCGGTCACGCTGGACGACGGCAGTCAGCTCTCGGCAGAGCTCGTGGTGATGGGCGTCGGAGTGCGGCCGAATACCGCGCTGGCAGAGGCCGCAGGCCTCACGGTCAGAAATGGCGTCGTCGTCGACCGGAACTTCCGCACCAGCGCAGCCGATGTCTATGCGGTGGGCGACGTGGCTCGCTATCCGACGGCGGGCGGCGACGTGCGCATCGAGCACTGGGTCGTCGCCCAGCGCCATGGCCAAGCGGTGGCGCGTAGCCTGCTCGGTCTCGAGCCACTGCCGCCGGCGGTCCCGTTCTTCTGGAGCCAGCACTACGACGTCGCCATCAACTACGTGGGCCACGCCGAGGCCTGGGACTCACTCAGCGTCGCCGGCAGCATCGCGGGGCGCGATTGTCTCGTGGCGTACCGAACGGCGGGGCGCATCACGGCCGTGGCCAGCATCTACCGGGACCAGGCAAGCCTTTTGGCCGAAGAAGCCCTCGCCCTGGACGATCAGGCCGCGCTCGAAGCCCTGCTGTCGGCGTAGCGGGAGCTCAGACCTGCACTGCTCGCCACCAGGGGGTGGGACCTTCGACGTGCGCCGGCTCGAAGACTTGCCCCAAGCGCGGGGTGAGGATGCGCGCGCCCTGCTCGCCAGCTAGCCGGAGCAGCGTCTCCGCTGGCTCATCCCAGTCGTGTAGAGCGAGGCTGAACGTGCCCCAGTGGACCGGCAAGAGCGTGCCGCCGCCCAGCATCTCGAGCACACGTAGCGCGTTTTCCGGACCGAGGTGAATGTCGCCCCAGCTCTCGTGAAAGGCGCCGATCTCCAGCATGACGAGGTCGAACGGGCCATACGCAGCGCCGGTGTCCCGGAACTGCTCGGTGAGCCCCGTGTCTCCCGAGAAGAACAGCTTGTGGCGCTCGCCCTGGATCACCCAGGACGACCAGAGCGTGTGGTTCCGATCCGTCGTGCTGCGCCCCGAAAAGTGCTGGCACGGCGTGGCCGTGAAGCGCAGGCCTCGCACATCGACATGCTGTCCCCAGTCGAGCTCGAGGATGCGCCCCGGTTCGAACCCCAGCGCTTCGAGTCGCGCGCCGACGCCGAGCGACGTCACGATCGGCATCTCCAGCCGAGCGAGCTCGCGCATCGTGGTGGCGCACAGATGATCGTAGTGGTCGTGTGACAAGAGCACGACGTCGATGGGCGGAAGCTCGGCCACCGTCGCGGGTACCGGATGAAAGCGCTTGGGCCCAGCAAAGCTGAGCGGCGAGGCGCGCTGGCCGAACACCGGATCCGTCAGGATACGGTAACCGTCGAGCTCGAGCAGGAGCGTCGAGTGACCGAGCCACGTGACGCGAACCCCAGTTTCCGGCCTTCGTAGCCAGGCTTCGTGCGGCCGCACGAGCGGTAGCGGGGCGGGCGGGGTGCGCTGATTTCTGCCGAAGAAGTACTCACCGAGCACGGGCAGTGGATTGCCTTTGAGCCCGGCACCCTTCCCACTCGGGTTCCGAAAGGTCTCGCCATCGTGCTGGGCCGAGGCCCGCACCCGTTCGAGCCGCAGGCCAGTGAACGCCGTTTCCCTGCACCGCATCCGGCCCCAGTTTGGCCCGCCTTCCTGCTCAATGCCAGCCTATCAATGCCAGGCGTCTTCGAGGGACCCCATCTCTTGCTGGCTGATGACGGCGTCACCGGTCAAAAACGTGGCGAGCGCCTGACGGTCCTCCTCGGTCGTGCTGCCGCGGCCGGCCCGCGTGACGAAGCCGCTCAATCTGCCCTCGAATCCCGCACCGCCGCCAAACGCGAGCCCGCGGACCTCGATGAAATCGAGCAGGCGTTCGACGAAACCCTGGAGATCGGCGTCCGAGGTGCCGGGGCGCAGAGTCGCCGACACCTCGAAGCCGAGCTCCTTGAACTCGCCCACGCGCTTCTTCTTGCGGATGCGTTTCTTCATGGCTCCCGATGATACTCGCCGGGGGCACGGTCGAGCTAGGCGATCGCGCTAGCCGATCGAACCAGTCGGACCCGGATAGCTCACCTCGGACAAGGCCCCCGTGTCGACATCGTAGACGAAGCCGCGCACGGTCACCGCGTCAGGCCCGGTGGTCGGGATCCAGGGATGCGTGACGATGGCCGAAATACTCCGGCGTACGTCCCACTCGAGGCGCTGTTGCGACTCGGCTCCATGAGCGCGATCGAGTGGCTCGGGCGAGCCGCGGAAGGCGAAAAATGCGGATGGGGAGCTGGACGACTTTCCGAGCGGGACGAAGTCGCGACCGGTCGCCTTGGAAAGCAGCGAGGCGGCAGCCGGATCGCCCTCGAGACCAGCCTTGAGCAGGTCGTCGGTGAAGGCGAGCATGCCGCAACGCGTGTGGTGCACGAGGATGATCTCTCGCGTGTCCAGCAGGTGGTGGGAAATGGCGAGAGAACGAATGGTGTCCTCGGCCACCACCCCACCCGCGTTGCGGATGATGTGTGCCTCGCCCGTCTGGAGGCCGAGCAGATCTTCGACCGCCAGGCGGGCGTCCATGCAAGCCACCACGGCTACGCGACGCGCGGGCCGAATGGGCTGCCGGCCTGGATGCGCGGGGCGATGGAGGCTCTGACCCGAAGCGTACTTGCGGTTGTTGTCGAGCAACTGCTCGGTGACGGAATCACTGCTTTTTGACATGACTTCTCCTCGTTTCCGTAGAGTCCGCGTCTTGCGGACAGCTACAGTCGAGGAGGTTCAGGTCTTGGCTCATGACGGGCACCAGCGACAGTGAGGGTATTTGCTCGTGGGCGCGGAAGCAAGAACCTTTCTGGTCCGTCCCTGGCCAACTGCGTGCGCGTCGGATAGGAGGGCGGCGAGATGCGGGGGATTCGGGGCGGTCGTTTCAGCAGAAGCTCGCTGGTGGTGGGGCTGCTCGGACTCGTGCTGCTCACCTTGGGCTGGCTCGTCCGAGTCGATCGCATCGAGCACATGCTGCCTTACTGCCAGCATCCCGACGAGCACGTCTGGGTCTCCAAGGCCCTCGGCATGGTGAAGAGCGGGGATCTCAATCCGCGTCGATTCACCAAGCCGTCCTTCATGGTCTACTTGAATGCGGCCACTCTCGCTCTGACCAGCGACGCTGACTCGGCGAAGCGAGCGCTCCCCAAGTCCTGCTATCCCTATTTCGAGGACGGGGGGCTCATCCTGCCGCTGCGCTACGTCTACGCAGTCGCGTCGCTCACGGCCCTCTTCTTGGCAGCGCTCGCCAACCGCAAGCTCGCGCGGCACCTCTTGCGGGAGCGGTCGTTCGCCGATGCTGCGTTTCTCCTCACCATCGCCCTCGGGCTCGGCTCGCCGTTCTATCTGCGCCTGTCGACCTGGTACTTGAACGTCGACATCCTCGGTTGCCTGACGGCCACGGCCGTGATCGCCCACGGCGTGCTGCTCGTCGAGCGGTTGCCCGCTCGAACCTTCGCGCTCTCGGCCGGAGTCCTCGCCGGGTTCTGCGTGGGCACGAAGTACAACCTGTTCCCGGTCCTCGCCGCGCCGACTTTGGCCATCCTGCTATTTCACCGACAGCGCTGGCTCGTGAACCTGGCCCTATTGGGCGCCGCTGCGCTCGTCGCCTTCTTCGTCACGACGCCGTACGCGCTTCTGACGCCTGATGCCTTCTACCGGGACCTTTCGCACGAGGCGGCCCACTACGCGACGGGCGAAGGCTCGCCCACTCGCCAGCGGGGCCTCGAGATGTTCCTGGCCTACGGCAAGAACGTCAGCGATGGCTTCGGCTGGGGCGTGCTCGTCCTAGCCCTGGTCGGGCTGGTGGAATCCTTGCGACGAAGCTGGCGCCTCACGGCCATCGCCTTTTCGTATCCGCTTCTGCTCTGGCTCTACATGTCACTGCAGCGCACGTTCTTCGCGCGGAATCTGCTCATCCTGGAGCTGGCGATCCCCATGCTGGCGGCCCTGGGGGCGTTCGAGCTCGCCCAGACCATCGGCTGGAAGCTGCGGGGCTCACGGCTCCCTCCAGCGCTCGTTTCGGCGCTCGCATTCTCCTGCCTGGCGGCGCTCGTTTTTTTCACCTGGCCCGTGAAAGCCAGCAAGGCAGCCTTCGTGGCGCATCCCGAGTCGAGGAACCGCGCCGTGGACTGGGTGCTCGAGCATGCGCCCAAGAAGTCGACCGTTCTCGTCGCGCGCGAGCTGAACATGGATGTCCGACGCCTCGAGAAGCGATTCCGGGTCGTCGGCTTCCAAACGAAGGGCAAGGCGCTCAAACGGCTGCGCCGCAAGCACCCTCATGCCGTCGCCATCCTGCCGGTGCTCGACGATGCGCGCGCCGGCATCCGGCTGCCCCAGGACGAGCAGCTGTTCCGGGCCGGCAGGATCCCGGT
>Ga0247744_1000123_pt1 | contig 16732 bp, 15 predicted proteins | sample UWRJS154409C5_FD_180946 | JGI IMG/M metagenome (GOLD analysis project Ga0247744, IMG submission 180946) | Soil microbial communities from Arlington Agricultural Research Station in Wisconsin, United States - UWRJ-S154-409C-5 | ecosystem: Environmental > Terrestrial > Soil > Agricultural land... | reverse complement strand
AAGCGCGAGAAAACTGGCCCCGTGTCGAGGTCGTGGGCGGACATTTCACCGTCGCACTGCGCGTGGACCCCGAGCTCTGGCCCGCGCCACTGGGGCACGAGTCGTTCTTGGTGCCGAAGGCGCCCGAGCTGCCGACCGTGCACGTGTCACGCCTGCCCGACGGCGATGACCTGGACGGACAGCCGAAGACGCTGCTCATCGTGGCCAAGTCGGTCGTCCAGGATCCTCTGCTCGATCGTTTGTTCGGGGCGCGCGAAGGGGTGCTCGCCACGATGCGCGAAGTGTTTCCTTTCTTGGACCGACACCTGTGGCTCGTCGACAGCCCGCACGATGGCCTGCCTGCCTGGGTCTACGAGCAGACCCCGAGCGGTCGCATCCGGCGCCAGATCGAGCGCGTGCATCTGCCAGACGCCTCGACCGGGCCCGAACCCATGCAGCCCCGCTTGGACGTCAAACCCCTCGGCTACCTGGGACTGGCGGGCGAGTCGGTGCGGGGTCCAGTGCCCGGCACCTACTTGCTCGGCCCGAGCGTGCTGCCTCTGCTCGGCCAGGAGGGTGAGGTCTTGGCCGCCACTTCGGTGGTCCACATTCTGACCAGCAAGGACACCAAGCGGCAGAAACGGCGCCGTTTGATGTGGACCAAGCTCGAGACCTGACAAGATGCGCATCATCGCGGGAACGCTCCGTGGGCGACGCTTGGTCGCACCCAAAGGCCTGGACACGCGACCCACCACCGATCGCGTTCGCGAAGCGTGGTTTTCCATCCTGGGACCGATCGAAGGTCGGGTGGCGGACCTCTATGCGGGGACGGGGGCGCTCGGGTTCGAGGCCTTGTCACGCGGGGCCGCGCACGCGGTGTTCGTCGAAAGTGCTCGCCCAGCCTTCACCTCAATCGCGGACAATGCCGAATCGCTCGGCGTGGCGGCCCGGGTGAGCGTCGTACGCTCCAGGCTGGAACGCGCCCGGCGCGACCTCGTGCGGCTCGGGCCCTACGAGCTGCTCGTCACCGATCCGCCGTGGACCGAGCTGGATGACTGCGAGCGTACGCTGGCGGAGCTGCCCTGGCGCGAGCTCGTGGCCGTGGGAGGTCGCGTGGTGCTCGGGCATCCCAAGCGCCGCCCGCTCGAGCTCCAGCCCGACGCGGGCTTGGTCGTCGTGAGTCAGCGAGCTTGGGGAGACTCGGGGGCGACCTTCCTCGAGAGGGTCGAGCCATGACGGAGCGAGGCGACGAAGCACTGGGCGCAGTGGCCCCGCCGCTGCAGCGGATCATGCTCGAAGTTGCCTACGACGGCCGGCCCTACGCGGGGTTCGTCCGCCAGACCAACGCCCACACCGTGGCGGCGGAGCTCGAAAGCGCGATTTGTCACCTCGATCCGAACGCAACACGCCTGACCTGCGCCAGTCGCACCGACAGCGGTGTCCACGCCCGGCATCAGATCGTGAGCTTCCAATCGCAAAGGGCGATTCCGGCGCGCGGCTGGGCTCTCGGACTCCGCCCGCATCTGCCCGAGAGCATCACGATCCTCGGAGCTGCGCTGGTGCCAGCGGCGTTCGACCCGAGGCTCGATCCGTTGTGGAAGCGATATCGCTACCGAGTCTTCGTGAGCCCCATACCCGATCCGTTCGAAGCGGGTCGCGCACACTGGATTTTCGGTCCATTGAACTCCGAGCTCATGCAACGGAGCGCACTGCGCTTGGTGGGCGAGCACGACTTCCGCGCATTCCGAAGCGCTCGGGATCAGCGCACTTCGACCATACGCCGCATCGACGGAGTCACGGTGGAGAGGCTCGGCCCAGCAGGGCCATGTGTCGACATCGTGGTGACTGGAAACCGTTTTCTCCACAACATGGTGCGCATCATTGCGGGAACACTGGTGGACATCGGCCAGGGTCGGCGCGATCCCGAGTGCTTCGCGCGGGCGCTATCGACCGGGCGCCGGGAGGACCTCGGCGTGACGGCACCGGCCCATGGGCTCTATTTGGAACACGTGGAACTGGCCACCCAGATCGTGGACCGCTTTCCGCCCGCGCCGACTTGATCCAAAAGACGGATCGGCGGGTGGAGACGCCGCTACGCAGCGCAGGATCTACGCCGTGTTAGCCCACCAGCGAGGCGGACGCCGCAGCCGCAAAGTGTCGTTTTACTTCCAGCGCGGCCGCGCTAGCGTTGCGCGCCGCCAAAATCCGGCCGCCCTGGAGCAGCGATGAGCTGGAAAGACCAAATTCTCGAACAAGGTAGCAAGATCCTGAAGGATCGCGTGCTCGATCCAGGATCGAAGATTCTCGAGAACCCGACGGTGATGCGCTGGGTCACCGACGATCGCGTGATGAAGGCAGCCGAGGGGCTGATGGATGCCCCGGTCCGTCTCCGCGCGGCGCTCAAGATCCTCAAGGACGGCTACGAGCTACCCAACGTCGACCCCGCCCTCGACGAAGACCGCCCTGCCGTACGCAAGAACGGCACGACGCCGCGCAACGGCCACTACCAGGGCGTCAACGGCATGAACAGCACCAATGGGGTCGCCGTCCGTGCCGACGAGGCCGAGGGTGCAGGCTCCGAGGACATGGAGGAATCCATGAGCCAGCGTCGCTCGCTGGCAACCATCGGCGGCAAGGACGTCTTCGACAAGTGTTACAAGTTCACGGCAGCGGACAACGCCAGAAAGCGCGGAATCTATCCGTTCTTCCGCCCGCTCGATCTGAACGATGGTCCCGAAGCCGAGATCAACGGCAAGCGCGTGATCATGTTCGGGTCCAACAACTACTTGGGCCTGACGACGCACCCCAAGGTGCGTGAAGCAGCCAAGAACGCCATCGACCGCTTCGGCACGAGCATGACCGGGTCGCGTCTGGTCAACGGCTCGATGAAGCTGCACGAAGAGTTCGAAGACAAGCTCGCCGCCTGGATGGGCAAAGAATCGGCGCTCGTCTTCACCACCGGCTACCAGGTCAATATTTCGAGCCTGTCGGCGATTCTGTCGAACAAGAACACCGTCGCCGTGATGGACCGCAACGTCCACGCCTCGCTCTACGACGGTGTTCGCCTGGGCATGGCCGCAGGCGCCCGGCAAGTGCGCTACAAGCACAATGACGCGGAGTCTCTCGACAAGGCCCTGGAAAAGCTGGGACCCGACGAAGGGGCGTTCGTCATCACGGACGGCGTGTTCTCGGCCGAAGGCGAAATCTGTCATTTGGACCAGATCGCGGCCGTCACCAAGAAGCACGACGCCCGCATCTTCGTGGACGACGCTCATGCTCTGGGTGTGATCGGACCGGGCGGTCGCGGCACGGCCCACCATTTCGGCATTTCCGACCAGGTCGACTTGATCGGCGGCACCTTCTCCAAGTCCTTCGCCTCCATCGGCGGCTACCTGGTCGGCGAGCGCAAGGTACTCGACTACATCCGCCACTTCGCCCCGAGCTTCATGTTCGCCGCAGCGGCAGCCCCGCCGAGCATCGCGGCCGCCATGGCGGCCTTCCACGTGATGCAGGAAGAGCCTTGGCGCATCGAGAAGCTGCACGAGAACTTCAACTACATGAAGGCGGAGCTCACCAAGCTCGGCTTCGAGCTCGGCACCACGGAAACGGCCGTCATCCCCATCTACATTCGTCAGGACTTGCGCACGATCATGATGTGGCGCGAGCTCCTCGAAGAGCACGGGGTGTACACCAATCCGTTCATCTCGCCCGGCGTCCCGCCGAAGAGCGCCATGCTGCGCACCAGCTACATGGCTACCCATGAGCGCGCGCACCTCGACCGAGCGCTCGACGCATTCGAGAAAGCCGGCAAGAAGTACGGCGTGATTTGACCTTCCCCAGGGCCGCTGGTCTGCTCGAACCGCTGGCCCGTTCGAACCACTGGCCTGCTCGACTGCAAGGGGCGCTCGGAACGCATGACGATCACGGTCAAGGACATCCCCCTCGGCGGCGACCTGTCGGACTTCTTGTCCGTCGTCGATGAGGTCTATGCGGGCGATCCGCACTACGTGAGACCGCTCGACTTCGAGGTCTCCGGGCGACTCTCGCGCAAGAATCCCTTCTTCGAACATGCCGAGGGCATGGCCTTCGTGGCCTACGAAAATGGCCTGCCGGTTGGACGCTGTACGGCTCAAGTCGACGCGGCGTACAGCGAGCGGCACGGCGAAGCGGCTGGTTTTTTCGGCTTCTTGGACACCGTGGACAAGCAGGAGGTCACTACCATCCTCTTGGAGCGGGCCGCTTCCTACCTGCGCGAGCGGGGCATGAAGAAAATGCTGGGACCGTTCTCGGTCAGCTCCAACGACGAGATCGGCTGTCTCGTGGATGGCTTCGGCACCCCGCCGATGATCATGATGCCCCATCATCGCCCTTACCAGGGCAAGCTGATCGAGGGCGCCGGCCTGCAGAAGGCGAAAGACCTCTACGCCTGGCGTTATGTCGTCGGCCCTTTGCCGCCCCGCGCGCAGAAAGGCTACGACCAGATCGCCGCACTGCCCGAGGTGTCGGTGCGCAACGTCGACAAGTCGAACCTGACTCGAGAAATCGAGGAGGTCATGTCGATTTTCAACGACGCTTGGAGCGACAACTGGGGCTACGTGCCGCTGTCGCGCTCCGAGCTCACGAAGCTGGCCGACGACCTCAAGCTGATCCTGGAGCCTCGCCTGACCCTCGTGCTCAGCATCGACGGCGAACCCGCCGCGTTCGCCATCGCGCTGCCGAATCTCAACGAGCACCTCAAGCCCCTCGCGGGCCAGCTGTTCCCCACCGGCGCGCTCAGCTTGCTCTACGGCATGAAGGTGAAAGGCACGCGCACCGCTCGGCTCGCCCTGCTCGGCGTACGCAAGAAGTACCGGGCCATGAAGCGATACGGGGGCCTTTCCACGTACATGTACGCCGAGTTGGCCAAAGCAGGACAACGCCTCGGCATCGAGTGGGGCGAGCTATCCTGGACGCTCGAGGACAACACTCCCGTCAACCTGGGCATCAAGTTGATGGGGGGCAAGATCTACAAGACGTACCGAATCTTCGACAAGAACCTCTAAAATGAGCATTCTCGTTACAGGCGCCACGGGCTTTTTGGGCTCACACGTTGCCGAGGCACTCTCGCGGGCAGGGCGAGACGTCACGTGTTTGGTTCGCAGCTCGAGCAACACCCGATTTCTCGAGACCCTCCCCGGCGTGCGCCTGGTGCGTGGAGCCGTCGAGGACCCGAAGAGCCTGGGCCCCGCCTTCGAGGGCGTCACCGGCGTCATCCACGCCGCGGGCCTGACCAAGGCCAAGAATCCCACCGAGTTCATGCGCGTGAACACGGAAGGCACCGAAAACCTGGTCGACGCGGCCCTCGACAGCGGGAAAGTGACGCGCTTCGTGCTCGTGTCGAGCGCTGCAGTGGCCGGACCGAGCGCCGCGGATGGCACACCGGTGCGCATCGGTAGTGAATCGACGCCGGTCACTGCCTACGGTCGCAGCAAGCTCGCCGCCGAGCGGTCCGTCTTGGCGCACAAGGACAGGCTGCACTCCGTCATCCTGCGCCCCACGGTCATCTACGGGCCGCGCGATGCCGAGATCCTCGTCTTCTTCAAGGCAGTGCAGAACGGCGTCTTGCCACTGACGAATCCGCTCGGCGCCCTCACTTCCATGATCTACGCCAGCGACTGCGCCAGCGCCTGTGTGCGCGCCCTGGACGCCGACGTGCCGAGCGGCAGCACGTACTTCCTGGAGGACGGGCACCCCGTCAGCTTCGGCGAGATGATCAGCCAGATCGAAGTCGCGCTCGGCAAGAAGGCGTGGCTCCGCGTCCCCTTGCCGTCGGCCGTCACCCAGGCGGCGGCTGCCGCCACGGAGGTGTTCGGCAAGCTGACCAATCGCGCGGTCATGTTCACTCGCGACAAGTGCAACGAGCTCCAGGCCACCGGTTGGGCCTTCGACGGCACGGAAGCCCGCGCGGCACTCGGCTGGACGCCCGAGGTCGACTTCCCCGAAGGCTTGCAGCACACCGTCGTCGCCTACCGCGAAGCCGGCTGGCTCTAGAGCGTGTCGAAGACGTCCCGGCCCTACGGGTAGATGGTGTCCTGGAAGTATTTCACCAAGGCCTCCTCGTCCCCGCTCAGAGAGAACGCGAGAATCGCATCGTCCAAGTCGTCCCAAGACGGCGCGTTGATGATGATTTCCGCACTGGAGAGATCTCCATGCGTGTTCCGCGCAACCTCCGAAAGGTCGCTTTCGGCTATGTCCATTCGAACCGGTGTCGACCCCTTGATGTTGTTGAAGGCCACCTGACCCTCCTCGGAACCGACAGTCTTCAAAAACTCGAGAGCGCCATCCATGTTGCTCGCTTCCGCCGGTACGGCGAAAGCATCGACTCCCAGGAGGAACACTTCCGACGCGCCAGGGGAGCCGACCACACCGTAGTCCGTGCCCGCTTTCCAACCGAGAGCCTGCAGGTACCCCGCGGCCCAATCACCATGAAAGTACATGGCAGCATCCCCGCCATGAACGGCGCGCGCGGCATCCTGCCAGCCAAAATCCTCCGCCAACATACCTTCGCCGACATAGCTTTCGAGTATCCGGTCGAAGTTGCGAATCGCGGCTACGAGCTCAGGGTCATCCCGATCTCCCTTGCCGGCGAAGTAGACTTCGTAGTCCGCGCCTCCCATCGTGGAGAGAGCAATCGAATGGAACATGAGCCGCAAGATCCAGCCCTCACCACCGGTCGCCAGTGGGGTCACGCCTGCATCCTTGAACGCGTCACATACTTCCCAGAGCTCCTCCAGTGAGGTGGGTGGAGACAACTCGTGCTCGTCGAAGAGGGCGCGGTTGTAGATGAGGCTGTTCTCCCGATGCACACCGACGGGCATCGCGTAGATGTGGCCATCAACCGTGATGCGCTCCATCACCTCGGGCCAGATGTCGTCTGCCCAACCTTGCTCCTCGAAGAGATCATCCAGCGGGACGAGCCCCCCGGGGTTATCCTGCAAAAATTGCGGGATATCAGGAACGTTCTCCTGGAAGACGTCCGGGGGGTTACCTTCCAGGAAGCGTTCGGCGATGAGCTCACGCGCGTCTCTCCCAGACTCGGTCGCAGCATCCGTGACGCTCGATTCAGGGTTCTGGTCCTCATGAACACCGATGAGGGCCCTCAGTGCCTCCACTTCACCTGGCCCTGTCCACCAGGAAATGATCTCCACGCTGTGGTCCACGTCGAGATCACCTACATCGGTCCTGTCATCGCCCCCAGCGCATCCCACTCCGAAGGAAAGCACGGCACACAATCCGACACTGGCAGTTAATCTTCTCACGTTCAGCGGTTCTCCAAACCCCGCAAGATGATTCGCGTCCGCGCAGTTGTCAACGCGAGACAAGTAGATTCGAGGTGCCCCGTGCCCCACGCGAGCAGGCTGACCTGCGGAGTCGCGATCGGTGCGATGCGATGATGACGCGGCGTTGCTAACTCAGCGGTGGGCCTGCCGCGCAGCCTGAACGGCCGATAGCGCCGCACGCGCTTTGTTCCGCGTTTCCAGGCACTCGAGCCGCGGGTCGCTGTCGGCCACGATGCCGGCCCCAGCGGTGACCTCGAAGCGATCGCCGCGCTTGACCACGGTGCGAATGCCGATGGCGAGGTCCAAATCGCTGCCGCGCGTGACGTAGCCAATCGCGCCGCCATAGAGGCCTCTCGGGCGGCCTTCGAGCTCGCGAATGATCTGCATCGCCCGCACCTTGGGCGCGCCTGACAAGGTTCCGGCAGGGAACGTGGCGCGAATGACGTCCCAAGGCCCGACGCCAGCGCGCACCTTGCCTTGCACGTCACTCGTGATGTGCATGACGTGGCTGTAGCGCTCCACGAACATGCGGTGGGGGACGGAGACCGTCCCCTGCTCGGCGATGCGACCGATGTCATTCCGTGCGAGATCGATGAGCATGACGTGCTCGGCGATCTCTTTGGGATCGGCCATCATCTCGGCGGCGAAGGCGTCGTCTTCCTCGGGCGTCCTGCCGCGCCGTCGCGTGCCGGCGATGGGCCGGAGGTACACGTGGCCGTTCTCCACCCGCACCAGGGTCTCGGGGCTGGCTCCGGCGATGGCCAGCGCGGGCGCGCCATCCTCGGCTGGCAGGTCCAAGAAGTACATGTAGGGAGCGGGCGAGAGGACGCGCAAGAAGCGGTAAACCAAGAACGGATCGGCACCGAGCGTCGGCACGCTGAAGGTCCGTCCCGGCACGATTTGGAAGGCATCCCCAGCGCGAATGTACTCGCGGCAACGCTCGACGGCGGCCGAATACTCCTCGTCCGTTTGAGTCAATAGAACGTCGTCCGGCTGGGCGCCTGGATCCGGTGGCGCCATCAGCTCCGGTAGGGTGGCGCCGCGCAGGTGACGTTCCGCAATCTCGACGTCCTTCGCCTCGGTCGAGGCGATGGTCATCGTCTTCTTCAGGTGATCGAAGACGACCACCGTGCAATCCCCGAGCAGGCGTGCGATTGGACCCTGCTCCGCCTCGGGCCACTTCGGCACCTTGGTCGTGAAGTGGACCATGTCGTAAGCGAGCATGCCGACGTGCGCCGTGGCGAAGCGATCGGCTGGGTCGGCGAAGTCCTCGGAGCCGCCCGGCGCGAGCCGCGCGAGCTCGGTGAACGGGTCCACGTCGGGCCGGCCATGGAGCACGATGCGCTTCTTTGGCCGATACCCCAGGATGGAATAACGAGCCCAGCGATCACCGCCGATGACGCTTTCGAGTAGGAACGAGCCACCGCCGTCCTGATTGCGCAGTGCGGCGTAGGCGGAGACGGGGGTCAGGCCATCGGCCACGACCGTCTTCTTGTACACGTTGATCATCGGACCCTGGTTCGGCAGGACCCAAGCACGAGGTCGCGGGTGGGTCCAGACCCGCGGCTACGTAGCCCCGGCCAGGCTGCGCCTGCTTTCACCACGGCTCGGGATCGGGGGGTTTTGTGTTATTGCGGGGCGAGTCCGAAAATGAGTCCCCTATCGCTCAGCCCAACGAGCGCGCTCCTTGCCCACGTAGAGCGCCTGATCGCAGACAGTCGGGTTCTCGTGGTCGGCAGCGCCGAGCACCTCCTGGCGACGCACGCTCTCGATCGGGGCGCGCGTTTGGTCCAGGTCCTCGACTCCGATTCACGCCGCGTCGCTCATGCCGCCGCGCACCGTGCGGAGCGACGGATCAGCTACGCTCACCTGACCGAAAGCGCGTTCCGAGACGGAAACTACGACTGCGCAATCGTCGAGGATGTCAGTGCACTCGGCGATCCAGAACGGGTATTGGTCGGTGTCCGCCGCGCGCTCTCACAGAAAGGCATCGCCCTACTGTGCTCGCCGAGCGACGAGACCACCTCGGGGCTACTCGGCTCGCAGACCGGAACGCTCGGTGTCGAGCGGTTGGAGGATCTGGCTCTCCGCGTCTTCGAGGACGTCGTGCTCTTGGGTCAAGCGCCCTTCGTCGGCTACTCGATCGTGTCGCTCTCGCTGGATGGGCCGCCGGAACCGGCGCTCGACAACGAGCTGCTCGGTGAAGCCGGGGACCTCGCCGATTTCTACATCGCCGTCTGCGGTAGCAAGGAAGCCCTGGATCGGCTCGATCTCGAGGACATGACGATCGTGCAGCTGCCGGCGGCTCCGGCGCTGGTCGTGGGCGAGTCGTCGCACTTGGCTCGAGCCGAAAGGTCGTCACAACGCATTCGTGAGCTCGAGGGAGAGCTCCGAGCACTGCAGGCAGACGGAAGCACGGGTGAGATCGAGCAGCTGACCCGACGGCTCGAGGAGCGCGACTCCTGGATTCGCGAGCTCGAAGGGCGAGCACGCGCCGCGGAGGCGCGCGCCGAGGACGCAGAGGCCGACCGCGAGCGGCTCGAGGACGACCTGAACACGCTGTCTCGCGCTGGCGACGCCAATCTCCTGCAACTGCGCGAGCGCCTGGACGAGGCCGAGCGCATCGCCCAACGCGCCCAGAAGGAAACGCGCTGGGCCGAAGCGCGCGTGGGAAAGCTGGAGAAAGAACTCGAAAGTGCGCTCAGCGCCGCCGAGCTCGCGGAGAAGGCCAAGCCTACCCTGGCATTGACGGAGCGAGTTGCGGAGGCGGATCGTGAGGTCGAGCGCGCGCGCGTGGAGCTGGACAAGGTCCATCGCCAGCTGACCTTGCTGCAGAAGGATTTCGCCGAACAAGAAGCGGAGCTCGAGGACACCCACCGGGAGCTGCTGGAGCTTTCACACGTCCTGGGCACCACGCGGGCGGACCTGACCGAGCTCCGCCGGACCGCGCAGGCCGCGCCAGCCGAGGCGAGCGAGGACGTGAGCAGGCTCGAGGAACAACTGAAAGAACGTGGCGCTCGCCTCCTCGAGGTCGAGGAGCAGCTGCGTCAGGCGGACCAGCTCGCCCGGACGCTGGCGACCGACCTGCGCGATGCGGGGGCACGAGCCGCCGAACCCGAGCTGGTGGAGCGCCTAGAAACGCTCGCGCAGACCCTGGCGGAACGGGAGGCGGATTTGGTGGCAGCGGAGTGGACGATCGGCGAGCTCCGTCAACGCCTCACTCCCGTCGGCGCCTGAAAAAGCCCCGTTTGGCCCCGGAGGACCCTTTACAACGGCCCGGGGGGACTTAGCTTCCCGAGGACCCATGAGCGGAAAGCGCGACTACTACGAGGTATTGGGCGTCGAACGCTCCGCAGCCGAAGACGACATTCGCAAGGCCTACAAGAAGCTCGCGCTGAAATACCACCCCGATCGCAACCCCGGGGATGCAGCTGCAGAGGCGAGCTTCAAAGAAGCAACGGAGGCCTACACCGTCCTCGCCGACTCGGACAAGCGCGCTCAGTACGACCGCTTCGGTCACTCGATGGGCGGGGGCGGCTTCGATTTCGACGGCGCCGGCGTGGGTGACATCTTCAGCCACTTCCAGGACATGTTCTCCGATTTCTTCGGCGGCATGGGCGGTGGCCAGGCCCGCGAACGGGGCCCGCAGCGGGGCCAGGACGCACGCGTGCGCGCCCGCATTACGTTCCGTGAGGCGATGGAAGGCCTCAAGAAGGAAATCACCATCAGCGGCGCCGCGCCCTGCGAGACCTGCGACGGCAGCGGCGCCAAAGCGGGAACCAAGCCCACGCAGTGCACGCAGTGCGGCGGCAGCGGCCAAGCCACCACGCAACGTGGCTTCATCATGTTCAGCACGACCTGCCCGAGCTGCCGCGGTACCGGGCGCGTCGTCGCCGAGGCCTGCGAAAGCTGCCGCGGTCAGCGCTACGTGGAAAAGCGCCGCAAAGTGACGGTGAACTTCCCGGCCGGCATCGACAGCGGACAGCGCTTGCGCGTTGCCGGGCAAGGCATGCCGGGCATGACCGGCGCGGAGCCAGGCGACTTGTACGTCGACGTCGATGTCGAGCCCCACGAAGGCTTCGAGCGTGACGGGTTCGACATCGGCACCAGGTGCCAGGTGTCGTTCGCCGATGCGGCCCTCGGGGGCAAGCAGACGGTCCGCCTGCCGAACGACAAGGTCGTACAAGTGGAGTGGCCGGAAGGCACCCAGCCAGGCACGGTGCTGACCATCAAGGGCCAGGGCCTGCCGCGCCTGGATCGTCGCGGCACGGGCGATCTGCACGTGCTCGTCGAGGTCGTGGTGCCCCGCAAGCTGAGCCGCAAGGCAAAGAAGCTGGTCGAGGAGCTTCGCGAAGAGCTCCAGCGCTGAACGGCGGCCCGAATACGCGAAGCGGCGCCCGATTTCCGGGAACTTGCCGGAGGCTGCCGCGGGATGAAACGATACGCGGGTGACCCCTCCCAGCAGACTGGCCGCTCTTTCGCTCGCCCTTTCCCTAGCGCTCCCGGCTTGCAAGGGCTCGGTCAAGGCCGAGGCCAAGGCGTCCAGCAGCGGCTCGAGTGACGTCGATTTCGACGCCAGCAAGAAGCGAGACGAAGCCTGGGAATCGGAGGCCCTACCAGCAAGCAACTCGGCGACGCCCGCCAGGACCGCGACGCCGGAGGGCACGGCGACCCCGGCGAGTGCCACTCTGCTCGGCGCTCGTCACGATCTGAACCCGACCGGGAACCCCAGCCCAGCCTGTCAATGTCTGGTCGTGGTCGCTGGCGACCCCAAGCGGGCCGGCCTGGCCTGGTCGGGTCCCGCGCCGGAGATCGACGCCAAGACTCAGCTCGTCGTGGCCCTGACCTCGGATCAGGTCGCCTGCTCGGTGAAGGCGCCCAGGGCGTCGTACATGGGGTACGAAATGCGAGAGGCTGATGTGGTGATCCAGGTCGAAGCCACAGCGGCCGGCCGGCCCCTGACGCAGGGCGCGATCGTGCCCCGCCCGATGAGTGGCGGAAAACTCCTGATCGAGAGCGCAGCCAAGCTGCCCTACGGCAAGGCGTTGAGCGGTCAAGGGCCCTGCGCCGTGCCTTTCTGACGTGTCGCCTCCGCCCCCTCGTCCGGAAAAGTCGGCCCTCTGGCAGCAGCTCATGAGCCTCCTGCGCGAGGAGCTCGAAGCGCTCGCGCGCGCGCAGCAAGAGACGCAGGCCGGTGCGACGCACGAAGAGGCCAAGCCGGAGAACGACAAGGACACGCGCGCACTCGAGCAGTCCTACTTGGCCCGTGGTCAGGCGGCTCGCGTGGAAGAAGCCACGCGGGGCCTGGCGGCCTTCGCTGCCCTTCCGCTTCGCTCCTTCGACGAAGACGCTCCCATCGCCTTGGGTGCGCTCGCCACGCTCGAGAGCGACGATGGCGAGAAGCGGCGCGTGCTGCTGGCGCCCGCCGGCGCTGGTCAGCGCTTGGTCGATGGTCGCGGAGAAGTCAGTGTCATCACGACGAGCTCACCCCTCGGCAAGGCTTTGGTAGGCGCCCGCGTCGGCGAAAGTCCCGAGTTCAGCGGACCACGTGGGCGGGTCGTCTGGTCCGTGATCGACATCGAGTAGCAGGCCACTTGCTCATCGCCGCTGCGCTGAAGCTCTCCTGCGCACTTGAGCGGTACTCGGTCCCCGCGTGTTTCGTGTACGTAACGCAGGCGTGTCACTCGGTCGTGCAATGCGAGCAAGGAGCGCGCCATCGTCCTCTCACCTGCACTTTTTTCGGTCGCGAAACTCGACGAGACCCCGATCGCTCCCTCAGAATGGCCGTACGCCCAAAGTCATGATGCACCTTTCTACCGCGAAGGACTCTCCGCCCGAACCCACCTCCGCTGCGCCAGCTGCAGGTCCGTCGAGCGCTGGATTCGCGGTGCGCCTCGAAGGCGCCTCGCTGGCCGATCTGATCCAGATGGAGTGCATGCGCGGAACGAGGCGCGTCATCCGCGTCACTTCGGCCCAAGGGACGGGCTACCTGTTCTTCGATCGCGGACAGCTCCTGCACGCCACGACGGGCACGCAGACGGGCGACGGAGCGGTGTTGGCGATCCTGGGCTACAGCCACGGCACCTACGAAGCGAGCGAACAGCCGTGGCCAGTGCGCACCACGGTCGAGGCCAGCTGGCAGAATCTGCTCCTGCTCTCGGCGCAGCGCGCCGACGAAGGGGCCCGCGACGAAGTTCCTGACTCGAGCGAGGTCGTGTCGAGCCGCAAACCACGTGAGGTAGCCATGACCAGCCCCCGACCCCTTGCGCCCGGCCTACGGGTCTCACCGAGTCCATCGACGGGCCCAACCGAGCCGCCGAGTGTCGAATCGAGACCGGCGACTTCCGAACCATCTTCCGCGCGCACGGGCATCATTCGCGCGGTGCGCATCGACGAGAGCGGCAACGTGGTGAGTAACCTGGGCACGCTAGGCGAGTTCGCCGATCTTTCTTCGTATGCCGTTCACATGTGTAAGCTGATCGGTGATTCGCTGGGACTGGAGGGGTTCCAGGGCATCGAGTGCGCGGCGCGCGACCGGACGTTCCTGGCCTTCGTGGACCAGGACACCGTGGTCGCCATCGAAACGGAACCGGGGGCCAACATCGACAAATACCGGCGCAAAGCTGGTCTCTGAACGACCGACCTCTGATTTTCGAGACGTATGCAAGACCTCAACACCACCCTCTCCTCCCTGCGCGATCTCGAAGGCATCGTCGGTAGCTTCGTCGTCAGCGAAGCGGGCGACGTGGTCGCCAAGGACCTCCCTGCCTACTTCGACGGCGTGCTCGAAGAGGTCGGCCCACGCTTGCTCCGCCTACGCGAGGCACTCGACATGGCCGAAGGCGACGTCAGCTCCTGCAGCGTCCGCTACGCGGGACACAAGCTCACGATTCGCTCGATCGACACAGCCCTCTTGGCCGTCGTGGCCGACGCGAAGACCAATGGGCCAGCCTTGCGCATCGCGATGAACCTGGTCGTCAGGAAATGCAGCGCTGGGGACCTGGCCGCGCCGAGCTCGCGGATTTCGTCCATCCCCGGGCAGTTCGCTGCGGCTCAAAATGCATTCCCCATCGCGCCGAGCTCGGTGGGCCCCGGCCCCGGCGGTGAGGTGACGGTCACCCCGAATCTAGCGGCGTCGACTCGGTCCGAGGCGTTCGACGGCGACAAGTCCGCGCATCGGACGAGTGGCGCTCCGGAGGGCGGGCACCCGTCCGGCCGCAAGAAGCGCGAAGTGCTGTTCCGCGGCAAGCGGGTCGGCTGAACCCATTTTGCCTCGGACTGGGCCAAGTCTTGCCCCAGGGGTCATCGCCGTGGTGCCCTCCCGGCCGAGCCTCGACTTATGACCGACATCGAGATCCGACGCCATCCACCGGGCGGGGACATTTCCGACTTTCTCGACGCTGCGCGCGTCGTCTTCGCTGACGATCCGAACTGGATCCCGCCGCTCAACATCCTGCAGAAAGACCAACTCTCGCCGAAGTCTCCGTTCTTCGAGCACGCCGAGGTCATGTTCTTCACGGCGCGCCGGGGCGGAGAGCTCGTGGGTCGGATCTCGGCTCAAATCGACCGGGAGCACCTGCGGCGCTACGGCGATGACGTCGGCTTCTTCGGCTTCTTCGACACGGTGGACGACGTCGACGTGGCCGCCGCGTTGCTCGGTGCGGCCAACCAGTGGCTCAAGCAGCGCAACATGAAGCGGCTGCGCGGACCCATCAGCCTCTCCATCAACCAAGAGGTAGGCCTCTTGGTCGAAGGCTTCTCGACGCCGCCCACCGTCATGATGCCGCATTCCCGGTCGTATCAGGGGGCCATCTACGAGAAGCTCGGCCTCGAAAAGGCCAAGGACCTGTTCGCTTGGCGCTGGGACGTCGCGCCCGGCCTACCGCCGCGCGCGCTCCGCGCCCACAGCGAGATGAAACGCCTCGGCGTGACGTTTCGTGAGGTCGACCTGACCACGGAAATCGAGGAGCTCGTCGCCATCCAGGACGACGCCTGGAAGGACAATTGGGGCCACGTTTCGATGACTCCGGCCGAGGCCAAGCAGCTCCGCCGCGACCTGTCGCTCATCATCGATCCAGCCATCGCCATCGTCGCCGACATCGACGGCGAGCTGGCCGGCATGGCCATCGCCATCCCCAACCTGAACGAGATCATCCGCGACTTCAGCGGCAAGCTGACGCCCACCAACGTGGCCAAGCTGCTCTGGCGCTTGAAGGTCGACCACGCGAAATCGGCGCGCCTGGCGCTGCTCGGCATCAAGGGCGAGTACCGCAAGCAAAAGAAGTACATGCCGCTGGCCCTGGCCATGATCTCCGAGATCGCCCGCCGCGGCTATCAGCACGGCTACGAATGGAGCGAGCTGTCCTGGACGGTCGAGGACAACGGCCCCGTGCACGCCCTCATCAAAATGGCCGGCGGCTACATGTACAAGCGCTACCGGGTCTACGAGAGGGACGTCGTTTAGGCGGTACGCGCTCAGCGATCGATGGAGTCGTCGGTCGCAGGCAGACCAGTTTCTGGGGTGAACATCGAACGCGCGATGACGTGTGCGAGCTCCGCCGGCGACGGACGCGGGGCCGAGAGCATCGCCGCCTCCGCCTGCGCTAGGTCGACCTTCGGGAGGTCATGCGGTCCGGCCGCTCCGAGAAAGAGTCCTTCGTCCTCGAGAGGGATTGGTTCGTGCCAAACCTCGGTCATGGCCTGCACCGCGGTCGGCAGCTCGTCTTCGAAATCATCGATGATTCCCTGGTCACTCCGTGAGCCCCCTCGGTCCATCGCGAGCAAGGCGCGCGCCCTGAAGCTCACTTCGTCCGCGACGTGCAGCACGAAGACCTTGGCGCCATAGAGAACCTCTGCAATTTGTAGGTTGGCCATACGCCTGGCCCGTGCACGATCCGGACCAATTGTGCGTTCCCACCTCTGTGGCGACCTTGCGGGCCCCGCGACCGCGCCTACTGGGGCATTTTTGAACCGGTCTGTGGGCAGCAGTCCGAGCCGCGTGGCATCTTGGTCACCACACGCCCCCGCCTTTCCCCGCCCGCCGACTCGCGCTAGGGAGGCGCCTGCTGCGCGGGTGGCGGAATGGCAGACGCGCCGGGTTTAGGTTCCGGTACCGCAAGGTGTGGAGGTTCAAGTCCTCTCCCGCGCACCACTCGGCCCTCCTCGGACTCGCCCCACTTTGGGTGGGGGCGGCCCTGCGGGGGCCTCAGGCGAGCTTCGCGCGGGCTGCGGACTTGGGCTCCTCCACTTCTCGTGTAGCCGGCGGCGAACAGGCGCCATCAGACCGTCCTTGTTGCGGTGCTCCGCACAAGTCCTCTCCCGCGCACCACTCGGCCCTCCTCGGACTCGCCCCACTTTGGGTGGGGGCGGCCCTGCGGGGGCCTCAGGCGAGCTTCGCGCGGGCTGCGGACTTGGGCTCCTCCACTTCTCGTGTA
>Ga0247744_1000122_pt1 | contig 16970 bp, 9 predicted proteins | sample UWRJS154409C5_FD_180946 | JGI IMG/M metagenome (GOLD analysis project Ga0247744, IMG submission 180946) | Soil microbial communities from Arlington Agricultural Research Station in Wisconsin, United States - UWRJ-S154-409C-5 | ecosystem: Environmental > Terrestrial > Soil > Agricultural land... | reverse complement strand
GCGGGGGCGGCGCTGGAAAGATTCAACCAGGTCATCGTCGTCCACGGGGCCCACGAGCGAGCGCGCCTCGCCCACGCGGACGAGGTGCGGGCGCTCACGCTGGGCTCCGGCGCACGCTACGTGCCCTGCGTCAGCCGCGAAGATCCGCCACAGGATGGTTTGCGCGGTCGCGTCACCGACCTTTTGACCAAGGGAGAGCTCGAAGCGACAGCTGGCGCGTCGGTCGACGCCCGAGCCCATGTCCTGCTGTGCGGGAATCCAGCCATGATCGACGACATGGTGGGCCTACTCCGAGCGCGCGGCCTGGAGAAGCATCGGCGCCGGGCGCCGGGGCACTTCAACTTCGAGAAGTACTGGAGCTAGACGGGCCCGCCGCTTAGGCCTCCGGCTCCGCTGGCGCGACCACGATGCGCACAGCGAGCACGCGGCGTGGTGTGGCCTCGACGACGTGGAGGCGGATACCGCCCTCGGCATCGAGCACGTCACCGCTCTTCGGCATGCGCCCAGCCAGCGCCATGCAAAGGCCCCCGATGGTGGTGAAGCCCCCGTCCTCGGGCAGCTCGATGCGCAGGCTGCGATTGATGTCGCGAATCGGAACGTTGCCTTGCACCAAGGTCGAGCCCGTCGGTTCGGGGGCGATGGACCGCGGTGGCGGACGCACGTGCTCGCTGAAGATTTCCCCCACCATCTCCTCGAGCAGATCCTCGATGGTGACGATACCCGAGGTACCACCGTGCTCCTCGACCACCACGGCGATGGGGACGTGCTGCTGCATGTCGCGCAAGAGGTCCACGACCTTCTTCGACTCCGGCACGAAGTACACCTTCTGCAGTGCCGATCGGAGGGCCAGCGGTCGCGCCTCGAGTGCCGGCACGAGAAGATCGCGGACGTTGACGTAACCAACGATGTCGTCGACGCCTTGGTCGTACACGGGGAAGCGGCTGAACTTGTGCTTGGCCAGGATGCGCGTGAGCTCCTGCGGGCTCGTATCGAGTGCAATCATCACGGCCTGCTGGCGGGGCACCATGACGTCCGCAGCCGTGAGGTTGGGCAGGTCCAGCACGCGCGAGGCAATCTCGCCGGCTTCCGGGTGAATCGCCTTACTGCGCGCCGCCTCCTCGACGAGCACCGACAGTTCCTCCGCGGAGTGGCGCGCCTCGGTGAAGGTGGTGCTGTCACCGAACGGGCGCAACACGACGTTCGCGCTGGCCGACAAGAGCCAGACCACGGGCCTCGCCAGCCAGGCGAGCACCAAGATGGGGCGCGCGATGAGCAGCGCGTAGCGCTCGGCGCCGCGCAGCGCGAGGGACTTGGGGACGAGCTCGCCGACGACGACCGACAGGAACGAGACGATGGCGACGACGAGGCCGATGGCGATCGTCTCGGCGTGCTCGCGAAGGAACGGAAAGCCCGCCAAAAATGGCACCAGCCGTTCCGCCAGCGACGCGCCACCGAAGGCCGCCGCGCTGGCGCCGACCACGGTGATCCCCACCTGAACCGTGGCGAGGAAGCGCTCCGGCTCGTTCTTCAGCCTGAGCACGGCCCGCGCGCGCCGACTGCCGCGGTCGACCAGCTCCTGCATGCGCGCCGCGCGCACGGTGAGCACCGCGATCTCCGCGCCAGCGAAGATGCCGTTGGCCAGCACCAAGAGCGCAATGATGACAAGTTCGCTCATGCTGCCGCCGCCCGAGCATACCTACTGCGGTCGCCCGAGAAAGGGATGCCTTCAGCCTGCTTGCTCAGAGGCAGTCCGGCTGATCGTCGAGTCCTGGGCACTGTGACGTTTCGTCTTGCGGCAGGCTGACGCGGCACTCGGGGCCAGCGTCGTCGAAGGTATTGGCGTCCAGAATCACTTGCGCGGCACCGGTCGGGTCGCCGTCGTAGTCCCAACCCAGGAGGATCTGCGTGTCCCCGCCGGCCGACTCGATGGTCGTGTTCTCGATGAACGGCGCCACGGGCTCGGGATTCAGAATGAGTATGCTGGCGTCGTTCTCGATCGGTCCGCAGCCGTAGCTCTGCGCGCCGCTGAAGGCGCCCGCGTGTGCGATCTCGACGTATTCGACCCGGTTGCCAGTCGTCACCGGCTCGCTGAAGTAGAGGCCCAACCAATCACCGGGCGCGGGCTCGTCCAAAGCGGACTCGAAGCGAATGGGCTCGGCCTCGGTGCCGACGGCGATCAACCTGCCCTCGTTATCCACGCCATTGCCGATTTCGAAGCCACTGCCTGCGTAGTCCTCCATGCGCAAGGTCACTCCGGGCTCGATGGTCAGCGTGGCGACCCCGCCATCCTCTCGGGCGACGGTGACCGACCCGCGAACGCGGTACGGGTAGCCGAGGCTTTTGAAGGTGTCCTCTTCCACCGGGCGGAAGGGGTAGACGAGGATTTCATCCACCGCGTTGATGTCGAAGGTGAGCAAATCGGGCAGTGCGCCGACCGCGCCGGCCTCGACGTAAATCGGGAATGGACTCTCCTCGCTCCCGGAAGAATCGATGGCAAGGTCGGTCGAATCCTCCGTGAAGCCGGCGCGCGTCTCGAGCATCACGCCGTAGTTCTGCGAGCCTGAAATGCTGACCCCCAGTGCGCGCACGTTGCGGTGCGGCAAACCGTACTGATCCACGCCCCAGGCATGGATCGTCGCCTCTTGCGAGCCGCCGCCGATGAACCCGGTGACTTCGAGGTCGAGGAAGCCCTCGGGCTGGACATCGATACTGCCCCAGGGGGCGTCGGTGTTCGGGACGAAGGCGACGGGCGATAGCACGAGGTCTCCGCCCTCCCCTTCTTCGGCCGTCCCTCTGGCGACCAGCGAACCATTCACGAAGATCCGAACACCAGGGTCGAGGCGGACCACGGTGCACGCCTCGAGCAGCAGCTCCGCATCGACGCTCACGTCATTCGTAACGATGTAAGGGCTACCCTCCGGGGTCCAGACCGTGTCTTCGCCGATGGTGCCCGAGACCTCCGTGCCGTCGCCGCTGGGCTCGCCGCATCCGGCTTGTTCGGTGCCGCCACTTCCGGGGCCAGCACCGCCCGGATCGGCTCCGCCCGGGCCAGAACCCCCGCTGCTCGAGCTACCGCCCGTCCCGTCGTCGCCTTCGCCGCCCACGCAAGCGACCGTCAGCAGAAGGGGAACGGAGACCAAGGTGAAGATCAAAGCGAGGGAGTGACGAAACATGGCCTCGTATCCTAGACGCCTAGGCTCGGAACAGCGAACGCCGCGCGCCCAGCCGAGGAAACCTTGCCTGGTTTCCAGGTTGCCTGCCCTGCTAGGGTGCTCCGCCATGTTGGGGCGACGTCCACTCCTGCTCTTGGCCACCCTCTGCTTCTCCGCGCAGCCTAGTCTCGCCGCGGAGCCACCGGCGGCGCCGACCGCGACACCCGCCGCCCCGACGACGGCGACCACGAGCGCGGCGGCAACGGCCCCTGCACCGACCGAGCCCACCGCTGCACCTCCCGCCGAGGAGCCAGCAGCCGAGGCGACGGGCGAAGAACCGGCACCAGCCGAGGAGCCAGCAGCCGAGGCGGCACCAGCCGAGGAGCCCCCGCCCAGCGTGGAGGAGCCGGCCCCGCCGCCTCCTGCCGAGCCACTTTACGTGGCGCCCAGCGAAGAGCCGCCCGCCGAGCCACCTTCGAAGGCGGGTCTCTTTGCGCAAGGCCGCCTGCGCGTGGGCGGCAGCATCGGCTTCTCGACGGCCATCGGCGGCACGTCGAATCAAAGCTGGTTCATCCTGGGCGTCGGCCTCGGCGCGTTCGTGCTCGATGGCCTGGAGGTCCACGCCGATTCGACGTTCTGGATCGGCGACCCGTTCCTGGCGACGTTGACCCCGGGCGTGCGCTACGTGTTCTGGATGGTGCCCACGGTCAAACCCTACGTCGGCACGTTCTTCCGCCACTATTTCGTGACGGGAGTGCTCGAGGACTCCAACTCACTCGGCGGCCGCGCCGGCATCAACATCATGATGAGTGAGCGTGCGTACGTCGGCGGCGGTGTGATCTACGAGCATTTCCTGGACGACGCGCTCTTCACCAACGCAGACCAGGTCTATCCCGAGATCACGATCGCCGTCGCGTTCTAGCCTGCCTAGTTGGTGCCCTTCCCCGCCTTGTCGGCGGACGCCTTGAGCTTGGCCCAGCGCGCCTTGACGTCTTCGTAGAGCTTCTGGGCAGCTTCGTCGGCCTCGCCGCCGAGGTCCTCGAGCCGCGCCTCGAGCTTGGCCATGTTCTGCTCGGCTTCCATCCACGCCTTGCGCAGCTCGGAGCTGGCTTCGGCCTTCGCCAGTCTTGCCTGGAATCCTGCCTCGGTGGCCCAAGATTTCATGCCCGCCAGTTCCTTCTCGACGCGTTCTTTGAGTGACATCACGGTTCTCCTTTCGAGATTCGTTTCGGGCAGGATCGATGAGCTCGACCCTCGCAGGATCCCTGCCGCTCGGTCCACGGCCGGTCAAACTGCGCCCGCGCGCGGGTGTTTCTCCGGCCTATTCCGTGCCGAACGGCTGGCCGAGTACGATTCGGACGACCAGCAAAGTCTGCGCGTTTTCCGGCCTCGCTCAGTCGTCGAGCGCGCCCGCACAGATCCAAGCCGAGTCTCAGGCTCGTCATAATCGACGTCCGCTGGGACCACTGAATTCGAGTGGAACCACACGCCCCTGCGCGCGTCGACCGAATACTCATGAATCACCTACATCGAACCTCCACCTGCTTCTTTCTCTTCTGCGCTGCCCTTCAGTTTCCGGCCTGCGGCGGCAGCTCCCCTGGAGCCCACGGTGCGAGCTGTGAGGTCGACGACGTCGATGCCTGCGCGACGGGCCTCACCTGCGCTGAAACGACTGCCGGGGAGTTCCACTGCTTCGGCCGCGTGTTCCTGGTCGGCGATGTGACCGACACGGCGACGAGTGACGGCATCGACGCCGCGCGCGTGCTGGCCCTCGACGAAGAAGGCTCCGCCGTCACCGACGTCGCCATCACCGATGAGGCTGGCGACTACTCCCTCGAAGTCCCGGTCGTTCGGGACGAGGATGGTGTCCCGATCGATACGACGTTCACGCTGCAAGGCTCCGCGCAGGGCTACCAGCCGTTTCCGCAGGGCGCCCGCGTGGCGCTGCCCATCTCGACCGCAGACGCCACGGAGGATGGCGACGACTACGTGATCGAAAGCGCGCTCACTTCGATCGGGCTCATCCCCTTGCCCGAGGAGGAGCGCTTCATCGTCAGCGGCCAGGTGGTCGGCCTCGACGCAGATTCGCAAGTGGGCGGAGCGCTCGTCGTCGCCAGCGGCGACGACGGGACGTTCAGCGCCGTCACCGACCTGGGCGGAGCGTTCACCCTCTTCAACGTCGTCGACGGCACCTACACCGTCACGGTCTATGCCGCCGGACTACAGGTCGAGACGTACGAGGTCACCGTCGACGGGGCGGACGAAGAAGGCCTCGAGCTGAGCGAGCTGGACGAGGAAACGACCACCGTTTCCGGCAGCGTGCAGATCGTGGAAGGCGGCGGCGAGACCAGTGTCATCCTGGTGGTCGAAGACACCTTCGACGAGCTGGCGGCCCGCGGCGAAGTCCCGCGTGGCTTCAGAGCCCCACGTTCCGGACCACCGTCGATCACGGGCGAGTTCAGCATCGAAGGCGCGCCCAACGGTCGCTACGTGGTGCTCGCCGCCTACGAAAACGACGACCTAGTCCGCGACCCCGACACCAACATCTCCGGCACGGACATCGTGCACATCGTCGTGGATGGCAGCGACACCAGTTTCGACATCGCCGATTCGTTCAAGGTCACGCAGGCCCTGGCCACCATCGCACCTGGTGTCGACGGGCCGGAAGCCGTGGACGAAGCCCCGCTTCTCGAATGGGCGGACGACTCCTCGGAGGACTGGTACGACGTGCGCGTCTTCGACGCCTTTGGCGAGGAAGTGTGGAACGCGCTCGAGCTGCCGTCGGTGAGCGGCGGGGACTCTGCCTCCGTGCAGTACGAAGGCCCGCTCGACCCGGGCATGTACTATCAGTTCCGCGTCACCTCGTGGCGTCAGCCCGGAAATGGGGACGCCGCACCGATTGCCACGACCGAAGACCTGCGCGGCGTGTTCTTCCTGCCGGCTCCGTGAGCCGGGGCGCGCCCAGCCATCTGACTCTTTAGTCACACCATTCTGACTAGAATGGCCAGATGGCTGGCGACTACTCGCCCGCCAAAACCGGCTCCATCCATGGAACTGGAGGTGCTTCGTAAGCGAGGGTCTTCCAATCGCTGTCCGTCAACCGGGTGAAGCCCGCTTCGAGCCGTTCGTGATACGAGGAAACGACGCCAGCGTAAGCACGGGGGCCTTCGCAGGAGTCGACCGTGACCACCATCAAGCGCGGCTGCCCCGTGCCGACGTGCAGCACGCTCGGCTCCCGCGAGACGGGCAAGTCACCGCCGATGTCGGTGTGCACGTCGGTGATGCTCGGATCGTACTCCACGGCCTGCAACGGATCGAAGTGCAGGTCCGCGTACCAGCCGGTGTGCCCCAAGACGGTGCCGTCGCAGTTGACGCTCGCGTTGACGGCCTGGTTGATGAAGGCCAAATGCTCTTCGCTGTGCGGCTGACCGGAGCGTTGGAGCTCGGCCATCTCGGCCAAGGTGCCGTTGATCTCCACGACGCGGGCGAAATAGCTGGAGATGCTCTCGCCCAGCTCGCCTGAGATACCGAGCTCGTCGACGATCTGCTGCCCACGCTCGCCGAGCTCGACGACCTTGTGGAAGAACTCCGGGTAGGGATCGACGTAGGCGTCGGGGTACTCGCAGGACGCACCCGAGGTGTACGACTGTTTGACGTAGAGGACATTGTTGTGACGGAGCTGGGCCCACGAGGCGAGCTGCGTCGACAGCAGGCGCCGGCCCCAGGCTTCGGTCCGCGCCACGGCCGGTAGCCCTTCGCTCTCTTCGGCCGCCCTTGGAGACAGCGTGCGGAGCGCGCTCAGCCACGACGTGTAGAAGCTGCTCTGCCAGTACTCGTCGCCATGGGCATCGACCAAGAGACGCATGCCCGAGAGCGCACCCGCGAGGCCTTCCTCCTCCTCGAGCTCGCTGCCGAGGAGCGGGAGCGCCTGGTCGTTGCCGAGCGCCGCAAAGGCCACATCGAGAGGATTCGGCACGACGCGCGTGGGCAGGCGATCGAAGACGACTTGCGAAAAGACGTGGCTGTCGACCGTGTAGCGCTGCCCCAGCAGGGCGAAGCTGACGCTCAGGGGGAAGGTGCCACCGGGGGCCTCTTTGCGCATGATTTGGCTGGCGATGCGCTGCTCACCGTACTGTCCTACGACGAGCGTCCGCACGAGGTCCTCGTCGCTGACGTCATCCAAGTCTGCGGGACTGCCCAGATCGCTGGTGAACGGCTCGACCTCCTGCAAGGTCATGTAGTCGTGCTCGCCGACGAACGCGCTGATGGCGTGATCGAACGCAAGGTACTTGTCGTAGGTCGCGTCATCGAACAGCGCCCGCAGCCCGAGCATCGACTCGACTTGCTGACGTCGCAGCACCTGGGAGCCGTCGTCCTGCGTCTCGATCAGGCGGAAATCGGTGCGCCCGAGCCAAATCATGGCGCGAAAGTAGCTCTCCAGCGTGGCGTCACCTTCGTAGTGCCCGCGCGGCTTGAACTGCGAGAAGTCGATCTCGCGCTCGACGCCGAACAGGACCTTCGTCTCCGTTCCGTCGGCCGCCAGCGCGGCGTCGACGAACGCCTGCACGCCGGCCGGCTCGCCCCCTGCGACCTGTCCACCGTGGAGCAACGACAGTGCGACCCCGAGATAGAAATTGAGGTCCGATGCGGCCTCGGGCGACAAGGTGTCGGCTTGGTCGACCAGGCGAGCCCGCAGGCTCGTCAGTAGGTCGTCGAGCAGGGGCTCGAGTCTGGCTAGCTCGAGGTTTTGCAGGATCTTGTCGTGGGAGCGATAGATCGCCTCCAGCACCATGTCGGCCGTGACGTAGACCGGAAGGTCTTGCATGTAGATCTCGGAGTAGCCGTAGGCGAAAGACGAGAAGCTCTGATCGCCCACGATCGCAAAACCGTTCTCGAGCACTCGGGCACGCACTGCGTCGGGCGACGACCACACGGCCTTTTCCAGAATGTCGTCGAGCAAGGCCGCGTCTCCGGGTTCGTAGCCGAGCGCATCCTCGAAAGCGGTCGGGTAGCTCTCGAGCACTTCATCCGACGTCTGCGCTTGCCGCTCGGCCACCGAGTCGGTGAGCGCCGTCAGTCCCTGAACCTCCAGCTCGACCGTGACAGCCTGACCCGGATCTGGCTCACCTGGCACACTCGGAATGGCCGACGGGTTCGGTCCGGACGAGCAGCCGGCGAGTCCCAGTAGCCCCACGCCGACTAGAAAACGGGATCTGAAAGCTCTTGAAGTGGTCATGCCTCCCAGAGAAAGCAATGACCGTGCCGGACGGGACGCTGACGCCTACGCCGCCTCGGCGCCCGACTCGCGCAGCGCCGTGAGCAGCGCATCCACGTTCTTCTTGGCGTCACCGAACAGCATGTCGTTGTTCGGCTTGTAGAAGAGCGGATTGTCGATGCCGGCGTAGCCGGAGCCCATCGAGCGCTTCATGACGATGGTCTGCTTGGCCTTCCAGCACTCGAGCACCGGCATGCCGTAAATGGGGCTCGTGGCATCTTCGAGCGCCGCAGGGTTCACGATGTCGTTAGCGCCGATGACGAGCACGACATCCGTGTCCGGGAAGTCGTGATTGATCTCCTCCATCTCGAGCACGATGTCGTAGGGAACCTTCGCCTCGGCCAAGAGCACGTTCATGTGACCGGGCAGACGGCCGGCCACCGGGTGAATGGCGAAGCGCACCGCCGTGCCGCGGTCGCGCAAAGTCTTCACGATCTCGTAGAGCGGGTACTGCGCCTGCGCGACGGCCATGCCGTAGCCGGGCACGATGATGACGCTCGACGCCTCGCGCAGCAGAGTTGCGGTCTCCGGCACGCTCACCGAGGTCACCTCGCCGACCACCTGCGCAGCGCCGGAACCGGAGGCCGCCGGACCACCGAAGCTGCCGAAGATGACGTTGAAGAAGGAGCGGTTCATGGCCGCGCACATGATGTAGCTCAGGATGGCGCCGCTCGAGCCGACCAGGGCGCCGGTGATGATGAGCAGGTCATTTTCGAGCATGAAGCCGGCCGCAGCGGCCGCCCAGCCCGAGTAGCTGTTGAGCATCGAGACCACGACGGGCATGTCCGCGCCGCCGATGGCCATGACCATCAGGATGCCGAACACCGAGGCGATGCCGGTCATGATGTAGAGGTTCAAGAGGCCGCCGTGGCTCTCTTGGCCGACGAAGCCGACGGCGAAATAGGCCGCCCCCGCGAGCATCGCCACGTTCCAGAAGTTGCGTCCCGGCAACGCGAGGGCCTTCGAGCCGATGGTGCCGCGCAGCTTACCGAAGGCGACGACGGAGCCAGTGAACGTCACCGCGCCGATGAAGATGCCAACGTAGATTTCGACTTCGTGGATCACGCCTTCGATGCCCGCAACGTGGGCGGTCGGATCCAGGTAGCTGGCAAAGCCGACGAGCACCGCCGCAAGGCCCACGAACGAATGTAGGATGGCGACGAGCTCCGGCATGCTCGTCATCTCGACCTTGGCGGCCAAGACGGCACCAATCAAGGTGCCGATGAGCACCGCCGGCACGAGGACCTGGTAGCCCGTCACCCGAGGATCGAGTGCCGTCACCACGATGGCCAGGGCCATGCCGAGCATCCCGTACAGGTTGCCGCGCTTGGCTGTTTCCTGCTTGGACAGGCCGCCCAGGCTGAGGATGAAGAGGACTCCGCTCAGGAGGTAGGAAGCGGTGATCAGGGTACTGGACATGACGGGCCGACGAAGAGAGGGGTAGCGAGCAGACTCAGCGAAAAGACTCAGCGCGAGAACATCTTGAGCATGCGCTGCGTGACCAAGAAGCCACCGGCAATGTTGATGGTGGCAACCAGGATGGCGACCGCGCCGAGGATCGTCACCGGGCTCGCAGCGGGGCCGGAGATCTGGAGCATGCCGCCGACGATGATGATGCCGCTGATGGCATTGGTGACGCTCATGAGCGGAGTGTGGAGCGCCGCCGTCACGTTCCAGACGACCTGCCAACCGACGAACACGCTGAGCACGAACACCGTGAGGTGAGCGACGAATGCGGCCGGGGCCACGGCGCCGAGGCCCAGGAGCGAGGCGGCGAGGGCCAAGAGCACGAGCAGCGATCGAGCGCCCTGCTGCTTTGCCTTGTCGGCGGCGCTGAGCGCAGCCGGAACTGGCTTGGCTTCCGCCTTTTTGACCTCGATGGGATGTGCGGCCGGTGGCGGGGGCCAGGTGATCTCACCTGCGTGCGTGACGAGCGCGCCACGGATGACCTCGTCTTCCAGGTTGAGGTTCCACTTCGCTGCCCCACCGAGGTCGGTCAAGAAGTGCACCAGGTTCATGCCGTAGAGCTGGCTCGCGGTGGGCGCCAAGCGACTCGGCAAGTCCGTGTAGCCGACGACCTGGACGCCATTTTCGGTGGTGAAGAGCTCGCCAGGCACCGTGCGCTCGCAGTTGCCGCCGGCTTCGGCAGCCAAGTCGACGATGACGCTACCGGGCTTCATGGCCGCCACCATGTCGGCCAGGATGAGCTTGGGCGCGCCTTTGCCGGGAATGAGCGCCGTAGTGACGATGATGTCGACCTCTTTGGCTTGCTTGCGGAAGAGCTCCATCTCGGCCGCGATGAACTCGGCGCTCATCACCTTGGCGTAGCCGCCCGCGCCCGTGCCATCTTCTTCGAAGGCGAGCTCGAGGAACTCCGCCCCCATCGACTTGACCTGCTCCTTGACGGCAGGCCGCGTGTCGAAAGCGCGCACGATGGCGCCGAGGCTGCTCGCTGCACCGATGGCCGCCAGACCGGCGACTCCGGCGCCGATGACGAGCACCTTGGCGGGCGGCACCTTGCCGGCTGCCGTCATCTGCCCGGTGAAGAAGCGCCCGAACAAGTTGGCCGCTTCGACGATGGCGCGATAGCCGGCGATGTTGGCCATCGAAGACAGTGCGTCGAGCTTCTGAGCGCGAGTGATGCGGGGCACCGCGTCCATGGCCAACGTGGAGATCTTGCGGGCGCGCAGGCGCTCCAGGAGCTCAGGGCTCTTCCCCGGCCAAATGAAGGAGATGAGCAAGGCGCCTTCACGCGGAAGGTCGGCCTCGTGGCCACCGTCGAATGCGGCCGGCGGGTTTACCTTGAGCACGACGTCCGCCTCACCCCAGGCGCTCCGCCGATCGGCCACGATCGTGGCTCCAGCTGCTCGAAACGCATCGTCGCTGATGCCAGCGCGCACTCCGGCACCGGCCTCGACCGTGACCTCGAATCCGAGTTTGTCCTTCAACCGAGCCACCGTGTCGGGGGTGGCGGCAACGCGGCGCTCGTCCGCGCGGATCTCCTTGACGATCGCAATCTTCATGCGTGCTCCAGGGCCGGGGTCAGCGGCCGAACCAGCCGCCGACGAGGCGAAGCCGCATAGCAAAGAACCCTTCCGTTAGCGAGGAAGGACGCCGGTGCAAGTCAGCCAGAAACGAGACCGTAGCGCTCGCGGTTCTGAGCCACGACATGCACGTAGTAGTCCGCGCCCTGGTGAGCTTCGATCTCGCCGGAATCGGCAGCCAGCTCGAGCGCGCGCATCAACGTCCCGAGCTGCCGAGACGGCGGAATACCGAACACCCGCATCAGGTGGTCGCCGAGGCCCTTGGGCAGCGGCGGCACGCGTGCATCCACCTCAGCCAGCTGGGCGATGCGCTCCGACAACTCCTGAATCATGCGCATGGCCGCCCGCTTCTTCTCCGGACGTTTCGTCGTCATGTCGGCCCGCGACAAGAGGAGCAGTCCATCGAGGTGCTCGCCCATCTCCCGAGCGAAGCGGCGCACCGCACTGTCCGACCACGAGCCGTCGTAGCAACCGGCGCGCAGATGATGCAAAACGAGGAAGCGGACCTCCTCGCGCAAGGTTTCCTCGCGCCCGAACAGCTTCAGGCGTCGCTCCAGCTTGTCGAACATGCGAGCGCCGACTTCGGCGTGGCCGAAGAAGTGCACCTCGCCCGATTCGCTGATGGTGCGCGTCTTCACTTTGCCAATGTCGTGGAGCAAAGCCGCCCAGCGCAGCTCGACCCGAGGTACGGCCTGGATGACGACCTGCTTGGTGTGCTTCCACACGTCCTTGTGGCGCCATTCACCGTCGCCGAAACCCACCATGGCCTCGACTTCCGGCAACAGGGCCTCCAGAAGGCCGCTGGCCAGGAGTGCATCGAGCCCCACGTCCGCGTGCCGGGCCGTGAGCAGGCGATCGAGGCCGGGCCTCAAGTCGGCAGCGCCGAGCCCGCTCAGATCGTCGGGACGCACGAGCACGAGCGGCGCAGGCTGTCCGGTCTCGGCACTCTGGACGGCCGTCTCGAGCGCCTGCACGACGCGCTCCCGATCGGCGGGGAGGGCCTCGAGGGCGGAACCGGAGCGGGCGCGCGGCACGTCGCTGACCCGGGGTGCCGAGCCGGGCTCGGGCGGCGTCGGATCCGGCAGCGCGGCGGATGCGGTGGGCTTGGACGGATCACTCATAACGGCACGCACTGTGGGGCCCGCAGGGTCGGCGGGAATAGCACATGGTGCCTGCGCGAACAGTGGCGTAGGGCAATTTTCCGCCTTTGGCTGATTTCGGTAGGATCTGCTGCGTCGAACGTAGGAGAGGTATGGCGACGGACGTGAAGGTCCGCGCCGATTTCTTGCAGGAGCCGCTTTTTTAGCCCCCTGCTACGTTCAAACCCACGGTGTCGCCGCTTCGCCCCGAAAGAAAGCCCGCTCCGCGGGCACGCACCGAGTTCGATCTCGGCCGCTGGGTCGCGCGCGCCCTGTGCCTGGTGTTTGCGCTGGTCGGGGCCATCCCGCTGACCGGCGGCGTCGTCCTCCGTTCCCGACCCGTGCAGAAGTGGGCGGTGGCCGAGACGTCCCGAATCCTGCGCGAGCAGCTCGGTGTCTCGGCACGCTTCGAGGTCGAGCTCGAGCTCATCCCCTTGCGGTTGGCGGTGACGAACCTGGTCGTCCCTTCGAACGACGGCGGACCACCCGCTCTGCGAACCCAGGAGGTTGCCGTCAGCCCGCGCCTGTTTTCGCTCTTGGCGGGCCGCATCGACGTCGGCGACGTGGAGCTCGAGGAGAGTCAGGTTCGCCTAGTGCTCCGCAACGGGCGGGTGGAAAACGTTTCCTATCGCTTCCCCACCACGAGCGGCAAACGTCCACCCCTGGTGCGCTCACCCTTCCGCAGTTTGGCGGTCACCGGCGCGCGCCTCGATCTGCAAGTGGACGACACCCGCGTCGTCACGGAAGACATCGACATCGACGCATTTGCCGAGCCGAAGCTGACGTTCGACGTGGCGATCCGCGTGGCCGGTGCCGACGTCCTACGTCGGCGGACCACTGGCGAGACCATCAGCGTCGACGAGGATCGACTGTGCGCGCTCGACCTGCGCACGTTCGCGTCGGAGAAAGCGCTGTCGATCAAGCGCTTCTCCCTAGCGGGTGTGCTCGACGACTCGCCCGAGCCCGGCACACGACCGGGCTGTGACCACGACGGCGACCGGCGCGTGCTCTTGCGCGTGTCCCATTTCAACGTCGCCCTGTCGCAGGCCCGCGGCACGTTGCGACCCACCCTGGACGGAAAGGTCACCGCGCGGGTGCCGCTACCGCTGGCCAACCGCTTCGCCCCACGGCTGGCTCCCATGCGCGGGTGGGCCGGCTTCTCCGGCAGCGTTCGCTACGATGGCACGACGCGCTTGCCGGAGGTCGACGGACACCTTTCCGGGGAGCGCCTGGGCCTCGGCCGTTACGCCTTTGCGGAGCACCTGCAGGCCGAGCTGCGCGTCCTGTCCGACACCGTGAAAGTGCCGAGGTTGGAGGCTGGGTACGGCAACGGCACCGCCTGGATCGAGAATCTGACGGTCGAGCCGTTCGCCCCCAAGCTGCCGATCGCGATCGGCAGTGTGCGGTCCAAGAACGTGACCTTCCCGGGCCTCATGCGCGATGTCGGCATCGCGCCCCACACGATCGTCGACTGGAACTTCGGTGACATGCTGGTCAGCCAGGTCGCGGGCACGCTTTGGCCTTTCTATGTCGATGCTTCGGTGGTCGCGAACACGCGCGACTTCGCCGTCTACAATCGCGCCTGGCACGACCCGACGAAGATGCGCATGATCGGCGTCAAGCAAGCCAAGATCGAAGGTCGATTCCGCGCGCACCAGAAGGCCCTCGAGTTCTACGACACGCTGGCGACGTTCGGAAAAAGCCGCCTCCCAGCGAAGCTCGTGAGCATTGGTTGGAAGAACGACATCGTCCTCGACCTCGGCCAAACGGCCACCCTCGACCTGGCGGACGTGACGCCCATCGCCGGCATCGACGTCGCCGGAACGGCTAGCCTCGACGTGGACATGGCCGGTCAAGCCAAGAGCGTCGCCCTGGACGGAGAGCTGGCGGTCGAGGATTTGTCGATCGGCGGCTTCGTCGCCGGAGACCTGAAGCAGAGTCGCGTGCACTTCCAGCCGCTGCGCGTCGATTTCACGGACGCCGTGGGTCAGAAGGGCGACATGAGCTACGCCCTGCCGAGCGCACAGCTCAACTTCGATGGCCCGGCAACGGTGGAATTCACGGCGCTCGTCGACAGCAAGCAGTTCGTCGTGAGCCGCTTCTTCGAGATCTTTCACTTCGACCAAGATCCACGCTTCGCAGACATCTCTGGCTCGGGAAAAACGCTGGCCCGCGTGCGCTACGTGCTCGGTGGAAAGGAGGACGTGTGCAAGAGCGGCCGGCTCACCGTGGATGGGCGAACGCAGCTGGCCACGGCCAGCGTGTTCGGCGAGTCGTTCACTGCCGCGGAGGGCGATTTCAACTTCGAGTGGTTCGACATCGTGGCCGGCTCGCGCGGTATGAAGCTGGATGTGCCCAGCATTTCCCTGCGCAAGGGAAGCGGCACCGTGTTTGGCAGCGCACGACTCACGCCTGGTGGCGCACTGCGTGGCGACTTCGTCGGTAGTCGCGTGCCGGTGTCGCGCATCGATGGCTTGGCCGCCCTCGGCAAGGCGGTCGAAGGTTTCGTCACCGGCACCGTGCACGTCGATGGGAACGTGGAGGCGCTGGCGTTTCAGGGTCGCGCGGACGTGACCGAGCTACGCACGGAAGGCGCGACCCTGCCAGCCTCGAACCTGACCCTGCGCCTGGAGCCGGCCAGCACCGAGCTAGAAAGCTCGGGCAAGACGTCGGCCTGCGGCCGCGCCATCGCCCCGGAGTTCGACCCCGCCGCCTACGCCAAGGACGAGAGCGACGGCACGTTCCACATCGATGGCCAGCTTTTTGGCGGTCAGATTCGGCTCGCCGATCTCCGCATCTCCCGCCAGAGCAAGAAGCACGTCCAGGGCAGCGTCGACTTCGAGGGTCTGGACCTGGCAGCCGTTCTGCCGGCTTTCGGTTTCGGCGCGGCAACGTCCACGGTCCGCTCCGGGCACCTGACGGGTCACCTGGACATCGAGGAGCTCCCCATCGACCGGCCCTTCGCAGCCGACGCTCGCTTCGACGTCCGCGACTTGCGCGTCGAGGGGAGTGCCTTCTCGCTTCGCCTACTGCCGCCCTCCGCCCCCGCCAAGTCCGAAGCGACCAGCCCACCCGGCGACCGACCCGCGGCGACCAACTCCTTCGCCGTCGTGATGGTCAAGGACAAGGTCCTGTCCACGAGCGGATTCGCCCTCGGCCTGAAGACACCGGGCGGCCAGAGCGCGGTGCTCGACGCCGAGCTTCAGATGGCGGAGGACCTGAGCCTCGACGCCGAGTTCACCTTGCGTGAGACCAGTTTGTCGATGCTGACCCAGACCATGGACGGCGTCGAACGCGCCGAGGGCAGGCTCCTCGGTCACTTTGGAGCCCACGGACGCTGGCCCGCACCGCGACTGTCGGGAGCCATCGAGGTGCACGACGGCAAGGTCGTCCTATCGAGTCTGAAGACACCCATCACCGACATCGAGCTCGGGGTGGCCGTCAGCTCGGGCGGCTTCACCGTGTCGCGCGGCGAGGCAAGCTGGGGCGGCGGCAAGCTCGAGCTCAAGGGCTCCGCACCCTTGAGCATGGGTAAACTGGGCGAAGTGCAGCTCGCCTTGCGCGCTCGCCACGTCACGCTGCCCCTGAGCAAGGAAGCCCGAGTCACGTTCGACTCCGACCTGCGTCTCGCCGTCCCGACCGACGCAGACGATGGCAAGCAGGCGCTCCCGGTGCTCTCGGGACGCATCGACCTCGACGGGGCGAGCTACAAGAGCCCGATGACGGTGACCGCAGACATCGCCAACCTGGCGACGCGCGGCAGGAAGAGCGAGGTCCAGGCCTACGACGAGGGTGCCGCGCGCCTGGAGATCGACGTAGCGCTTCATGCGCGTAAGCCAGCGGTGGTGCAAAACAACCTGGTGGACACGAACCTGATCTTGGACCCGCAGGGCGTCCGCATCAGCGGGACGGATCAGCGTTTCGGCGCAGTCGGCAGCGTCGAGCTGCCTGCGGGTGGTCAAATTCATCTGCGCGGGCACGAATTCGAGATCCAAGGCGGGCTAGTTCGGTTCGACGATCCGACCCGCTTACGCCCGCAGGTCGACCTCACCGCCGTCTCGGATTTTCGCCGTTTCAACAGCAACAACACCAACAGCGGAGTGACCGGCACGGCCTCGACGAGCAGCAGCACCGGCACGCCGGTGGCCGGCAACTGGCGCATCTTCATGCACGCGTATGGGGAACCCGAAGACCTGAAGGTCGATTTGAGCAGCGATCCACCGCTCGCGCAGGACGACATCTTCCTCCTCTTGACGGTGGGCATGACGCAGACGGAGATGAACCAGTCTCGCACCAGCGGCCTCGGCTCCTCGGTGGCGCTCGAGGCCCTGGGCTCGCTGTCCGGTGCCGAAAGTGCGGT
>Ga0247744_1000121_pt1 | contig 17077 bp, 17 predicted proteins | sample UWRJS154409C5_FD_180946 | JGI IMG/M metagenome (GOLD analysis project Ga0247744, IMG submission 180946) | Soil microbial communities from Arlington Agricultural Research Station in Wisconsin, United States - UWRJ-S154-409C-5 | ecosystem: Environmental > Terrestrial > Soil > Agricultural land... | reverse complement strand
CGCTCGGCGGCAAATCACCCGCGGCCTTCGAGGCCATTTACGAACGCGGAATCAGTCAGGCAGCATAACGAAACCGTCCACTGAACCGGGTCAACTCCACCCTGCTCCCTCAGTGCCAACGACACCGTGACAGTTCCACGAGTCTCCCGCATGTCCTCGTGCCAAAGGTTCACGACCGTCGCACGGCCTGGAGTCGAGAACGCCCACGCGTAGCAATACTTGGGATTCGACGCGGCCTTGCCAACACCTTTGTCGAAGTTCGCCCAGTCGCTCACGTCCAGTCCCGCGTCTTTGACGAGGTCGATCACTCGGAGCCGTTTCGCCGGACGCAGCTGGTCGAGCACTGACATATCCCCATCCTCCCTTGGCCGCCTAACTCATTGTACGCCGCCAACGCGTGCGCCAGCTATGGGCCTCCTCCAGCACACCACTACCCAGCGGGCGTTTCGTGCCCCAAGCTTCCATCTTTCGACGCCAGCGGGGCAGCCGGCGTCACCGGGCCGGCAGAGCCTACGGGTTATAGAGGATGATCGACCACTGGAGAAAAGCCACACGACCCGATCGACCAGGCCTGTTGCTCGCTCTTTTCTGCCTCGCTGCGGCCAGCACTGTGAGCTGCGGACTCCCGCAAGAGCGGCCCTGGGGGCACGAGTTCCGCCCGGAGGTCAGCGGAACGACCTCTTTCGAGGCGACGAGTGGAGAAGTCACGGAGTACCCGATCGACGACGACACGTGCGCAGGCAGTTGGTACGAGATTGTGGTGGGGGATCCGCCGACTTGGGAGACGGATGGTCGTCCGTTCATCACATGCGCGGCTGCCCTCGGCGTGCCTGAGCTCAAGCTGTACGATCCGGACACTCTGGAAACCGTCGCCGATTGGCCGGACCCGTCCTTGGACAACATGGGCGCGGTGTGGCCCGGGCCGGAGTTCGAGCTCGTGCCGTTCGACGTCACGATCGAGGTGTCGGAGGGAGACTTGCTGGACCTTCCCGCGGACAGCGATCCGATACCAAAGGGCAGTGACCCAGCGACGACCCCCGACTACGCGCGAACCTTCCGAATTGTGGCCGAGGTGAACTGCGCGGAGGTTGGGCTCGAATGTGACGGCACCTGGAGATACGACGCCCGGTACGAGCTCTCACCCGACCTGGTGGTTTGGGCCTTCCCGCCGTCCGAGTGATTGCGCATCAGCCGGAGAAAGCATCAGGCCGCGCGCGGTCGGCAGGACCTGACGCGTGGCGGCGAGAGCAGGTTACGACGTTGGAGGCGTTGCCGTACCTACCGTCCCGGGCGCCGTTGGCTCCATCAGGTTCAGCTCCTTCGCGACCCGCTCCAGTTCCGCGAGCTGCTCGCGGACGACATCTGCGAGCTTCGATCCCGCCTGGCCGTGGAGCGCCGTGACCGCCTCCAGGCAGGCGTCGCGAAGCGGCTCCACGTCGGCGCGCCTCACCACGGGGCCAAAGCTGGCGGCCTTCTCCTCGACCTTCTTGAGCGCGACTTCCACCGCCTGTTCCATCGGGCGCGAGCGCTTCAAGACCAGATCAACCAGTTGGCCGCTCAGCTCACTGCGATGGGCCAGGTAAACCTTCGCGTCGAGGAGGATCGCCAGGAGGATGCCTCCCAGGACGAACCAAGCGTCCGCCGGGAATGCGTCCTGACCGGGGTACCAAGCGCGGTAACAAAAGGTGGCCAAGCCAACGGCTCCGTACAGGACGACACGCAGCGCGTGGAGCCAAGCGTCGCAAGTTGGGTTCATGACTATCTCCTCCCTGTGTGGACGTCGAAAATCCAGCGCGCCGGTTGGTCGATGACTTGCGCGAGCAGCCGCGCGGCGCCCCGGCTTCCCAGTGTGCCGCCCCATTCGGTGTGACCGAGGTAGCGCGCGTAGTGCTCCTGAGAGAGGTAGAACTCGAAGCGCCGGACGAACTTGTCCTCGTCCCCACGCGGCTTGCTCAGGTTTCGCCGCAGGTCGAGCGCCAGGCTACTGAGCACGCCCGGAGCCGGCGGGCGGCCCACTGGAAGGGTTTCTAGGACCGTCATCGCCACTTTCACAGCGCGTTTGATTCGGCGATCCGAGCGCTTCTCCGAAGCAGAGACCCAGGAGAAGAGTGCAAGGACGACGACGGCGGATAGGCCCATCGACAGCGCCGGAGAAAGGAGCGAGGGAGGGTCATCCTTGCCCGCTTGCCCCAACTTGAGCTCGAGTGCACCGCTGATGTCTGCCTCCCCTTCGACGAAGGCGGACACCGATGGGGGATCCCCCTGCATTGGCGCGGCGGGTCCTGGAATCGAGTGGAGGCCGAAGGACAGCCAAAGGCCCACGGTGGCTGCGTAGACGAGCTGAACGGGCCAGCCATGCTCGATTTGGAGCCCGGCGCCCAGCGTGACCCAGGGGCTTGGGCGCTGGACGAAGCTCCCTTCGAAGAGGCCCAGCTCTCGTTCCAGCTCCCCAGCCCGCGACACGAGCTCTCTGTAGAGTTGGTCGTTTCGCAGGTGATAGATGTAGAGCGCAAAGGTGATGAGCGCCCCGAACAGCGCCACCGGGAGCACGATTTCCTGGTTCGCCCCGACGTACAAAAGCGTCCCGACAGTCCCCAGTGGGAGAAGGCCGATTAGCTTGAACCGGGTCTCGGTCAGCGCGCGAAATTGCGCGACCACGACCTCATGCTCCTTCAGCTTTTCCTGATTCCCCTCGGCCAAAACTACCCCTTCCATTTCAGCAAGCAGGGCCGTCACCTCTAGGAGTGCGACCTGACCGTCACATGGGCAGCAGACCACTGACGATGGTCATTTATTAGAGGCAGACCCCACGGCCTGATCCAGCCACTCCAGCTGGCCCGGCGGATATCCCTGCATCGCTCAGGTTGACCGCTCGCTGCGGGAACCCGTCGCTGCCGAAGCCTGACTCCCCTTCCCCGCGGGAGGGATCTCCCCTCACTCGTTCGCGTCATTGCAATGGTCGAGCGCACGAGCAAGTGGTTGGCACTCTGCGTCGAAGTTCAGGAGCACATCCCGGAAGCAGACGTAGTTGTTCGGCCCGAGCAGGCAGGCGAGCATCGCTTCTTCTTCATCGTCGCAGGTTTCGTCCGTCATCCAGCGCGCAAGGCAGAACTCCATGTTGTGTTGCCCACAGCCCCCGTGCTCGTCGAAAAGCTCGCCGCAGAATCGCGCAGCGGTCTCTGGGTACTCGAACTGGTAGGGGGACGAGCTACCCCCGCAGCCCGCGGCGTCAGCCGGCTCCTCGCAGGACGCTTCCGTCTTGCCCCCGCAGGCCCCAAGCAGGGCGGCCACGAGAAAGGCACTGTGCCTCGCTCTTGACCGACCCCATCCCTCGCGCATGGGTGCAGCGTAGCGCAGTCAACGTCACTCGTCCCAATCGACGTCGATCACTCAGCCAGGGGTCAGGACGAACAGCGCCCAAATGCCGCCGGCAGGCAGCAGTGCCTCACTGGAAATCGATCGACTCGCATTGGGTGTCCGAAATGTCCATGCCTTCCTGCCTGGTCACCACCTCACCATCGATGATGGCGTCCGGCCCGGGCAGTGGGGCACAAAGCGGAGTTCCCCCTGCATCGATGATGCGTTGATTGATGCCCGCGTAAACCACCGACCAGGGGATCGACAAGTCATCAGGGTCGGGTGCGAGAACGAACTCGATGTCAGTCGGCGTCACGTTCACCCCCTGGACAATCGGTCGGAACGCACACTCACCGCTCTGACACACGAAGTTACTCTCTTCGACCGACGCGTTCATTGCGCAAGCTAGATCATCGCCAATCGCGCACCCGTCCTCGAGTGTCTCGTGAATGTCGGCAAAGCAGCCTGCGGCTGAGCCGCAGCTAAACGCCAACTCGGGCGCCACGTCGCCCAGAGGCACGATCAACTGTTTCCGAAACTCGTCCTCCAGCTCCGCTGGGACAGCTTGCAACGCCTCGGTCGTTTCATCCTGGATCGTACTCGCACCAAGCCCCGTGGCCTCTACGTTTGCCAGATTGTTGATGAGCGTCACGTCGACCGACCCATCAGCGGCGGGCTGGAACGCGAAGCCCGGATTCATGCGGATCGTGGCGCCACCCAGCCCGACGATGAACGAGGCGAAGATACGATAGCGAGCATCGAAGTAGATGCCCATCTCCAGGCGGCCGTGATTTGGCTGCGACAAGCCAACCTCGCCACGAAAATGAGGCTGCGCCTCGAAACCGCAGCGCTGGATCATGACCGACGTCGGACTGTCCAGCGCAAGCACCTGGTCGATGAGCTGCTCTTCTAGCTTTGCCTGGGCGTCTGCGAAAAGCGCGCCCAGCGGGGCGTGAATCGCACAGGTACCATGAACGTAGCGTACGACGTGGGACGTCCCATGGTCGTACGCGATGGTGCGTGACTCCCCGACCGGAACCGCGACGCGAGATACCTTCAACCCGGTGAGGAATGGCCACCCAATCGCCCCGCCAAGATCCCAGGGCTGAACGCCGAAGGGATAGTTGAAGACGGCGAGCTCTTGCCCCTCGAACGTGTATGCGAACAGTGTCGCTTCCGCTGGGGCGTCTTTGTCGAGGTTCTGGAGATCGTTGGGCGTGTCCGCCAGCGCATACGTTTTGCTGTCGGACAGGTCGATGCGATCGATCCACGTGTCTCCGGCCTCGATTCGCAGTCGATTGTACCCATCGCAAAGGTCCCCGGTGTCATTGTCGTCAGCGTCCTCCTGCCCGGCATTGGCCGTGAAAGGGCAGTTGTCACAGACGTTCCCCAGCCCATCGCCATCCGAATCCTCCTGACCCTGGTTGTCAGCGTCCACACAGTTGTCGGTGCTGTCGCCAACGAGATCGCCATCGGCATCCTGGAACTGCTCGCAGTTGTCCCCTTCGAAGTCCGGGAGACACTCGCAATCACCTTCGTCGTCGCAGGTGCCGCCGCCGCACGTGTCACCTTCCTCGACGGGCACGAAGGCACAAACGCCGTCGGTGCACTCATCGCTCGTGCATAGCAGGCCGTCCACGCAGTCCTCGTCGCGACTGCAGCCGAAGCCGTGCTCGAACTCCGTCTCGTTGTCGCCGCCGACCGTCGCGCCTGCCGCAGCAAACGCGCCAGTGCCCTTGAAGCGGTCGCCCGTGGTCATGCCGCCGGCGGGAGCGAGCACGAGCCCGGTGAAGGTGTTGTCGTGACCGAACTTGATCGCATCGCTCGCGCTCCCGGACGCGATCAGGCGCAGTGCCTCGGCACCCAAGTCCTCGTCTGGACGGAGCTTCACTCGATCACCGGCGATGAGCTTCTGCGTGATTCGAATCGTGACTGGAGCGTCCGCCGTGACGACCGTGTCATGGGCCAAGTTGAGCGTGCTGAACGTGTACTCGCCCCCCGTGAGCAGGATCTTCTTGGAAAAATTTCCGACGGCCCAGGTCCCTTCGTCGACGCTGACGGTGGAGCCTGACGTCCCCCGTGTCAGGTTCGACGTTCCCGCCGAGAAAGGCTCGATTTCTGGCAGCGGCGGAGGCGCAGCATAGGTATCCTGAGCCTGCACGACCGGGCTGGCCCCGAGCTGGAGGGTATTCACGAAAACGCCGCCCAGAGCGACGCGATCTCCGGTGCGGATCTTGCGTCCCATCAAGAGATGCCCAAAGGCGATCCGGGCCTCGTGGCCAATATCGATGCTCCACGTGGCCGAGCTGTTCGTCGTGCCGACGTGTCCCGACTCAATCTTCGTTCGGTCCTTGAATTTCAGGGGACCCTTGGTCAAGATCACGAATTGGCTGATGTCCGTCGGAGCAACGAGCAGCTGCTCCTTCTGCCGCAAGCCTGAATCCTCGCCGGTTTCGACCGAACAGGCCGGCAGAGCGCAAACGACTCCGCAACCAACCAGTTTTACCCAACGTCCCAGTTTATCCCACCCTCGAGTCATAACGCGGACATTCCCGAAGTGGCTAGTCATTGTCAACACCAGTCGTGATCTAGGCCTAAAAGCATGTCGACAGATATCCAGCTATTTAGGATGATTGCACTGGCCTCGACGTTGGCTGTCGTCGGGTGTTCAACCAGCCAGCCGGCCACGCGACCGGATCCTCCACCCAGCTTTGGCGAATCCTGCGATGAAGACGAGGACTGCGACGCGGCCCTGGCGTGTGTCGACCCGGTCTTCGTGAATCCGAAGTGCACGTATCAGTGCGAGCACGACTGGGATTGCCCAGAGGGGACGTCGTGCTTATCAGACCTCCACAACCCGAGCCCCGACCCCGATGAGACGCCAAAATGGTGTGACTAGCAGCGAGCTGGGACGAGCTCGGTCCTACGGGGCAGCCTGATCCGCCCCCACGTCCGGCGTCCCCGTCCGCGCATCCCCATCGAAATCCAACGGCGAAAGGTCCGCCCTCCGCCCCCCGGGTTGCGGCGGCGGGTCACTCGCATCAGCCTCGACCCGGTGCGTTCACTGACAGTCCGGCACGTCGACCAAGGCTGCGCCTTCGCACGTCATGAGCGCGGGGTTTTCTTCGATGTGGGCGGCGGCGCCGAGGACGAGCGCGGGGACCGAGAGCGTCTCCAGCACGGGATTGCTCGCAATCTCTAGCCAGTCGTCCGCGATCGACTCGAGCACGGGGAAACTGACGGACAGGAGAGCGTCGTTCTGGGTCACTTCGACCAACTGGGTGGTCGTCAATGCGGGGAAGGACAGCTCCTCCAGCGCAGCCAGGCCGCCGACCCTGAGCATTCCGCTCATGGACTCGAGCATCGGGAAGCTCACCCTTGTGAGGTTTTCGGTGTCTTGGAGCTCGATCGCCCCGGCCGAAATCAGGCTCGGGCAATCGAGTGCGGTCAGTTTGCCGCCGCTCCAGAGGAGCAGGCTCCCCGAGGTCCAGCCCGGCGAATGGATCGTCTCGAGGTCTTCGTTCACATTCAGATCGATGTTTCCCTCGATGAGCGCCGGCAGATCAAGCTCGGTCAGGCCGGTCCCCGCAAAGGCAATGCGCTCTGTTCGCGTGAGGCTCGTCAGGTCGAATTCGGTGAGCGATAGGGCATCGAAGACGTCGATGAAACTCACGGTCTCCAAGGCCGGAAGCTGCACCTGGGTCAGGCTCAGGGCTTCCCCGATGAGAAGGCCTGAGTCGGCGCTATCGAGCTCACCCAAGGTCTCGAGAGCGGGTAAGGATAGTTCGACGAGTGCATCGTTGAACGCGATACGGAGGTTTCCCGTGATGGTCTCCAAGCGGGAAAGCTCGATCCGGGCCACCTCGGCCTGAAGGAAAAGATCCCCGGCGATGGAGCAAACGTCCTGGATCGCGTCGACGTCGGCCTGGGTTTCCACGGTGACGTCGCCCACGAGGTCTCGGACGCAGGGGCCGACGAAGGGCTGTCCACCGCTTCCGTCTGCGCCGCCCAGGCTCGACGCAGTGACTCCGCCCGAAGCACTCGAGCCTCCGCCAGCGCCCGAGGCGGTCCCGCCGCCCGAACCGCCCGAACCGCTACTATCGCCGTCCTGCGACGTTTGGCCGCAGGCGGCCAGGAGGGTGGCCCCGATGGCTAGCGTGGCCGTGAAGGCAGTCGCCTTCGCTCGATCCACCTTGCCCCGCCACGCTCTCATACGCCCCCCCTTGCCTCAACGGTCTCGAAAGCGTGGGTCACCACCAAGCAGCCTACGGCGCCTTGGCGCAACGAAAGCCCTGAAAGACGCTGCGGTAGTCGGGGGCGATGCCGTAGCCGGTCGCCGCGGTGATGCCTGAGGACGCGGCGCCGTTGGAATAACTGCCAGCGCGCGCACCGCGGTTCGTAGCCACAGTTGCATTGGTGCAGTCGCTACACGTCGCGCTGGGGGGCGACACGTACCAGTCCAGCACGAGCTCGGAGAGGTTGACGGCGAGATCACTCTGCCCCCACCGGCCGTCGCCCGTGGGCGAGAACGCGCCAGCCGGATCCGGACCCGGCTCCCCGCAGCCGGAGAACTCCGCGTGGGTGCAGTCCGGTGTGGCGCTTCCCCAAGGATACGTCCGCTCTTCGTCGCCGCCCGCTGCCGCGTACTCCCACTCTGCCTCGCTCGGCAGAAAGCCCCCGTCCCAAATGCAGAACGCGGCCGATTGGTACCAGTTCACGCAGTTGATGGGCAGCGAGTCATTGGAGTCAAGCCATGTTGCATCACTCTGGCAAACCAGGGAGCTATCCCAGGAGGCGCCAGCGCTGGACCCCGAGTACATGCGGTGGGTCGTGTCTTCCACGTTCCACGAAGCGTCCCAGCCAGGCTCGCTCCCGCCCGCGGTCGCCGAAAGTCCCGCCCCGCCATTGAGGTACGTGTGCTTGCCACTCCCCGCGCTGGGGAGCCAGCCGGCGATGGTCGCCTCCACGTACTTTCGGAAGCGACCGACCGTCACCTCGTACTTGTCCAGCCGGAAGTCACTGATGGTCGCTGGGTAGTCCTCCGTCTCCCCGCGAAAGAACGTCCCCCCCGTCACGAGCGGACTCGCACAGCAGTCTCCGTCGCCATTCGGGCCGCAGGTCGCTGCTAGACCGGCGCAGCTCGGTGGCAGCGCGCAGGCTGCCTGGCTGCACCAGTGCGTGCACGCCTGCACATCGTCCCGAGTGACCAGGTTGGCCCCACAGCTGAAGGCCTCGGTCGCGTCCGCGCTGCACACCTCATCGCCGACCTCATGGCCGACGCACTCTGCCAGCACGGGCTCACAGGCGCCGTCCAAGCAGCCGGTGTCCGCGGCGCAGGGCGCCTCGTCCACCAACGTCACCCGGTCCGCCCCGCACAGCTGCGGCGTGTTTCCAGAGCAGGCCACGGCATCCCCAGGTTCGGCACTCACGCATGCGTCCACAATCGGCTCACAGAGCCCAGCATTGCTCTCCCGCGTGTCGCAGCGCTCACTCGAGTTGCACTGGTCGAAGGCCGCCCATAGGCCATCCTCGCAGCGCAGCTGCACGCGCTGATCGAAACCGGCACACGCGTAGCCGCCCTCCGGCACGCACGGCTCCCCCACGCTTCCGATCACCGATGGCTCAGGAGGGGTTCCGCCGGTCCCATCGCCGCCAGTCCCACTGCCGCCGGTTCCGCCGCTGCCTCCGCTTGCACCGCCCGAGCTCGGCCCGCCGCCCCCACTGGCCGGACCAGAGCCCCCCAGGTCGCCCCCTTGGCCCGCCCCCGCAGCATCCGTGGGCATGAACTCTCGCGGTCCGGGGGCACAGGCCTGAGGCGCCGCTGACACCAGCACCACGAGGCCTGCGGTCCCCAAGAGGTAACTGAGTCCACCAACCGACCTGCGCCCGAACGCCTTCGACATCCCCTAGCGCTAGCACGACTCGCCAGCACGGAAAACGAGGCCGACGCGGCGCATGAGCACAGCCCCTCGACAGCGGTGATGATGGATGATGAGTCGCTACGGGACAGCCTGATCCGCCCCCACATGAGGAGTCGCCGTCCGCGCGTCTCCGTCGAAATCCGTAGGCGAAAGCTCGGCCCCTTCGGCCGCGCCGGGACTGGCCACCGAGGCCGAGGCCAAGTGGGCGTCGGCCGCCTCGAGATCCCGGAAGGTGGAGAGAGGCGCGTTCGTCACGTTGGACACGAGCTCTGCGCTCGCACCGTCGCGAGTCCGCAGCTCGTGGGTGACGAGGTTATTCACAGCGCGCACGGACGTCTCTGGCCAGCGCCATTCCATCGAGGAGAAAGGCGCCTCGGTGCTGGCCACGGTGTTGTGGACCACGAGCACCTCGCAGGCGGCCTCGAGGCCGACGCCCAGGTCCATCCCCGAAGGCGACGCGAAGAGCTCCGGCCTTTTGCCCACGATGATGTTGTTTTCGATGGTGCCGCCAAAGTGCTCGGCGGCTTGCCCGCCGCAGGGAGCGTCGTCGTAGGTGCGGCCGTCCCCCGGCTGCCCCAGTCCGAGGCCGATGCCGCGGGCGTTGTCGATCAGGAGGTTCCGCTGGATTGTGGTGTCACGACTGCCGCGCCAGAAATGAATGCCGTGCTCCGACAGGTCACCGTCGCACCAGAAGCCCTCGATCACGTTGTCCCGCACCGTCCAGCTCTGGGCGCGGTGCGCATCGATGCCTCCCGTGTAGCAAAAGCTCCCGGCAGCCTCGTTCTGCATCACGACGCTGCGCCCCTCGTCCGTGAGCAGGAAGCGACTGCAAGCGACCTCGCCGTCGTCGGAATCGAAATCGTAGTTGCTGTTGATCTTCACCGCCTGCTCGCCGGGGTCCACGAGCTCGAGGTCGTACAGGCGTGCCCGAGCGCTGGGACCTTCGGGGCCACCCGTCACATGCACGAGGTGGTAGCGCCCGCGGGTGATCGTCAGGTGAGCCAAGGTCACGTCGCTCCTGCCGGCGACATTGAGGACCCCGCCGGAGGTTTGGCGGTAGCCGCCATCGAGGATCACGCTCGAGCGCTCGCCGCTCTCAGCGCGGACGAGGACGCCATCGGCTCCGATCCAGAGCCCCTCCGCCCCCACGTCGTAGGTGCCATCGGCGAGCAGCACCGTCGCTCCAGCTGGAGCATTCGCCAGCGCCTCGGCGAGGTCGTCCTCCGGGCCGACCTCGATCTGAACCGCGGACGGCTCGATCGTTTCCCCGCACTCTAGGCTCGAGCCTTCTGGTGCGCTGCCGCCTGAGCCATCCCCGCCCTCACCGCCCAAGGAGCCCCCGCTCGAAGAGCCACCACTCGGGGCTGCGCCGCCGGAGGCGGTCGAGCCGCCGTCGCCGTTCACCTGGCCCCCCGAACCTCCGGCGCCGTCGCTCCCCTCACCCTTCCCACAGGCAGCGAGGACACAGCCCGCAAGGGAGAGTGTGAGGATCCCGGCGAAGCGTGTCAGGCGAGTCATGGAGCCTCGATTGTGACACGGAGCGCAGGCGGCTCGCGGTACAAAGTGGGCAGCTACCCGCCGAGCCGCTGGATCACCTTGCCAGTGCTAGCGGGCCTTTAGCCCTCTTTGTGCGAGGCCGGGCCCCGCACCTTTGCTAAGCTGCGGGGCGGTGAAGCGGACGATACCACTTCTGTTCCAGGCGTCCGCTGTCGCCCTGGGGTGCCTCGTCAGCTGCGGCGGCCAGCTGGACACGGTGCAGGGGTCAGGGGGCGACGGCTCGCTGGGCGGCGGCGATGCGCAAGGATCAGGTGGCGAGGCCACGCACGGATCAGGAGGCGACGCGTCGCTCGGATCAGGAGGCGACGCCACGCACGGATCAGGCGGCGACGCGTCGCTCGGCGGCAGCGGACCGGAAGCGTCGGGCGGGCTGCCCGCCCTGGGCGGAGGCGGAGGCGAGGGCGCGCTAGGAGGGCAAGGACCCGGCAGTGGCGGCTCGGGCGGTCCGCCGGGCTGCGTCGATGACGAACTGGCCGACGCATGTCTCGTGCCCATTCCCTGTGCGGTCGGCCAGGGTCCGTTTGGCGGCGGCGACGGAACGGAGCAGGCGCCGTTTGCGATCTGCAGCACTGCCCATTTGCTCGCGGTGGACGACGAGGCGACGGGAACGGGGAAGTTCTTCGTCTTGGCAGCCAGCCTCGATCTGTCCGCGCTAACGGACTTCGTCCCGCTCGGGATTCCGGTCGAAACGAGCGGGGGGCTCGCAGCAACGTTCGAGGGCACGTTCGACGGCGCGGGTCGCGTTCTGCGCGGGCTCACCATCGACTCGCCTGATGAGGACTACATCGGGCTCTTCGGTTGGATCCTCAAGGGGAGCTTGATCCACGACCTCCGGCTGGTCGACTTCACGGTCCGTGGCGGATCCGCCGTCGGGATGCTCGCAGGCCGAACAACCGGAGACGTCGTTTCGGTTCACACGTCGGGTGTGGTCGAAGGGAGCGAAGCGTGGGCCGGTGGAATCGCCGGCAACAGCTGGGGCAGCATGAGTCACTCGAGCTCGAGCGCGACCGTCACTGGGTGGAGCCTCGCCGGCGGCCTGGTCGGGGTCGTTGGCAAAGATGGGGAGGTGACCGAGTGCGAGTCCTCCGGGCCCGTGTTCGGTGACCATCTCGTTGGCGGTCTCCTCGGAGGCATCACGGGGACCGTCACCGATTCGCATTCTTCAGGGGACGTCGAGGGATGGGGGCAGGTCGGTGGCCTCGTCGGACAGGTGCAGGGGGGCACGGTGGTGCGCGGGGAAGCTTCGGGGACCGTGTCAGGAACAGGCAGTGCCGTCGGCGGCCTGATCGGCCTGGTGGTGTCCAATCTGTCGAACCCCACCGTGTTATCTTCGCGTGCAACCGGGGCCGTACAAGGAGCCGATCAGGTCGGCGGGCTCATCGGGGTCGCCGATGACACGACGGTGGAGGATTGTGAGGCCAGCGGGACCGTGCAGGGCGCAACCGAGGTGGGCGGCCTGATGGGGAGCGCCTACGACACACAGATCTGGAGATCACGAGCCAGCGGCGCGGTTTCTGGTGTCGGCACCGTCGGTGGCTTGGTCGGAGCGCTCGATGGCCTCTCGTACCTCTCCGCCTCCGTGGCCAGCGGGGATGTGACGGGCACCTCGAACCTAGTGGGCGGGCTGATTGGGCAGTTGGGCGGGCCCACCTCCATCGGGGCCGCCTACTCCGTGGGCCAGGTGATGGGCAATGGCGACGTGGGGGGGCTGGTCGGCGGCGGCACGAGCGGGGAGATCAGCCAGTCCTACGCTTTCGGGATCGCGACGGGGACAACTCCCATCGGCGGCCTCGTCGGCACGGCCGACCTCGATGCGGACGCCAGCATCGGTTCGGTCACTTCGAGCGCTTGCTACTATCGTAAGGGGTCCCCCACTTCGGATCCCCCTCAGGGCACACCGCTCTCCCTCGCAGCCTTCGCTGACGTGGCGAGCTTCGAGGGATGGGACTTCGCCAGCACCTGGGTCATGTCCGAGGAGCTCGGGCGGCCGGTGTTGTGGTGGGAGTAGGTGACCGCGCCCTACCCCGGGCGCGGCCCTACCCGCTGTACCTGTCGCGCCCACGCCTGCCCCACCCAATTGCACAGACAGCCGGGCGCTTTTCTCGCTGACGCCGCGTGCGACCTACTTCAGGTCTCATCATCTGGCAGGAAGTAGATATCAAAACTACATTCCAGGTTCAGCTCCGCAAGCTGAAGCATCTGCTCGGGCCAAAGCGTTGGACCTCCGTGACCCACGCGGGAATACCAGGGGCAGTTTACCGTCATGCGAACTCCAGCGATGTTCTGGATTTCGGCGAGACCCCTAGCTTGTGGTTTGAGGCGAGCAAGGAGCCAGTCCAGGTGGCGACGGATGTCCAGCGACTGGACATGAGCTGCGGAGGACAGCTCCCACAAACTATTCCGGACCGTCCGCTTTCGTCCGCTTGGGGTTGTCCTTTCTACCCGCGTCTCTGCACATGTTCCGTACTCGTCGTCGTACGGCGTCCGGCGCGAGAAGACGTTGCTCATAGGCAGTTCAAGATGTTCGCCAACGGCTCGCCAGCTTCGTCCAAGTATAGTGGCCGTATTCGGCAATCTTACCGTGGTACTTGTTCGGAAGGTTGAAGTCTTTCTTCAGGGCTTCGAGGCCGGTCCCCCCTCCAGGCCAACTAGAACCCCATCGTCCGGGAAGTACCTGACCGAAGCGCGATAGGACCCTCCGTCGAACATCATCACCGGCTTCTCGAACACGCCCTCCGGGGGTGACTCAAAGAACTCCACATCGACGTAGTGCCGACCGTTCTCCATGCCGCCCCAGTACTGGCGGAAGTACCCGTCTACTTGTCGCGCCCGATCGGCATCCTCGCCAAGTTGCTCCGGGAAAGCCTGTTCGAATGCCTCGAGTGTTGACCGAGACGGCACCCAGACCGGGCCCTTCCTGGGTGTTCCACCTTCCACGACGATTCCCCGCTTTCCGGAAACGAGAATCGGACGCGAGCGAAGCGCTAGACGGTCCGAGTGAGCAGCTTTGCCCCCTGCCTGGTCCCAGTCGCAAGCGCTACCTGCAAGCACGGTTGCCCACACCACGAGCACCCGGGCCAGCCAGCGGGTTGGTTTCCCGGTGAATCTAGTCTGCCCGCTCGAGGGATTCACTTTCATGCATCGCCCGACGCAAGTCATGCAGCGTCTGCTATGACACGGAGCGTCGACGGCTCGCCCTACAAAGTGACCACTCATGGCTCGGGCAGCACATTGCCGCGCCCGTCTCCGAGGATCCTTCGCAGGAGGGGGCGCTCTTCCTCCTTCGGCCAATGCTTGATGCACTGTTCGACACGTTCGGGCGCCTCCCAGCGCTTGGGAACCCCCATCGCCGAGAGCAACCCGTCGGCCCGTGCGACGACATCGACTCCACGATAGTCGCCTCGAATGAGGTTGAACTCCTCGCCCGAGCGAAAGCGAAGATCGTAGGTCCAGTTCCAACCGTCGCCAGTGCCGCACTCTGCGGTGACGGACGCCACGTCGAACCAGTCGTACTCGCGAATGTGCGTGGGCGTGACCTCCCGAATCCCGTCCCGATGAACCGCCCGATAGGAGTAGTCCATGACGTAGAGCCCGTACCCGCTCAGCGCGAGCACGAGCGCACAAGCACGGAGCATGCTCCAGTTGAAACGAGAGCGCAGTCGGTCCCAATCTGGCGCGCCTGCCAAGGACCGTCGCACCATTCCGGCAAACACCCCCGGTAGGACGGCGTCGACGTCGCCCATGGTTTGGAGCGTCAGAAGCTCGCTGTGCCTCGACGCAAGGACACGCATGAGAGTAGGCAGGAAAATGGGCAGAAGGCCCGTTGGAAGACACCAAATGAAGTCGCCAGGGGTAGGCCGAAGCACGAGGAGCTCGTCTGGTCTTCTTGGTATCGGTGAGTCCGTGTCCAGCAAAAGCGTGAGCGGAAATATCGCGAGCGCGACACCGAGCCACAGCATCGGATGCGCCCACAGCGGGTCCTTCGCGCCGATCTTGTTCGTCGGAAGGCCGACCACGCCGCTTCGGACCAGGGCCGCATAGGCAGCGTCCTGTTGTGGGGTCCAGGGCGGCGCGGCGTCTGGCTCGAAAGCGTTCTCTTCGGACACAGCAATCCGCCCCCCTCTAGGCCTGTTTTTCTTCCGGAAGACTGAGCAGCGCATCGAGGCGGACGCCCGTGGCGATGACTCGATCAGCCTCCAAATCGTAGACCATGACCTCCGCATCATCGTCGGTCGGATCCACGGCCCAAGTGCACTCCCCGCCGTCAGTGGCAAACGCGAAATACGAACCAGCCTCGTCCCAATGGAGCTCAGCTTCGGCCGTCTCGCGGTCTAGTGGGAAGTACCCGCTGATGTAAAGGCTCTCCAGGCTGGGAGTCCTAGCGATGACTCGGTTGACGGACGACCTCCGGACCTCGTCGTAATTCTCGTAGAGCGAGCGTAGCGGTGCCGAAATTGGTTTGCCGTAGGCCGCCTCAATCGCGTCGAACTGAGGATTCCGATACTTCGCGTCCAGCGCCGCCTCGTACTCCTCCCGCTCGAGGCGTCGCTCCATCTCCTCTTGTTGCCTGCGTGCGGCTCGCTCTCGAAAGAATCTCTTGAACATCGTTTCATGCACCAAGTGGAAGGACGAAGGTCACTCCCTAGAAGTCTAGCCAGTCGATACGACCGCCCAGTTTCTTCTGCACCCTCTCCTTCACCATCGCCCGGTCTTCTGCCGAAATCTCGGCTCCCCCCTCCCACCGCTGCTCACGATTGAGAAAGATCGCCAAGCCGTACTCTCCGCCGTGCTGGAACTCAGAGTAGATGGACAATCGGCGCCCCCCTTGTTCGGAGTAAACGACTTTGGACGGAGCGACGAACCATGCCTCGAAAGATTCGGCCTTTTGACTCCTTAGCCGCGCCTCACGGAGGAATGCGAGATCCGGAGCGGTCCGCTCGACGCCCAGCTTGTCGAGCGCGGTCCGCGCCAACACGCGGAGCTCTTCCCATTGTGGGGACTCCCGCACGCTGCTCTCGGTCCGGAAGCCGTCTGGCTGAGCAGCGATCACGGCCTCCATCTCGTTCAGGAGATTGAACACCTCGCCCACGGGCTTGGCCGAGTGGTCACGAAGGAGGTGGAAAGGGCCTAGCACGAAGGCCAGCAGTGCCCCGCCTACCTCCGTTTCGGAGGAGAGCGCTGGCACTTGCTCGTCTGCTGGTCGCGACAGCAAGATGAGTCCCTCGACCAACCTGGAGCGCGTCAGTTCTTCCAAACTGGGGGAGAGGCCTCGTCGACGAGGCCCCCAGATGGCCCGAACGACGCACGCGGTCAGAAACGCCGCACCAACGCCGTACTTTGCCTCGTCCGGACCCCAATTCCAGAAGGCCACGAGCGCCCCGACCCAGCCCACCACGAACACCATCCCAAGTCGCACACCGGGAAGAAAACGGCGCGCGAGAAAGAGGAGCCCGTGCCCCGGAACGAGCAGCAAGTGCCAGGCCAGCGCCCTCACCGGCCCAAGCATCGAAACGGTGAGCGCGATGAGGGGCAACCAGACGACGACGAGTGGCCAAACCGGTCCCCGATCCGTGCTGGCATCACCGGGCACCGGCGTACGCTTGCGCTTTCCCATGAATCTCTAGGGCCGCTTTCAAGTGAGGGCCGCAGCCACAGCTTCCGCGGTCCTCGCCCTCACGAAGATTGCCTTTCCGACTGGCGAACTCATCCCACGATTCACTTCCGATGAATGGCGCGAATCTTCGCCTCGAGGGCGCGCCACGAGTCCTCGGCGTCGGGTGGCTGGGTCTCACCTCGCTGGAAGGGCTCGGCGCGGCGGCGCACGGCTTCGAGCCAGGCCTCGTCGATGTGAGCGGCCGCCTCCGCAGGGAGCGCAGACTGGAGCGCTTCGGTGAGCTGGCGCCGCTCTTCGGCAGAGAGGTTCAACGCGGCGTCGAACACCTTGTCTGCGGCGGAGCTCACGAACGCACTTTTACCATGGGCGACCGATCCCCGGCCGCGGCGGCCCCGCAGGGGGGACACTTTTGTCCCCTGACAGCGCTTCCAAGGGGTATACCTTGGCCCAAACTTCGATCCCCGAACGCCAGCCCACAGGAGTAGCTCACATGGAAATTTCCGCTCGATTTGGGTGGTCCCTCACCTCGGTAGCCCTCGCAGCGCTCCTGGGCGCGGCCTGCGGCAATAGCGGAACTCCGAGCGATGCCAGCGGAGGCGCCTCGGCCACCGGCGGCGGCCCCGGATCG
>Ga0247744_1000120_pt1 | contig 17125 bp, 15 predicted proteins | sample UWRJS154409C5_FD_180946 | JGI IMG/M metagenome (GOLD analysis project Ga0247744, IMG submission 180946) | Soil microbial communities from Arlington Agricultural Research Station in Wisconsin, United States - UWRJ-S154-409C-5 | ecosystem: Environmental > Terrestrial > Soil > Agricultural land... | reverse complement strand
CTGTCGGCACAGGTGATGGCGGACGAGAGCCTTCGGGCAGGCGTCATTCCCTGCACGCCGAGCGGCGACGGCGCCGAGTGCGCGCAGCAGATCATCACCGACTTCGGTCGCCGCGTGTTCCGTAGGCCACTGTCGGAGCATGAGGTGGCGCGCTTCATGAAGCTGCACACCGCGGCCGCGAGCATCACGGAAAACGGTACGTTCGATGAGCTCGCCCAGCTGATCATTCAGGCGTTCCTCTTGTCGCCTTCGTTCATCATGCTGCCCGAGCGGGCCGAAGCGGCAGAGGGGGCCCTCTTTGCCCTCGATGACTACGAGGTCGCAACCCGCCTATCCTATCTCCTCTGGTCCTCGATGCCGGACGAGACGCTGCTGCTCGCTGCAGAAAACGGCGAGCTATCGAGCGACGAGCAGGTCCTCGACCAAGCGGTGCGGATGCTCGAGGATGACCGCGCTCGCGAAACCGTCGCCGACTTCCACGCCGAGTACATGCACTTCGACGTTGGCACGCGCTGGACCGACATCTCCCGGGACGAAGCGGCGTTCCCAGAGTTCGATCCGGCGATGGTGCCCTTGTTCAAGGAAGAGACCCTGCGTTTGGTGGAGCACGTGGTGTTCACCCAAGATGGGACCTTCCAGGACCTGATGACGACGCCGGTTGGCTTCGCCAACGCGACGACGGCGCCCCTCTACCAGCTCGACCCGGCCTCGTTCACGAGCCCCGACCTGGTCGAGGTCGACCTGACCGCTGCGCGGCCGGGCATTCTGACGCGCGCCGGCTTCCTCACCTCGCACTCGCTCTTCAATCGCACCTCGCCCATCCTGCGCGGCGCCTTCATCCAAAAGGAAGTGCTCTGCACGGTGATCGGTGCGCCACCTCCGGGCGTGGAGGGAACGCCGTTGCCTACCGATCCGACCCTCTTGACCAACCGCGCTCGAGTGAACGCCCAGACCGCGGGTGGGGACTGCGTGAGCTGTCACCACGCTGCGATCAACCCGACCGGCTTTCCGCTGGAAGCCTTCGATGCCATCGGTATTCCGCAGACGACCGAGGCCGATACTGGTGCTGCGCTCGACACGACGTCGACGGTCTACATGGGTGAAGAGATGCCGGAGGTGGCCGTGACGGGACCGGCGGATCTGATGACGAACCTGGCCGCGTCGCCTGCTGCCCAGCGCTGCTACGCGCAGAAATGGGTGAAGTTCGCCTACAAGCGCCAGGTCAATTCCTTCGACTCGTGCACGGTGGACGAGATGTCCGAGAAGCTCACCGCGGGCGGGTACACGGTTCAGGAGCTCATCCAGGACCTCACACAGACTCAATCGTTCCGATACCGGACCCTGGAAGCCGAGGTGGCGCCGTGAACCGAAGACTATTTCTCAAGGGCATTGGCGGAGCAGCCTTGGCTGCGCCGCTGCTCAGCTCTCTGGACCGCCCCGCCCACGGACAGGAGGCGACCCCAGCGCGGCGCCTGGTGGTCTTCTACACACAGAATGGTTGCCTGACGAACCGCTGGTTCCCCGGCGTCGAGGATGGGGCCATCACTGCCGACAGTCTGGCCGGAACCACGCTGGCGGGACTGGCTCCCTTTGCCGATCGCCTCCTCTTTCCGCGCGGCCTCGCGCTCTATCCAGCCTATTTCCGAGGTCAGAACGTCGACCCGCACGATCAGGCCATGGGCTCCAAGCTCACCTGCGCGCCAATCGCCGCCGAAGGTGATCGCTGGGCTCAGTCGCACTCGCTGGATCACGAGATCGCGCGGCTGATCAATCCGGGCACCAAGAGCCCGCTCGTGCTCACACCCGGTAGCTCGTTTGCCAACGTCAAGGGCATCGTTTCCTACGCCGCTGCCGATGAACCTTACGCGCCCGAGTCGAGCCCGAAGACGATCTACAGCAGCCTCACCGGCCTGTTTCAGAGCGGCGAGCCGACCGAGGCTGACTACCGTGTGGCGCGGGGCGCCAGCATCATCGATCTCGTCAAAGACGATCTCGATGCGTTCAAGAGCCTGAACATGTCGGGGGCCGATCAGCAGAAGATCGACGACTGGCTCGAGCTCTTGTTCCAGACCGAACAGCAGATCATTCCGGCCGAGTGCAATGGCGACGCGGCGTCGGCCGCGCTCGGTGTCGATCAGGATACGGTCGATGCCGCCAACGGCGGTTTCGGCTCGGATCTCGAGTTTCAGCTCAGAACGACCGGCGACATGATGATGAAGCTGGTGGCGCTCACGATGATGTGCGACGCGAATCGCGTCATCGTCTATCAGATGCCCGGCTTCGTGAAATACAACTTCCTCGACAACGCGCAGGCTGCCGAATACGACCACCACGGCCTCTCGCATCGCAATGGTAGCGCGGCGGTCGGCGGAACTTGTGTGTCCGGCGTGCTCGATGCCATCTCGGCCATCGACAACTTCCTGGCAAGTCGTTACGTGGACTTGGTGACCCTGCTCAGCCAGGTCACCGAAGGCGAGAGCACGCTGCTCGACAACAGCGCTGTGATGTGGCTGCCCGAGCTGGCCGACGGCAACGCCCACAACACCAACAACATGCCAATCGTCATCGCCGGTGGCGCTGGCGGCTACCTGAAGACGGGCGCTTCCGTGAACCTGGCCGGCGGGACGCTCGGCACGGGCAACAGCGAGGCGAGCTGCAGTGGCGATTCCGAGGTCGGCTTCAACACCGGCTCCAACGGCGGCATGGTGCCTCTGAACAAGCTGTACGTGACGCTGATGAATGCCGTCGGCTGCAAGAACAGCGATGGCAGCGAGATCACCAGCTTCGGTGTCGTGGACACTGAAGACCTGGCGGCCGGCATCACGGATCCGGGTGAATTGAGCGCGCTGCGCGCTAGTACCTAGCGAGCAAGCTCTAGCGGTCCAAGATCTCCCCGTCGCGCGAAGCTGGCTGGATGCCCAGGCGTCGCTCGACGAAACCGTGCCCGGCGTAGATGAGGGGGGTCAGGCCCACCGCAATGACGATCTTGAGCGTGTACGCGGAGAGGATGATGCGCAGGATCTCGGCGGGCGGCATCATGCCGGTCCAAGCAACGACGGTGATGGCAACCGTGTCGATGAGCTGAGAGACGGCGGTCGAGCCCGTAGCTCGTAGCCAGAGCAGGCGCGTTCCGGTCCAGCGCTTGAGCGCACCGAATACCGCGATGTCGGTGAGTTGCCCGATGACGTAGGCCACGAGCGAGGCCGAGAGCATGCGGAGTGAGCCGACGAAGACGTTCTGAAAGCACGCTTCGCGGACGCCCGTCCAGGCTGGGTCTTTGGTCATCTCGGCGATGGGGACCGTGGCTGCCACGTACACGAAGGCGTAGGCGAGCAGCGCCATGCACAGAGCCAGAAACGTCACGAAGCGCGCAGCTCGCTGGCCGTAGAATTCGTTGATCAAGTCCGTCAAGAGGAACGTCACGGGGAACGGGATCATGCCGACCGTCGTGGTGACGCCGATGCCGAACACGGTGACCGCAATCAGCTTGCCCCCGATCAGGTCACCGATCAGAAGACAGGCCGAGAACGTCGCCGTCAGCACGATGAACAGCTTGTGCTTGGTGTCCAGGATCACGCGAGCAGGACGATTCCAGTCGAATGGCGGGGGGTCAAGCACCCTCGGCGTCGTCGAGGGGATGGTCGGCTGGCGGGCAGATGGTCACATCGCCGGGCCCGAGCCTCATCATGCCCGAATCGCGGCGGCGCTCGATCAGCGCGTCCACTGCACGAACACCTTCTGCGGACAGCACCCGGCGGGCCCGATGCAGGTCCAAATTCAGTTTTTCTGGCGTGATGCGCAGCGCGCTCAATACGTCCCGACGCGACCGCCAGCCACATTGCCGCTCGTCTTTGGCCTGACTGCGGTCGCTGAGGCGCGCTCGGGCCAGGTGCAAGAGGACGACGATGAACGAGCGTCCCGAGATCGACACCAGTCCGTCCTCGCATGCGATGTCCAGGCGAACGAGCCCGATCTCCATCGACTCGATGAAGGTGAATCGGGCAGCGCGGACGTCACGTTCCGGAGCCGTCGGCTGTGTTTCGTACAGTCCGGCGTCGAACCCACCGAGCACGATGCGCCAGCGCTCACCGCCGGCCTCGATCTCCGCACCATCCACAATCGGAAGCTGCTGACCGTCACGCTCCATCACGTAACCGTCGTCGCTTTCCATCACCAGGACTTCCGGCGCATCGGAGCTCGGCAGTGCCAGGACACCATCCACCGGCAGGGCGATGACACCCTGCTCGCTGTGGGCGTGCATGGTGGGGGCCCCGACGTCGGCGACGCGGAACACGGGCGCTCCGCCGAGCTCGACCCTGGAGCCAGCTTCCAAGCGTCGCCAGGGGCCGACCTCCAGCCGGTGCCCGTCGACGAACGTCCCGTTTCGGCTTCCCAAGTCACGAATGCGCCAGGAGTCGTCGAAGTAGCTGACCCGTGCATGCTGGGCGGAGACGGTGCGGTGATCGATGACGATGCCGGCGTGTCCGCGGCCAACGACCGTTTCACCCCAAAATCGAAGCTCTCTATCGTCTGCCGATACCCAGCGCATTCTCCGTCAGCGTGATCGCACTCGTGTGATCACCGTGATTGTGAGCTTAATCGATCGTCCTATCGTTGAATAGCGGCTACCGAAAAACATACTATCGGCGCACGGGGCCTTCGGCCCGTGACGATGCCTGGCCGTTGCCGGTGCGGGGGGCAGCATTTTCGCGCCAGGACGGATGCGGGAGGCGGGCAGCGGGGGCGCACGTGGTATGGGATTTTCATCCGAGGGAGTTCTACGAGTATGAGTCAGAAGTGGGACCTCAGGTTTCTGGAGCTTGCCAAGCACATCTCATGTTGGAGCAAGGACCCTTCCACCCAGGTTGGCTGCGTCGTGGTCGGTGCCGACCGCGAGATCCGCAGCACGGGCTTCAACGGGCTGCCCCGCGGGATTGAGGACAGCGAAGAGCGCCTCAACGATCGCAACCTCAAGTATCCCCTGATCTGCCACGCCGAGGAAAATGCGATCATGCATGCGGCGCGGGTCGGCGTGCCCTTGCGCGACTGCATGGCTTACGTGACCTGGCCGCCGTGCACGAGATGCGCGCGGTCCTTGGTCCAAGCGGGCGTGCGCGAGGTCGTGTATCCGGCCGGGCTGGACATCCCCGATCGGTGGCAGGAAGATTTTCGGTTGAGCCTGCTTTTGCTCGCCGAGGCCGGCATCGTCGTGCGCAGCGTCTAGCCCGTTTTGACCAGGGGCAGCTCGCGCCTCAAGATGCGGCCCATGCGTCGCTTGCTCTTGGTCGTTTCCATACTGGCCGTCGGGACCTCCTCCGCCTTCGCCATCCCGTCCTGCGCGACCGACAGCGGCGGGTGTAATCAGGGGCAGCTCGCCGTCGAGCCCGCTTTTTTTCTGCCCTTCGAGGGCCGGACGGATGAGGATGGCTGTACCGTCGCCGCGTTCCACTACGATCAGGACGGGAACCGGACGATCATGGAGTGCGGCGTCTTGGGCGAGGACTGCTTGTGCCAAGGCGGCGGCGTGCCGGGCGTCTACGAGGTCGTGGTCTACGACAACGAGTCGGGTGAAGAGATCGACGATTGCGAGGTCACCGTGCATCCGGCCGCCGCCCCGGAATGTCGGGAGTCCGAGGTCACTCGGGGCTTCGATGGGGCTTTCCGCCACACCTTCTTTGGCGTTGGGGGCGCTGGCGGGGCGGGCGGCGCTGGCGGCGCTGGTGGCTCGCCCTGAGCCAGCTTGATACTGTCTGAATGTTCAGTATAAGGGAGGCATGCAGCTATCCCTTCTGGACGGGGTCACGAATGGCGGCAGGGAGCGGGCGGTGCCGCCAGCCGGGCCTTGCGCTTGGGCCGGAGCTCGCCGGGTCGAGCTTGGTGACGGCGCTTGGCTCGAAGTCGTCCGACGCTGGGTGCCGCACCAAGCTGCGCTGTTCGAGCGCGCCCAAGCCAGCGCCGACTGGGAGCTGCACGAGCGGCAAATGTACGAGCGCGTGGTGGCGGTGCCCCGGCTGGTGGCGGCGTGTCCTGGCACCGGGCCGGGCCCCGCTTGGACGGGGGAGACGGCGGTCCGAGTGCTTCCCCATCGGGCCACGAGCGCTGGTGTTGCCGAGACCGCCGGGCGCTTGCGCGAGCTCGCGGCAGCCGTATCGGCCCGCTACGAGCGGCGGCTGCCCAGCATCTCGCTCGCCTACTACCGCGACGGGAACGACAGCGTTGCCTTTCATGGCGACCGCCTCGGACCACTGCGCCCTGACACCGTCGTGGCTATCCTGTCCTTGGGCGCGCCGCGCCGCTTTCTGCTGCGGCGCGCTCCGTCAGCGAGTGCGCGAGCGTTGCCCGAGGCGCTGCTTCGGGCGGGCATCGGCGTCGCGTTCGGCCGCGCGTCGGCGCGTCCGGTCTTTGCCCTTTCCGTCGGCGAAGGCGACCTGCTCGTCATGGGGGGCAGCTGTCAGGAGACCTGGGAGCATGGAGTGCCGAAGCAAACGGACGTTGGTCCTCGCATCGCCGTGATGTTCCGGGAGCGCTGGGACGAGGAGGACGGCGGGATGCGCAACATCCGCGGGCCGGTCTCGGTGCGCGCAGGTCGGTCAGGTCCGCCCGCGCCGCGCTGGCGCTCGGTCGAGTAGGCTCAGCTGCTCCGGGCTCTGTTGCTTCGCGCTCCGTTGCTTCGCGCTCCGTTGCTTCGGGCTCAGCCGGGCCTCAGTGGGTTGGATGCGCCGGACTGCGCTGGGGCCTTCGTAGTGGACGTTATTGGCCACCGGGTCGCTGGGGAATACTTCGAGCTGGCGGGTGAGTGCCGCCTGGCGCGCGCTCTCCAGCACCTGCTCCCGACCGTCGTCGTCGAAGAGCCAGGCCTCCTCGAGCTCGGACGGAATCACGAGCGGCATCCGGTCGTGGATCGCCCGCGCCTGCTCCGATGGTGCGGTCGTCAGGATGGCGAAGGAGTCGACCACCTCTCCTTCGGGCGACGTCCACGTCGAAGCCAGGCCCGCGAACGCGAAAGGCTGGGGCGCCCCGGCCTCGGGGATCGGCAGGCGGAAGTGATACGGCTGTTTCGGTGTGGACGCGCCGACGAACTCCCGCCAGCCCGTGGCCGGCACCAGACAGCGAGAGTGCTCGTACGGCCCTTGCCACAGGCGCCGACGCGTCAGGTCTTCGGAGCGCGCGTTGAAGCTCGTCGGCAGTGCGGAGAGCGGCTTCGACCAGAACGACGGAATGAGCCAGAAGCGTGCGAGCCGGATCTGACGTGTGCCTGGCCTGTCTACCGTGATGATCAGCTGCTCGAAGCCGGGGCCGGAGGAGGGGCTGATGTTGTACTTCGGTGTCCACGGGCGCAGCGTGCGATCGGTGGCCTGAAACAGCAGACGAATCTGGCTGAACTCGGTTTCGTTCGTGTACCGGCCACACATGGTCAATCGTCCGGTGGTCGCGGGTCGGGGTCGTCCTCGGTCGTGTCTTCCCCGGCAGTTTCATCTTCGCCCGCGGCTGGAGCCGTGTCGGGGGCCCAGCTGCTCAGGCCAATCTTGGCGAAGAAGGTCTTGATCTCCTCGTCGCTGAGGAAGCTCGCATAGGTGACCATCATCATCGTGCTGAACACGGGAATGCGCATGGTGATCTCGATGCCAGCGTGGAACAGGATGCCCGCTATGATGCAATACGGGCGCAGTACGCGGTTCCACACCAGGATCGGAAACAGCATTTCGAGCCCGATCGTGAACCACGACAGGCCCAACAGCACGACCTTGGAGTGAATCTCCATCGGCCATTCGACCAGCTCCGGCGAGGCGAACGTGTGGTAGATGGCGCTTCCGTCGTGCCAGCCCGAAGCGCGAAATTTCACGCCGAAGGCATAGAGGTAGATGTACGAGACCTGCAGGGCCAGCAGGCGCTGGCTCCACATCGACTTGAGCGGCAGCACGATGCCGCGTTTGGCTGCTAGCCAGGCGTGGACGGACCACACACGCCCAATCGGCATCAAGGCGCACAAACCGACGACCAGGACGAACAGGTGGTCGCCGCGGTTGTCGATGAATGGATTTCGGTGCATCAAGGCAACGGCGCACAGGTACACGACCAGGGCCGAGATCCGCGGCCAGAGGCCAACCAGGAGCGTCACGCCAGCGGCGATATGGGCGAGGATGACGGCTAGGGAAAACGATCGACTCTCCGGAGCCAGCGCCAGGATGGAGAAGATCTGATGCTCGGAGTTCTGCACGTGCCGCCAGGGCAGGATGCCGTCCTCGGTGAAGTAGCGGTCGAGGTTGATGAAGGCGGCGTACCCCTTCCAGATGGCGAAGAGTCCCATCAGGATGCGCAGCAGGGCCACCGGATACCCCTCCGTCTCCGCCAGGAAAAAGCGCAGGACTCCGCGCGGCGTGAGATCGATGTCGTCGGCTTCCTCGGCGGCGCTCATCCCTTGCACCTCGTCTGCAGCAGCGTCTCGCCCTTACCTTCAGCCATGCGTTTGATCTCGGTGATGCGCACGAAGCGCAGCGGCATGCCTCTTTCGGCCGAGAGCTTGCAGAAATACTGTGAAAGATCGGCTCCCCAGCGGCCCCTTTGATCTTTATTGGCCATGTGTGAGCGCACCTTCCGCATGCGCTGGTCACGGATGCGCGTGGCAAAGCCGCCCTCCAGCGGTGGGGATAGCCGGATTTCGGTTTCGTCCTTGGTGACACCGTAGATGTAGACGGGCAGCTCCGTGTTCGGGTGAGCGAACATGCCCCAGGTGCGCGCCAGACCAAGTCCGTCGAAATACCACACGACGTACGGCAAGATGGGCTTGATGTGGTTCTCGTGTAGGCCACGAAGGAGCATCATGCCCACGAACAGGACCACGAACCCCGCCGCGCCGGTGACCCGATAGCGCTTCAGCGTGGGGAGCGATCGCAGCTCGGCGAGCGCCTCGTCGATCGCCTCACGCTGCGTTTGCTCCGGCCACTCTTCGCCAGGCACCGGTTCGTCACCGCTTTCCTTGTCTCTGCCTTCGCTCATCGGCAGCCAGCATAGCAAATGCTCGAGCCTTCGCGGCGGGGCCCCGGCATCAGGGCGCGCTTTCTGCCGACCGGGCTAGCTCCGCGAAATAGGCCGGAACGACCTCGGTCGCGAGGCCGTAGCGGGCTTCGTCGAAGGCCCGCGCGCCCTCGGAGGGCTCCAAGTTGAGCTCGACGGTCTTTGCCCCAACCTGCCGGGCCAGGCGCACGAATCCTGCAGCAGGATACACGTTGCCCGAGGTGCCAATCGACACGAAGACGTCGGCGTGGACGAGGGCATGGTGGATCTCATCCATGCCGAAAGGGACCTCGCCGAACCAAACGATGTGGGGTCGCAAGCGACCTGGTTCTGCGCAGCATTTGCAGATGGAATGGGCATCGCTCGCCCCTTCGAACACTTCGACCCGTCCGGTGACCAGGCAGCGCATCTTGCGCAGCTCGCCGTGCATGTGGAGCACCTGGGCCTGCCCAGCGCGCTCGTGCAGGTCGTCGACGTTTTGGGTCACGAGGAAGAGATCGAGGCCAGGGTCTTTCGCCGCTCGTGCGAGCGCGAAATGGGCGGGGTTGGGAGTCACGCTGTCCAGCTGCAGACGGCGCTCGCTGTAGAAACGATGCACCAGCCCAGGATTTCTGCTGAAGCCCTCTGGTGTCGCCACCTCTTCGATCGGGTGCTCCTCCCAAAGGCCATCGCTGGCCCGGAACGTTCGCAGACCCGATTCCGCCGAGATGCCCGCTCCGGTGAGGACCACGACTTTGATCGTCATAAGCAGCCTGTCTTGAACTTCTTCACACCCCGCTCATCGAAGTAGTAGGGGGGGGCGCAGTCATCGGAGGTCGTGGCCGGGGCTGCGGAAGCCTTCGCCGCCCCAACGGGCGTCGTCGTGGTCGGGCGTGGCTTGACTCGCGCCTTACTCGGCTGCGGGTCTTTCGGCCGACTAGGTTGGATGGGGTTCAAGGTGACGACCAGCTGCTGGTCGTGATCGAAACGGACGCTGCGCTGCTCGGTCTCGTGATCGACCGCGGCGATTTCGATGGTGTGCACGACCGCGGCGTCGAGCGGGTATTTTCCGTGGAAGGGATTGTCCGGCAAAGGCTCGCCGTCCAAAACGATGCGGGCCGAGCGAGGATATGCCGTGATACCGAGCAGGGTCGTCCGCTGGGCCGCGCTCGCCGCTGGCGGCGGCGTGGCCGTGTCGGCTGCGGCGGCAAGCGGCGGCCTCCGCTGCGGTGCGGCGAGGCGGAGCAGGGCGAGCAGGAGCGCTCCGGCAAGTAGCGAGACGACCAGCCACGGGATGGTTTGGCGCACGCGGTCGCGCCGCAGGCGCCGCCGCATCTGGGTGGCGTTTTCGGCGTACGTCTCGAGCGCCGTGAGTGCCACTGGCTGATAGCCCGCGTACTCGTCGTCGCTCTGCTCCGCTACCCTGCGCAGCTCACGTTCGACGATGGCTTGACGCTCCTGTCGCCGATCCAAAAACAGCTTGGCTACGGCTTCGCCCAGCTCGCGCGCACGCGGTTCCTGGCCCGTGTCGCTGAGGTAGCGGTCGATGTCTTCCTGGAACTCGGCGGCGCTCGGATAGCGGTCCTCGGGTGTCAGCGCGGTGGCGCGGGCCGCCATTTTCGCCAAGCGCGGTGGCGCGGATGGGGTGATGGCGAGCAGATCGGGCAGGTTCCCGCCGAGCACGCGATTCATGACGACCGCTTCGTTGACGCCGCGCCACATGCGGACCCCCGTCAGGATCTCCCACAGCATGACCCCCGCCGAGTAGATGTCGGCTCGACGATCGATGCGCCCCGCCGTCATCTGTTCCGGGGCCATGTAGTGCAGTTTGCCGCGAATGACCCCGGATTCCGTGGCCTCGGCGAGCCCGGTCAGCTTGGCAATGCCGAAATCGATGACCTTGGCCTGGCCATCGTAGGTCACGAAAATGTTGTGAGGGCTCACATCGCGGTGCACGACCTCGAGGGCCAGGCGGTCGTAGTCTTTGAGCTGGTGCGCTGCATGCAGGCCGGCCAAGGCCTCGGACAGCACACGGAGCTGGAAGTGTTGAGCGAACCCGCCGCTCGGCCGACTGCGCGATAGGATCGCCGCCAGCGATTGGCCATCGAGGTACTCCATGACGATGACCGGGCGCCCTTCGTGCTCGAACACCTCGTAGGTTTGTACGATGTTCGGGTGGCTGAGCTGGGCGGCCAGCTTGGCCTCGTTCAGGAACATCTGCGCCAGGTCCGGCTCGCTCTTGAGCTCGTCCTTCATCGATTTCAAAACGACGAGCTTGTTGAAGCCCCGCGGCCCGCGCATGGCGGATAGCCAGACTCGCGAGCTGCCGCCTTGCCCGAGCTCGGCTAGAACGCGGAACTTGCCGCCCAGATCTCGCATCGCCGCCCGCTCTAGCATTGGTCGCGAAAAGCTGCGGGATGCAGCCATTGCCGCATGATAGGCCACCCTGACGCGGGGCGCCCTCGAGCGGCAAAATCAGCCGCGTATGGCTGGTCGTCCTCGAGCTAGGTCTCGTCGTCCGCGAACGGACGCGAGATGACGCAGGCGTTGACACCACCCACGCCCATCGAGAGCTTGCCGACGGGACCGGGCCCAATCGGCGTCGCTTGGTCGGTCACGAGCTCTTGTCCGAGGCCGCGAATGCTCTCGTGGACGTCGCTCGCGCGGAGCCCCGTCGGATACACGCGACGCTTGGCGACGCCGAGGTACTGCGCCGTCAGCTCCCACCCGCCGCCGGCTCCCATGCCATGTCCGAAGGTGCCCTTGCGGGCCGACGCCACGGTGCTCTTTTTGATCACCTTCTGCAGGTTCGACAGTTCCTGGTAGTCGCCAGGCGTGGCCGTGGCGTGCAGGTCCCACGATTCCAGGTCCTCCGCAGCCACCTCCGCCCGGCGCAGGGCCTCGCGCATGCTGGCCAGGGGTCCTTCTTCGGAGGGAGTGATGATGTGGTCGGCATCGGAGCTCATGCCAACGCTCACCGGCTCGATGCCGAGCGGCACGAGCCCCCGCGCTCGGCCCCATTCCAAATCGCCGAGGATCCACACGCAGCTGCCGCCCGCGACGTGAGTTCCTCGCAACTGGCTGAGCGGCTTACTGTGACCTCGCCCAGCCGACAGGACCCGGGCCGAGTAGAACGCGCCAACGGTGAGCGGATGGGGGGAGGGATCCGACGAGCCGATGACGGCTAGGCGCGCATTTCCGTCGCGAATCGCCTCCATGCCCAGGCGCAGTGCGACGCCGAAGGTCGAACAGGCGGCGACTGGGGCGAAGGCCGGGCCGGTGATCTTGCCGAGCATGGAAATCTGCGAAGCCGGCGTGTTGGGGATGTTCCAGAGCAGGTTCGCCGACACCGACGCCCAGGGCGGGGCAGGGGCCTGCCACTTCTCCTGCAGCAGCGCGAGCTTTCGGCTTTTGTCGCGCAAGACCTTCATCTTACCGCTCTCGACGTCGCCCTCGATCACCTGCGCTTCGATTTCGGAGAACTCGTCCAGGTACTGCGCCAGCGCTTCACAGCGCGTCGCCCAGTACGAGAACCAGGCGTCTTCGGCGAGCTCACGCTGGTCGGGGTCGCTCACTCTGGACGGATCCTCGGGCGCGTCGGCAGACACCGCGGTGCCGGTCAGGTGGGCGCTCAAGCTCGCGTTGCGTGTCGGGTCCGCCCAAAAGCGATTCCACCGGCGCTGTGCGCGGTAGAGCTCCACCGAGGTCCGGTAGATGGTCGGTAGGGCGCCGAGGGCATTTCCGACGTAAACGTGAGCCTGTTGCTCGAGCTCGCGCAGCAGACCCTCGAGCGGCGCGTTCTGTCCGAGAGCCTGAATGAAGGCACCGATCGCGAACAGGGACGTCTCGTCCATCTTCTCGCGCAGCTGCCGTGCTCGGCTGGGCGGAAAGCGCGCGGCCAGCCAGGGTTCATAGTCGGAGAAATCGAATTTCGGCTGGCCCACCAGGAATGGCCCGCGTCCGAAACCGTCGAAAGGGCCGAGGTGCGTCTGCCCAGCGGCGAGGACCTGCTCGAACTCCGAGATGTTGGCGGCTCCTGGGGCAACGAGACCCCAGCCGAAGACGGCGACGCGTTTCATACGTGAAAACGAAGGAGGACGGCTGGACGTGGTCCGGACCGCGACTCTGCCAGCGGGCGCAGGGGAGTCAATCCGCAGCCTGCCATTCTTGGAGTTTGCGTGGAGTACGGCGCAGGCAGAACCGGGCGCTTTTGCACGAACGCCCCGAATTTGGCCGCTTTCGCCAGTGGAGGGCCGTTCTGGATGCGTGGTCCCGAGGGCGCCCGCGCCCTTTTTGCACTGCTCGATTGCTGCCCATTGGATATAGAGCCCTCCCGGGTCGCATCTCCCGGCCAGCCGAGACTGCCCAGAAAGAAGTTCTCACGTGCCCGATACGCTCCACCAGCTTCACCCCATCAATGAATCAGCGGCCGGCATTAGTGGGATGTCCGTGTACGTGCCGGCATTTCGCGTGAGCCTCGAGCGTTGGTGCGCATGGACCGGCAACCCCTGGGAAAAGGTGCAGAAGGTCGTTGGGCAGAGCTTCCGGGTCCCGGCCCCGTTCGAGAACGTCTACACCATGGCGGCGGGCGCCGTCCTGCGCCTGATCCTCGACTATGACATCGACCCCGGGCAAGTCGGCTTCCTGGGCCTCGGCACGGAATCGAGCACGGACAACGCAGCGGGTGCGGTCATCGTGCGTGGCATGGTCGATCGCGCGCTGATTCAGCTCGGCATGCCACGCTTGGCTCGCAGCGTCGAGGTGCCCGAGTTCAAGCACGCCTGCCTCGGTGGTGTGTATGCCCTCAAGAACGCGCTGCGTTACGTGAGCTGCGACGGCGAGGAGAAGCTTGCCATCGTCGTGGCGGCCGACGTGGCCGAATACGAGCGCGGCAGCAGCGGCGAGCAGACGCAGGGCGCTGGCGCCGTGGCCATGCTCATCCAGCGCCGACCGAAGATGCTCGCGATCGACTTGTCACGCGCCGGCTCGTCCTCGGACTACCGTGGTCCTGACTTCCGCAAGCCGTTTGCTCGGCACTTTTCCGAGGCCTACGCGCCGCGCACCAAGCGTGTCAGTGACTTCCCCGTCTTTTCGGGACGGTACTCGACCCACGCCTACCTCGACGCGACGGCGATGGCGGTCGAAGCCATGCTCGAGCGCATCAACGTCTCGGCTGGGACGTACTACCAGAGCGTGCGCGCGCTGTTCTTCCATCGGCCCTATCATCACATGCCGATCGCGGCGATGTCGTTTCTCTACGTGCGCGGCCTGGCAAAGAGCGACCACCACCGGCAGGAGCTCGAGGACCTGGCGCGAGAAGCGGCGGTGTCCGCCGATGACATCGTGCGCGAGCGCGCGAGTCAGCCCGACCTGTACGTTCGCGTCATCGAGGGCAATGCCGAGGTCGACCCGTATCCGGCCACCGCGGCTGCCGCGGCCGTCCTCCGCAAGCGCCCGGAGTTCGCCCGCCTGCTCCAAGCGAAGATGAGCCTCGGTGACGAGCTCGTACGGGATCTCGGCAATCTCTACAGCGCCGCGCTTCCGGCGTGGATGGCAGCAGGTTTCGATCGCGCTGCCCGGGACGGTGTGAACCTCGACGGGGCCTCCTTGGTGATGGTGGGCTACGGGTCCGGGGACGCGGCCGAAGCCATTCCCATGCTCGCGGTCCCGGGCTGGCAGGAGGCGGCCTCGCGGATCAGGTTCGAGCGGGCGCTGGCCGGGTCGATCGAGCTCGAGCAGCACCAGTACGAGGCACTCCACGACGGCGCACCTGCCGTCGGACTGGACCTTTTGCCCAAGAACCAGTTCGCGATCCTGCGTGTCGGCGAGACCTACGAGTCCTCCTTCCAGGACCTCGGCGTCGAGTACTACGGCTACGTGACGGCGTAGCGCGCGGGCCCTTGGCTTGAGATAGCTCCGTTGCTAAAGGCGCCGCATGAGCGGCCACTCCAAATGGGCGACGATCAAGCGGCAAAAAGGTGCAAACGATGCCGTCAAGGGCAAGATCTTCACCAAGTTGATCAAGGAGATCACCACTGCAGCTCGTATGGGCGGTGGCGATCCCGATGCGAACGCGCGCTTGCGCAAGGCCATCGCCGACGCGAAGGCCAAGCAGATGCCCGCCGACAACATCAAGCGTGCCGTGCAGCGCGGGACGGGCGAGCTCGATGGCGCCAACTACGAAGAGGTACTCTACGAGGGGACCGGTCCAGGCGGCACGCTGTTCTTGGTCGAGGGCATGACGGACAATCGGAATCGCACGGCTCCCGAGTTGCGTCGCCTCTTCGAGAAGAATGGCGGCTCGCTCGGAGCGAGTGGCACCGCTGGCTGGGCCTTCGATCGCTCGGGCACGATCAGTCTCGACAAGGCCAATGTCAGTGAGGATCGCCTGATGGAGGTCGCGCTCGAAGCCGGGGCCGAGGACTATCGGGACGACGGCGACGCTTGGCTCGTGGTGACCCCGGTGGACGCCTTGTTCGACGTATCCGGTGCCTTGGAAAAGGCTGGGATTGCTAGTGGTGAGACCAGGCTCGCCTACCTGCCGAAGAACAAGAAGACGGTGACGGGCGCCGAGGCGGAGTCTTGCATGAAGCTGGCGGACGCACTCGACGACCACGACGACGTGCAGGCGGTGTTCTTCGACTTCGACATTCCGGACGCCGAGTTCGAGCGCCTTGGCGGGTGAGGACCAGCGGGTGACGAGCCGCGGGAGAGGACGCGCGGGACGATCAGTCGGTCTGCTCGGCCCGTGGCGGCCCTTCCAAGCGGCGCTCCAGCCACTCCACGATCTGCACCGCTAGCGTGGACTTGCTCATCCGCGGCAGTTTGACGCAATCGATGGGCGAGATGAGCATGGCTTCGTTGTCGTCTCGGCCGAGGGCGCGGCTGGCGCTGTTGGCGACGATGAGATCGACGCGCTTGTTGATGAGCTTGCGCCGTCCCAGGTTGATGAGCGCGTCGCCGTCCGCAGTTTCGAGGGCGAAGCCGATCAAAACCGGCCTGAGCGAGCCGCGCATCCGCCCGAGATCGGCCAAAATGTCCGGATTGGGCACCAGGCTCAGGTGCATGCCCTCGGCCGAGCGCTTGAGCTTCTCGGCGCTGGTGGAGATGGGGCGGTAGTCCGACACGGCCGCAGCCATCACCAGTGCATCGGCACCGTCGAGCTCGGGTCCGAGCGCCTCGAGCACGGCGCGCTGTAGGTCCAGGGCGGATTGAATGGGCACGAGCTTGATGCCGGGCGGCGCGGGCAAGGCCACCGGCCCGGAGATGAGCGTCACCTGCGCCCCGCGTGACTGCAGGATCTCTGCGACGGCGTAGCCCATCTTGCCCGACGAAACGTTGGACAGCGTCCGCACGGGATCGATGGCTTCGACGGTGGGGCCCGCCGTGACCACCACGTGGCGTCCAGACAAGGAGCCGGGGCCGTAGAGCACGCGCGCCAGACCGAGCGTGATGTCCTCGGGCTCCTGAAAGCGGCCGACGCCAATTTCTCCGGACGCGACCTCGCCGCTCACGGGGCCGAAGAAGTGCATCCCGCGCCGAAACAGCGTCTTCGCGTTCTCCAGGGTCACGGGTGCTCGCCACATCGCCGGGTGCATGGCGGGCGCCAAGCAAACGGGAGCGACCGTGGTGAGCACCGTCGAGGTGAGCAGGTCATCGGCGCGACCCGTTGCCAAGCGAGCCATGGAGTCTGCCGTGATCGGGGCGATGAGCACGGCGTCGGCCCAACGCGCCAAGTCCACGTGCAATTCGCTCGGCCCTTCCCACAAGTCGGTGTGTACCGTCGCGCCCAGCCCCGAAAACGTGCGCGCGGTGACGAACTGGCGCGCCCCCTCGGTGAGCACGACTCGCACTTGCGCGCCAGCCTTCTGCAATAGGCGCATGAGCAGGACCGCCTTGTAGGCGGCAATGCTCCCCGTGACCCCGAGCACGATGCGCTTGCCCGAGAGCGCAGCTGTTGCGTCCGCCGACATCGAGCCCCTGTGTACCGCGATTCGCCCGTTTCAGCATCCGCCGGGCAAGAGCGCCCTCAGTGGCTGGGTTTCGCCGCGGAGGGCCGCGGACCACGCAAGCGTGGACGCCCTTGATTGCAGCGGAGCCAAGCAGGAAAACGAGTATCACCGTCGCAGCT
>Ga0247744_1000119_pt1 | contig 17163 bp, 15 predicted proteins | sample UWRJS154409C5_FD_180946 | JGI IMG/M metagenome (GOLD analysis project Ga0247744, IMG submission 180946) | Soil microbial communities from Arlington Agricultural Research Station in Wisconsin, United States - UWRJ-S154-409C-5 | ecosystem: Environmental > Terrestrial > Soil > Agricultural land... | reverse complement strand
CGCTCTTCCTGGCCGCTCGGCCAGCGCACGTAGAAATGAACTTCAGGCATCGCTCTTCCCAAATCCGGTCAAAGGCTCGCGCTCCACGTCCCAATACGTGCTCGTTTCCGCCCCTGCCCGGATCTCCAAACTTCGACTCGCGGTGATGGAGCCGACGACGCGGGCGCTGATCCCGCGCTCCTCGAAGCGGGCGCACACCAAGGGGGCGTCCTCCACTCGGGCGGTCAACAGGTACCCATAGCTCGGGAAGGCCATCAGCCAGCGGAGCGGATCGGCGTCCTTGGGCGCGATCACTTCGCCTAGGTCGAGTCGTGCCCCGACCCCCGAGCTCTCGAGCAGCATGACGAGGGTGCCGCACAGGCCGGCCATGCTGATGTCCTTCCCGGCTTGGACCAGCCCCGCTTCGGCCAGCTCGGGCAGGAGCGACAGCGCCCAGCGCAGGGCCTCCGGTGTGGCCGTCGTCGCCGCGTTGAAGTTGCCGCCGTCCCCCCGGTAGCTGCCGCGCAAATCCACCGCCTGAACGATCACTTCGCCGGGCTGCGCGCCGTCGCTCGTGATCAAACGACGCGCACGGCCGAGCACCGCAGCAGCCAAAAGCGTATCACCCGAGCTCCGCGACGTGTGCCCGCCGACGATGGGCACGCCGAACATCTGGCTCGCTGCCAACATGCCCTCGAGCACGCGCTGCGTGTCGCCGTTGCCCATGTAGAGCACGTCGGTGATCGCCCACGGCCGACCACCCATGGCGCACACGTCACTCACGTTGACCATGACGGCGCAGAACCCGGCGAACCAAGGATCGGCGCGCACGAACGCGCTCTGCATGCCCTCGGCGGCGAAGAGCACGTACTCGTCGCCATGGGGCAAGGCCGCACAGTCGTCACCGTTCGCTATGACACGACTCCCCCCGAACCAGGCGCTCGCGCCGGCGTGCGGAAGCGCCTTGGACACCACCTGGACGTCTCGCTTCAGTGCCAGCTCGGGTCGCTCCCTGAGCGCCCCCACCAGAGAAAACAGGCTGCCGGGTGCGATGTTCACGCGACCTCGCGCACCGGCAAGCGGCCGGCCGCCGGAGGATAGGCGTCGAGATCCGCCTGCATGAGCACGTGCGGCTGGCCCAGAATCTCCACCGGCTCGACCTGAGCAAAATGACGCTGCTCGAAGTAGCGCACGTTCCGCTGTTGCACCGTGGCCAAGAAGCGGACGCAGCCGAGCGCATGCGCCGTCGTCACCGCGCAGGTGATGAGCGCGCTGCCGATGGCACCGTGCCTGCGGTACGATGGATCGACGCCGAGTCGACCACCGTACCAGACCCGCGGCGCGCTTTCGAAAATGCGCACCACGCCGACCACGCGCTCGGGCATGCCCGCGCTCAGGCTCTCGGCCACGATGGGCAGCGCCCGTTCGTCGTGCGCATCGACGTCGCTCCCCTCGAACAGGCCCTGCTCCTCGACGAAAACCGCCGTCCGCAGCTGCCAGTAGGCCTCGATTTGCCAGGCTTCGCGCGCGACGCAGGCCTCGAACTGCGACGCCAGACTCGGCCTGAGCGGCCTGCCCCAAGGGTAGATGGCGTCAAGCATGGACCTTCTCCCGGCTCGTCGAGGCCCGGTCACGTCTCGCCATGGCGTCGCCTTCGCGTGCCCGCAGCGTCGAGCACGCTCCACAGCGTCCGCAACCCGCCTTGATGTCCTGGCTCGATAGCCCCGACTCGCTCAGCATGCGAGCCAGCTCCGACAGCACTGACTCCAGGAGGGCCGGCGACGGCGTGGGCTGGTACTCGAGCGGGGTGCCCTTGATGGGCACGAACGGCACCACGAAGGGATAGACGCCGAGGCCAATCAGGCGCCGACACATGGTGATGATCTCTTCCTCCGTGTCGCCGAGGCCGGCCAGGATGTACGTCGAGACCTGTCCCCAGCCGAAGGTATCGACCGCAGCCTCGAAGGCCTCCAGGTACACGGAGATCGGTACCTCGGCCTTGCCCGGCATGATGCGCGCCCGCACCCGTTCCGTGACCGCCTCGAGGTGCAAACCCAGCGAGTCGACGCCCGCCTCCCGCAAGCGCTCGAACCAGCTGAAATCGTCTGGAGGCTCGCACTGCGCTTGCAGCGGGAGATCGACCGCCTGCCGAATGGCCGCCGCACAATCCGACAGGACGCGCGCGCCGCGATCGGACGTGGCTGGCGTGCCGGTGGTCATGACCATGTGCCGCACGCCGTCGAGCTCGACGGCGGCCTTCGCTACCTCGGCGAGCTGGGCCGGCGTCTTCTCCGCCACCGTGGCCTTGCGCGCCAGGGACGCACCGATGGCGCAGAACTGGCACGAGGTCTCCCGATGACCGTAGCGCGTGCAGGTCTGGAGAACCGTGGTCGCCAGCACGTCGTTCGAGTGAAGCGTGGCGATCTTGAAATAGGGGATGCCGTCCGCGGTCTGCCGCTCATAGAAGCGCGGCACCGCCGGAAAGGACAGCTCGGTTAGCCACGTCTCCCCTTTGAAGAGCTGGGCTTTGCCGGCGGCATCGATCTCCGCCGAAAACGGCGAAGAAGCCGAAGCGTGATTCAAGATCGGCACCATCACCGTGTGGCCGCCGATCCGCACTGCCTTGTGATCCGACGGCCCGGCGCCACCAGTGCGCGACAGCCCGGAGCCTTCGTCCAGCGGCCAACGCACGCCCAACGCTTGGAGCTCGGAGGCCAGCTCAGATAGCTCGAAGCTGGGCGGCGAAGGGGGTGTCGCTGTCCTGAGTAGAGGGAGCGCTCGGTGCATGCGGTTCTCCTGTGTCGCGAGGGATTTCGGTGGACCTGAGGTGCGGCTTGGGTTGAGCGTCGAGGACCAAGGACAACAGCTCGGGACGGCTGTAGTGCCCGACCGAATCCATCATCCGTTTGCGCTTCTGGATGAGCCGGAAGTCCAGATCCGCCACGACCATGCCTTCGCCTTCGGTGAGCGGCGGCGCCAGATGCGCGCCTTCCGGCGAGACGATGGCGGTGAGACAGCCCCCGGTCAGGGCCCTGTCGAGACCCGTCGTGCCCGCCACCTGCTGGACCTGCTCGGGCGTCAAATACGACGTCGAATTGACGACGAAGCAGCCGGATTCGAGGGCATGGTGACGGATCGTCACCTCCATTTGCTCGCGGAAAATGTCGCCCACGAGCGAGCCGGGGAACATGGCCACGTGGATCTGTTCGTGGTCGGCCATGAGCGCGTAGCGCGCCAAGGGATTGTAGTGCTCCCAGCAGGCAAGAGCCCCCACGCGGCCGACCTTCGTGTCCACCGCACGCAAGCCATCTCCCTGTCCTTGCCCCCAGATCATGCGCTCGTGATAGGTGGGCGTGATCTTGCGGCGATGCAGGACCAGCGTGCCGTCGGCGTCGAAGACGAGCTGCGAATTGTAGAGCGTGCCGTGGTCGCGCTCGTTGATGCCGACCACCACGACGACTCCGTGCTCCCGCGCCGCGCGCCCGATACGCTCGGTCGTCGGACCGGGAACGTCCACGGACTCGGCCATCAACAGCAGGTGGTCGGCGCCGATCGACACCGGCGGCTTGATGAACGAAAAGTACGGGTAGTAGGGGACCACCGTCTCCGGGAAGACGACCAGCTCCGCGCCGGCAGCGCCGGCGCGGCCCACCCACTCGCACAGGTGCTCGGTCGTGCCTTCTCGGCTGTAGAGGACCGGGCTGAGCTGAACGGCTGCAGCCCGGACTTTGCGCTCGCTTTGCATCTCCACTCCTCAGGCAGCCGAGTCTCAGACGGTCCAGGTGTCCAAAATGAAGGCGTTGTCCTTCCGATGGAGAAGGATGAGGTCGAGCACGTCGAGCGGATTGATCGGTACGATCCCTTCGATCAGGGCGCCTTCGCCGTGTCCGTACAACGCCTGGAGCGCAAACCGGCAGGCGTAGACCTTGCCGCCCTCGCCCATGAAGCGCTTGATCTGGCCGTTGAAGTTCTGATGACCGGGGAACGCCTCGTCCCCGAGCTTGGGGAAGCCGCGCTGCACACCCAGGGTCACGCCCGGCCCGTAGAGCAGGACGGACGTCTCGAAGCCTTTGCGCTTGAGACGAATGGCTTGGAGCAGATTGACCAGACCAATCGAGCCTTCGAACGCCACCGTGTGGAACGTGACTAAGGCCTTCTCGCCTGGACTGGCTTTGACGTCCTCGAAGACTTTCTCTTCGTAGTCGACCAAGAAATCGCCGGCTTTGTTGGGAGGGGTCGTGACTTTCGGCATGAGCTTTCCTTTCGCTGTCGTGTGGACAGGGCGGCTAGAGACAGGCCGGCCTTTGCGAGCGTCGTGCCAAACCCGCGCGGCAACGGGTTGGCAGGGAAAACTCGGCTGCCTGCTGCGGCCGGAACAACGCCGAAACTCACGAAGATTCGCGAGTCACCAGTTCTTGCGATTTCACTCGCAGAGTCCTGCGAGGCGACGTTTCCGCTCGCGAGCAGCCCTAGCGCGGACGGGCGATCCCGAGCTGCTTCATGCGATAGGTCAGCGTGCTCGGGCTGAGGCCCAGAAGCTGCGCTGCGCCGTCCTTGCCGGCAATGCGGTAGTGGGTCGCCTCGAGGGCGCGCAGGACGTTCTGTCGCTGGAGCTCGCGCACTGCCCGCTCGGGGAGCACTTCCTCCTCGAGCTTGTGGGACGGGGAGCTGTCACTGGGTGCGCTGTTACTGGGCAGCTCGAGCAACAGGGCCCCCTCGCGGGCCAAATCGTAGACGAGCGCGCGCTCGATCAGATTGCCGAGCTCGCGTACATTGCCCGGGAAATCGTAGGCCAAGAGCGTCACCTCGTCGCTCGGGCTGAGCTCACGCCCGGCCAGACGCAGGCGCTCGGCGTTGCGTTTCAAGGCCTGCCGAGCCAAAGGCACGATGTCCTCCCGTCGCTGCCGGAGCGGCGGCACGTGGATGGGCAGAACACTGAGCCGGTAATAGAGGTCCCGCCGGAAGCGCCCCTGCTCGACCTCGGCCTCGAGGTCCCGATTGGTCGCCGCCACGATGCGCACGTCGACCCGCCGCGTGCGATCGTCGCCGACCGCTTCGAGCGTCCCTTCCTGCAGCACGCGGAGCAGCTTGCCCTGGAGCTCGAGCGGTATCTCCCCCACCTCGTCCAGGAACAGCGTGCCCCCGTCCGCCAAGGTGAAGCGCCCCTGGCGGTCGCGCGAGGCCCCGCTGAACGCGCCCCGCACATGGCCGAAAAACTCGCTCTCGAAGAGCTCGCGCGGCACGCTGGCGCAGTTGACGCGCACGAGTGGCCCGTCCCGCCGCCGGCTCGAATCGTGCACCAGCGCCGCCACGAGCTCCTTGCCCACACCGCTCTCGCCGGTGATGAGCACCGGAGAATCCGCTTGCGCCACGGCGACGGCCTGCTCGACGACCCGCTTCATGGCCGGGCTTTCCGCGATGACCTCCTGCCGAGTGGCCGAGCGCATCTGCTCGCGCAGGTAGTCCCGCTCGCGCTCCGCGCTCTCCTTGAGCCGGGCGATCTCCTCGAAGGCGCGCGCGTTGGCGATGGCGACGGCCGCATGGTCGGCAAACACCCGCAGCCAGCCGAGGTCATCCTTGCTCAAGCGCTTGCGGCTGAAAAAAGCCACGACGCCCAGCACTTCGCCCCGAAAGGAGAGCGGCTGCCCAGCAAAGCTCTCGATGCGCTCCGCCTCGGCCCACGCCGGCTCGACGAGCCAATCCGCCGGCCCCCGATGCAAAAGCAGCGGCTGGTTGGTCGACGCAATCTTGCCGACCTTGCCCCAGTGCAGCGGGATCCGAGCATGCCCGCCGTCCGTCCGATTCCAGCGCTTGTCTGGATCGACGATGGACGCCCCGATGCTTGCCTTGAGCTCGAGGAACGGCTCTTCGCCCACCGGCCGGTTGATCAGCCACACCCGCGCCAGCGCGACGCCCTCCCACATGCCGAGGCCCTGCACCATTTCGGTGAGCACCGAGTCGGGCGACCGCGCAGCCGCCACCGAAAGCGCCAGAGATTGGAGCGCATCCAGCTGCATGCCCGTCGAGCGTCTGGCCCCGGCGGCGCTGGACGGTTGCTGGAAGGTTTCGCGGCGGGCAGCCGCAACCGGGTTCAGGGCGCGCGCCAGCGGGTCCCCAAACTTGTTAGTATACTCACAACTTTTGTCGGCCTAACGGGGAGCACGCCCTGCCCCTGATGTCGCGGAGCAGCCCAAGCCTCAGGCGACTCAGCAGTCGGACAGCACCGCCGGTCCGCGCGACTCCCGAAACCAATCGCGCGCGGTCGGTGGAGCGCCCCGACCCAGATCACGCAACGGAAACACAGGCCTCGTTCGGTGGCCGACTGCTCGCATGGAGGGCGATTCGAGGGTCCGGAGCGTTGAAATGCTTGCACAAACGGCAGCGGAGCAGTCGGTTACTGACCCGACCTGTCATGCACACGAACCCGAAACAGGAGGGGGCGCCCACTAGTGATTGTGAGCGCCACGTTTCTAGCTCGGAATGGCTCGTTCGACGCTTCGAGTTTCACACAGCGCCTCCCTTTCAGGACACACACGCGAAAGATTGACAGGTCATGGTGCCCACCATGAAGAGTTCATTTTCGCGTAGAAGGTTCGTCGAGGGAGCGGCGGCGGCGGGAGCGACGCTCCTGCTCCCGGGCTGCAGCAAGGAAGAGGCAAAGAAGACGGAGGCAGCAGCGCCGGCAGCGAGTGCCAGCGCGAGCAGCGCAGCCTCCAGTAGTGCACCGGAAACGCCGGACCTGCGCTTCGGCATGATCGCGCTGACGGATTGCTCGCCGATCGTCATCGCCCACGAAAAAGGCTTCTTCAAGAAGTACGGCATCAACGCGACCATCGCCAAGGGCGCCAGCTGGGCGGCCATCCGCGACTCGCTGTCGAACGGCGACATTCAGGCCACACACATGCTGCTGGGCATGCCGCTGGCCTCCACGATGGGCCTCCTTGGTGCGCCCAAGAAGCCCATGATCATCCCGTGGATGCTGAATCGAAATGGCCAGGCCATCACGATGAAGACGGCGCTCAAGGGCAAGGTCGGCAAGGACCCGAAGGCCCTCAAGCCCTTGGTCGACGCCGCGAAGAAGGCCGGCACGCCCATGACGTTTGCCATGACGTTCCCGCCGGGCACGCACGCGATGTGGATGCGGTACTACCTGGCGGCCGGCGGCATTCACCCGGACACCGACGTGGCGCTGGTCACCGTTCCGCCTCCCCAAATGGTGGCGAACATGAAGGTCGACAAGATGGACGGCTTCTGCGTGGGCGAGCCCTGGAACGCGCGCGCCATCAAGGACGGCATTGGCTACACGGCCATCACGACCCAGGAGCTCTGGCCCGACCACCCGGAGAAGGTGTGCGCCTTCACCGAGGAATTTGCGATGAAGAACCCCAAGACCGTCAAAGCGGTCTTGAAGGCTCTGCACGAAGCGAGCGTGTGGCTCGACGACCTGAAGAATCGGCCCGAGCAAGCGGCGCTCGTCTCCAAGGCGACCTACATCAACTGTCCGCCCGAGCTCATCTTGCCGCGTCTGCTCGGTGACTACGACTACGGCGATGGCAAGGTCGTCAAGGACGAGAAGTACATGATCTTCAACTCCAGGAACTGCAACTTCCCCGACCCGAAGTATGCCAAGTGGTGGCTGAGCCAGTTCCGGCGCTGGGGCATGGTCACCGGTGCCCCCGACTACGAGGGCGTGGCCAAGAAGGTCATGCGCTTCGACCTGTACGCGGAAGCGATGAAGGAGCTCGGCATCGATGCGGGTGGCCCGAGCGACGCGCCCGAGACCCTGTTCGACGGGATCGCGTTCGACCCAAAGGACCCCGAGGCCTACGCCAAGTCCTTTGCCGTCAACGCCCTGAAAGGTTGAGGAATCATGATCGATGCGAAAGTGGCGGGAGCGACGGTTGGAGCGGCCATGGCCGTTCCAATGACAGCGGAGACAACAATGACCAACGTATCAGAACCGGCCATCACGCCGGACACCGCGAAGACAGAGCGCACGACGGACCCAGATCCACGCTGGGCGGCTGTCGGCGCTCGCCTCACGAATCTGGTCTGGCCCCTCCTGGGCACCGGGGCGGTCCTCGTCGCTTGGTCGGTCGCTAGCGCCACTTTCGCGGACGCCTTGCCGTCTCCAACCCGCACCTGGGAAGTCAGTAAGCCCTACATCGTCGAACCCTTCGCCAAACGCGGAGAGCTCGACCAGGGCATCCTGCGCTTCACCTGGTACTCGCTCGAGCGCGTGATGAAGGGCTACATCGTGGCCCTTTTGATTGGCACGCCGATCGGCGCCTTGCTCGGTGGGTCCTTGCTGTTCAAGCGCAGCTTCGATCCGCTGATTCAAATTCTCCGGCCCGTGTCGCCTCTAGCGTGGCTGCCGCTCGGGCTCGTTCTGTTCCAGAAGCCCGAGCCAGCGGCATTCTTCACCATCGCCATGTGCTCCATGTGGCCGACGGTGCTGAACACCGCGCTCGGCGTGGCGTCGGTACCGCAGGATTACTTGAACGTGGGCAAGGTGCTCAAGCTGAGCCGCCGCGCCACCTTGTTTCGAATCATCCTGCCCGGCGCGATGCCCTACATGTTCACCGGCTTCCGCTTGAGCCTCGGTATCGCCTGGCTGGTCATCGTGGCCGCCGAGATGCTGACGGGCGCACCTGGCGTCGGTGGCTTCCTGTGGCAGGAGTACAACGCGCTCATCTACGAGCACATCATCCTGTGCATCGTGGTCATCGGCCTGGTCGGCTACGGACTCGATAGCCTGATGGGCATGGTCCAGAAGAAGATGATGGCGCCGGTCTCGCTCTGAGACGCCGCCCCACCCACATTCGCGCCGGATGCCCTCGCGAGCCAACAGGCTCGCGAACCAACGGGCCCCAGCATCCGGCGCGTTCGTTCGTGCGCCTGTTGCCCCTGGGCGCCGGGAGGTGACACAACGAGAGCGATCGTGCCCCCTGCTCCCTCCACCCAGCGTGAGCCGACAGCGGACGGGCGCCTCGGCGTGCTGGACCAAGCGCGCATCGTCGCTGCCCTCGGCGTCATCTGGATCCACACGCCCGAAACCGCGCAGCTGCAGGGGACGACCGTGGCAGCGCGCTTTGCGGTGCCATTCTTCGCCTGCGCTGCCGGTTATTTCGCCGCGACGACGCCCCACCTCACGCTCGGGCCCGACCTGCTTCGGCGCTGTCGCCAGCTCTACCTCAAGTTCCTGGCCTGGTCGCTGGTGTACTTGGCGACTCGCTGGCTCGCCGGCGCGCTCTTCGGGATGGTCGACGATTTCCAGATTCAACCGCTGGTCGACTTGCTCACGGGCGGTCCGGTCTACCACCTCTGGTTCCTCCCCTTCGCCATCGTGCTGTCCGCGGTCACGACCCTGATTCGCTTTCGCCCCGCCCTCTCGAAAGGACTCACAGGCACCCTGCTCGTGCTCACGACCGGCGCGCTCTTCCTGCCCCGGCCGCCCCACGGGATCCCCGCTGCCTATCTCTTGGCGCTGATTCGCGACCACCTGCCCGCCGGCCTCGTGGGCGTCGCGCTCGCCCTGTGGAAACCCCAGCGCATGGACCTGGGGGCAGCGCTCCGACCCGTCGTCTGGCCAGCCGGCGCCCTGACGCTCGGCTGTCTGGTCTCTCAGCTCTGCATCGGCCGGCAGATCGTGGTCGAGGATCTGTTCGGCATCGCGATCTTCGTCTGCGCCGTCGGTGCCAGACCGCGCGGCGGTCCCACGATCTTCCGTCTCTCCAAGGCCACCTTGGGCGTCTACCTGGTGCACGCCCTGTTCGTCGAAGGCCTGCAGGACGTGCTGCACGGCGTGCTTCATCTCCCGGTCAGCACGGCCTTCGACCTCGGCCTGCTCGGAGTAGCTACGCTGGCGTCCTTCGCAGCCGTCGACGTTCTGCTTCGCTTTCGCGCCACGCGCTGGCTCGTGGTCTGACCGCTAGCCTGGTGAGCACTCGCGCCAAAGCAAACAGGGTGCAGAGGAAAGCCTCTGCACCCTGCTGCTCGCACGGTGCTGCTCGCACGGTGCTGCTCGCACGGTGCCGCCCGCACCGTCCTCGAGGTCTTACGGCATGCCGCCGCTGCCACCCGTGGCGCCCGTACCGCCCGTACCGCCGAAGGCACCGCCCTCGCCTCCGTAGCCGGTATGCTCACGGAGCCAATCCAGCTCGTCCCGCAGCTCATCGGCGCGGCTGCCGTAGAAGTCTTCGAGCGAATCGCAGACGTCGCCGTCGGCAGGTCGCTCGAGGCCGGCATCCGACAGGGCGCCGCAACGTTCCTTCACGATCGTCTCGACGACGTCGAGCGTCTCGTAGGTGTCGATCATGGCATCGCAGGTGTCGAGCGCCAGGGTGCGGCAATCGGGATCCTGCTTGCAACGGTCAGCCAGCGTGTTGCCGTACCAGCTGTTGCCGTCATACGGCGTGTTTTGGTACCAGGGATGGTCGCCGCTGATGTCCGTGCTGTACGGCAGGTACATGATCTTGCCGTCCTCACGCAGTGCGATGACCACGTTGTTGTTGTTGTGAATCCAGTCGTCCCCGGTGCCTGTGAGGGCCGATAGGCACTGGTTCTGGTGGATCATGGGCCAATCGACCACGTCGGCGGTCGCGGCCATGAAGCCCGACCCCCACGGCGCATTCTGGACGATTGCGATGATGTCGTTGAGGGCAGAGTCCTGGCAATCGTCGTCGTCCGACCACTCACACTCGAGGTCCATCCAACCGTCGAACGGATTGCCCTGGCCCTCCCAGGCGCTCGTCACTTGCGGGATATCCCCGTAGACCTCGTCCATGTAGTCCTTGAAGAACGGCTTCTTGTACGGCTGCACCATGTTGTGAGCTGCGGAAGCTCCAGCCTCGAAGTCGTAGTCCCACACGTTGCTCTGCGTCTTGACGAAGCGAGTCCTCGGAGCCGGGTAGGCCATCGCATTCCAGACCGCGAGTGCCGTGGCCTCGCGCACGATGGTCGAGTCAGCCTGACCGTTGTTCATGCGCACGGTCTTGTCGTCCGTGGAGAACTTCTGGTCCTGAAATTCCCCCACATCGAGCTTGAAGTTCGGGATCTCGGCCCACGGCCTCCAGCTGCTCTGCCCCGGTAGGTCGAGCTCGACCACGCCCGTGTCGGCACACTCGGTGCCTCCCGCCGGCACCACGCGGACGTTGGTGGCAGCAGGCGGACAGAGATCTTCTCCGCCACCGCCCAGCACGTACACGGGTCCGCCGTTTCCGCCACCGTAGTCGCAGAAATGTTGGTCATCGGCCACGCGCATCTCCGGTGTGACCTCGAAGTAGAAGAGGTGGCCGTCCGCACCCCACAGGTCGATCTCGAGATCGGCGAACGGCACGACGTCACAGTCTGGACGGTGCGCGGGGTACTCCTCCGGCAGCTCCGCGCTGCCGCCAGTCCCATTCGAAGCGGTGCCGTCCTTGCCGTCCTTCCCGTCTTTGCCGTCCTGCCCGTCCTTGCCTTCCTGGCCGGGGGCTCCCGGGGGTCCGGCCGTCCCGGCGCCTCCGTAGTTGTTGTAAACGGTGTCCCCCTCGTTCGTCGTACAGGACTGCGCGAAGCCGAGGATGACGAGGGCGGGGAGGCTGGCGAGTGCTGTGTAGGTACGTGTCTGCATGCGCACGGGTAAGCAACTTGCGTACCCGTTCGTAAACGGTGGGAACTATTACGATGACGATTTGATGACGGAGACTCGAATGTCCGGATTACCGGCACACTGTGCCACTCGAGTGATCAGGGCTCGCGTGGGCGCGCAGCACCGGCCCATGAGCCGATGCTGCGCGAGCCGCTCAGCTTTCAGATCGGCCCGATGATGCCGCCGCCAGCGCCAGAGTCGGCACCGCCAGCGCCGCCCATGTTGCCGCCACTGCGGAGCCAGTCGAGCTCGTCGCGCAGCTCGTCCGGGCGCTCGCCGTAGAACTCCTCGAGCGCGTCGCAGACGTCCCCGTCGGCCGGTCGCTTCAGGTCTGCGTCTTCGAGGGCGCCGCAGCGCTCCTGGACGATGCTCTCCACCACCTCGAGCGCCTCGAACTCGGCGATCATGCTGTCGCAAGTATCGAGTGCCAGCGTGCGACAAGCAGGATCCATCGCACACCGAGCAGCCAGCGTGATGTCGTCGCCGTAGCCGGGCGGGCCGTCATACGGCGTGACTTCGTACCAAGGGTGGCCGCCGCTGATGTCCGTGCTGTAGGGCAGGTACATGATCTTGCCGTCCTCACGCAGCGCGATGACGACGTTGTTGGCGTTGTGGATCCAATCGTCGCCAGTGCCGGTCAGGGCGGCCAGGCACTGATTCCGGTGAATCATCGGCCAATCGATGACGTCCGCGGTGGCGTCCATGAAACCGTCACCTTGCGGAGCGCTGAGCACGGTCTGCACGATGTCGGCCAGCGCCGCGTCTTGGCAGTCGTCGTCGTCGGACCATTCGCACTCGGCGTCCATCCAACCGCCGAACGGATTGCCTTGGCCCTCCCACGCGCTCGTCACCTGCGGCAGGTCCGGTGCGAATTCCTCCAGGAAGTCTTTGAAGAAGGGCTTCTTGTACGGCTGCACCATGTTGTGAGCGGCGAAGACTCCGACTTGGACGTCGTAGTCCCAGACGTTGCTCTGCGTCCTGACGAAGCGCGTGCGCGGGGCCGGGTAGTCCATGCCCTGCCACACGGCCAGGGCCGTCGCCTCGCGGACGATGGTCGAATCAGCCTGACCGTTGTTCAGGCGGACCGTCTTGTCGTCGGTCACGAATTTTTGGTCCTGGAACTCGCCGATATCGAGCTTGAAATTGGGGATTTCTGCCCAGGCCCGCCAGCTGCTCTGGCCAGGCAAGCCGAGCTCCACCTTGCCGGTGTCGGCGCACTCGGTGGAGCCGCTCGGAACGACGCGCACGTTGGTCGCCGAAGGAGGACACACCTCTTCCTTTTCTCCGTTCTGGCCGAGCACGTACACCGGTCCGCCGTTGCCGTTTTCGCAGACCTGGTTGTCGTCGGCCACGCGCATGGTGGGCGTGATCTCGAAGTAGAAGGTGTGGCCGTCCTCGCCCCAAAGATCGATGTCGAGCTCCGAGACGGGAACGATCGTGTCGCAGTCTGGTCGATGCGCGGGATACGCGTCCGGCAAGTTGCCATCGCCACCGCTCGCGCCGGGCTGACCGGGCTGACCGGGCTGACCGGGCTGACCAGGTTGGCCGGGCTGACCAGGTTGACCTGGCTCTCCAGGCAGCCCCGGTTCGCCCGGAGAACCGCCGTAGTGGTTGTTGATGACGTCTCCCTCCATCGTGGTGCAGGCCTGGCCCGCTAGGAGGAGGAGAACGACGACACTGGTGAAAGCAGCATGTGACTTGCGAATCGACATGCGGGCGCGCAGAGCAAGCCGCGTACCGAGCGAGTAACGATCGAGGATCATGCACGCGACGTTAGCGTGGCCCGGACAGCTTTGTCCGGGTCAATGGCACATTGTGCCGCGAGCTACGGTTGATTTTCTCGAATATTAACGGTCAGTTGCACTACGATGTGCAATTGACCCACATCCAACCGCCCTCTCAGTGGCGACGCGAGCGCGCGCTACTCCCCGCCCGACACTGCTCGAGTCGCCTGCGGAAAAGCTCCTTCTCCGCATCAGTCGGGGCAAGCTCGATGGCTTGCTCGAGGTAGTGCTCGGCACGCAAAAATTCGCCGTTCTGACGATGGAGCTCGCCGAGCGTCGCGCCCCACAGGTAATAGCCGCCGAGCCACGCAGGCGGCTTGTTGGTCTCCAAGAGCTCGAGCGCGACGCGAGGCCCTTCGAGCTGAGCCAGCGCGATGGCGCGGTTGAGGGTGTAGAGCGGTGACGGCGCGAGGCGCTCGAGGATTTCGTAGAATTCCACGATCTCCGACCAGCGCGTCTCGGCGAAGCTGGGCGCCAAACAATGCTCGAGCTGAATGGCGGCCTCGCCGTGGTAACGCGAGAAGGTGTCGCCACTCGTTGCCAAGCTGAAACAGCGCAAACCTTCCCGGATGTGCGCCTGATCCCAGCGGCTCCGATCTTGCTCTTCGAGGAGAAGTAGGTGGCCGGCTGCGTCGAGGCGGGTGTCCAAACGCGCCGCCAGGAAATGGAGCAAAGACAGCAGAGCGAAAGACGAGGGCTGCCCGGTCTCGGTCCCACTGACCAAAAGCTGTCCCAAACGAAGGGCCTCCTCGCACAGCTCACGGCGGATCGGTTCGTCGACCTTCTGGGAGCTGTAGCCCTCGTTGAAGAGCAGGTAGACGACGTGCTGCGCCGAGGTGAGGCGCTGCTCGATGCGCGCTGGGCTGGGAGCGTCCCAGGCGTCGTCCGCACGCGTCATCAGCTCCTTGAGCCTCTCGCGTCCGCGCGAGATGACCTTCTGCACTGCCTCTTCGCCGAGAAACAGGCGGCTCGCGATCTCGCGCAGAGAAAAGCCGCACACCAGCTTGAGGGCCAGCACGAGCCGCGTCTGCACGGGCAGCTCCTCGTCACAGCAGACGAGCAGCATGCGCAGCGTGTCGTCCGCGATTTCGCTGTGCAAGGACGCGCGCGGAGGCTCCGAGGCGTGCGCAGAGAGGGCCTCCTCGTCGGCCTCGACCTCGACGCGCGTGCTGGCTCGCAGACGGTCCAAAGCAAAGTTTCGCGCCGCCGTGGTGAGCCAGGCCGAAGGGTTTTCGGGAGTCCCTCGACGCGGCCAAATCAGAAGCGCTTTTTCGAGCGCGCTCTGCACGGCATCTTCACAGAGCTCGAGGCGGTGAGCACCGAAGCGCCGGACCAAATGGGCCGTCAACCGCCCCGCTTCGGTGCGGAAGAAATGCTCGACCAGAACCGACGAGCTGGCGCCTACGGTGTCGGGCGGTTCGGGCACGACGAGCATCATGCCCGAGCCTCGGCCGACATTGGAGCAGCCTGCTTCAGTAGTTCATCAGCTGGCGGATCTCGGTGCTCGACCCGGGATACGAGTTGATGGGGCAGGCTTTCGCGACGACGAGCGCCTCGTCGAACGTTTCGGCGGCGATCACCGAGTAGCCACCGATGATCTCCTTGGCCTCGACGTGAGGGCCATCGGTGACCTTGCCGCTCTTGAGCACGCGCCCACCCTGGTGGAGTGCATCGCCCAGGTCGACGACGTTCTTTTTGAATTTCTCTTTCCAAGCCGTCCATTCGGCGAACATGGCCTGCAGCTCCTCGGGGGAAGACTGCGGCGTGGGCCCTGGGGGATTCCAATACAAAAACAGATACTTGTTCATGGTGACTCCTCGAGATTTTGCGCCCGTCCAGCGCGATGTGCCCCGTCGTACGGCGAGGCTAACCTGACGACGGCCGGGCCAAACCGATTCGGACACGCGCCATGAAAAAAAGGGTGCGATTGACCAGGCCTGGCCGCATTCGGATAGTCCAAATGATGGACCGTGACTCACTCACCCGGCGCGAGGCCTGCACCCTGCTCGGCCTGACAGCGCTGGCGACCCTGTCCACCCGGACGGAGCTCGCCTCGGCGAGCTCCTGGGAAAGGATCGATCACGAGCACGGAATCGAAGTCTTTCGGCGCGATCTGCCGGACACGCCGCTGCACGCCTTCAAGGGTCGTGGCCTCATCAACGCGCCCATGGGCAAGTTGATCTGGGTGATGGGTGACAACGTCCACCGCACCGAGTGGGTCGACCGCTTGAAGAAGAGCGTGATCCTGGAGCAAGAGGACGCCTATTCGAGCATCGTCTACCAGCATTTCGGCACGCCCGCCTTGGTCGCGGAGCGCGACTTCGTCTACCGAGCCCGGGCGAAAAGTCGCGCCGACGGCTCGGCGGTGCTCGAGATTGGATCGGTGACGCACCCGAAGGCCCCGCCGACCATCGGCGTCCGCGGTGAGCTCCGAGACAGCTCGTACGCCTTCATTCCCCAAGGCGACAACGCCACGCTGGTCGAGGTGGTGGTCGTGACCGATCCGAAGGGCAGCTTGCCCAAGTGGGCCGTCAATCTGGTGCAGAAAAGCTGGCCGATGAACACGCTCTTGGCGCTGCGCGAGCAGGTCAAGAAACCATTCGTCGGCACGCTGCCACCACCACCGGTCCGGTAAACGGTGTAGGATCCGGCCATGGGGGAGTTCTGGGAGCGCTGGTGGCCAACGCTGGTCGGCGGTCTCCTGCTGGCTGGAGGGGCACTCGTGCTCTGGCCGCGCGCGACGCAGCGGCGGATCGAAGCAGAAACGCCAACAGCGGTCGCTTCTGCCCCGACTCCGGCGACGTCGAGCGCGCGGCCCACCGAACGAGACGAGGAAGTGAACCGAGAGCGCCAACTCGAAGAGGCGCGCCTGCGCGCCGCCGTGCGCGCGGCCCGAGAAGAATCCGGTCAATCACGGGAGAGAGCAGGCGACGTCTCCGTGGCGAAAGCGGACACCGAGCCGGTGCGCCCGGTCCAGCTCACCGAGCGATCCGCGGAGGTCCGCACTGCGCTGAGCCAGGTCGAGGTCGAGCTCTACGAAACGAGCTGGTGTAAGTACTGCAGGAAGACGCGATCCTTTCTGGACCAGAGCGGGATTCGCTACCGCGCCTACGACGTCGAAGCGGACGGCGTAGCGAAGGCCAGAAAGAGCGATCTGGCACCGGGCGCGGGAGTGCCCGTGGTGGTGATCGACGAGCAGGTCTTGGTCGGATTTTCCGAAGCCGCGCTCAACGCTGCCTTTCAGACGGCCGTGGGCCGCCGCCTGCAGGCTCGCTAGCAAGTCTTCACTCGTGGATCACCACATCGCCCGCATTGCTCGTCGTCAGCTCTTCGTCGAGCTCGATGCCGTTGGCGGACAGGGCAAAGGCCAGGATGTCGACCATCTGCTGATCGCTGACCTCATCCGGATCGTCGGCCGGCATGTATTGGTTGGCGAAGGCGTACACGTCCGCCGCCGTGTTGAAGTTCCCGGTGCGGAACATGCGGTCGTCGGGCGGCACCTCGGGCAGCGCCCCCTCACCGACGAGTCGGGGGGCATCGTCGGTCCCCTGGCCGGAGTCGCCGTGGCATTCTGCACAGTACTCGCCGAACAGCGCGCCGCCCTCTTCGGCCTGCTGCTCGAAGGTGCGCGTGCCTTCCGAGCTAGAACAAGCCGAAAGACCAAAGGCGAAGGCCGGGGCCAGCAAGAACAGGTAGGACGGAACCGATCGTGTGCGTGAGTGGTACATGGTACCCGGTGAACGCCTGCGGCGACGCAAACGTTTCACG
>Ga0247744_1000117_pt1 | contig 17313 bp, 14 predicted proteins | sample UWRJS154409C5_FD_180946 | JGI IMG/M metagenome (GOLD analysis project Ga0247744, IMG submission 180946) | Soil microbial communities from Arlington Agricultural Research Station in Wisconsin, United States - UWRJ-S154-409C-5 | ecosystem: Environmental > Terrestrial > Soil > Agricultural land... | reverse complement strand
CCCAAGAGCTCGTTCGTGTCCTCGACCACGTCGAGCGTTGGCCGGTCGAAGATATCGTCCTCCTCGCCGTCGTCGGCGGGCGCTGGGTCGGTCACGATGTCGCGCCGGGCGGAGGTCGACTTGGGCTGCCCGAGCTGGCCTTGCCCGAGCTGGCCCTTCCCCTGCTGACCCTTGCCATGCTGAGGCGGCGGAGGAGCCGTGACCCGCTGCGAGGGGTGCTCGAACTCCGCATCCGGCGCCAGCGCTCGCCGTCCGGTTTGCGGCTCTGGACTGCCGCGCTGGGGTCGGTTCGGCTTGGTCACCTGGTCGCGAGGATCGCGCCGGCCGGCGTCCCGCGCCGTGCGCGGCAAGGTCGGGCCTTCGCTCGGGAAGGCAGTTCCAGGCGTCGGGCTTGCTTGGACGGGTCGCGTTGGCTGCTCATGCGGTCCGAAGTCCTCCTCGGCGGAGTGCTGTTCGGGCGGCGGTGAGCTGCCTCGACCGTGACGGCCAACCTTCGACATCACTTACATCATCCGTTCAGCCGCGCGACACCACGCCACGGAACATCTTCTCACTGCGCTCGAGCTGGCCCACGTGTTCGAGGACCTCGCCGGTATTGTGCCCAACAATCGCGCGTTTGGCCCGCTCGATGGACGATTTGGCCTTGCTGAGCGCGTCGCGGCCAAAATCGGCTCCGCCCACGGTCGCCTCGACCTCGGCGAACATGCTTTCCAAGGTGGCAATGAGCGTTTCGGCCTTCTGTTTGGCCCCCTCGAAGGCCTCGTCGGCCCGGCGCTCGAGCATGAACTCGCCGGCCCCGGCGGCCATGGCCTTGATCTCGTCCTGGGTGAGGCCGCTCGATGCGGTCACTTGGATTGCTTGGACCTGACCGGTCTCCAGGTCTTTCGCACTCACGCTGACGATACCGTCGGTGTTGATCTCGAAGCTCACGTCGATCTCGACTTGGCCCTTCGGCGCTCGCCGCAGGCCGGTCAGGATGAACTCGCCGAGCAGCTCGTTCTCTTCCGCCTTCTCGCTGTCGCCCTGCATGACGATGATCTTGACCGCCGTTTGATTGTCGCGGCTGGTGGTGAACGTCTTGCTCATGCCCGTTGGCACGGTGGTGTTGTGTGGGATGAGCTCTTCGAAGTGACTGCCGAAGGTCATGATGCCGAGCGCGTGCGGTGTCACGTCGAGCAGTAGCATGTCGCGCTTGTCTTCGACCAAGGCGGCGCCCTGGATTGCAGCGCCCATGGCCACCACCTCGTCCGGGTGCACGCCGCGGTTGGGCTTTTGGCGGAAAAAGTTCTGCACGGCCTGTTGAATGGCCGGCATGCGTGTCATCCCACCGACCAAGATGACGTCTTCGATCTCTCCGACATCGAGCTGGGCGTCTTCGAGCGCCTGACGACAAATCTCGATCGTGCGATCCACCAGGTCGCGCGTCAGCTCCTCCATGCGCGGCCGGCTCAAGGCAGTCTGCAAATGGAGGGCTTCGCTCTGGTTGGTGGAGATGATGAACGGCAGGTTGATCTCGGCCTCGGCCACGGCGGATAGCTCACACTTGGCCTTCTCGGCTGCGTCCCGCAGCCGCTGCAAAGCCATGCGATCTTCGCGCAGGTCCAGGTGGTGCTCTGCCGCGAAGCCCTCGATGAGCCAGTCGATGATGCGGGCGTCGAAGTCTTCACCGCCGAGGAAGGTGTCGCCGGTGGTTGCGATGACCTTGAACACGCCTTGGCCGCCGATCTCGAGGATCGAGATGTCGAAGGTGCCACCACCCAGGTCGAACACGGCCACGGTCTTGTCGATGTTCTTGCCGAATCCGTAGGCAAGGGAAGCCGCGGTCGGCTCGTTGATGATCCGGATGACGTCCAGTCCGGCGATCGTGCCTGCATCCTTGGTGGCCTGGCGTTGGTTGTCGTTGAAGTAAGCGGGCACCGTGATGACCGCCTTGGACACGGACTCGCCGAGGTATTCTTCGGCCACGAGCTTCATCTCCTGCAGGATCATCGAGCTGATCTCGGGCACGGAGTACTTCTGGGCTCGAAGCTCGATGCGCACGTCGTCGTGCGGTCCTTCCACGATCCGGTAACTGCAGGTCAGGAGGGCGTTTTTCACTTGGGGGGACCCCCACTTGCGCCCGATCAATCGCTTGGCGGCGTGGATCGTATTTTCGGCGTTGGTGATCGCTTGGCGCTTGGCGATGTGGCCAACGAGGCGCTTGCCGGCCTCGGTCACGGCGACGATGCTCGGTGTGGTCTTGTACCCTCCACGGTTGGGGATCACCGTGGCCGTCTCCCCTTCGAGTATCGACACACAGGAGTTCGTCGTCCCGAGGTCGATCCCAATCACACGTTCCATAAGGACAAATTACTAGAATTGAACGGGCTTGGCACCCCCCGGCCCCAGTTTGCGGGCCGGAGCGGCGTCAAAGCCCGGCGAGCGGCCGGCCCCCGTCCCCCCGTTTCGGCTGCCCCGTCCCAGCTCCCCTGTCCCACGCAGGCGCTCGCGACCTCGCTCAGCTGGACTTCTTGAACTCGGCGAGCAGTCGCTTGGCTTCGTCGTTTTTCGGGTCGACTTCCAGGGCGCGCGTGGCTTCGGCGATTGCGCTCGCGGCCATCCCCTCCAGGAAATAGGCACGGGCCAAAGCGAGCCGCGCCCCGGCGTGGGTGGGTCCGAGCGCCACGGCTTTGCGAGCGAGCTCCACCGCCCGTCGACCTCCGCTGGCGACGCGGAGCTGACAGAGGGCGGCATGCGCATAGAGCTCGGCCGATCCGCGTCCGCGCGCTGCGCGCTCATAGGACCGCGCCGCGCGGTCGTACTGCCCGTCGTGTTCTTCGTAGCGAGCCTGCTCGACGTACTTTCCGGCGTACGCCTTGTCGGCCAAGAGCTCCACGCGGGCCAGCTCGGCGAGGAGCTTCGGGTCGTCTGGCTGCAGGTCGAGCGCCGCCTTCAGGGCGTTGACCGCCGATGCCCAGCTCTGGGTCCGTTCCGATTCGCCCGCCAGCAAGAGGAAGCGATTGGCGGCGCTCGGGTCTTTTTGGCGAGCGTCGTAGCGCGCGCGCAGGTCCGCTTCTGCGGCGCGACGAGCATTCTCGGCTTGGGCTTCGCCTCGCTCGGGAGCGGCCGGTGGCGGCATGCTGGCGTTTTTCAAGCGCTTCGCCATGTGCCGCCGAGCGGCGTCGTCCCCAGCAGTCGGAGGCACGGACGAGGCGCGCGGCGGCACGCTGTCGGTTTCGGAGAGCGCTTCACTCAGCTGGGGAGCGCGAGCAGGAGCCGGGATGGCGTCGGGGGACGGTGTCGCCTCAGGGGTGGGCGCGCGCGAGGAGCGGAGGCCCGTCGTCTCCTTGCGACTCGCGAGGTAGGCGTCGTAGTCGGCGCGAGCCTGGCGCTTGGTCAGCGTGTCGTGCGCTTTGGTGAGGGCGGTGAAAACGCGCTCGATCCGCGCTTTGTACGAGCCGATGCTGCGGCCGAAGAACCGGTCTGGGTGGAGCGCGTTGACGCGTTCGAAGTACGCCTGCTTCACTTCCTTGCGGTCTGCCTCTAGCGGGACGCCCAGGAGCTCGTAGTGGGTCGCGATGTCGATCGCGAAGAACAGATCGAGCAATTCCTTGCGTTGCTCGAGCGGGATCTCCACCTCTTCGATCAAGAGCGAGGCGTCGTATTCGACGGCCGGCAGAGCCGGCTTCGCGCTGGAAACCGGGGCACTCTCCAGGACGGGGGCGCCACCCGGCCCTGACGGTGGGCGCGGAGCGCTGGCAGCGGGCCGCGGACTCGAGGCGGGGGGGGCCTCGGGGTAGCGAATGGCTCCCAGGTGGCGCAAGCGCGCGAGTGCCTCGACGACGGTGCTCTCGGGCAGTCCCGTTGCGTGGGAGAGGTCGACCGCGGTGCTCGCGCCATCGATGCGGCTGAGCACGAAGCCTTCCGTCGGGCTTAGGGGAAGCTTGCGCACGTCGCAGTCCGGGGCGAGGTGTGGGCGGCTGGGTGCTGTGCTCGTACCGGGTCCGGAAGCCATGGGGCAGAAGGGGGCCAGAGCAAAGTGTAGCCGCGTCCTCACGCCACCGTAAGGCCGCTCGACCCATCCAGTGGGCCCACCCGTTCGGCCCTCCCAGTGGGCCCGGCCTGTTGGGACCGCCCTCTCACCGCTTTGCGCATTGCGAGATTTGGCTGTAAGCGGCGCCCATGTCAGGCCACGCGCGGCTGTGCCCGAATTGCCGAGAGCTCAATGGCGCGGGGGAGGCAACGTGCTTCCGCTGCGGGCAGCCGCTGGCGGTTGGCCCCTGGGCCAAGCTGCGGGAGTTGGAGGCTCCCGCCACGTCCATCTTGATTGGTCTGTGTTTCGCCAACTTCGCGCTGATGGCGCTCTGGGGCAGGGAGTTTCCGCTCGGCCTGTTTGGCCCCGGGCCGAAGCGTTCGGCCATCGTCGCTGCCGGCGGCATCATCGGCATGCTCGGCTCGACCGAGGAGCGCTGGCGCTTGCTGTCGGCCGTGTACGTCCACCTCGGCCTTCTGCACCTCTTGATGAACATGTCGGCGCTCCGCTACCTCGGGCGGGCCCTCGAGGCGACGATGGGCAGCTGGAGGATGGTGATCATCTTCGTCGTGGCCGGCTTCGGCGGTTTCGTGGCGAGTCGCGTGTATTACGGGCCCGTCAGTCCCCCCACCGCCGGCGCCAGTGGTGCCATTTTCGGCCTGGTGGGGGCGCAGATCGCAGAAATGCGGCGTGCGCGCGATCCGAGGCTGCGTGACGTGCTCTTGCAATATCTGGCCTACGCAGTGGCCTTCGCGCTGCTGCTGTCGGTCAACAACGCGGCACACCTAGGCGGATTCGTGCTCGGCTATTTCGGCGCCGAAGGTCTCCTGCGCATCCCGCGCCGTCAGACCTGGGAAAAGGCGGGCCTGTGGCTCGCCGCTACACTGATTGCTCTGTCGGTGGCGAGCCAAGCGGCGAGTTTCCTCTCACCCTATAGTGGGCATCTGCGTCGGCTCGAGCAAAGCCTCTAACGGTCCTCGAGACTGGGCGAGGTGGCGGCGCCTGCGACGCTCAGCTCGCTGGAGTCGACGCTGCCGACCCAATCACCGAACAGGCCCGTGGGTCGCGCTTGATCGTCGATCTCGGCTTGACCGCTGATGCCGATGCGAAGCGTGGTCAAGTCCTTGCCCGTCGTGCGCGCCCGATCCCAGCCCGCCTGCAGGGCAGTTTCGCACAGAGCGATCGTGCACAGCTCGCCGCAGCCCGGGTAAATGTCTGTGCCGCTCGCGTCCTGCCAATCGCTGGCCAAGCCAGCGCAATCGATCTCTGCTTCCAAGCGGGCGAGCGGCGCCATGTCGGCGGTGTCCGCCGACTTCTCGTCGGACTCGGCGATGGCCCCGAGCCAGCGGGTGGCTTGAAATTCGAGGTCGGCTCCCAGGAGGAGGTGATCACCCGGCTCCCGCACCACACTGAGCACGGAGCTGCCCAAGAAACCGCTGACGGCAGCCGGAATGCCGGCCGCGCTCGACAGGATGAGCGTGGGGGACGATTCGTCGAGCTCCGCGCTGAGGACCCACACTGCCGGTCCATCCACTCGAGTGGCTGCGTCGATGAGCTCCGAGAGCACGACGTCGCGCAGGGCGGTCGGCCCGGACAGGCGCAGTAGAGCCAGATCGGCAAAGCCGTACTCGCTGGCACTTTCCAGGAATGCGTCGCGGTCGGAGTCGTCCTTGATGCTCTCGGCAATGTCGGCGACCAAGACGGCCCCGTCGTCTTCGTGGTCCCCCGCGTAGGCAATAGCTCCGTCAGTGGCCGCTTGTCCGAGCAAGGCAACGAACGATTCCGTGCGTTCTTCGATGTCGAGCGACAGGTCGACCGCGGTGTCGGACAGCTGAAGTGGACGATCGGTCACTGGCACCTCGACGGCGCGCTCCTCGCCCGCCGCCAGGTCCGTGACCGAGACGCAACCGCCGATGTACTCGCCGGCCCGGACGACGAGCGCGACCTCGGGGCCGACCGGCACGTCGGCCAGCGTGACGTTTTCGTCGTCTCCCGTCGCGTCGAGCGAGCCGTCTCCCCACAGCGACTCCAGGTCCGAGCAACCGACGCCCAGCGAGGCCACGGCTTCCCACTTTTCCACATCCCTGAGCCCGGTGTAGGTGGGCGTCACGATCAGGGTCGCAAACCCCTCGGTGCTGACGGACACCGTGCGCGTGGCAAACAGCTCCTCGGTGACGCTGGCTCGGACGACGAACACCGCCGGCGAGCTCGGGGCATGAATCTGGTTGCGGGCGATCCCGTCCTCGTCGGTGACCACGTTGGCGGCCTCCAGGAAGCCGTCGAACGCCGTATCGCTGGCGTTGGCAATCAGGCTGAACGACACGGAGTGAAAGCCCGCGGGCCGGACCTGCACCGCGATTTCGCCCAAGTCACCAGGCGAAAGGAGCAGCGTTTCACCGGGCTCGAATGCGATGCTTTCGGCTCCCGGGGTCGGGGGCGCGCCACCCATGCCATCGCCGATCGGCGCACCGCCCGAGCAGCCGAGGCCGAATGCCGCCAACAAAACGGCGCCGGCGAGGCTCCGCGGGTGGGCGGGGCCGGAAAGAAAGCGGGCCGAAGAAGCCATCGAGACGCCCCACAGTATGGCTTTTGATATGGTCGGAGCAATGACCCCTAGGCCAAGTAGCCGGTCCCTGCTGATCGTCGACGACGAGCCAGCGCTCCGCCAGACGCTGAGCATTCTGTTTCGTCGGGCTGGTTACGAAGTCCAGACCGCCAGCGGGCACCGTGAGGCCGTCGAGGCCCTCGCCGGGTCGAACCAGCCGTTTCCGTTGGTGCTCACCGACCTGTCGATGCCCGACGGTTCCGGCCTCGATGTCTTGGCAGCGGCCAAATCGAGGAGCGTTTCGACTCAGGTCGTGCTGATCACGGCCCACTCGACGGTCGAGAATGCGGTGACCGCGATGGTCGGCGGTGCCTACGACTTCGTCACCAAGCCCTTCGACAACGGCGAGCTCGCGATCCTGATCGACAAGGCGTACGAGAAGTACTCCCTCATCACCGAAAACCAAGCGCTGCGGGCGCGGGTCGACACCGACAGTCGCGGCGTCATCGGCACAGACGAGGCGATGCGCAAGGTCATGGACCTGGTCCTTCGCATTGCCAAGGCCAAGACGACCGTGCTCATCACGGGCGAGAGCGGCACGGGGAAAGAGAAAATAGCCCATGCCATTCACGCCGCGTCCGACCGCGCCGCAGGCCCGTTCCTGGTCGTCAACTGTGGAGCCTTGCCGGAGAACCTGATGGAGAGCGAGCTCTTCGGCCACGAGAAGGGCTCGTTCACCGGGGCCTCGGAGAAGACGCTCGGGGTGTTTCGCGAGGCGGATTCCGGCACCCTGCTCCTCGACGAAATTGGCGAATTGCCGCCTTCCCTGCAGGTGAAGCTCCTGCGCGTGCTGCAGGAGAAGAAAGTCCGGCCCGTGGGGTCCACCAAGGAAATCCCGGTCGACGTGCGCGTACTAGCGGCCACCAATCGGGACATCGAAAGCGATGTGACGGCCGACCGCTTCCGGCAAGATCTCTACTACCGCATCAACGTGATTCGGCTGGAGCTGCCTGCGCTGCGCGCCAGGCGTGAGGATGTGCCGGTTCTCGCCGACTCCTTTTTGACGCGCTTCGCCGCCGAACACGGCAAGGACGTGCGCGGTTTCACCCCCGATGCGACGCGCGCGCTGATGGACTACGACTACCCCGGCAACGTGCGTGAGCTGGAGAACGTGGTCGAGCGAGCCGTCACGCTCGCCGGCTCGAGCCGGATCGGCCTCGGCGACTTGCCCGAGGCGCTGAGCGGTCTCTCGGGCGCACCATCTCCCCGCTTGCTCGAGCTGCCTTCGGGTGGCTGCAACTTGGACGAGGTGCTGGGCGAGGTCGAGCGGCGCTTGCTTTTGCAGGCCCTGGAGCGCGCCGGGGGCGTGCGCACGCAAGCGGCCAAGCTGCTCGGAATCACCTTTCGCTCGCTGCGCTACCGGCTGGAGAAGCAATCGCTCGAGGCGGGCAGTGACGAGGGCATGGATTCCAGCGCTCCGTGAACTGTGCCTGGAGAGCGGACGGGCGGCTTCGCTGGGCGCCTGCTACAATGCTTTTCTTCGGTGGCGGAACCGGGGGGACCATGGTACCGGTTCCACAGTGAAAAATCGCCTAGCTTTCGGCCTCACGGCTACCGCGTTCGTCGGATCCTTCTGGGCCTGCAGCAGCGCCCCGTCGCGCACCGGCTGTCCCGAGGGGACCCGCTACGTCAAAATGCAGTGCCTGGCCTCGAGCCCGGTTCGCCTGAACACGGTCGGCTTTCTGCCCGCGCGCAAGAAGCTGGCGACCATCGTGGGAAGCGACTCAGCGTTCTCCGTCGTCGACGCCGAGAGCGGCGCCGTCGTGCTGAGCGGTAGTGCCGAGGGGCCGCGCCCGAACCAGGACACGCTGGAGCAGGTCTTCGTGGCCGACTTCAGCTCGCTCGATGCGCCCGGTAACTATTATCTCGAGACCGCGACGGCCCGATCGGCGATCTTTGCCGTGGGCACGTCGGCCTTGGACGGCGCGCTGGATGCCGCGATGCTGGGCCTGCACGGGCAGCGTTGCGGACAGGCGGTCGACTTTTCCTATCACGAGCAGCGCTACGCTCATGGCGCCTGCCACCTCGACCTGGCCAGCATGAGCCGCGTCGGCGGAGGCGTGAAGGACGACACGGGCGGCTGGCACGATGCCGGTGACTACGGGAAATACACGCTGCCCGGGGCGTTTGCGGTCGGCGTCCTCCTGCAAGCCTACGAACACTTCCCCGAGTACCTGGAGGACCGCGAGTTCGAGATGCCGGAGCGCGGTGGCCCGACGCCCGACATCCTGGACGAGGCCAGGGTCGAATTGGAGTGGCTGCTCAAGGTGCAGTTCGACGACGGCAGCTTCGCTCACAAGGTGACCAAGTCGAACTTCGAAGGCGAGATGATGCCGGAGCGCGACACGGGGGAGCGCTACTTCATCTCGACCAGCACGCCCTCCACCGGCTCGGCGACGGCAGCGCTCGCATTGGCGAGTCGCCTCTTCGAGCCATTCGATGCCGAGTTCGCGCAAGCGTGTCTGCTCGCGGCCCAGCGCGGCCAAGTCTTCTTGGACGGCCACCCCATGCTCATCAGCGCGGACCAGAGCGGCATCGACACCGGCAGCTATGGCGACAACGCCGACGCGGACGAGCGTCTGTGGGCTCTGGCCGAGTTGTGGGAGACGACGGGTGAAGAAAGCTACCTGACCTCCTTGGAGGAGCGCATTCCGAGCGTGCCCGTGCGGCAGACCTTCGGCTGGCCCGACAGCGCAAACCTAGGTCTTTCCACCTATGCTTTCTCTACCCGCCCCGGCAAGGACGACCTCTTGGTGGAGCAGGTGCGCTGGGACCAGCAGGCAGCGGGGCGAGAGCTCGCTGCGGCCGCCGACGCACACGGCTACGGTCGCGGATTCGACTCGTACTACTGGGGCACCAACGGCACGGTGGCGCTCATGAGTCATAGCCTCATCGCTCAACATCGCGTTGCAGCGGACACCGCGGCGCTCGATGCGCTCACCGCGCAGATCGATTTCCTGTTCGGTCGCAACTACGACAGCCGGAGCTACGTCACCGACGTCGGCGTCGATGGACCTCAGCACCCGCACCACCGCCCGTCGACGAACGATTCGGCCGGTAGCCCTTGGCCGGGCCTGCTCGTCGGCGGTCCGGGTCCCGAAGGCAACGACAACAGCTCGCAGCCGCCAGCCACCACCTACGTCGACACGCAGGCCAACTACTACGACAACGAGGTCACCGTGTATTGGAACGCGGCGCTCGTCTACGCGCTGGTGGCTGCCATCGCTACGCAGGACGACGCGAGCGCGGACTGTCAGCCGGACTGCCTGGAGCCACCGCTGGGCGCCGGCGGTGCAGGCGGCGCCGGCGGTGCAGGTGGCGTCGGCGGCGCAGCAGACTAGCGCGCGCTTCTCCTTTTCCGCTCCCGCTCTTCTCATTTTGATCGAAGGCGCAAGTGGGCGGCCGAAATCTGCTGCGAATCTCCCTTGAAGTGAGGGCGGTGAGGTTGATAGATACTCGCGCCAGGAGACCACGAAGATGACCATGCTGCACCACTCGACCCAGAAGTTCCTGTTCGCACTGCTCGGCCCCTCATTGCTCGCGACGGCTTCACTCGCTGCGGTCGGCTGCGCGGGGCTGGCGCCTCCGACGTCCGAGAAGGTGCGGAACACGAAGGAAGGCAAGGCGTGTCCCAAGCCGGAAGCTCTCATCGACGACGGTGAGGACGGGCAGAACCAGTCCAGCGTGGTCGATGGTCGCGGCGGCTATTGGTACACATTCGTCGACACGGCTGGCTCGACCGTTTGGCCCACGGCGGGTGCTCAAGGCGGCACGTTCGAGATGTCGCCGGGCGGCGCCGAAGGCACGGCCTACGCTGCTCACATGAAGGGGCAGATCGGAACGGGCTCCGTGATCTTCGTCGGCATGGGCGTCAACTTCGTCGATCCCAAGGGCGGCTACGACGCCAGCAAGTACGGCGGGATTTCGTTCTGGGCCAAGAAGGGCCCCGGTTCCACCAGCAAGGCGCGCCTGAAGATCCCCGATGCGTACACGGATCCGGACGGCGGCCACTGCTCGGAGTGCTTCAACGACATGGGCATGGATCTGACGCTGACCGAGGAATGGCAGCTCTTCACGGTGCCGTTCAAGTCGCTCAAGCAGATGCCGGGCTGGGGGCGTCCGCGTCGCATGAAGGTCGACGAGACGACCATGTACGCCATTCAGTTCCAGGTGAACGACCCTGGCCAGCCCTACGACATTTGGGTCGACGAGATCCGCTTCACGGGCTGCGAAGGCTGAGTTTGCCCAGAGCTTCGCTTTCCGCGTTCATTGCTCCGCGCTTGCTCGGCAGGTGCTTACTCGGAGGGTGCCTGCTCCAGGCTGGGTGCGCGCCGACGAGTGCGCCCACCCAGGCTCCGCCGGCAGCGGCTCCGGCGCCGCCCGCGCCTGCCGTGCCTGCGGGCGGGAACCTGCTTTTGAACGTGGATTTCTCCGACGGCAAGACGTTGCCGTGGACGTCCTCGTTCAGCGCCCCGGCGACCGGGGAGCTCGGCGTCTCGGGCGGGGCAGCGTGTCTCGTCATCGAGCAGCCCGGCGGACAGAAGTGGGACGCGCAGATCCGCCACCGCGAGATGGTGATCCAGAAGGGCCACACCTACTCGGTGGCCATCAAGATTTGGGCCGACAAGAAGAGCCGAGCCTCGATCAAGGTCGGCATGTCCGGTCCGCCCTACGGAGAGTATTGGAACCGCGTGCAGGACATCGGGCCCCAGCCCCAAGTCCTGCGCGGAGAGTTCACGATGCACGGCCCCGACGACCCGACCGCGGAGCTCGCGCTGCACCTCGGCGGGGGCCTGCAGAATGGGGTCAAGATGCCGATCACCGTCTGCATCGACGACGCGTACCTGAGCGATCCGGCCTTCGTCGCGCCGCCCAAGCCGGCCGCGCGCGTCATCCCGAAGGTCAGGGTCAATCAGCTCGGCTACTTCCCGCGGGCGCGCAAGCTGGCGACCGTAGCGGGCTTCGGTGAGACGCAGCAGGACTGGCGGCTCGAGCAAGCGGGGCGCCTTTTGGCCTATGGGAAAGCCAAGGTGCTCGGGGCGGACGCGTCGAGTGGCGACGTCGTGCAGCTCGTCGACTTCACCGCCGTCGACACCAGCGCGCGTGACCTCGTTTTGCGCGTAGGCGGCGAGGCGAGCTATCCCTTCGACATCACGGACGACCTCTACCGGAAGCTGAAGTACGACGCGCTCAAGTACTTCTATCACAATCGGAGCGGCATCGAGATCAGCCTGCCGTACGCTGGCGAGGCGCGCTGGGCGCGACCAGCCGGCCACGCCAAGAGCGACAAGGCGGTCCCGTGCGGCAAAGACACGGGCTGCGACTACACGCTCGACGTGAGTCGCGGTTGGTACGACGCCGGCGATCACGGCAAATACGTGGTCAACGGCGGGATCGCCGTGTGGACGCTGATGAATGCCTACGAGCGCTTCGCAGCGCTCGGCGACGTCGCGGTGTTCGGTGACGGCAAGCTCGGCATCCCCGAAGGGGGCAACGGCGTGCCCGACCTGCTCGACGAAGCTCGTTGGGAAATGGAGTTCATGCTCGGCATGCAGGTGCCCGAGGGAAAGCCCCTCTTTGGCATGGCGCATCACAAGATGCACGATGTCGAGTGGACGACGCTCGGCCTAGCGCCGCACGAGGCTGAAGCCGCGATGAAGCGTCAGCTCAGGCCTCCGTCGACCGCCGCAACCCTCAACCTGGCCGCTACGGCCGCCCAGGCCGCGCGACTGTTTCGCCGCTACGACGCCAAGTTCGCAGCGCGCTGCCTCGGCGCCGCCGAGCGCGCCTACCTCGCGGCCAAGAGCAACCCGAGCCGATTCGCGCCGGTGTCGGATCGCAATGGCGGTGGCCCGTACGAGGACCAGAACGTGGCGGACGAGTTCTACTGGGCTGCAGCCGAGCTCTACGTCACGACCAAGCAGCCGAAGTACCTGGCCGACCTCACGGCGTCGAAGTTCCACACCAAAATGACGGACCCTGCCGCCGGGGCACTCTCCATCATGGGCTGGCAGGAAACCGACGCGCTCGGCACGCTGTCTCTGGCGCTCTCGAAGGGCGTCTTGAGCGAAGCCGAGGCCAAGCTGCAGAGGGACAAGGTGCTCCACGCCGCGGATGCCCTGCTCGCCATCACGGCGCGCGAGGGCTACCGCTTCCCGTTCGCCGTCCCGGGCGACGGCAAGTACCCCTGGGGCTCGAACTCGTTCGTGCTCAATAACGCGATTGCGCTGGCCTACGCCTACGACTTCACGAAGAAGGACGACTACCTCGAGGCAGCCATTTTCGCCCTCGACTACGTCCTCGGTCGCAACGCGCTCGCGCAGTCCTACGTCACTGGCTACGGCGAGTGGCCCCTCAGAAACCCCCACCACCGCTTCTGGGCTCACCAAGCGAGCGCCGGCTATCCCGAGGCCCCGCCCGGCGTGGTCTCCGGCGGTCCGAACAGCAGCCTCCAGGATCCATACGTGAAGTCGGCCGGCCTGCTCGGCTGCGCGGCTCAGAAGTGCTTCATCGACCACATCGAGGCCTATTCGGCCAACGAGATCACGATCAACTGGAACGCGCCGCTGGCGTGGATCGCTGCGTACTTGGACGAAAACGGGCCACGCGCCGCCGCAGTGCACTAGCCGGATCCCCTGGGTAGGAGTGGGTGGGAGGCTCCCCCCTCCGGACATTCCTCGCCTGGGCCGAAGGCGGGGTGCTAAGATGGCCTGGTGATGGCTAGGGCAGAACGGCAGCTCAGCGGGGTGCGGGGTTTCACCCTGACCGAGCTCATGGCGGTCGTCGTCATCATGGGGATCTTGGCCACGGTCGGGCTGACCTCTTTCATGGGCCACATGCGGCAGGCGCGCACGGGCGAGGTCCGGGCCACGGTCGCAGCGATCGCGGCCGCCCAGGAGCGGTTCCGGGCCGAGAACCTGACGTACTTCAACGTGTCCACGAACCTGACCAGCTACTACCCGACGACCAGCCCCGGCGAGCGGACGTACACTTTCCAGGGCTTCAGCTCGGGTAACAACGCCGCGAACTGGGAGCGTCTGAAGCCCCAGGTCCCCGTGCCGGTCCGCTTCGGCTACGCTTGCATCGCCGGGCTGCCGGGGGACAGCTCGTATCCACCCACGCTCGCGCTGTCCAGCACCTCGACCTGGCCGACCGTCGTCTCGCCCTGGTACGTCATTCAAGCCGTCGGCGACCAGGACGGCGATGGCACGCGGGCGATTGCGGTGGCAACGAGCTTCGGTAACACGCTGCTGTGGGAAAACGAGGACGAATGACCAGACACCGCCCGGGTAGCAGCACGAGACGAGCCTCCAGCGCGCGCGGCTTCACCCTGGTCGAGCTGGCGATCGTGGTGACGATCATCGGCATTTTGGCGACGATCGGCATCTACTCCGTCTACAAGTACATTCAGCACGCCAAAGCCAGCGAGGCGGCGGAGATCGTGGGCTCGATCAAGGCCGGACAAGAGGCGTACTACGACGAGACGTTCCAGTACCTTCCGATCGGCGCTAACAGCCCGACCAACTACTACCCGGCGAGTCCGGCGAGCGCGAGCGGTAAGATCAAGATCCAGTGGGGGGAGCCGTCCCCGACGGGATGCACCAACTGCGGCACCCAGTATGCAGCGCTCGGCGTCCTGCCCGCAGCCCCCGTGATCTTCCGCTACTCGTGCTACGTCGGGATAGCGGGGGGCAATCCGAACGACGGCGTCCCGTCGGGGATCGGAGCCACGTCCCCCTACTCGGGGACGACGGCCACCACGCAGGCCTTTTACGTCGTCAACGGGGTGAGTGATCTCTTGGGTGACGGTGCCCCGATGTCGTACGTGACCGGGACGAACTTGATGGGCGACCTGAATTCCCAAAACATCGGGCAGTGATGTTTCGCGGCCTAGGGGCAGTCCAAGTGGCGCTCGGCGTCTCGCTCTTGGCGAGTCTGCTCTGCATCTTCGTGCCGGAGTTCATCCGCAACCTCCACGCGTCCAAGCTCGCCGAGGCGCTCGACGGTCTGTCGACGATCTCCGGCTCAGCGGCCATGCTCGGCGCGAGCGTGCCGCCGGAGCTCGCATTCCCCGAAAGTGCGCCGCGCACACCGCGCGAGGTGCCCGCCGGTCGCCGCGTGGTCGACCCACCGGGGACCTGGCAACACCCGACCTGGCGCACGCTGGGCTTTCGGGTCGAGGGGCCCCACTGCTTCTCCTTCTCCTTCGACAGCGGCAGCGCGGACGGGCGGGCGTACTTCTTGGCCAGCGCATTCGGCGATCTCGACGGCGACGGGGAGCTGTCGCGGCTGTCGGTGTTCGGCGATGTCACGGGCACCAAGGCGCCCGTGGTCTATCCGGTGCGCATGGAGCGTGAGGTCGAGTGAAGGCGCTCGTGCCGCTGGCCTTGCTCGCCCTGTCGGTGGCCGGGATCTCGGCTGCCCGCTCGCCGCTCGTCCACGATTACCAAAAGACGAGCACGCTCACGGACATCTACGCGCTGCCCGATCCCGAGCATCTCAAGCTGTTTTCGCTGGGCTATCGCTCGGCGCTCGCTGACCTCTTGTTCGGCCAGACCTTGGTCGCGGCCGGCATGCATTTCAGCGAGAAGAAGGTGTTCGAGCACTTGGACGGCTATCTCTTCGCCATCGTCGCGCTCGAGCCGCGCTATCGCGACGTCTATTACTACGCCGACTCGCTGCTCACCCTGTCGACCGTGCGCATGCCGCCCCGGAACTATCGGATTGCGCGTGACCTGCAGGCCCGAGGCCGGCGAATCTTCCCCGATGACGCTCAGCTCTGGATCTCGTCCGGACAGTTCATGACCTACCTCGCCGTGCAATGGCTGCCCGAGGAAGAGGACCCGGACGAGTGGCGGCGCGCGGGCGCCGAAGTGCTGCAACATGCCTGCGACATCTGGCCGTATCAGGAGCTGCCCACCAGCTGCTTGGGGGTCACTTCAATCCTGTCCCGTATGGGTGAGCGGGAGGCCACCATCCGCAGCCTGGAGCGCTTGATCGCCGTCACCGACGATGCCGCGGTGCGTTCGGAAGCCGCACGACGGGTCGAAGGTCTGCTCGGTGAGCAGGCGCGCGAGCAGTTTCACCGGCGCGTGCAGAAGATGGAGGAGCTGCGAGCCCGCGATTTGCCACTGCTGAGCCGCACCGAATACCAGCTGGTCGGGCCGCCGTGGGACCCGGCCCACTGCTTGGCCGTAGCCGATCCCCAAAGCACGCCCGCTTGCGCGAGCACCTTCGAGCTCGCGGACTAGCGAGCGGGCTTCTCTCAGGGGAAGCGCACGGCAGCGGTGGCCGTGCCGCCGGCCGTCACGTTGACGCTGCTGGTCTTGCGACCGTGTTGCGGGTGCACGAACACCACGGTGTGTCGCCCGGCTGAGACCTTGACCCCGAGCTTGGGAGTCGAGCCGAGGGGACGGCCGTCCAGGATCACGTTCGATACCGGGATGGAGTTGATGTTGAGCTGGCCCTGACCGCTGCTGCTACTGCCGCTGGAGCGACTGGACGAGGACGAGCTGCTCGAGCTGCGCGTGCCCGTGGACGAAGACGTCGAGGCCACCGACGACTCCTCCTCGGAGTCGTCCTCCGAATTCAGGCTGATTTCGATCGACTTCTGGGGTTCTTCCACCGAAAAGCGGATCTCGCGGTTGAAGTCGGCGAAGCCATCGCGCGTGGCCGTCAGCGTGAAGGTCTGATCGGCGGGGATGTTGATCGTGAGCGGCAACTTCTTCTTGTGGAGCGCAAACGTCTTGCCGCCGCCCTCGAGCAAGATCTTGGCGCCGCTGGCGTTGTCCCCGAGCGAGATCGTCAGCTGCCCTTGCTCGAGCTGGAGCTTGGGTTCGAAATCCAGGACCTTGCCCGCTTCGAGCGTGATCGTGTCCTTGAACGGCTTGAACAGCTTGTTCCCAGCGAGCTCGACGTTGTGCGTGCCGGGCGTCAGGTCCATGACCTTCTGCGGCAGCGGGCCGATCTCCTTGCCGTCCAGGCTGAGCGTCAGCCCAGGGGCCTTCAAGTCGACGTCCAGGCCGGTGCCCGCGGTGCTCGACACCAGCTCCAAGTTCAGGACTTCTTCTTCGCCCGCCTTGACCGAGACCAGCTTGGGCGCGCTCTCGTCGTAGCCGGGCGCTCGTGCCGATACCTTATGGCTGCCCTTCTCGAGCTCGGAGACCTTGCAGACTGAGTCCTTGCAAGCTTCCGCACCGTCCACCAAAACGACGACGCCGGAGACCGCCTTGCCACCGGGGCCGGAGACGGAGATCGCCAGATCGCCCGTGTCGGGTCCCTGCATGAAGAAGTAGCCAATGGCCACGAGGGCGGCGACGCCGAGCCCGCCGATCAGCATGCCACGGCTGCTCGACGCCGGAGGCTCCATCGGCAGGGCGGAAGCTGTGGGCATCGATTGCGCAGGCATCGACGGCCGCGGTGACGACTGCGGCATGGAAGGCGGCGGGAACGAGCCGTGCTGCGGCCCCGACGGCACCTGCAGGCCGGCGGGTCGTGAGCCCGTCGGCAACGTTGGTGGTAGCGCGCTGGAGTTGATGGGCGCCATTCCCGGCGGCGGGCCGGCCAGGCGAGCCGGTCCCGACAGGGTCGGCATGGCCGGGGGACCCCCGGGATGTCCCATGCTGCCGATGGGGCTGGAGTAAGCAGCGGGGGCCTGCGAGGGTCGTGGCGGTGGAGGCGGCTGAGACGCCGCAGG
>Ga0247744_1000116_pt1 | contig 17459 bp, 13 predicted proteins | sample UWRJS154409C5_FD_180946 | JGI IMG/M metagenome (GOLD analysis project Ga0247744, IMG submission 180946) | Soil microbial communities from Arlington Agricultural Research Station in Wisconsin, United States - UWRJ-S154-409C-5 | ecosystem: Environmental > Terrestrial > Soil > Agricultural land... | reverse complement strand
GAGTGGCCTCTTGTGCATCACGGCCGCCTTCTCGAGCGGCTACCTGCACCGAGAGCCGGGGTTTTTGCGGTACTACCTGCTTTTGTGCCTGTTCGGTGGCGCGGTGCTCCTGGCCGTCTTGGCCGGCAGCCTCGACTTCTTGCTGTTCGGTTGGGAGATCGTCGGGCTCACCTCGGTCCTTTTGATCGCGTTCTTCCACGAACGAAAGCCCCCGGTCAGTCACGGTCTGCGCGCCTTCATCGTCTACCGGATCTGCGACATCGGTCTCTTGGGCGCTGCCGTTTGGCTGCACCACAGCACCGGCAGCGGCACGCACGCGCCCGTGCTCCTGCCCTGGTGGGGCTTCGAAGTGCCGAAGCGTGCGCTGGACGTCCTGGTGGTGGGCGGGCTTCTGATCTGGGCATCTCTGGGCAAGGGCGCTCAAGTGCCGTTCGGCGGCTGGCTGCCCCGCGCCATGGAGGGGCCCACGCCGTCGAGTGCCATTTTCTATGGCGCATTGTCCGTCCATCTGGGCCCCTACTTGCTGCTGCGGGCGGCACCACTGCTCGATGCGCAGCCGGTACTCGGCGTGTGGATCGCCCTGATTGGGCTGGCGACTGCAGTGCACGGCACGCTCGTTGGTCGTGTCCAGAACGACATCAAGTGCGCGCTGGCCTATGCGTCGATGACGCAAGTTGGCCTGATCTTCGTCGAGATTGGCCTGGGTCTGCGCATGCTGGCCATCGTGCACATCGTTGGTCATGCCGCGCTGCGCTGCCTGCAATTCCTTCGCGCGCCGAGCGTCCTCTTGGATCGTGCTGAGGAGGAGCGGCGCGCCGGCCGTCCTGCCAACCGCCTGCTCGGACGTCTCGAGGGGCAACTGCCCCGCCATGCGCAGTTGTGGCTGTACCGGGGCGCGCTCGAGCGCGGCTTCTTGGATGCGCTCTTGCGTGACTACTTGCTCGAACCGGTGCTGGCCTTGTCGAGGCAGCTCGACCAAGGACAGGAAGCCTTGCATAGCCTCCTTCTGCGTCGCCGCCCGCCGGCGGCGCCAGCATCACGGGCGAGCAAGACGGAAGCGGAGGTGGTCAGATGACCAACGTTTGGGCCTTGGTCGTCAGCGTCATCTTGCTGGTAGGTGGCCTTTTTGCTGGTCGTGCTCCGAGCGCACCCGCGGCGCGGACCCGGGCAGCTTGGGCGTCCAGCTTGGCGGCGCTGATCGGCACCGGCGTCCTGGTTGCTTGCTGGTTCGGCGGCGATGCGGTGGGGCTGTCGCTCGGCATCCGCGCCGAGCACCACTATCTGGTCTTGGCATCTGCGGGGAATCCCATCATCTGCGTTTTGGCGACCGCGCTCGTTCCGCTCCAGTCGCATCGGCCCCAGACGTTCCGCGGCATGCTGGCCCTGGCGGCGATCGGCAGCGCCTTCCTGGCGACCGAGCACCCGCTGATTCTGGCTGTGCTCTGGGCCGGGTCGGCCATTTGGACCCTGCTCGAGCTCGGGCGCACACCGGGCGCTGGTGACGCTGCGCGCCTCTTCGCCTTCTACCAGCTGCCGAGCCTCCTAGCGTTCGTGGTGGGCGCCATCCTTTTGACTCGGGGCTCCACCGCTGCCGGGGCGATTCTGCTGCTCGTCGGCATTGGGATTCGCGAGGCAGCCCTGCCGGTGCACGGTTGGCTACCAACCTTCGTCGAGCAGGCGCCGATGGGCTTGGTGGTCTGCTTCTGCCTGCCTCAGCTGGGCGTGTACGCGCACTTGGAGCTCGTGCACCGGATCCTCGACCCCAACCTCGTGCAGCTGGTGGCACGCGTAGGCGCGCTGTCGGCCCTCTACGGCGCCTTTTTGGCGCTCGGACCGACCAACGTTCGCCGAATCGCGGCGTATCTCACCATGAGCCAGACTGGCCTCGTGGCGTTTGGCTTGGAGAACCATTCACCGATTGGTTGGTCGGGCGCAGTGCTCGCCTGGTTCGTGCAGGCCATCGGCATTTCCAGTTTCCTTTTGGCGCTGGGCGCGCTCGAGGCGCGTCGGGGGCCACTTCGACTGTGGGTGAGCGCAGGCGATCCGCACCAATTGCCGAGGCTCGGTGTGGCCACGCTCTTGGCAGGTCTGGCTACGGTGGGCGCACCACTCACGCTCGGCTTCGTTGCCGAAGACCTCCTGGTTCAGGGCTCGGTGACCGAGCACCCCGTGCTCGGTCTACTTCTGGTGGTCGTCACGGCCCTCAACGCCATCACCGTCATGCGCGTGTACTTTGGCCTCTTCACGGCGGGCCCGCATCACCCCGGCGAACCGGACCTCGTGCCACGCGAATTCTGGGCGTTGTCGTTTGCGCTGATCGTGCTTTTGATGTTCGGTCTCTTGCCTGGGCCACTCGTCGCGTTCATTCGCTGAGGCCGGGAGAGGACGTTCGACCATCAATAGGCGTCGCTTGGTGCAACCAGGCCGCGTGGCAACTCGAGCGGGACATCCGGTAGGGGCTCACCGGCCAGGTACGCGTAGCGCGCGTAGTTGCCCATGACCCGATAGACGTACGTTCGCGTCTCCTCGTACGGAATGCTGGCCAGGAAAAGGTCGGTCGGCAGGACCGATAGGGAGCCGAGCCAGCCGGACAGTGCGCGCGGGCCAGCGTTGTACGCGGCAGCGGCGAGCTCCGGGCGACCTCTGAACATCGCGAGCAGCTTGCCCAGGTAGTAGACGCCGAACCTCACGTTGGTGGGAGGCGCCGACATCAGCTCCGGCAGGTAGGGGGTTCCGAGCTCGGCGCCAATGCGTGCGGCGGTCGTCGGGATGATCTGCATCAGGCCCACCGCTTGCGCTGCAGACACGACACCTGGCCGAAAGGCGCTCTCCTGACGCATGATGCCGTAGACGAAGCTCTCGGGAACGCTGCGCAGAGTGGCTTCCCGGTGGACGAAATCGGCGTAGGGCGTGGGGTAGATGCATTCCCACTGCCAGCGGCCGTCGCCCGTCGGCTCCTCGAATAGGGCTTGTCGCTTCGTCGCCGTTTGAGCGATCTGATAGCGTCGCATGGCTCCCTCCAGCTGGGCGTACAGGCGACACAACACTTCGGGCGCTCGCTGGCCAAAGCGCGCCTTGTAGGCTGGCTCCTCGGCCTTGAGGGCGCGCTCGGCTTCCTCGTCCAAGCCAACCCGGTGCAGTCGCTCGACGAGGTCGGGCAGCTCGAGCTTGGGGAGCGCGGGGTCGAGGGGGCCCGCTCGGCGCGGGGGCAGGAGGGGCGGGATGGGTGCGCCGAGCGCACGCAGCCGGTTCTGGGCGAGCAGCGCTGGCAAGGTCAGGGGTTGTTCTTCGATCACTCTGCCGAGCAGCGCTATGGCCGTTTTGGTATCCCCCTGACCAGCGGCTGCGACGCCTTCGAGCTCGAGCAAACGCGCTCGTTCGCGAGCGTCCTCGGTCTTGCGGATGAGGGCCGCCAGCTCGCGCCGCGCCAGGTCGTGGGCTCCAACGGCGAGTCGCACGACCGGCAGATCGCCCTCCACCGAGCTCCGGTGGGCACCTTTCGGAAATCGGCGCAGGTACTGCTCGTAGGCGGCGATGGCCGCTGGCCAATCGCCGCTGATGTGCATCAGCCGAGCAGCCTCGTAGCTTGCGGGCTCGACGTAGCTGGAGGAAAGTCCGGCCGTTTGCTTGTAGACGGCGATCGCGCGCGGGTGCTCCGCGGCGCGGGCCAGGGCCTTGGCCTGGTAGTAGAGGCACTTGGGGCGCTCCGGCCCGACTTCGCCGGCCGCGCGTGCGAACAGCTCGGCCGAAGCCCGATAGTCGGAGCGTGAGGCGTAGATGGCCCAACCGCGAATGAAGGTCTGCGCTTGCGCAGGGGGGGCCGGACCAGGCGCGAGCGCGAGGCGGCGCAGCTCCTCGTCGACGCTCAGGGTCGCGCCTTGTTCGCTCAGACGTTGCGCCCGGGTCAGGCGCTCGGCCTTGGTGAGGCGCTGACTCGGGTCCAAGTGCTCGGCATGCTGATCGGCGCCCAACGCGGCCTCGCTGCCGACGGCGTGGACGGCGAGCCAACGAAAATCCGCGGCCGCCTCCTTGTCGCGACCGAGCTGCCGCAAGAGCTCGGCGCGAACCCGCCTCGTCCGGGCCATGAGCTCGAGACTCGGTGCCTTGCCTTCTCGCGATTTGTCGGCGTCCAGCGTGCGCAGGATGTCCGTCAGCGTGGCTTCACCTTGCTGGACCTGGCCGGACTCGAGCAGCGCCTCCGCCAGGAGCAAGCGATCGTCGGTGGCGCCGCGCCGTGCCGCGTGCGAAAGCAGGTGCTCGAGCACGACGGCGTCGCGAGTTTGCTTGGCGACGCGGAGGGCCACGTGGTCGGCCCGGTCGGCGAAGGCGGGCGCAACCTGGGCCAGGTCCGAGACTTCCGCCAGGGCTCGGTTCGGATCCGACAGTTCGAGGGCGACCAGAGCCCGGGCGTAGCGCGCTTCCGGTTTCCGTCGTTCGAGCTCGGGTGCCGCATCGATCAGGCGGGCGGCCTCCCGGTAGTCGCGGCGCCTCATGGCGTCGGCGAACTGCGCGTCGGGATCGCCCGCGATGCCATCGTCCGTCGCCGGTGCCAGCGTCAGCGCCGGTTCCTTCGCCTTCGGCGCTTGCACCGTCGCCCGGGGCCGCGCATCGGCGCTCTGGCCGGAGCATTTCTTGGCGCAGCCCAAGCAGAGCGCCGAAAGGCCAGCCGCTGCCAAGGCCAAGCCGAGGGCTACGCCGGCGCGACTCGTGAGCACCGTTGTCCGATCCTTGCTCACAGCATGCTCACCGGGTCGACGTCGATACTGACTCGAACTTTGCCCTTCGGAGCGCTGCGCGCGACCGCAAGCAGCGCCTTGCGCAGCATCTCGCGCTTGCTTGCGCGCAGAAAGAGCTGATAGCGGAAGCGATTGCGCAGGCGGGCGAGGGGGGCCGGCGCTGGACCTAGGGCGTCCACCTCGGGTGCGGCTTGCGTCGCGATTGCGGTCAGGCGCCGGGCCTCGCGCACGACCTCGCCCTCGTCCATGGCGTCGAATCGAACCAGGGCAGCGCGTGAGAATGGCGGATAGCCGAGTTCTTGCCGCTGTCTCATTTCGTGAAGCACGAATCCCGGAACGTCGTGAGTCACGGCTGCACGGATGGCCGGATGGTCGGGGCAGCGTGTCTGGATCAGTACACGCCCAGCCCGATCGGCTCGACCAGCTCGGCCCGCTACCTGCACGAGGAGGTGAAAGGTCCGTTCTGCGGCGCGAAAGTCGGGCAGGCTGAGAGCAGCATCGGCGTTCAGAACGCCCACCAGCGTGACGTCGGGCAAGTCGTGTCCCTTGGTGACCATCTGCGTCCCGACCAAGATGTCGAGCTCGCCGCGCCGCATTTTCGTCAGGATCTGCTCACTCTTCAGGCCGCTGGCGACGTCGCGGTCGAGGCGCGCGACGCGGGCGCTCGGGAAGGACTTCGCCACCAGCTCTTCGATGCGTTCCGTTCCGGCACCTTCCTCGATCAGTTGGGCGGAAGAGCAAGCGCTGCAGCGTCCCGACATCGCCTGCTGGAAGTCGCAGTAGTGGCAGGAGAGCTGGGCAGTGCGTCGCTTGTGCACGGTGAGCGCGACCGAGCAGTGCGGACAGGTGGCGATGTGGCCACAGCTGGCGCAAATCAGGCTCGGGGCGAAGCCTCGTCGATTCAGGAAGAGAATGCTCTGGCCCTTGTGGGCTAGATTTTCCTCCAGGGCGCGATGCAGCGGCAAACTGAGCAGGGGATCGCCGCTTGGTCCCGGGCCCTGGCTGCGCAGGTCGATGATGCGGACGTCGGGCAGTACCGCAGAGCCATGGGCTCGCTCGCTCAGCTTCAAGCGCTGCACCTTGCCGGTTCTCACCGCGTACTCGCTGGCCAGCGAAGGCGTTGCGGAACCGAGGATGCACACGGCTTCGGCTCGATGGGCGCGCAATAGAGCCATGTCGCGCGCGCTGTAGCGTACGCCCTCCTCTTGCTTGAAGGACGGATCGTGTTCTTCGTCGACGCAGATGAGACCGAGATCCCTCACCGGCGCGAACAACGCCGAACGCGCGCCGATGGCGACTCCCAGCTCGCCCTGCTTCAGACGTTGCCACATGTCGAGGCGTGCGGGTTCGGAGAGCGCGCTGTGCAGGACCGCAATCTCGTCGCCCAGCCGGGCGCGAAATCGCCCCACCAACTGGGGCGTGAGCGCGATCTCGGGCACCAGCACGATGGCGCTACGGCCTTGCGCCCGGCAATGCGCGGCGGCCGCCAGGTAGACCTCGGTTTTTCCGGAGGCCGTCACGCCGTCGAGTAGAAACGATGCCCCCCGTCGGGCGTCGAGCGCCGCCGTGATTGCGGAGGCGGCCCGCGCCTGACCGGCATTGAGGGCCTTGGGTTGGTCCCGCACGAGCGCAGTCTGGAAGTACGGGTCGCGGCGTCTGGCCTGCTTGTCCACGGTGACGAAGCCGAGGGTCGCCAGGCGTTTGACGGCTGGTCGGGCGCTCGGCACCCGGAGCTCGAGGTCGGCGAGCTCGAGCGGGCCTTCGGCCTCCAGGACCGCTAGGACCTCGCCCGCCCGCCCAGCCGGTGCGGGCCCGCCCGGTCTCTGGTCGGTCGGCCTGGCGGCGGCAACCTGCACCAGCTGGCCCACACCTCGTACCTTCTTGCCCAGTGAGCGCTCCGCCTGGTCCGCCAACGTGCGCTCGAGCGTTGGCAACGCCAGGCGCAATACCTCCCCTGTGGGGGCGATGTAGTAGCGTCCGAGCTCCGTGAGGAAGGACAGCAGTTCCGCCGGTAGGGCTGGCTCTCGGTCGATCACCCCGAGCAGCGGTTTGATTCGCTCGGGCGCTACCCCTTTGGGCAGCTCCGCCGTCAGCTCCAGGGCCACGCCGAGGCAGCGACGCCGCCCGAACTCGACGGCCACTCGTGCTCCGGGCAGCACGTGTCCGAGATGGTCGGGCACTGCGTAGGTAAAAGTTTGGCCGAGCGGCACCGGGAGGGCGACGCGAACGAGTCTCGCGCGCACGGTGGCGTGGCTAGCCAGGAGGAGTTGTGCGCCTCCTGCATCCTCTGATCCGCCGAGCCCGCTCATTGATCGAGCGCTTCCTATCACGAGCACGGCCTATCACGGGCGTCGCCTAACACGAGTGCGTCGCCGCACTCACTGTCTGACCTTCGACCACATGAAGACGTGTTCCGGCTTGCTGGCGGAGCGCCGCGGGTTAGACTGCCTAACTAGTAGGATGGGTAGGGTTTTTGCGTTCGTGCGTCCGGAAGCGCGTGCGCTGCGAGAGCGCATCAGCGGTTTCCTGGAGTCGATTGGTTATCGGCTGGGCAGCGGACTGTCGCTCGACCCGCGCACACCCGACGAAGAAGCGGCACTCTGGGCCGACCAGGTGGACGTCGACCTGTTGGTCTTGCCCTATCACCTGCATCGCGACGCGCGTGGTCAGATGGTCGACGGCATCGGTGTCGCGCTACTCTTGGGTGACAAATACGAGGCGCGCATCCCCATCCTGATGCCCGTGTCGGCCTATTCACTGAAAGCTGGCTTCAACCCGCGTCTCGAGATTCTCCGCGAGAAGCGTCCGCTGGTGGCCCGCTCTGTGGTGCCCATGACCGAGCACGACATCGGCAGCACGCGCATCGTGGCCCAGCTCCGGCGCGTCGTGGGCTCCCCGGGTAGCATTCCGGCCCCGCCGCTCAGCGCGCCGCCGACGGTGCGCCACGGGCCGGGCTTCACCGGTCGCCCCCTGGCGGCGGCCGTCGACGATCCGAGCAGCCCCGGGGGCTTCACCACGGTCCCGCCGGCGCGCAGCTATCGCTCACCCGACGTCGGCTCGGGGGATGGCACGATCGAACGCACGGAGCCCCTGAACTCGGGCTACTTCCCTGCCGCGGGCAAGAAAAAGCCAGGCGAGACCTCGAGCGGCTGAGGGCTCTCGCTTACCGTGCCCTGCTGCTAAAGGGAGCCGAATGCGAAAGCTGCTGCTCGTCGGTCTCGTCCTGGCTGGCGTCTACTTCTACTGGCGGCTCAGGCAGGCATTCTTCCTGTTCGAAATGGTGGTCGAGAATGGGCGCATCACGCGGAGCCGCGGGCGCATTCCGCCGCGCCTTCTGGCGGACGTAGCCGACGTCGTCGAGCGGACGGCGCTCGGCCGTGCGCGCATTCGCTGCGTCGTGCGCTCGGGTCGGCCGGCGCTCGTCTTCGAGGGCGAGATCGCAGATGGCACGGGGCAGATGCTGCGCAACGTGGTGGGCCAGTTCAGTGCGAGCGAGATTCGCGGGGGCAAGAGGTGAATCTGCAGCGGCTCGAGATCCTGGAGGCGGTGATTCGCTGCGAGTTCAACGTGTCTCGGGCGGCGGCGGAATTGCGGCAGTCACAACCAGGCGTCAGTAAGCAGCTTCAGGTGCTGGAGGAAGAGCTCGGGTTTCCGCTGTTCAAGCGCGCCGGGCGCCGCCTGATCGGGCTCACGGATCCGGGGCTCGAGGCCCACCGCATCGCGCAGCGCATGCTCCGCGATCGCGACGCTTTGCGCGACATCACCAGTGACTTCCAGCGCACGGAACAGGGCACGCTGACGATCGCGACCACGCACACACAGGCGCGTTACGCCCTGCCGAAGGCCATTCAGACGTTCAGAGGCCGATTTCCGCGCGTGCAGCTGGCGCTGCACCAGGGCAGTCCGGCCCAGGCCTGCGTCGAGGCTGCTACGGGGCAGGCGGATTTGGCCATCGCTACGGAAGCGGTGGGTGAGGATCAAGGGCTCGTCGTTCTGCCTTGCTACGAGTGGAATCGTTCCGTGATTGCTCCGCTCGGTCATCCGCTCTTGGACGTACCGGAGCTGACCCTAGCCGACGTGGCTGCCTACCCCATCGTCACCTACGCCTTCGCTTTCGCGGGACGTTCGCAGATCAACGCCGCTTTCACCTCGAAGGGTCTGCGCCCGGACGTGGTTCTCACTGCGATCGACGCCGACATCATCAAGACCTACGTCGCCCTCGGGCTGGGAGTAGGAATCGTCGCCAGCATGGCGCTCGACCCGTCGGTGGATCGTGGCCTCGGCGCTCGCGATGCGTCGCATCTGTTCCCGCCGTCGACGACGAGCATCGGCATTCGTCCGGGCGCCTACCTGAAGGGGTACGTCTACTCGTTCATCGAGATCTTCGCCCCGCACGTGACGCAAGAGGTCGTGGAGCGCGCCCTGTTCGCCTAGGCTGGCGTCGAGGTCGTGCCTGTGGAGTGACCGCCTGCCAGGAACATTCGCCCTTACCCGGATAGGTACCGGAAAAAAGGGTCCGCCTGGGGAATAGGGGCCTAGAAAGGCCGGTTGGGGACGCCAGCAACACCGCCGCGCGGGCCCGGGTTTCGGGCCGTTTGACAGTGATCTGATGGTGATTACCATCCGCCCGCCTCGCGCCGGGGGGTGGCCAGGCCAAAAGGTCGGTCAGAGCCCGCCGCGTGCGGCTACGAGGGAAACTTATGACAGCAGACGTGATGATCCAGGCCAGCGATCTGACGAAGCGCTTCGGATCGGTGCGGGCGCTCGACAAGATCAGTTTCGAAGTCGAAAAAGGCGAGGTCGTTGGGTTCTTGGGGCCGAACGGGGCCGGCAAGAGCACGACGATGCGCATCTTGACCTGCTTCCTCGCTCCGACGAGCGGGACCGCGAAGGTTCGCGGTGTCGACGTGTTCGACGATCCGCTCGAGGTGCGGCGCAACCTGGGCTACCTGCCGCAGCGCGCGCCGCTCTACACCGACATGGTCGTGCGCGACTATCTGAAGTTCGTGGCCGACGTGCGGGGCCTCGACGCCACCGCCTTCCGCAAGAGCCTGGAGTCGATCATCGAGGTCTGCGGCTTGGCCCAGGTGCTCGACAAGGACATCTCGGCGCTCTCGCACGGCTTCCGTCAACGCGTCGGCCTCGGTCAGGCGCTCTTGCACAATCCGCAGATCCTGGTGCTCGATGAGCCGACGGCCGATCTCGATCCGAACGAGAAGGCGGAGGTCATCCGCTACATCAAGGAAATCGGCAAGGACCGCACGGTACTGCTTTCCACCCACAACCTGTCGGAAGTCGAAGAAGCCTGCGCACGCGCGATCATCGTCTCCAAAGGCAAGGTCGTCGCCGACGGCCCGCTCGAGGAGATCCGCGCCAAAACCGGCAGTGTGCGTTACGTCGTCACGGTCGACGAGCGCCAGGGTCAGCCGGGTAAGTCCGCCCCCAAAGTGAGCGAGCTCCGGGCTGCCCTCGAACGGATCCAGGGCGCAGTTCGTAGCCGCGAACTGCCCACCGACGAGAAGGTGCACAAGATCGAGCTGTCCGGCGCCAAGGACTCCGACCTGCGTGCGGAGATCTTCCAGCTGATGGTGGCGCAGGGCTGGCTCTTGCTCGAGTTGCGCCGGGACGCTCAGTCCCTGGATGCCGTCTTCCGCGACCTGACGCGCGGCGACGAAGCCCTCGATCGCGGTCTCGTCTATGGCGACGACACGGCAGACGAGGACGACGAAGAACGAGACGACGAGGACGAAGAGTCCGACGGGTCCGACGAGGACGAAGCTGGTTCGGACGGCGACGTCGACGAGTCGGCGGAGAAGAAGAACGCATGAACACGCTACTGACCATCGCCAGGCGCGAATTCCGCGCTTACTTCGATTCGCCCCTCGCCTACGTCGTCATCTGCTTGAGCTTTTTCGGCTTGGGCCTGATGTTCTTCATGTATCAGGGCGGCTACTGGCAGATCGATCGCGCCACCTTGCAGCCGCTGTTCGAGTACGTTCCGGCGGGCTTGGCCGTGCTGGTCGTGCCGGTGGTGACCATGCGTCTGATGGCCGAGGAACGGCGGAGCGGCACGCTCGAGATGCTGATCACGCTGCCGGTCAAGGACAGCGACGTCATCATGGGCAAGTACCTCGGCGCGCTCGGCCTGGTGCTCACCGTCGTGCTCGCCTCGCTGACCTATCCGATCCTGATGTTCAAGTTCCCCTGGAACCTGGGGCCGATGGACATGGGTCCGGTCATCAGCGGTTACGTGGGGCTCGTTCTCTATTCGGCTGCGGCCGTCGCGGTGGGGCTGCTCGTCAGCTCGCTCGCCGACAGCCAGGCCGTCAGCTTCTTCGTGACGTTCTTCGTCCTGGGCGCCTTCTGGATCTCGGGTTCGATGGCCGACCAGCTGGAAGGCACGTGGGCCAACGTCCTGCACTACGTGAGCTTCCAGTCACGCATGACGGGCTTCATGCGCGGCCTCATCGACACGCGAGACGTGGTGTTTTTCCTGTCGATTACCGTTCTGGCACTCGTCGTTTCCTTCCGCTCCCTCGAGCGGCGCAAGTGGGCATGATCCATGGCAACACAGCAAGACAAGCGTAAGGCAGCAGCCCAAACCGGGGCCTATCTCGCGGTGATCGCCGCCATCGTGGTCGTGGCCAACCTGCTCAGCGCGGGTGCCTACAAGCGCATCGACACCACCGGCACGGAGCGTTTCACCCTGTCGCAGGGTTCCGGTCGCCTGGTCAAATCGCTCAAGCAGCCGCTGCAGGTCGACGTCTACGTCAAGACCGGCCTCGCGCAGCTCGACGCCTTCGTCCGCGACCTCACCGATCTGCTCAAAGAGTACGAACGCAGCGGCGGCGGCAAGTTCAAGTACACGCTGATCGAGCCGAACACCGACGAGCAGAAGGAAAAGGCCAAGGAAGAGGGATTGCAGGAGCAACCCTTCGGTGAAGCCAGTGCCACTGGCGACTCCCAAGCCTCGATCACCCAGGGCTACATGGGCATCGTGATCAAGTACGGTGGCGAGAAGGCCGTGATCCCCGCCCTGCACCCGGCTCGGAACACCGGTCTCGAGTTCTTCATCACCAACAAGATTCGGGAAATCCGCGACAAGAACGATGGCATCAAGCATCGCATCGGCGTCATCACCGGCAAGGACGAGCTCAAGCTGACCGACAACAACCTGGTTGCGCGTCAGGGTCAGGGCCAGTCGCCCAACTTGCAGCAGATCATCACCTCGAACTTCCCCTTCTACACGCTCGAAGACGTGAACCTGGGCGAGGGCGCGAGCCCCATCGACGCGGAGATCGAAGGCCTCATCATCACGCAGCCTGCCAAGGACTACACCGACAAGGAGCTCCGCCGCATCGACGAGTTCTTGATGCACGGCAACAAGGCTCTGGTCGTGATCGCTTCGGCCGTCAATTTGAAGGCCAACGACGCCACCATGATGGCCGAGCTCAGTACGCACCGGCTCGACACGCTGCTCGGTGGCTACGGCATCGAGATGAAGAAGGACGCAGTCCTCGACCATGGCGCCCAGTTCCGCATCCCGGTGATGGTGGGCATGGGGACGATGGCGTGGATTCGGCACCCCGGTGTGGCGCACGTCGTCAACGATCCGCGCTTCTCCGAGGACGAGACCTTGCTCGACACCGCATTCCCCGGCTTCTTCCGCATGGACGAGCTGATGATGCCCTTCCCGTCCAGCCTGGTCTTATTGCGCGATCGCCAGCCCAAGGACGTGAAGCTGAAGGCGGTTGCCCGCACGACGCCCGCAGCGAACTCCATCGAATCCGAAACGGTCGACATGAGCCTACGCGACAACTGGGAGCCGAAGCCGCCTTTCAGTCAGCGCATCATCGCCGCCACGGCCGAGGGCAAGCTGAAGAGTGCCTTTGCCGGCAAGCAGGGTGAGGGCGTCAACGCTCCCGACAGTGCCGCAGCGCCGTCCAGGGTGCTCGTGATCGCCTCCTCCGAGTTCGTGACCAATCCGTTCGCGTACTCTGGCAACGGTCCCGAGATGACGGGCCAGATGGCACAGTTCGGCGCGATGGGCGGGGACCAGGACCTGCAGATGATTGCCGGGCCCTACGCGCAGAAGTACCTGACCGCCACCATCCTTTCGATCAAGAATATCTTCGACTGGATGAGCGGCGACGTGGACCTCATCGCTGCCAGCGCGAAGATCCTCGGCGAGCCGAACCTCACCTACTCCAGCGTCAAGAAGCCGGAGTTCAAGGTGCAGGACTCGGATGAGGAGATCCGCAAGAAGGACGAGGAGTACCGGCAGGCTCGCAAGAATCTGCAGAAGAACGTGCAGTGGACGCTCACTTTGGGGCTGCCCATCGTATTTGCAGCCCTCGGCCTGTTGCGCTGGCGCAGCCGGAGCATTCGTCGCTCGCAACCGGTACAGCGTCCGCGCAAGGCAGCCGCTGCTGCTTGAAGGAAGACCATGGCAAAAGGCTCTGATACCAAGCTCTACGTAGCCGTCGGCGTGCTCGCGCTGCTCGGTGGCGCCTTCTACATGCAGAAGGAAGATCAGAAGAAAGAGACGCTCGCTCACACCGTGGCCGGTGCCGACAAGGACCTGCCCAAGATCGAGTTCAGCGAAGAGGCCAAAGGCAAGGTGACCAAGCTGGTCATCGAAAAGCCGGCGAAGGACGGCGAGAAGCCAGAGCCCGCCGTGCGCCACGTGCTGGTCAAAGAGGGTGAAACCTGGCGTCTGGCCGAGCCAGTGGCAGCCCTAGCCAACCAGAACAACGTGGACTCGGCGCTGACCAACCTGACCAAGCTCGAGGTCAAAGAGCGCGTCTCGTCCGGTTCGAGCGATTACGCGACGTACGACCTCACCGACGACAAGGCGATGCACGTGCAGGCCTTCGAAGGCGACAAGGTCGTGGTCGAGCTCTGGACCGGCAAGAGCGGCGGTCGCGGGCAGATGGTCCGTATCGCGGGGCAGGACGGCGTCTTCAACGTCGAAGGCTTCTCGAGCTACAGCTACGGTCGCGATACCAAAGGTTGGCGTGACCTGAAGATCGTGGAAGTCGACACCGACGCCGTGACGGCGGTGACCATCCAGGGCGAGAAGGGCGAGTTTACGTTCGCGAAGAGCGCAACGGCTCCGAAGAAGGCGGCCGAGCCGAAGGCCGAAGGCGAGGAGGCTCCCGCCGACGATAAGGCCGACAAGGAAGCCGAGAAGGCGGCCTGGAGCGGCAAGTTCAAGAAGGCCGCGATCAAGGACTTCGACGGCGGCAAGGTGCTCGACCTGCTCCGCGCCTACAAGACGCTGAACGCGACGGCTTTTGGCGACGGCAAGACCCTGGCCGAAACTGGGCTCGAGAAGCCGCTTTCGGTCCTGACCATCAAGACTGCCGGTGGCGAGACCAAGCTGCTCTTCGGTACCAACTCCGAAGGCACGGCGCGCTGGATGAAGGTCGACGGCCGCGACGCCATCTATGCGATCGGCAGCTGGGCTGCCGACTGGGCCTTTGCCGAAGAGAGCAAGTTCCAGAAGAAAGCCGACGCCAAGAAGGCCGACGGCGACGACGCCGCGCCGGCCATGCCGGGCATGCCGGGCATGTCGGCGATCCCGGGGCACTGACATGCCTGACGTCGCGCCGGCCTCCGACTCCGGTGCGACGCGGGTGGCCCTGGTCGTTGGGGCCACCGGGCTCGTAGGCCGCGAGCTGGTGCGCCAGCTGCTCTTGGACGACAGCTACGACGTCGTGCGCACCTTCGTGCGGCGGCCGGGCGGTGTGAGCCATCCCAAGCTCGACGAACGGGTCGTCGACTTCAGCGACGTGCCCAGTCTCGCGCCGCTGCTCGAGGGTGAGGTGCTTTTTTCGGCCCTGGGCACGACCGTCGCAGCTGCGGGCAGCCAGGCCGAGCAATTCCGCGTGGACCACGACCTGAACCTGGCCTTGGCTCAGGCAGCTGCTGGTCGTGGTGTCCCTGCCTACGTCCTTTTGTCGGCTGCCGGCGCCTGGGCCCGGAGTCCGTTTTTCTACCCGCGGATGAAGGGGCTCCTGGACCGCGCCGCCCTGCGTCTGCCCTTCGAGTCCATTCGGATCCTCCGGCCCGGCTTGCTCGATGGCAGGCAAAGTCCAGGCGGCTCGCGCAGCGAGGCGCGGGCCGGCGAAGAGTGGGCCCTGCGCCTGCTCGGTTGGCTGCCAGCCTGGCCGAGTCTGGCCAGCTTGCGTCCGGTCTCGGTCACCATCGTAGCGCGGGCCATGCGCGTCCTCGGCGCCGATTGGTCGCCCGGGGCGCAGGTCGTGGCGCCCCACCAGATCTTCCTGCTCGGCGAGGAGTGAGGGCCGGGCGCAGGCCCACGCGAAGAAGGCCCGCGCACCCCGGTCGGGGTGGGCGGGCCTCGTCGATCGCTCGTGAGCGGCCCTAGCCGTTCACTTCTTGGCGGGAGCAGCAGGCGGAGCGGCGGCCGCTGGAGCCGCTGCTGGAGCTGGTGCCGCCGGCGCGGGAGCAGCGGCAGCAGGCTTGGCCGGCGCCTTCTCGGCGGGTTTGTCGGCCGGCTTGTGCGGCGGCTCCTGAGCCATGGTGCCCAGATCGAGCATTTCCGAGACGTCCGGCAGGACGACCAGCTCCACGCGCCGATTCTGCTTGCGGCCGTCGTCGGTGGTGTTGGTCGCGACCGGGTCCGTCTCACCGAAGCCAGCGGCGTGCAGCTTGTTCTGATCGAGACCGCCGCCGCCAGTGGCCGTCGGCTTGACCATCGTCAAGAGCACCTCACGCGCGCGCATCGCCGACAGGCCCCAGTTGTCGCCGTACTTGCCACCGAGGAGGGGCTTGTTGTCGGTGTGGCCCGCCACCTGGAAGTAGCGGGAGCTGAGGCCGGCATCCTTGCGGATGACGTCCGCCACCTTGACGACGACCGACTGGCCGTCCTTCTTCAGCTCCGTCTTGCCGGAGTCGAAGAGCACGTCGCCGGGCAGGCTGATCACCATGCGGTTGTGACGGATCTGCACCTTGAGGCCGAACTGCGTCAGCTCCTGCAGTTTCTTGCGGAGCTCGTCGAACCTGGCCTGAATGCGCTCGAGCTGCTGGGCGCGCTTCTTGTACTCTTCGAGCGCCGATTGCAGCTCCTTCAGGTTCTGCGACATGCGCTCCTTCTCGGTCGCGTCCTCCGCCACCTGGGAAGAGAGCTCATCGAGGTTCATACCCATGGCCTCGAGCTTCTTCTTGAGCTCGTCGACCTTGGCCTTCACGTCGGCCAGCTCTTTTTCGGCCTGCGCGCGCTTGTCCTGCTCGGTCTCGTGCTCGCTGGCGAGCTTGTTGTACTTGTCGACCTGCGCCTGCATCTCGGCTTTCGTCGGGTGACAGCCGATCAGCATCAGGGCTAGCGAGCAATACACCGCCGCGTAACTCACGAGCGGCCAGGTGCGCCTGAGGGCGCGGGGGGCTTGAATCAAAGACTGCATGTTCTGTTCGTCTCCTCCTGGCCCGGGTTCTTATCAAATGTGCCCGTTCACGGAAGCCCTGGATGAGAAACTCCTTTTCGGGCGCAGCATGTAGGTATCCGTACGAGCGGATTTCGCTGCGGTGAAGATTTCCTGGCCCAGGCTTTACACTGCGCGCGACTCATGGGAGTCGCCCTGGAGGCTTCGGATGGCGCGCATCTTGGTGGTCGAGGACGAGGCGGACCTCCGGCAGGTTCTGGAGTTCAACCTGACGGGTGCTGGGCACGAGGTCCAAGCGGTTTCGACCGGCGAGGCAGCGCTGCGCAAAGGCCGCGAACGACGGCCCGACCTGGTGCTCCTCGATTTGATGCTGCCCGACATCAGCGGCCTCGAGGTGTGCCGTCAGTTCAAGACGGACGAGGCGCTGCGGAGCATCCCGATCATCATGCTCACGGCGCGCGGCGACGAAATCGACCGCGTGGTCGGATTCGAGATCGGCGCAGATGACTATGTGGCCAAGCCATTCAGCGTGCGCGAGCTGACACTGCGCATCGGTGCGGTCCTCCGGCGCAAGGACGCTCCACCTGGCGATGCGGACTCGACGGTGTTCGGACGACTGCGCTTGGATCGTCAGGCGCATCGAGCCTGGGTCGACGGGGAGGAGCTCGACCTCACGGCGCTCGAGTTCAAGCTCTTGTCCATCCTGTACGAGCGGCGAGACCGGGTGCAGAGTCGAACCGTGCTGCTCGATGTGGTCTGGGGGATCCGAGCCGACGTCACCACGAGGACGGTGGACACCCACGTCAAACGCTTGCGCGAGAAGCTCGGGGCCGCGCGCGACTACGTCGAGACGGTGCGCGGGGTGGGCTACCGGTTTCTCGGGGCGCCGCCCGAAGGTGACTGATTGAAGCTCAGGCTCAAGCTATTCCTGTTGGCGCTCGGGCTCATCGGCCTGTCGGTGCTGATTGCCTACGGCTACTCCAGCAGCGAGGCGGAGCGCTTGGCGAAGGCGCGCATCGAGAGCGACTTGGTCGTGCGCCTGCGGCTCATCGCCCATCAGCTGGAGGCGCGGGACCTCGCTGCCTTCGAGAGCACCGATTGGGACCCAGTCGCGGACGCCTTGGGCCGAGCGGCGCGCGGGCGGGTGACGATCATTTCCGCGCGTGGGCGTGTGCTCGGAGACTCGATGGTCAAGGGCGCGGAGCTTGCGCGTCTGGACGACCATCGCTCGAGGCCAGAGGTTCAAGACGCCCTGGCCGGCGAAATCGGCCGCGCGGACCGCCATTCGGACACGGCGAAACGTTGGATGTTCTACATC